>Ga0105046_10004060_pt1 | contig 23281 bp, 12 predicted proteins | sample MAT03_FD_78385 | JGI IMG/M metagenome (GOLD analysis project Ga0105046, IMG submission 78385) | Freshwater microbial communities from Lake Fryxell liftoff mats and glacier meltwater in Antarctica - MAT-03 (megahit assembly) | ecosystem: Environmental > Aquatic > Freshwater > Ice > Liftoff...
GGGTTGAGCATGTCCAGCAGCGAGAGATAACGGTCCAGTGGCAGGCCATCCCAGGTGGGGGTTCCCACTTGTTCGAACGGCACGTCGGCTTCTGCCATGTTGACGTAGCGAACATTGCCGTCCTGGCGAACAAAGGTGCGCACCAGGCGGCTGGCCGAGCGTTCACCGCGCCAGTGTTCCAGCAGCGCCAGCAGCGGGCGTTCACCGGCGTCCAGCGTGACGGCGTCGAAGTAGTCAAACACCCGTGGCTCGGCCAGTTCGCGCAGTTCGGTGTTGACGAACCCCCCGCCCAGCGCCGTGCGGATGTGCGGGTGGGCGGCCTTGATCGCCTGGGCGATGCGGAACGCCGCGTACACCGCACCGGGGAAGGGCACCGACACCAGCACGACGTTGGGCTGGTGCTGCGCAACGGCGGCCAGCGCCAAGCCTTGCAGTGTGCGGTCCACCAGGTTGGGCGGCGCGGCCAACGCCTGGGCCAGCGGCTCGAAGGTGGGCTGGCTCATGGCCAGCTTTTCGGCGTAGCGGACGAACTCAAAGCGCGGATCGACGGCGTCGCGCAGCACGTCGGCCAGGTCGTTGAGGTAGAGCGTCGCCAGGTGGCGGGCCCGGTCTTGCTGGCCCAAGGTACCGAAAGCCCAGGCCAGGGGATCGCCGCCGTCGTCGTCGACAAACACCTCCAGCGAAGCAAAACGCGGGCCCTCCGGCAAGTAGCTGCGCGTGGCGATGCGGTGGGCCAGCGTCGGGTCCTGGCCCTGCAAGAAGGCCAGCACCCTCGGCACGGTGGCTTCATAACGTAAAAAGTGAGTGTCAAAGTGCGAGACGACTGCGCTGCGCCTGGCGGCTGGCAGTGCCAGCACGGCCTGGTGAATTGCCCTCAAACCGTTCCTCGACAGCAGCTCCAGCACCAAGGCCAGCGCCAGGTCCACCTGCTGGGCCGCAAGCCCACGGGAGCGCAGGAAGCCGGTGATGTAGGCGGTGGACGGGTAGGGCGTGTTGAGTTGCGTCATCGGCGGGATGACCGACAACACACGCTGGCTTGTGGGCAGTGTGGTCGTCAAAACAGCTGGCCCACGTTGAACAAGGTCAGCACCCCCAGCACCGCAAACAGCACCGCAGACAGGCCATGCACCCAGCGCATGGGCACAGCGCGGGCGATGCGTTCACCCAGGAAAACGGCCGGCACATTGGCCAACATCATGCCCAGGGTGCTGCCGCCGACAACCGCCAGGAAGTCGTTGTAGCGCGCGGCCAGGGCCACCGTGGCGATCTGCGTCTTGTCGCCCATCTCGGCCAGAAAGAAGGCCACCGTGGTGGCGGCGAAAACACCCAGCTTGGTGTTGCCGCCAGCGGCCTCGTCGTCCGCGCGGTCGGGTACCAGAATCCAAACGGCCATGGCAATGAATGACACGCCGATGACCCAGCGCAACACATCAGGCCCCAAGGTCTTGGCCACCGCACTGCCCACGGCGCCGGCCAGGGCATGGTTGGCAAGCGTGGCCACCAAAATGCCCGCGACGATGGGCAGCGGCTTGCGAAACCGCGCCGCCAACAGGATCGCCAGCAACTGTGTCTTGTCGCCCATTTCGCCCAGGGCGACCACGCCCGTTGAAACCCAGAATGCTTCCAACCGAATCAGTCGTGGGCGCAGGACAGTGGCGTGCAACCGGGCCAGGCGGCCCTGGAGCGCGCGATCACTTGCGGCTGTTGAATTCGCGCTTGAGCAAGCGCAGCAGCGCCACCTTGTCGGGCAGTGGAGCGCCACACGAAGTGCGCGCGATGATGGCCTTGTCCAAGGCACCTGCCAGGCCGTGTTTGTCGGCCGAATAAGAGGTATGGCGCGACACGCCTTTGCGGTCGGTCCAGGTGGCGACGACACGCACGGTGGGGGTGCCGCTGCGTTCCACCCATTCAAAACGGATGCCCGCCGAGCCCGATGTGTTGGTGCTGAGCAAGCGCCCAACAGCACTGCCCCCGCGCGCGCCGGCCTTGGGCAGGCCCATCTCTCTGGCGACTTTCTGTGCCGCACGCAGGGCCTTGTCGGCGCCACCGAATCGACCGGCGGCAAAGTACTTTGAGAAACCCGGTCCACCGCCGTTGATGCGCAATTGGTGGCCGTCGATTTCACCGTCTCGGCGGATGGCCACGATGTGAGCGCTGGGCGAGTTGCTGGTTCTTGCCGAAGCGGTCGGTTTCACCCGTTTCGCAATACCGGCCACTCTGGCTGGCAGCGCAGCGGGGAACACTTTGCCCTGTGGTTCAGCCAGGGCCACTTCAGCTGCCATGTCGGCCAAAAAGGCGGCCGACATCGGTTCACCAGTCGGTGGGGTGGCTGCAGACGCCGCTTCGGGCGCTGCTCTTGACGCCGCCTTCGGTGCCGCTTTCGGCGCTATTTTTGCCACCTTTGTGACGGCCTTGGCGGCAGGTTTCACCAAGGACTTCAACTTGGGCTTTGCCGTGCCCACAGCTGTGAACTTGCTGTCCGCCATCGGCACAGCATTCTTGGGAATGAAAGACTCGAACATGGTCAGCCTCGCTGAATGAAAAGGCAGCGTTGGTTTTCAATCACTGCCAGAGCTTGTCGATCAACGACAAACCGGTGATGTGCGTCGCCCTGTGCCCACCCTTCAGCTGACGTCAAACGTTACTGAGGGCGAGACGGTGTCCCTGCCCGGCGGCCCGCGGCGACGCGATTGAGGCCTGTCCCGGTACTAAAAAAGCCGTTGAAACGCAACAACGGCCTGTCAATGATTGGTGGAGACGAGGAGGATCGAACTCCTGACCTTCGCATTGCGAACGCGACGCTCTCCCAGCTGAGCTACGCCCCCAAAACTAAACACTGACTTGACTTCAGTCTATCACTCGGCCCTTCGACCCCATGGGCTGACACCATCGGCCGGCGCCGTGCCGGCCCGACTGGGTTGGCCAACTGGCGGCTAACATGCCGCCGCTTTCTCCCCAGCCTTCAGCCAGGAGCTTCTGATGCAACGACCTGCCGTCCCCGACTGGCTTGAAGCCCAGTACAACAACCGCCTCCGTGTGCCGGACTTCGGACGTGTCCTCGAGCGTTGGGAACAGGCCTCGGCCCTGGTGCGCGCGCAAGTGCCCGCCACACTGGACGAGCGTTATGCAACAAGCGACGGCGCCAGCGTGGATGTGTTCCCGACCCATGCGCCCAACGCACCGGTGCTGGTGTTCATCCATGGCGGCTACTGGCGTTCGCTGGACAAATCGCAGCACTCGTTTGTGGCGCCGTCGTTCACGGCCGATGGTGCGCTGGTGATGGTGCCGAACTACGCCTTGTGCCCGGCCGTGACCGTCGAACACATCGCCCTGCAAGCCGCAGCGGCCGTGGTTTGGGCCTGGCGCAACGCCGCGCGCTTTGGCGGCGACAACTCCCGGATGGCGCTGGTGGGGCACTCGGCCGGGGGCCATCTGGCGACCATGCTGCTGAGCTGCCGCTGGAAAGAATTGGGCGACGACCTGCCGCTGAACCTGATCACCGGAGCCTTGAGCATTTCCGGGGTTTATGACCTGGAGCCGCTGCGCCACGTGGCGTCGGTGCAGTCTGACGTGAAGCTCAACCCGAGTTCGGTTTCGCGCCTGAGCCCGGCCTTCTTCCCGCGCCCGAAATTCGGCAAGTTGTACGCTGCGGTGGGTGCCGAAGAGAGTGAAGAATTCCTGCGTCAGAACCGCTTGATCCGCGACGTCTGGGGCCCCACCGCCGTGCCCATCTGCGAAACCGTGCCCGGCAAGAACCACTTCACCGTGTTGGAAAGCCTGGTGGACCCTGCCGGGCGTCTGCACGATCTGGCGCTGCGTTTGTTGGGTCTGCGGTGATCACGACCGAGAATCAAGCTGAACGCGCCAGCGACCTGTTGTGGGTCTGATTCAGTTGACGTGATTCAGTTGCAAAGGCTGGCTGAATGCCATCGATTTCCGTCAGCTCATGCCTGACCCCGTAGGCTTGAACCCGTAGGCTACGCCACCCCGTAGGCCAAGGGAAGGGCGCAGTCATCACGGGCTGGGCCATGTCAGGCGGCAAGGAACGGGTTTTCGACAAGCAGGCCGTCAATCACCTGGCCATGCTGCATGTCTTCCGTGAGAAGGCGTTTGCAACCGGCTTGCAGCGCGGCGGCGACGATCAGGCTGTCGTAGAAGCTGTAGCGCCAGCGTTGCTGTGTGGCCAATGCCCGCCGATACAAGGCCGCGTCGGGTAGCACACGCATCAGCGGCGTCAGCACATCGTTCAGGTAGATCGTCGCGTCTTCTTCGTCGAGCAGTCGTTTGGCTTTGCGGGTGACGACGTTCAGCACTTCTTGCACCACCTGGAAGCTGATGCACGCACGGCTGCTGGCGATGGCCTCACGAACAATCGCGCTGGCCAGCTCCTGCTTGCGGCCTTCATTGACGTCAAGTTGGTACAGCAGAACGTTCGAATCCAGGAACGTCAAGGCGGCCATGCTGCCGGCCCGCTTCAGCGCTCGTTCATCTCGTCGCGAGTGAACTTGCGGCCCAGTTGCAGCTTGCCTTGCAGCCCGGCCATTGTTTCGTCGAAGCGCTGGAGCCTGGACTGCCGCGCATAGCTCTCAAGCCACAGCCTGAACTGCGCGTTCAACGTGGTGTTTTCTGCCGCTGCCCGCTGCCGGGCTGACGCGATCAGCGCTTCGTCGGCGCTCAGGGTGATGTTTTGCATGGTGCATGCTTCAGTTTCGTGTGCACTGGCAGTGTACACAGCCCCGCTGCGAACCAGGTGTCGGCGCCTGCTTCGAGCGCGGCCAACGGCAGGGTGGCCAGGTACGGTGCGCAAGGCGGTCACCGCAGGGCCTGGTGGACAGCGGCAGCCACGTTCAGCGCGGCGCGGGTATTCGCGACGCTCTGACGCCCTGGTCCGGTGCTTGCGGGCTGGGCTTGGCCGGTAGGCCCGGGGACACAACGGGTCAAAGTCGCCATTGGTTACGAATCAACGGCCGAAGTACCGCATTTTTTGGCGTTTCAAAAACCCGCTTGTGACTGAGCATCGACTGGCTTGCAGCCAGGCCGCGCCGTGGCTGGCTGCGGCAGTTGGCCCTGGATCGGCACTTGGCAAGCGCTGCCAAACCCAGGTTCTCGCAGTTCCTTCAGCTCTGCCGGCTCATCCAGTTCTGACTCCGTGAACCCAAACCGCCTGCTCCAACGTGCCATGCGCCTGCCGCTGCTGCTGCGGGGCTGGGTCAAGCACGGCCTGGGCTGGAGCCGCCGACACCCGGCTGCGGTGGGTGGCCTGGGCCTGGTGCTGGCCGTGGGCCTGGCCCTGCGGCTGGCACTCGCGGCCACGATCACCGTGACCACCACCGCCGACACCGTGGACGGCAACACCACCAGCATCATCGCGCTGCTGGCCAACAGGGGTGCTGACGGCAACATCAGCCTGCGCGAGGCCATCCTGGCCGCCAACGCCGACGGCGCCAGCGGGCCGCACACCATCACCGTTCCGGCTGGCACCTTTGCGCTGACGGGCGGCCAGATGACGCTCACTGCCGGGTTGACGATCAACGGCGCAGGCGCCGGGACGACACTGATCAGCAACGCCTCGGGCCGTATCTTCAACATCACCGGCACCAGCGGCGTGAGCTTTACGGCGATGACACTGCACAACAGCGGGGGCTCAGCCAACGGCGGCGCCATCAACAACAGCAGCGGTGCGCTCACGCTCAGCAGCGTGACGATGTCGAATAACAATCTCAGTTCTTTCGATGGCGGTGCTGTCGCCAGCGCGGGCAGTCTGACCCTGACGAATTGCACCGTGCAAAACAATCGCACCAGCTCGGGCAGCGGCGGCGCGCTGTCCCTGTCGGCTGGCACCTTGACCATCACCGGGAGCAGCTTCAACACCAACAACACATCCTCAGGTGGAGGCGGCGCCATTGCGTCTGCCGGTGGCGCCATCAACATTAGCACCAGCACTTTTACTGGCAACGGCACCAGTTCTGGCAGCGGTGGCGCCATCCGCTACAGCGGCAACAGCAGCATCACGCTGATCGACACCAGTTTCAGCTCCAACTCATCCGGTTCCGGCGTTGGCGGCGCTGTTTCGGCAACGGCCAGCACCGACGTGGTTCTGAGTGGCGGAAGCTTCAACGGCAATAGCAGCTCTTCCAGCAACGGTGGCGCGCTGTCGATCGCAAGCGGCAACCTGTCGGTCGACAGCACCACCTTCACCAGCAACAGCAGCAACTCGGGCAGCGGCGGCGCCATCCGCTACATCGGCAGCGGCAACCTCATCCTGACCGACACGATCTTCAATGCCAACACAGCCAATGCCGGCGGTGGCGCCGTTTCGGCGACTTCCAGCAGCTCCGTGACGATGATTCGCGGAAGTTTCGGCAGCAACGGCGCCAGCAGCGGCGGCGGTGGCGCGTTGTCGATCGCCAGCGGCACGGTGTCTGCCGACAGCACCACCTTCACCAATAACAGCAGCAACTCGGGCAGCGGCGGCGCCATTCGCTACACCGGCACCAGCACCCTCGTCCTGACCAACACCACTTTGAACGCAAATACAGGCAGTATTGGCGGCGGCGCCGTCTCGTCGATAGCCAGCAGTGCTGTGAGTCTGACTGGCGGAAGCTTTGCCAACAACGGCACTGGCAGCGGCAGCGGTGGCGCGGTGTCCGTCACCAGCGGCGTGTTGGCGATCGCCGGCACGACCTTCATCAACAACCAGTCGAACAGCGTCAACGGCGGCTCCGTCAGTTTTAGCGGCAGTGGGCTGTCAATGGTCGACGTCACGGTCAGCGGCTCGAACGCCTCTTCCGGTGCCGGCGGTGGCCTGCATCAAACTGCCGGCTCGGCGAATATCAGCAACAGCACCTTCTCGACAAACAACAGCAGCACCAGCGGTGGCGGCGTGTTCTTCGCCGGCACCGCAATGACCATGGCAAACGTCACGCTCAGTGCCAACACGGCCGGCGGCACAGGCGGCGGTCTGTTTGTCGGAGCCGGCGTCGTAGTTCTGACCAACCTGACGGTAGCCGCGAACAGCGGCAGCAGCGCCGGCGGTATCTTTCGCAACGGCGGCTCGCTGTTCGTTCGCAACACCATCGTCTCGGCCAACAACGGGGGCAACTGCAGCGGCACCATCCTCACGCAGGGCAACAACCTCGACAGTGCCAACACCTGCAGCTTTTCGGATGGCACTGACCTGCGCAACACCAGCGCAGGCTTGGCGGCCCTGGCCAACAACGGCGGCCCGACCTTGACGCACGCCCTGAATGGCGGCAGTGCCGCCATCAACGCTGGCACAGCCAGCAGCGCGCCGACGACCGACCAGCGCGGGTACGCCCGAGTCGGCGCCACCGACATCGGCGCGTTCGAATTCGGGGCCGGCACCACGTACACGATCAGCGGCACGGTCTTCGAGGACATCCACTACGGCGGCGGCGCCGGCCGCAACCTGGCCAGCAGCAGCGGTGCGGGCATCAATAACGCGACGGTGGAGCTGTACAACAGCAGTGGCACCTACATCAGCAGCACCACCACAGCCGGCGGTGGCGCCTACAGTTTCGCCGGCCTGGCCGCCAGCACGACCTACCACGTGCGTGTGGCCAGCCAGACGGTGGCGTCCACGCGCACCGGCACCGTGGGCACGCTGCGCGGGGTCATGACCTACCGCACCAGCACCACGGCGGGGGTGCTGTCGGCGGTGACGGACTTTGTGGGCGGCACGAATCCCGCGCTTGCCGACCCGGCCAGCGCTGGCGGCGGCGCGGCCTTCAACACCAGCACCTTCGTCTACAGCGCCGGGTTGAGCGGAACTGCGCACGCCGTGGCCCCGGTCGGGATGGCCTCGGCCAACCTGACGAACGTTGACTTCGGTTTCAACTTCGACAGCGTCGTCAACACCAACGACGCCGGCCAAGGCAGCCTGCGCCAGGCCATCACCAACGCCAACACGTTGGGGGCCGATGCCAGCCTGGCGCAGAGCGGGCGAACGGCGGCCGTTGAGAACCTGGTCTTCATGCTCAGCAATGGCACCACCGGCAGCGGTGGAGCGTTGTCGCTCACCGGTGGTCTGCGCAGCAGCCTCACCTACTTCACCAGCGGCATCGCCACGATCACACCAACCAGCGCGTTGCCGACCATTTCCACCACGCTGGTGATCAACGCCCGCGCCCAGCAGGGCTGGACGGCAGCGCCGGTCGTTGAACTCAACGGCACCAGCGCCGGCGTCAATGTGGCCGGCCTGAACCTCAGCGCCAGCAGTTCCACGCTCGCCGGCTTGACCATCAACCGCTTCAACGGTGCTGGCATCGCCATCGCCACGGGCACCGGCAACACGGTCGCCGGCAACTGGATCGGCACCAGTTCGGCCGGCTCTGCGGCTGCAGCCAACGCGGGCGGCGGCATCACCGTGGCGTCGGCATCCAACACCATCGGCGGCGTTACGTCCGCCTCGCGCAACGTCATCTCTGGCAACACCGGCAGCGGCATCAATGTGGCGAGCGGCGGCAACACCACCACCATCCGCGCCAACTGGATCGGCCTGAACGCTGCAGGCACGGCAGCACTTGGCAACACGGTTGACGGCATCACCGTCAGCACCGCCACTGGCGCAGTGATTGGCGGCGCCACTTCCGGCATGGGCAATGCCATCGGAGGCAACACCAGCAGCGCCATCTCGCTGTCCTCCTCGTCAGGCCATTCGGTCCTGGGCAACACCCTGGGTGTGCAGGGCGACGGCCTGACGCCGTTGGCGAGCACCGGCAGCGGCATCGTGGTGAGTTCGACCACCACCACCACCCTCGGCGGCATTGCCACCAACTCGGGCAACACCATCCGCCTGAGCACGGCCAAGGGCATCACCATCACCGGGGCCACATCCAGCGGCAACGCCATCCGCGGCAACGCGATCTACGGCTCCACGGCCATCGGGATCGACCTGGCCAACGACGGCATCACCGTCAACGACGGTGCCAAGCCCGTCAGTCAACCCAACTTGCTGATGGACTCCCCGGTGTTCACAGCGGCGTCGATCGCCACCACCACACTGACCGTGGCCGGCTACGTGGGCTCAGCCGCGAGCCAGTCGGCGTTTGCCTCGGCCACGGTGGACGTCTACGTCAGCGACACCGCCAACATCAATGGATCCGGACAGACCTACCTTGGCTCGCTCACGGCCGACGTGAATGGCAACTTCAGCGGCACCATCACCGGCGTCACCGGTGTGGTCAACGGCACAACCCGGATCACGGGCGTGGCCACGGACGGCAGCAACAACAGTTCGGAGTTCGGCGCGAACTACCTGGTCGGGATGGCCATCTCCGGCACTGTTTTCGAGGACATCAATTACGGCGGCGGCGCCGGCCGCAACCTGGCCAGCAGCAGCGGCGCGGGCATCAATGGCGCGACGGTGGAGCTGTACAACAGCAGCGGCACCTACATCAGCAGCACCACCACTGCGGGTGGCGGCGCCTACAGCTTTGGCGGCATCGCGCCCAGCACCACCTACCACGTGCGCGTGGCCAGCCAGACGGTGGCGTCCACGCGCACCGGCACCGTGGGCACGCTGCGCGGGGTCGTGACCTACCGCACCAGCACCACCGCGGGGGTGCTGTCGGCGGTGACGGACTTTGTGGGCGGCACGAATCCCGCACTTGCCGACCCGGCCAGCGCCGGCGGCGGCGCGTCCTTCAACATCAGCACCTTCGTCTACAGCGCCGGGTTGAGCGGGACCGCGCACGCCGTGGCCCCCGTCGGCATGGCTGCCGCCAACCTGGCCAGCGTCGACTTCGGTTTCAACTTCGACAGCGTCGTCAACACCAACGACGCAGGGCAGGGCAGCTTGCGGCAAGCCATCACCAATGCCAACGCGCTGGACAACACGGGGCTGGCAGTCCAGGGCCGCACGGCGGGGATCGAGCATGGGATCTTCATGCTCAGCAACGGCAGCGCAGCCGCGGGCCTGCGGAGTGCGTTGAACTACTTCAGCGGCGGCGTGGCCACGGTCAACCTGACCAGCGCGCTGCCGGCCCTGAGCAGCGCATTGGTTGTCGACGCGCAAACACAACCTGGCTGGACCAGCGCACCGGTGGTCCGGCTCGACGGCCTGGGCGCCGGGGGAGGCGTCAGCGGTCTGAGCCTGAGCGGCGGTGGCGGCACGGTGCGTGGCTTCAGGCTGACGCGCTTCACCGCACACGGCTTGGTCATCAGCAGCAGCAGCAACACCGTGCAGGGCAACTACCTGGGCACCGACGGCACCAGTGCGCTGGGCAACGGCGGCGGCGGACTGGCGTTGAGCGCCGGTGGCAGCAACCAGATCGGCGGCACCGGCAGCAACCAGGGCAACGTCATCTCCGGCAACACCGGGGCTGGCGTGGCCTTGGCGGGCAGCGGCACGGCCAACGTCTTGCAAGGCAACACCATCGGCGCCAACGCGGCCAACTCGGCTGCACTGGCCAACAGCACGTGGGGCCTGACCGTCAGTCTGACCAGCACGACCTCGGCCACCAGTATTGGCGGGACAGCCGCCAATACTGGCAATGTGATCCGCGGCAACACCAGCGGGGGCATCAGCGTCACTGGCACAGCAGCGGGAGTGACGATCCAGGGCAACAGCAACTTCGGCAATGGTGGCCTGGGTATCGACCTGGCCAGCAATGGCATCACCATCAACGACAACGCCAAGACCGCCGGCCAGCCCAACCTGCTGATGGACAGCCCCGTGTTCACCGCCGCCCGCTCGCGCAGCAACCAGCTCACCCTGGCCGGCTACATCGGCATCGCCGCCGGCCAGGCGCTGTTTGCGAGCAGCCGCGTGGAAATCTTTGTCAGCGACACGAGCAGCACCAACGGCTCGGGCCGGACTTACCTCGGCTTCCTGACGGCCAACGCCAGCGGCAACTTCAGCGGCACGGTGACGCTGCCCGTGGCCGCGCTGGCCATCGGCACGCAATTGACCGCGACGGCCACGGATGCGGGCGGCAACACCAGCGAGTTCGGCGCGAACTTCACCGGCTTGATCGTCGACATGGTGGTCAACGACAACGGCGACGTGGTGGACAACACCCTGGGGGATGGTTTGTGCGCTACCGCCGGTGCGGTGTGCACGCTGCGCGCGGCGATTGCCGAGCTGAACGCCTCGGCTGCGCAGGGCGGGGGCACACCGGCCATTGCCTTTGCCATCCCCGGTTGCACCACGGGCAGCCAGGCGGCCTGCACCATCAGTCCAGCCACCAACCTGCCGTTCGTGGCGCGCACAGTGACCATCGATGCGACCACACAAACGGGTTATGCAGGCACACCGATGATCGCCCTCGATGGCAGCGCCAACGCCAGCAGCTCCAGCGAAGCCTTGCGCCTGGACAGTGGCAGCAACGCCAGCACGGTGCGGGGTTTCAGGTTCAGCAGCTGGAACGGCAGCGACGGCTACGCGCTGCACCTTTTCTCTTCCAGCAACCACCTGGTGCAAGGCAACTGGTTCGGCCTGGGTGCCGACGGCCTGGCCACCGTGGGCACGCGCAACCGTTCGGGCGTTGCCATTCGCGGTGGTGGTACGGGCAACTTGATCGGTGGCAGCAACGCTGCGCAGCGCAACCTCATCGCCAACAGCACGGCGTGGGGCGTGTACATCTACGCTTGCGCCACCAGCACCGTGCGCGGTAACTGGTTGGGCGTGAACGCGACGGGCAATGCGGCGGCGTCCAACGCCATCGGGGTGGCAAGCTATGGCGCAGGCACGGTGATTGGTGGCAGCGCAACGGGTGAGGGCAACCTGTTTGGCGCTGCCACCGGGCAACAGCTGCTGGTCTCGACCGACGCCGGCGCCGTGCCGAGCGCTGCAGCCACCGTGCAAGGCAACACTTTCGGCCTGGCCAACAACGGCAGCGCCCTGGCCAACACGGCCGCTGACATGATCTACATCGACGGCGTGGCCAGCAGCCTGATCGGCGGCACGGCCACCGGTTCGGGCAACACGGTTGCCAACGGCGCGGCCCGGGGCATCGGCATGACCGCAGCGTCGAAGAACGTCAGCGTCCAGGGCAACAGCATCTACAGCAACGCCACGATCGGCATTGACCTGGGGCGCGACGGCGTCACCGCCAACGACGGCGTCTACGACCCCAGCAGGGCCAACAACGCCATCGACACCCCCGTCTTCAACGGTGCTGGCGTGGCCAGCAACGGTGCGTCCATCACGGTGTCGGGCATCATTGGCACGGGCTCGGGTCAGGCCGCTTTTGCCGCGGCACGGGTGGAGGTTTTCAAGGCCCTGGCCGACACCACTGGCCGCGGGCAAGGCCAGCTTTACCTGGGCGCGCTGACGGCCGACGCCAACGGCCGCTTCAGCGGCGTGTTGCCTGTCATCGTAAGCAGCATCGTCGTGGGTGATGCGGTCACCGCAACTGCCACCGACAGCGCCGGCAACACCAGCGAATTTGGCCTGAACTGGACCACCACCACCATGGCTGCCATGCAGCCGGCAGGGTTCAACGCCTTCGAGACCAGCACCCTTGCCGGCAGCCTGACCGGCGTGATCAAGGTCATGACGGCTGGCCAGGGGCGCACGCTGGACGTGATCGCCGTCGACAGCACCGGCTTGGCGGTGTCGAACACGTTCGCTGGCAACGTGGTGTTGGACTGGCTGGACGCGCGCGACAACAGCGCTGGACTCACAGCCGACGGCTGCCGCAGTTCCTGGCTGACCGTGGGGGCGGCCGGCAGCGCCGGTACCGCGGTTTTTGTCGGCGGCACGGCGCGCGTGGCGCTGCCGATGACGCCGCCGCAGGCCGGGCGCGAGTGGCGCCTGCGCATGACCCACACGCCGAACAGCGGCCCCGTCGTGGTGAGTTGCACGGGCGACAACTTCGCTGTCAAGCCCAGCACCATCAACATCACCAGCGTGGGTGACGACACTGACAGCAGCGCTGCGGCAGCAGTCCTACCCAGCCGCAGCCTGAGCAGCGTCAGCGCCAGCCTGACCAGCGGCGGCGTGGTGCACCGCGCCGGCAGGCCCTTCAGCCTGCGGGCCACCGCAGTGAACGGCAGCAACACCACCCAGGCCTGGTACGACGGCACACCCACGATCAGCCTGGCCGCTTGCGTGCTGCCGTCCAGCGGCTGCGTGTTGGGCAGCCTGAGTGTGGGCATCGTCAGCACGACCGCCGGTGTGGTGCGCAGCGACACGCTGGCCTACAGCGAAGTCGGGAGTGTGCAGATCAGCATCAGCGACAGCAGCTTTGCGAACGTGGACCTGGCCGACAGCAGCGCGGGTGAACGCTTGATCAGCGGCAGCACGCTCACGGTCGGGCGGTTCGTGCCCGACAGCTACGCCACCAGCGTCACGACCGCCGGTGTCTTCGCCACCGCCAACGGCGCGTGCACCGCCAGTGGCAGCGGCTACACCTTTGCTGGCCAGGCCTTCAGCTGGGCCACGCTGCCGCAGGTGCGCCTGACCGCCAGAAACGCTGCTGGCGTGACCACGCAGAACTGGACCGGCAGCCTGATGAAGCTGGTCGCGGCCACCCACGCCAGCGCCATCTTCAGCATCGGCAATGCCGGCGGCAGCATGCTGGCCACCGCGCTCGGGCCGGTCACCGTCACCGACATTGGCGCCGGTATGGCCACGCTCACGCGCAGCAGCGCCGACAGCTTTGTCGTCAACCGCGCCACGAGCACACCGCTGGCCACCGTCAACCCCACGCTGGGCATCACCACCAACGTCAACGACACGTCCGAGGGCGGCACCGCGGGCAACACCGCCACCGCCGCCAGCGCGGTGCAAAGTGGCATCAGTTTCAACGCCGGCAGCGCGTTCCATCACGGCCGCATCCAGCTCGTCAGCGGCCACGGTGATGCGCGGGTGGGAGTGCGCGTGCTGGTCGAACTGCAGCGCTTCACCAGCGCAGGTTGGGCGCGCATGAGCGAAGACCGCGGCTGCATCAGCGTGCCGGCCACGGCCGTGGCCATCGGGAACGGCCGAGGCCGCTTCGCCAATGCCGGCATCTGTGCAGCACCGCTGCCTGCGGGCAGCATCACCACAGCCGGCGGCCGCGCCTGGCTGCGCCTGCCCGGCAGCCCTGGCGCACTGCCTGGCGCGGTGACGGTGCGCTTGAACCTGGGTGGCGCCGGCACCGGCAATGCCTGCACACCGGCCAGCCTGCCCGCGGCCGCTGGCACGATGAACCTGCCGCACCTGCGCGGCGCCTTTGGCGGCGCGACCACGCTGGACCAGGACCCGCGTGCCAACGCGACCTGGGGCAGGGCCAACCGTGAGATGGTGATGCGCAGCGAGCGGTTTGATTGAGGATCTTCACCGCTGGTGCCGCCGTCGGTTCAGAAGCTCTCGCGACAAAAACTTCCCGGGCTCAGGTCTCTGATCCAGGGAGCGAACACGACGCGCCGCAGTAATCGGTCGACATTGAACTTCACATTCAACACCTGACCCCACTGGTTTGACCCCACTTTCTGTACACGCAGCGTGAGCGCTCGATCGATGAAACCGCCGTTGAAAAATGAGCAGGTCCGGCAGCATCAATTGCCCGCCGACCGTCCCGCTTATCAAGGCATCGCAGGTGTCGCGCCGCACTTAAGGTCAGGGGATGAAGTGGGTATTTCTTACATCGCTGCTGCGCATGCCGAAATCTTGGGCGGCGCCTCTGCGCCAACGCGCTGCTGCGGCAGGGCCCAGCCTGCCCTTGTTGCCTGCGCGTTGGCTGTCCCGCTTGGCACCGTCGCGTGCCGTGGTAGCGGCCAGCCTGCGCGATGGCCTGACGGTGGTGCGCCTGGAGCCACCCGCCGCACCCGGCGGCCGGCTGCGCGTGGTGCACGCTTCTCACCACGCCGACGTGGTGGCTGGCGCCCGCGCGCTGCGCCTGGCTGGCTTGCTGCGCGGCGCCTCGCAGCTGCTGCTGCTGCCCACGGCCTTGCGCACTTTCCATTCACTGCCACGACCGCAGGTGCCCGAGGCTGAACTGGCCGAAGCCACCCGCTGGCAACTGGCTCCGAACCTGGATTTCGCCCCCGAACAAGCCCTGGTGCAGGTGCTGCCGCTGCCGGCGTTGTCAGACAACCCGACCCTGCAGCTCTTGGCCGTGCTGGCCCATGGCCCGGCTGTGCGCGAACACCTGGCGCCACTGCACGAAGCGGGCTGGGCGCCGGACATCGTGGACATTGAAGAGACCGCGCAGCGCAACCTCATGTTGCTGGCCGCTCCCGGGGCCAGCGCGGGCTTGACGGCGGGGGCCTGCGTGGGTTTTGCTGACAACGAAGCGCTGATCACGCTGGCGGCCGGCGGCGAACTTTGTCTGACCCGGTCCTTTACCTTTGATGCCTTGGACTCAAGCGCCGCGGCCGAGCGCCTGGCCTTGCAGCTGCAACGCGCGCTGGACGGGTTCGAGCGCCAGACCACCCGCTTTGCGGTCAAGAGCGTGCTGCTGCTGCCCGGACCGCTGGGCTCGGCACTGCCCGCGGCACTGGCCGGGCAGATCACACAACGCTTGAACCCGATGGCCCTGACCGAGTTGTTCGAACTCACTGACGGCGCAGCCGCCGCGTTGGAAGAACCGGCCTTGTTCGCTCACCTGCTGGGCAGCGCGGCCGGGCGCTTGGTGGAGTTTGCGCCCACGCTGAGTGAAGACGCCGTTGACGGCTTGAACGCCGGTGCCGGCCTGGACCTGGGCAGCGCGGCCTCGGCCATGGCGCGTTCGCTGTCACCTGCGGCCTCATTGCCGATGCTGACCGAACCGTACCCCCTGTCGCCTGCGGCCTGGGTCGCCGCGTCCAGCACGGCCGTCGCGGCCACCCCGGCCGTGGAGCCAGCCGCGCCGGATGGGTTCTTCATGGATACCGTGATCGAAGCGGACCAGGCCGACGACGTGTCCAACACCATCGAGTTTGAAGAAGAGGACTTCAACACCCGCTTGCAGCGCCAGGCGCGCGAGGCGCTTGTGGCCAGCGACACCGCGCAAGCACGCAAGGCCGAAGCACTTGCGCAGGCTCAAGCCAAAGCCCGGGCCGCGGCAGCCATGCCAGAGAGCGGCATCAACCCGGTCGCCGGCGAAACCACCGAGCTCAGCCTGAGCGCGGTTGAGCCGGCGAACTGAGTCCCTGCTGCGACCCATGCCATGACCGCCAGCATCAACCTGTACGACACGCGCTGGCTGGCGCGTCGCCAGACGCAGCTGCCCTGGCCGCCGCTGGCGGTGCTGGGCGCGGCTGGCATGGCCGCAATAGCCGTGATCGCCTACAACCATTGGGCGCAGGCCGGTCTGCAAGCTCGCCTGGCTGTGGCGACGACTGAGAAGGCGCGGATGACCCATGCCGACACCCCCGGCGGCGACCGCAGCGCCGCGCTGGCGGCGTTGGCCGATGCCGCCCAGCGGCGCGAAAACAGCCTGCGTCAATGGCGCGGCCTGGACGCCGCCGTGCTGGGCCATGGCGGCGGTTCGGGGCCCACCAACAACCCCAGTCCCAACCCCAGTCCCAATGTCAATGCCGATGCCAATGCCAATGCCGGCACCGCCGCCAACAGCGCCAGCGCCAGCAACGTCTCGATCTGGTTCACCACGCTCAGCGCGGTGGTGCAGGACGGCGTGTGGCTGACCCGCGTCCAGGCCGATGTGAGCGGTGGATTCAGGTTTGAAGGCCGGGCGCAGGATGGCGTGGCGCTGAGCGCCTACCTGGAGCGCTGGCGCAGCCAGACGCTGCTGGCCGGCGTGGCGCTGCAGACCTTGGAGATGCGCCGAGCCGGCGCCGATGGCGCCAGCGCAGCGGGCGCGGGCGCAGAGCCGGTGTCGGGGCCGTCCACCAGCCCATCGGACAGCGAATTGGTGTTTGTGCTGTCCAACCTCGCCCCGGGCAAGAGCCCCGATGCCGGCGAAGCTGCAGCCACCAGGCCCCTGTCCAGGCCCGCAACCACGACCGCCCCAGGGTCCAGGCCGTCAAGTGACGCTGCCGGTGGCGCAGGCGCCGGCAGTCAGCCCGGCGCCGACGCGGCAACCCGGTCGGCACCCGCACCATGAGCAGCGCCTCCACCCCCGGTGGTCTGGGTCAAGCGCTGCAGCAATTGCCGAAGAAGCTCTTGCCGGCGTTGTCGCGCGCCACGGCCCGAGCGCGCGAGGCTTGGCTGTCGTGCGGGCCACGCGAACGGGTGGTGCTGCTGCTGGCCATGTCGGCTGCCTGCGCCGCGCTCATCGACCGCGGCCTGTGGGCGCCGGCCGAACAAGCGCGCAAGCGGCTGCAGACGCAGGTCATACAAACCGAGAACGAGCGCAGCGAACTGCAACGTGCCGTGGCTGAGAGGAAGCGCAATGCAGCGCGTCTGCTGGCGCAGGAAGACGCGCTGCGCGACCGCATCGAACGGGCCGACGCCGAACTGGCACTTTTGCGCCAGAGCGTCACACCCGCCGACCAGATGCTCCAGCGCCTGCGCCAGTTCAGCACCATGCAAGGGCGCCTGAAGCTGGTCGGCCTGACGCTGGAAGCCGCCGAGCCGGTGCTGCTGAGCAACCCGGCGAATGCCAATGCGCTGACGAATGCGGCATCGAACGGCTCATCAAACAGCCCATCGAACGGCCCGGCCGGCAGTGCCAACGCTGCAGCGGCTGCCGACGGCCAGGCCCTGTACCGCCTGCCCGTGGTGGTGACGGTGGAGGGCGACTACGCAGCCATCGCCGGTTATCTGCAGCAGCTTGAAGCCGCCAGCGGTGGCTTGCGCTGGCGCGCCATGGAGCTGCAAACCCGCAGCTGGCCCAGCCTGCGGCTGAAGCTGCGGGTCTTTACCTTGGGAGAACAAGCCTCATGGCCGATTTGATGAGTCAGTTGACAACCCGCCTGAGGTTGCGCCAATGGCAGGGCCCGGTGGTCTGCGCCATGGCCGTGGGCTCGGCGAGCTCTTGGGCCAGCGCCGGACAAACGGCGCTGGCCGACCCGATGCGGCCCAGCGCGAGCGTGCAGACGTTTTCTGCCTCGCCGACTGCCAAACCTGGCAGTGATGCACCGGCAGCCAGCACCACCCTGGACAGCCCCAGGCTGCAAGCCACACGGCGCAACGACAAGGGCGTTTGGATTGCCTTGATCGACGAGCGTTGGCGATCGATTGGCGAACGCCACGGCCAGGCCACCGTGGCCGCCATTCGTGCCGGTGACGTGGTGCTGACCGAGGGCAGCCAGCGGCTCACGCTGACGCTGCAAGGCGCCAGCCCGGCGGCCACCGACTCGGGCCGTTTGACTGCCGCCTCGCCCGTGCTCAACCGGTTGAACCAGGACCGACCCGTGCAAGACCGACCCACGCAAGACCGACCATGAAGCCGCCCATGAACCCGAACTCAAAGCCGAAATCAAAACCGAACTCGAAGCCGACCTTGAAGTTAAGCACCGTCACCGCCTTGGCGCTGGGCCTGGCGCTCAGCGGCTGCGCCAGCTTGGACACGCTCAAGTCCGGTATCACCAGCCTGGCCACCGGCAACGGCGCAGCCGCGCCCATCCGCCCGCAGCCCAAGGGCCCGGCGCTGATGCCAGAGATCCGCGCTGAGCTGGCCGCCAAGTCCCCACCGGCCGCTCCGCAAGCGGCCAACCAGGTCCCGCCCACCACGCCGCTGTTGGCCAGCCTGGAGCCCAGCGCAGCGGCCGCGGCCACCACCAGCGGCCCTCGCAAGGATGCTCGGTTTGACTTGAATGTGGCCGGCGTCAGCGCCAGTGCGGTGTTCTCGGCCATCGCCCACGACAGCCGCTTGTCGGTGCTGGTGGACCCGGGCATCAAGGGCACGTTCACCGTGAGTCTGAAGGACGTGACGGTGCGCGAAGCGCTCGAAGCCCTGCAGGAGCTGTACGGCTTTGAGTACAAGGTGCTGGGCCGCAAGCTGGTGGTGCAGCCACCCGAGCCACAGACCCGCGTGTTCAAGGTCAACTACCCGGTGTTCAACCGCAGCGGCCGCAGCGAGTTGCGGGTGATGAGCGGGGCCATCACCGGCGGTGGCGGCGGCGGGACCGGCACGCTGCCGTCGGCCGGGGGTTCGGGCAATGGCTCGAGCAACGGCGCCAGTGCTGGCGGCACGTCGCAAGAGTCCAGCCGGATCAGCACCAGCCAGCGCAGCGACGTCTGGGCCGAGATTGAAGCCGCCGTCAAGCTGCTGGCTCCGGACAAGGACAACACGCAGGTGGTGGTCTCGCCGCAGACCGGCAGCATCATCGTGCGCGCCATGCCGGCCACGCTGCGCGCGGTCGAGCGTTACCTGGAGGCCGCGCGCTTGCAGGTGGAACGTCAGGTGATGATCGAGGCCAAGATCATCGAGGTCTCGCTCAACGACGCCACCAGCAGTGGCATCAACTGGGCAGCGTTCAAGAACGCGCTCAGCACCCGGGCCTCGGCCGGCATCCTGACGCCCGGGGCCAACCTGGCCACCAGCGGCAGCATTTCGGGCAGCGGCGTCACCTCGCTGCCAGGCGCTGCGCTGGCGGTGGCCGACTCACTCGGCGGGGGGCTGTTCGGGCTGGCGTTTCAGACGAGCAACTTTGCCGCCGTGATCAGTTTTTTGGAAACCCAGGGCAGCCTGCAGGTGCTGTCAAGCCCACGCATCGCCACGCTGAACAACCAGAAGGCCGTGCTCAAAGTCGGCAGCGACGATTTTTTCGTCACCAACATCAGCACCACCACGTCCAGCACCGGCAACTCCAGCACCACCAGCCCGACGATCAGCGTGCAGCCGTTCTTCAGCGGCATCAGCCTGGACGTGACGCCGCAGATCGACGAAAGCGGGCAGATCATCCTGCACGTGCACCCGCAGGTCACCACCGTGAGGGAGCGCGCCAAGGTGCTGAATCTGGGCAGCCTGGGCACCTTTACGCTGCCGCTGGCCAGCTCCAGCGTCAACGAGTCAGACTCGATCGTGCGCGTGAGTGACGGTTCCATCTTCGCCATCGGCGGGCTGATGAAACTAGAACAGAACGAAGACCGTTCGGGCCTGCCGGGCACCGGCAACACGGTGCTGAAGAATTTCTTCGGCCAGAGCAGCAAAGGCAGCAGCAAGCTCGAACTGGTGATCTTGCTCAAGCCCAGCGTCATCAACAACAACGGCAGCAGTGGCAGCAGCGGCAGCAGCGAAGGCGGCGACAGCGCCCGCGGCGACAGCCTGGCGCGGATGCTGGCTTGGTTGGATGAGCGAAATTAAGCTGAAGGCACGGCGCGCAGCAACGCGAGAAAAGCCTCGACCAGCCGACCGCTGAAACAGTCGGCCACTGCGTGCTGGCCGAAGGACTGCACGACCGGGCCGTCAGGCCGCCAAGCCGCCAGCGGAAGGTGGTCTGCGCTTGCGCCGCTTCGGCTTTGCCTAGCGCGACACGGCGCTGGCTGGCAGCCCCTGGCGTATCCCCCATAAACTCAACCCATGTGGAACCGGTACTGCCGACGTCTTTCGCCCGGGCCTGGGAGAGTTCTTCAACGACGACCGTTTCCAGTACCTGGCCGGCTACGCGGTGCTGACCCGCGAAGTCAGAGTCAAGCTGTTGCCGCTGTAGCGCGACAACGATGACCACCCCAACGACAAGCGCTTCTCCGAGCGCATCGAAACCTTGACCGCCGATTCCGTGTTCGATGGGCTCGGCCGCGCTGGCCTGGCCATTGCTCTGCAGGTGGTGCGCTGATGATTCGCAAGATCAGCCGACGCCATTTGCTGATGGGCTGCTGCGGCGCGCTGGCGGTAGGCCTGTTCACTGGTTTGGGCCTGAAGGCGGCAGGGCCGCTGCGCAACCCCTGCCGCAGCCCGGCATTGCCCGGCGGCTTGTTCGATGAGCTGGTGGCCAGCGCCTTCGAGGGGCTTGACACCACGCAGCTACTCGACACCCACGCCCACCTGCTGGGCACGGGGGATTCGGGCTCGGGTTGCAGCGTGCACCCGTCGATGGACCAAGCCTGGTACCCGGTGGAGTACTTGCGCAAACGCGCCATCCTCAACGCTTCCTGCGTTTCAGCGGATGAGCCGTCGATCGACCAGGCTTACGTGCAGCGTTTGACGGATCTGGCCAGCGGCTTCCCGGCCGGCGCGCGCTGGCTGTTGTTTGCCTTTGAGGCGGCGTTTGACGACCGTGGCCAGCCGCAACCCGACTGGACCAGCTTCCAGGTGCCTGACGCCTATGCCGCCAAGGTCGCGCAGGCCAATCCTGAACGCTTTGCCTGGGTGGCGTCAATCCACCCTTACCGCGAAGATGCACTGACACGGTTGGATGCTGCCCTGCAGGCCGGCGCAGTCGCCGTGAAGTGGCTGCCCAGCGCCATGAACATCGACCCGCGTGACCCGCGCTGCCGGCCCTTCTGCGAACGCTTGAGCTCCGCCGGTGTGCCCTTGATCGTCCACTGCGGTGAAGAAAAGGCCGTGCCCGGCGCCCGCCGCGACGACTTGGTCAACCCGCTGCTGGTACGGCATTTGATGGCCCACGGAGCGACCGTGATCGTGGCGCATTGCGCGTCGCTGGGCCACGCGCTCGACACCGACGTGGCCACAGCGCCCAAGGTACCGGCCTTCGATTTGTTCGCGCGACTGATGGCCGAGCGTGAGTGGCAGGGCCGTTTGTTTGGCGACATTGCCGCGCTGTTCCAGCGCAACCGCAGACCCAGGGTTTGGCGCAGCGTGCTGCAACGCGACGACTGGCACGAGCGCTTGTTGCACGGCTCCGACCACCCGCTGCCCGGCTTGATGCCGTTGTTTTCGCTGCCGGCTTTGCAGCGCGCGGGCTTGCTGGCGCCAGCCGACGTTGCGCCCTTGCAAGGTTTGCGCGAACACAACTCGCTGCTGTTCGACTTGGTGCTCAAGCGCCGGTTGCGAGCCGGCACCGCACGGCTGCCAGCCGCGCTGTTCGAGGCACGCGCGCTGCCGGTCTTGTCACGACCCACTCTCACCCCAAGGGCCACCGCATGACAGGGTTGCCGATGACGGCCGATGGTGGCCGATGGCAGCCGATGGCGACTCCGGCCGTTGAGCGCCGAGCGCGGTTGTCACCGTGCTTGCCTTGCGGCTCAGACCGGCGATTCGGCCTTGACTTCCTGTGCCGCCTTGCCGCGCAGTTGCAGGGCGCCGGCTGAGCGCCCGCCATTGCGCTGCAGGCCCGCGATGTGCCCGCTGGCCTTGCCACAGCGCAGCTGGATGGCGGCGGCTTTGGCAGCCAAAACTTCCAGCTCAGGTGCCGTCTGCTGGTGGCGCTTGGCGATCAGGACAACCAGTTCCAACAGCTTGGAATTGAGTGTGCGTTCGGCCTCGGCCAACAATTCGGGCAGGGCCAGCACGGCCTTGCCGTCCATGGCCTTGGCCATGGCCGACTCAGACAACTCCATCACCCGGCCCTGACATTGCCGGACCACCGTGTCCGTGGCCTCGCTGCGCCCGGCCGCGGCCATCAGCACTTCGGCCACGGCGCGGTTGGTGCAAAAGCGCATGCCGACGGCTTCCAGCACGGCCAAGTGGTCGCTCGACCCGGCGGCTGCCGCCCGCGTGCGTGTCCACAGCGCCAGCACCAGGTTGGCGGCTTCCAGGTCGAAGTCGTCGGCCCCGATCTGTTGCGACAGCAAAGTCAATGCCTGTTCGGATTGCGCGTCATTGCCACTGACTGCCAGTGACAACACCTGGGCCACCGCTTCCAGGCGCCGCAGCCGCGTCGATTCGGGGCTGCTGCCACTCAGCTGTCGAAGCTGGCGGTGCAAGGTGGCCACGCCGACGATGTCCTTGTCCTCGAAGCGCAAAAAAGCGATGAGGATCAATGTCAGTTCATCGAACAGCTTGGATTGCATGCCCATGGCCAGTGTGCGTTCCAGCCACAGCCGGGCAGACATCCGCTGGCCCTGGAAGAACGCCAGGGAGCCAGCGCTTTGCGCGCGCAACAAACAGCCCGGGGTCAGTTTGGCAGCGGCCAGGTATTGGTCCAAAGCGGCATTGAAATCACCACGCTCGACGAGGATCTGCCCCATCAGGTCATGTGCGTCGGCGGCTTGCGGGTCCTTCTTCAGCACCTCCGTCAGGGTGCGGCTGGCGGCGTTCTTGTCGCCGCCGCCCAGCTCGGCGCGGGCTTTTCCCAGCAGCGCCCAGGTTGACTGGGTTCGCTCGAAAAGTTTCTCGAACAAGCGCCGGGCGTCGTCGACTCGGCCCATGCCGATCAGCAGTTCTGCAGCCAAGCGGCCGCAGTACGTGCCAAAGGGCAGTCCGGCCTGGAAGCGTTTGATCGCGTGGGCAAACGCCAACTGGGTCTCTCCAGCGTCCAGAGCCTTCAGCACGTCAGCGAGTTCGCGTTTTCTCAAACGCGCTTCTTGCAGCTTTTGCGCCAA
>Ga0105046_10004061_pt1 | contig 23276 bp, 18 predicted proteins | sample MAT03_FD_78385 | JGI IMG/M metagenome (GOLD analysis project Ga0105046, IMG submission 78385) | Freshwater microbial communities from Lake Fryxell liftoff mats and glacier meltwater in Antarctica - MAT-03 (megahit assembly) | ecosystem: Environmental > Aquatic > Freshwater > Ice > Liftoff...
TAAACCGCCAGCACCAGCGCCGTGACCGCGTAGCCGACCCCGAGGATCGCGCGCGACGAATACTCGAGGAGCTGATCACCCGCGCCGTCGAGCATCGCCTGCGGATCGAAGCTCTCGACCGAGTGGACCAGTGGCCGTGTCAGTGAGCTCTGCTGCAGCCACGCGACGATGTTCTCGCGATGCGTCGGCGCGTTGTCGACGATGTCGACGACCTGGCGGGTGAGGGCCGGCAGACTGACGAGCAGCAGCAACGTCACTACCGTCGTCATCGCGAGCAGCGTGAGGGCGAGGCCCAGGTTGCGATGGATCCGGCGCCGCTCGAACCATCCGAGCAGGGGGTTCAGCGTGCCGACGAGCACCAGCGCGAACACCACGAGGATGACGACGGCTTTGAGCTCGATCAGCAGCCAGGCGCCCGCGAGCGCAGCCAACACCGCGAGAATCGTGCGCGGCGCGATCTCGATGCGGAGCACTCGAGGCTCGCTCGGCGGCATTCGGGCACACGATGGCACACGGCCGCGAGGAGGCGAGCCCCCGACCGCGGATCGTCCAGCGGTCGCGTGTTATCATCGCCCCCGACTGTGCGAGCGCCGTGGCCTCGTTTCTCTTCTCGCTGCTGTTCGCCGTGATGGGATTCTTCTTCATCTTCATCGCCGCATGCGCGGGGTACGGGTTTTTCCGAGTGCTCAAGTCGAGCGAGCGCGACCGCAAGTACCTCAGCGAGTCGCGCGAAGAGGTGCCGTTGCAGCTCGAGCACCTCGCGTCCGATCTGCAGCACTTCGCTCGCGAGACCCGGACGCTACGGATCAGTCTCGAGGCGCCGGTCCGCGACGTCGCCGAGCTGCGGCGCGGTCAGCTCAACGCGACCGCCGAGGATCTCGACAGCTTCGACACCATGCTGATGAACGTCAGCCGGGCGATCGCAGACTGGCTCCTCGGCGTCGACAGGCTCAGCGAGAACGATCGCCGCGCGATGACCGACCATGGGGCGAATCCCGAGCCGATCCGACGCGCGCTCGCGGAGGAGGGCTTCGCGTTCGAGCGCAAGAACCTCAAGCGCGCTGGCGCGCCGCCGCTCGACGAGCGCCTCAGGGCGATCATGTCGGAGCTCGCGAAGGTCGAGACGGCGCTGCAGGCGTCGCAACGCGTGTATCGGTGATCACGGCCACTTCGCGACCGCTTCCGATCGATGCAGATTGCACGGCCGACTTGGGCAATGCCCTGGGACAACTTGGGCAGTTCGTCGCGAAACGCGACACCAAGCGCGGGTGCGGAAACTAGGCGAGTCGGTGATCGTGGGCTACGGTGAGCGCGGTGCCGCTGGCACGCGGTTGGCTATGAGTGACTACGGCGTCGCAACTCGACGTCACAGACAAAGACGCCATGAACCCGCTCACGATTGCCATCTTGTTGCTGGTCTGCGCGGTCCTCACGACTTTCGCGTACGTCGCCCTCGACGAGCGCGGGTGATGACCACCAAGCAAAGGGAGGGGACGGCCCGTCCCCTCCCTTTCCTTGCATCTAGCCGTTCCGGTTCGGGAACTGCGCGCCGACCTCGCGGAACGCGTTCACTGCCCGGTCGACATCGTCGGTCGTATGCGCCGCGGAGAGCTGCACGCGGATGCGTGCCTGGCCCTTCGGCACGACCGGGTAGCAGAAGCCGACGACGTAGATCCCGACCTCGAGCAGGCGGGCGGCGAAGTCGACGGCGAGCTTCGCGTCGCCGAGCATGATCGGCACGATCGGATGCACGCCCGGTCGGATCGCGAACCCCGCCTCGGTGATCCCACGGCGAAACCGCTGCGTGTTCGCCTCGAGGCGGTCGCGCAGGTCCGTCGATGCGCTCAGTAGCTCCAGCACCGCAAGGCTGCCCGCGACGATCGGTGGCGCGAGCGTGTTGCTGAACAGGTACGGCCGCGAACGATTGCGCAGCAGCTCGACCAGCGGCTTGCGACCGCTGATGAAGCCGCCCGACGCGCCGCCCAGCGCCTTGCCGAGCGTCGAGGTGATGATGTCCACGCGACCCATCACGCCGTTGTGCTCGTGGGTGCCGCGACCGGTCTTGCCGACGAAGCCCGTTGCGTGGCTATCGTCGACCATCACCATCGCGCTGTACTTCTCCGCGAGGTCGCAGATGTTCTGCAGCCGCGCGATGTCGCCGTCCATGCTGAAGACGCCATCGGTCGCGATCATCCGCAGCCGCGCCGACTGCGTCTCTTGCAGCATGTGCTCGAGCTGATCGAGATTGTCGTGGTCGAAACGATGCCGCTGGGCCTTGCACAGGCGGATGCCGTCGATGATCGAGGCGTGGTTGAGCGCATCGGAGATGATCGCGTCCTCGGGCCCGAGCAGCGTCTCGAACACGCCGCCGTTCGCGTCGAAGCACGAGCTGTAGAGGATCGTGTCGTCGGTACCGAGGAACGTGGCGACCGCCCGCTCGAGGTCGCGATGGCGATCCTGTGTGCCGCAGATGAACCGCACGCTCGACAGCCCATAGCCGCGATCGTCGAGCGCGGCGTGGGCCGCTGCGATCACCGTCGGGTGACTCGAGAGCCCGAGATAGTTGTTCGCGCAGAAGTTCAGCACCTCGCGGCCGCCGACCATGATCGCGCGGCCCTGAGCGGACTCGATCACGCGCTCGTGCTTGTACAGCCCGGCGTCGCGAATCTCCTGCAAGATGGCCGCGTAGTGGTTGCTCGCCTGCTCGAACATCGAGCAGAGATTACATGCCCCGCAGGCCGGTCTCGACGCGCGCGACCGTGCGATCGCTCCCGTTGGTCCAGTACACCGCCGACTCGCTGAAGTCGCCTCTGCCGTGGCGCAGGTTCGCGAAGCTCGAGATGCCGGTCCCTACGTCCGCGAAGCTGCGCACGACCTGCGTCGCGCCCGAAGCAGTGTACGGCGCGACGTGGGCCGTGGCTGCGCCGGGCACACCGATCCAGAGGTTGCCCCCCTCGTCGAACGCGAGACCACCGACCGCCTGCAGCGGATCCATCGGATCGCCGAACTCGAGGTACAGCTCCGGGTCGGCGGCCATACCATCTTGCAGCACGCCCACGCGCCACACCTGACCGGGCGCACCGACGTAGAGCACGTTCGCATCGGGCCCGAATGACAACACGGTCGGACCCGTCACTGCGGTGGAGAGCACGCGCGAGATGCCGTCGTCGTCGGAGTAGTGGATGATGCTGCCGCTCGTCGGATCGACGGTGAACACGTCACCGTCCGCGGGCAGCACGACCTCGACCGCGCCGATCGGCGTCGCGTCTTCGAGTTGCTCGGTGATCGTCGTCCAGGCGTCGTTGATCGGGTTGTACGCCGAGATCGCACCCGGCTCGGTCTGTGCCGCGTACAGGACGTCGATGTCGTCGTCGGTGTCGGGGATGTACAGCCGACCCCAGCGGATCGCGCCCGCGCCCTGCAGCTCGTAGCGGGACTGGAACGAGTTGTCGATCGCGAAGCGGGAGATGAAGCCCTCGCTCGACGCGACCCACATGTTGCCGGCTTCGTCGAAGTCGAGACCGACGCTCGTGCCGACCTGCTCGGTGTCCTTGCCGCTCGCGATCAAGAAGTCTTCGAACACTGCGTCGAGGATCGTGATGTTGTAGTCGAACGTCGCCTCGACTGTGTTGCGCACCGCGGAGATCCGCATCGTCACGACCTCGCCGACCGCCGCGTCGGGTGGCAGCGCGACCTGGATGCTGTTGCTCTCGCCTTGCCACTGCACGCTCGGGCCCGACAGCTGCGACCACGTGAACTCGTCGGCGACCACGTCGACCAAGACCGGCACGACGAGACCCGCGAGCACGCTGCGATCTTCTTCGTCGGGCTGGAACTCGGGGCCCGGCAGACACTCGTCGGCGACGCACGTCAGGTTGCCGATGCACTCGCCGTCGAGGCATGCACAGTTCTCGCTACCCCCGATGCAGTCCATCGTCGTCGGATCGACGGTCGTCGACGAAGCGGTCGTCGTCGTCGTCGCGGACGTCGATGGCGAGGTGGTCTCGCTCGACGACTCATCCGCGCCTTCGTCATCGGCCGCCGCATCCTCTTTGCAGGATGGAAGCAGCGCGAGCCAAGCGGATACTGCGAGCAGACGCTTCATTGTCATCGAGACCCCCGACACCGCTACAGCGTACCGCCAGGGCGGGCGACGCTGGAAGTTGATCGCGGTGGTGGGTGTCCGAGGCCCCAGCGCGGTAGTCAGTGCGACGCACGGAGTGCGTCGGGGGTGTGCGCGAGCAACTCACGCACGCGCGGCACCAGGTCGGCGGTCATCGCGTCGAGATCGAACGCGGCCTTCCAACCCCAGTCCTCACGCGCGCTGCGATCGTCGAGCGCACGCGGCCACGAGTCGAGGATGGCCTGGCGCGCGGGATCGGGCGCGAACGTGATGCGCACGCCCGGGATCGCTGCAGCAACGCTGTCGGCGATCTGCTGCGCGGTCGGGCTGAACGCGGCGATGTTGTAGATCGATCGCCGCAGCGACGCGCGCGGTGCATCGGCGAGCTCGATGAGCGCGCGCAGACCGTCGGGCATGTACATCAGCGGGATGCGCGAGTCGGCGCGGCAGAACGACTCGTACGCACCGCGGCGAACGCCGTCGACGTACATGAAGAGGGCATAGTCGCTCGTGCCGCCGCCGGGCAGCGTGGCGCCGATGAGCCCGGGGAAGCGAACGCCGCGGAAGTCGAGGCCCCAGCGGCGCTGATAGTACTCGCCGAGCAGCTCGCCCGCGACCTTCGTGACGCCGTACATCGTCGTGGGTCGCAGCGACACGTCGTCGCCGACGTACTCGGGCAGGCCCGGACCGAATACGGCGATCGTGCTCGTGAACACGAGCTGCGGAACGCCTTTGGTGCGGCAGGCCTCGAGCACGTTGCGCGTGCCGGTCTGGTTGACCGCGTACGTGACGTCGGGGATCTGCTCGCCACGCGCGCTGAGGATCGCCGCGAGGTGATAGACGCGCTGCGGCGCAACCTCGCCGAGCAGGCCCGCGACGCGATCGGCGTCGGTGACGTCGAGTCGATGCCACGGCACGTCGTCGCCGAGCCGTGCCGGACGAGGGCCGATGTCGCTGCCGTGGACGTCGTGGCCGCGCTCGCGCAGGGCGACGATCAGGTCCGATCCGATCTGGCCGCCCGCTCCCGTGACGAAGATCCGCGTCATCCGCATCGTGGGCGGAGCATATCGAGTCAGCGGAAAAACGCGTTGCGCTCGGGGCCCTGATACGCGCGGTAGTCGATCGGCCAAGGCGTGACCTTCGTCTCGCCTCCGCTGCGCGTGATCGTGAGCGCCATCGGGCGCACATCGCGGTAGTTGCTGTCGGGCGGAAGGTCTTCGTTCGCGACGCCGCCCGCGGAGAACAGCGTGAGCAGCCGGATGTCGTCTTTGGGATAGTGATCGCGGAAGCCGGCGTTGACCTTCTCGTGCCCACGCACGAGCAGGTTGCAGCCGATGCGGCCCATGAACGCGCGGAACTGCAGCCGACCGAATGCGAAGCGCGCACTCGCGGCCTGCAGCTCGGTCGGCACGGTGTCCGCGCGGCTGGGATCGGACCACAGCATCTGGAACCGCATCTCGGGATCGTTGAGGCTCGAGAGGTCCTGCCACTTTTGTGCGAGCAGCGAATCGCGCGGGATGCCGCCGTGCACGAACATCAGGTTGTCGTACAGCAGCACGTTGGGCATGCGCTCGAAGAATGTCAGGTAGCGGTGGAAGACCTCGTCGGGGACGAGTGGCTGCAGCGAGCTGATCGCGTCCGACGGCTTCACGCCGCCGTAGATACGGCCCTCGTACTCGATGTAGTACTCGTGATTGCCGCGCAGCACGAACACGTGCTCGGGCACGGCGACGAAGAGCTTGAGCACACCGCGCAGCACGCCGTTGAGCGAGAAGCGCCCGCGATCGATGTAGTCGCCGAGCAAGATGAGTCGCACGTCGGGGTTCGCGCCCGGGTTCGCGCGGTACGCCTTCACCTTGTCCATGAACTGCGACTGCATGATCGCGGCCTTGAGGCAGCTGTAGCAGCCGTGCAGATCGCCGAGCACGATGAGCTCGTAGTCGCGGCCGTCGCGCGGCACCGCGTAGGTGTGCTCGTCGAGGAACTCCTCGCCCGCGAGATCTTGGACGCGGGCCTTGCCGCGCAGCCGACCCGCGCCGGCGCGCCGCTGCTCGTCCCACTTCGCCTCGGCCTGGTCGAGCACCGCGACGTCGACCGCGAGTTGGGCGCGGATGACCTCGGGGTCGGGGGAGTAGTTGTGCTCGAAGCCGGTGAAGAACGGGTGGTCGACCGAGGCGCTCGGCAAATCGATCGGCTTGGCGATCTCGACCCGCTCGCCGGCCTCGACCTCGGGCTCGGCGATCTCCGGCTGACCGAGCAGCGACGCCAGATCGTTGCGGAAGTCGACCTCGGCCGGGTGCACGACGCCGTCGGCCCCGATGAACTCGTCGACGACCTCGAGTAGCGCGGCACGGCCCTCGGGCGTGAGCTGGCGGAACAGCTCGAAGCAGCGCAGCTTCAGCTTGGTCAGCACGAAGTGCTTGCTGTCCTCGCCGTCCGCGACGACTTCGCTCATCATCGAGCGGACCTCATAGTCGATCGCCTGGAACACCTCGAGGTAGTGCTCGTGCTGGCTCTCGATCTGCTCGAAGCGCAGCTCGGCGTCGATCGGCCCCTGGGCGTCGACGCGGGCGGTGACGATCTTGCGCAGGATCGAGCGGATGAACGACTTCTCGGTGAGGTCGAAGTCGTCGTCGATGTAGCCGCACGTCGTCAGGTAGAACAGCACCGCTTCGACTTGCTGCTCGGCCACCTCGGGGTCTTGGCTCAGCTGGATCATCTGGCCGTCGCAGTATACGGGAAGCCGGTGCTGCGCGGCGTTTGCGGGGTAGTACCGGGGCGCCAATTTGGGTAGCCTCCGTCCTGCACAGTGCGCGCTCGGGCGTACCAGATCCCTTCGGAAGTCTATCGTGAGCTCGAGGCCCAAGTCCTCGAACAGCTCCGCGACGGCGATCTGACACAGCTCCGCCACCTGCTCGGCGATCACGACCTCGAGGTCGAGCTGTTGTCCGGCGAGTGGCGGGTGCTGATGACCGATCTGCCGGACTACTACCAGGTGATCGATCTGCGGCGTCGACTCGCGCGCATGGTCGTCGGGCCCGACGAGCTCGCGGAGTTCGTGAACGAGGTTCGCGACCCGAAGATGCAAGAGCACTGGCGGCCGGTGTCGTTCGGGCTCGCCGAGCTCGCCGATGCGTTGCCGGCCGACAGCGATCTCGTCGCGCTCGTGATCACCGAAGAGGCCGACGACTGGTTGTGGGCCGAGCCGGTGTTCGAGCTCGTCGCGATCCGCCCCGAGGTGTTCGCGCTGCTCGAGCCGCACATGCGTGCGCTGATGATCGCGGGCGACTACGCCTCGCTCGCGCGACTCGCCGAGGATCACGCCGAGGGTTGCGTCGAGTTCTCGCCCGAGCAGTGGCGCGTGCTGCTTCGCCACATTCGCGAGCGCGCACCGGAGCTCGTCGCGGTGTTCGAAGCGCGGCTCGCGGTGCCCGCCGACTACACGAGCATCCGCGAGGCGCTGAACCTCGTCGCCGATCCGCGATTCCAGCCGAGCCTCGAGGCGTGGCTGCGTGTGCATGCGTCGACGAACGAGTACGCGCTGTACTTCCGCGATGCGACGCTCGAGCGGCGCGAGATCGACGGCTCCGGCTTGCACATGCTGCCGAAGCGATCGACGCAGCCGCTGCGGGTGCTGCCACCCGACGTGCGTGCGGGCGATTCGTTGCAGACGACCCGGCCGACGCCGCTGCCGGGATTCCCCGGGCTCGACGACGACGAGGCCTAAGTCCTCGTTAGGGGTCAGCTCCAGTGGACTTGCTGCTGCGGCTCCGTCGCGGAGTAGCGGCCCTTGCTGTCGACGGCGATCTTCGCGGCGGCGACGTGCTCGTCGTGGGTGAAAAATGCCCAGCCGTCGTCGGCGCGGATGCGATCGAGCAGCGCCTGCTTCTCGTCGATCAGTAGCTCGGGAAAGCGGTCGTAGCCCATCGTGATCGGCAGGTGCACCCACGGTGCGCCGGGGACCAGATCGCCCATGAACGTGACGGGGCCACGCGGCGTCTCGACGCGCGTGAGCAACAGGCCCGGCGTGTGGCCGTCGGAGTAGTGGAACGAGTAGCCGTCGCCGAGCACGGTGCTGCGATCGCCTTCGACGATCTCGAGGCGATCGGTCGCCTCGAGCAGCGGCTGTAGTGCGGGGATGAAGGATGCGCGGTCGCGGGCGTGGGGCTGGAGCGCGCGTGCCCAAGCGCGGTGACCGACGACGACGTGCGCGTTGGGGAACGCGAGCTCGGGCGCGGCGCCCTCGCGATACGGCAAGAGCATGCCGCCTGCGTGATCGAAGTGCATGTGCGAGAGCACGATGACGTCGACGTCGGCCGGGGTCACGCCGACTGCGGCGAGCGAGTCGAGCAGGACGTGGCGATCCTCGACGACGCCGAAGCGCTCGCGCATCGCGGGCTCGAAGAACGCACCGATGCCGGTCTCGAGCAGCACGGTGCGGCCGCTGTCTTCGCGAACGAGCATCGCGCGGCAAGCGAGGGCGATGCGATTGTGTGCGTCGGGTGGGCACCACTTGCGCCACACGGCGAGCGGCGCGTTGCCGAACATCGCCCCGCCATCGAGCTTCTGCGTGTTGCCTGCGATCGAGTCGACCTGCACGACGGGCAGCATGGCACCGCGCGGGCCGAGGTGCCACGCCTCACCTGAGCAGGGACCGTCGCAACGTTGGTCGGCCGATGTACGATGGCAACGATGCGCGTCTGTTCACTGGGCTGCGTCCTCGCGCTGGCGGGAACGCTCTCGGCATGCGAGCGCCACTCGCGATCGACCTCGACTCCTGCGAACGCCACGGTGAAGCCCGCGCGCGTCGTCGCACTGGGCGACTCCCACGGGTCGCAGACCTCGCCGTTCGCGGAGCCCGGGCAGTTCGTGTCGGCGTCCGGCAGCGTGTCGTCGCACAAGGGCGAGCAGCACGTCTCGGCGATGCAGCCGGCGACGTATTCGGCGGGCAGGCACGCGTGTCGACCGGCGGCTCGATCGTCGTGCTCGTGGTCGAGCCGTCGCCGCTGTCGCCACTCGGCCCCGCGACCACCGGCCCACAGCCCGCGACCAGCGAGCACGCCACGATTGCGCGATGCAGCGGCATGACGGATCAGCGTACCGTGTCCTGGTGGACCCTGTAAGCGCGCGACCGGCGACTCGTTGGCCGAGCGTGGTGCGTTGGACCGCTCTGGCAGTCGTGATGGTGACCGCGACTGCCTGCGGGCGAACCGGCCTCGTCGCCGGCGAATTCGCGGACGGCGGCTCGATCGACGATCCCTTCGACGATGACGATGACCACGACGAACCGCCGGCTCCCGTCGACTGCGACAAGGTCGACTTCCTGTTCGTCATCGACAACTCCGCCAGCATGTTCGACCACCACACGAACCTCGTCGACAGTGTCGACGTGTTCACCGACGGCATCGAGCGCGTGATCGATCAGAAGATCGATCTGCACGTCGGCGTCGTGACGACCGACATCTACTCCGGCACCGACGACGAGTGTCACGTGCTCGGCGGGCTCGTCACATCGACCTCCGGCGCCCACTCGAGCAGCATGGACTGCGGGCCGTTCGCCGAGGGCAACTACATGACCGAGGCGGACGACCTCGCGACCGACTTCGAGTGCGCGGCGATGGTCGGCACGCAGGGCAGCGACATCGAGGCGCCGATGGACGCGATGATCGCCGCGATCCGCGAGGACGGTACGGCGGCGGAGTGCAACGCGGGCTTCATCCGACCCGATGCGCTGCTCGTCGTCGTGATGGTCACCGACGAGTGGGATGGCCCCGGCGATCCCGAGGACGCCGGATCGACGACCGGTCCCGAGGCGTGGCGCAAGCAGCTCGTGCTCACCAAGGGCAGCGAAGATGCGGTCGTGTTCGTCGCGCTCGTCAACGAGACGCCGCGGCAGTGCTGGCCGCACCACGAGCGCAACGACGGCACGCCGATCGTCGAATTCGCGGAGTCGCTGCCGTTCGGCTTCACCGGCTCGGTGTGCGGCGACTACGGCGAGACGTTCTCGCAGGCGACGGGCGTCGTCGCGGCGGCGTGCGCCGGCGAATAGCTCACATCGCGCCGACAGACTCCGCGCGACGGATGTTGCGCTTACCGACCTTCGCGTTCGCGTCGGCGAGCGTCGGCTTGCCTGCGCGTGCGCGCCGACGCTGATCGCTCCATCGCCACGGCTCGGGGCTGCGCGAGATCGACAAGAGAATCCCGACCGCACCGAGGCCGGCCATCAGCGACGAGCCACCATAGCTGAGAAAGGGCAGGGTGATGCCCTTGGCGGGGATCACCTCGAGCACGACCGCCATGTTGACCAGTGCCTGCAGGCCGAACAGCGAGGACAAGCCGGTCGCGAGGTACATGCCGAAGCGGTCCTGGCACGCGCGTGCGATCGCGAGGCCGCGCCACACCAGCATGACGATGAGACCGACGACGACCAGCACGCCGACGAACCCCAGCTCTTCGCCGATGGTAGAGAGGATGAAGTCGGTGTGGTTCTCGGGCAAAAAGCCGAGCTTCTGGCGCCCGTTGCCGAGGCCGAGGCCCCACGTGCCGCCGGAGCCGAGCGCGATGAGGCCCTGCTGCACCTGATAGCTGTCGCCGCTGAGGAACTCCTCGAGGCGACCGCGGCGGTAGTCGACGCCGAGGATCTGCTGCCACACGACCGGCGCGGCGAGCATCACCGCTGCGACGACGTAGCTCGCGCGCGTGCCGGCGACGAACAGCAGCACGAGCGTGAGCGCACCGATGAGCAGCGTCGTGCCGAGGTCCTTCTCGAGCAGCACGAGCACCATCGTCGCGGCCGACATGATCATCACCGGCAAAAAGCCGGTACGGAAGCTGCGGACGCGCTCGCCTTGCCTAGCGAGCGTCGCGGCGAGGAAGATCGCGAGGGTGATCTTCGCGATCTCCGACGGCTGTAGGCCGAACGACCCGTAGCGGATCCACCTGCGCGCGCCGTTGATCTCCTGTCCGACGAACAGCACTGCGACGAGCATCGCGAGCGCACCGAACATCAGGTGCGGCGCGAACCGTCGCAGCAGTCGATAGTCCACGCGGCTCATGATCAGCATCAGCGCGAAGCCGATGCCGGCGAAGATCGCCTGACGCCAGAGGTAGTATTGCCAGTCGCGGTGGCCGTGAAAGCCGAGCCAAGTGCTCGCGCTGTAGACCATCACGAGGCCGATCGCCGCGAGCGCGAACGCTGCGGAGAACAGCCACGGATCCATCGGACGACGAAGCGGCGCCGAGAGGTCTTCCGCCTCGTCGCTGTCCGAGTCCGGCTCTCGAGGCGCGGCGGGAGTCACTGGCGGGAGCGAAGCACGGCGCGCCGCCGGGGCGCCAGAAACCGGCGAGAACCGGGATTGGTCTTTGGGGAGGACGCCCCGCTTCCTCGCTCCGCGCCGACTGAGCCGTCGCGGAACCTCCCTCCTTCCGGTCGCTTCGCGACGAGAGCCTCAGCTTTCGCTGGCGGCTCTCAGCCGATCTGATCCTTCACGCTCCGAGCCCCCGCGCCGCCGAGCTCGACCGAGATCTGGGCGATGAGCTGCTTCTCGGCCTCGTCGATCTTCGTGCCGAGACCCAGGATGCCGCCGCTCGCAGCCGCGACCTTGATGCACAGATCGACGATCTCGTCGGCCGTGCCGCCGCGGCTTGCGACGACCGCCTTGAGCAGCACCATCGACTGGCGCATGAAGCTCTCGGGCGGTCGCTCCTCGAGCAGCGCCTCGATCGTGCGGAACGGCTCGGTACCGGGTGCGATGCCGCGCGCGCCGAGGATCTTCAGGATCGCCGCACGCTCGCCGCGCTGGATCGCGCCGTCGGCCCACGCGACGTGCACCAGTGGCAGCAGATCGAACACCTTCGCGTTCTCGCCATCGAAGCCGAGCTTGCGGATCTGCTGGGCGATTGCGGCGTCGTCGGTGCCGAGGGCCGCGCCGACCTCGAGATCGCGCGCGTTGTCCTCGAAGCTCTCGCGGAGCCTACGCCGCGCGTCGGCTTCGACGGTGGCAAAGTACTTCTCTTCCTCGCTGCTGGGCTCGATGGGCATCGCGGCAATGCTACTGCAATCGCCCCGTGGCGCGAAATGGCGTGCAGCGGGCGCAACAGCGATCTGGTGTGCGTCCTTCGTGCTATCTCTTGTTCGGGATGCGGTCCGTGCGGCAACGTTGCTCGTGCATGCTCGTCTCGTTCGTCGGGCTCGCGAGCTGCGCGTTCGACTCGGGCGGGGTGAGTGGTCCCGTCGATGGCAGCTTCGCCGACGAGAGCAGCACGACGTCGACGTCGTCGACGTCGAGCCCGACGAGTACTTCGACGACGTCGAGCACGACGCAGAGCTCCGCGAGCGCGGACGGCAGCTCCGAGACGACGACGATGGATCCAATCGAGGAGGGTTCGACGACCGCTTCGCCCGTCGATCCGTGCGCCGACTCCGGCGGCTGCGATCTCGACGCGAGCTGCACGCCCGATCCTTCGGGCGAGGTCGCGGTCTGCGACTGCAACGATGGCTTCGTCGGCGACGGCACGAGCTGCGCGATCGCATCCGCGCTGTCGATGCTGCGCGCCGAGGCCGAGTGCGGGACGACTGTCGCCAGCTATTGCACGACCGGCGGCGGCCAGGCCGAGGTCGTGATGACGGGCGAGCCCGGCTCCGCGTATGTCGTGTCGCTGCACGTGCGCGGCGTGATGGAGACGAAGAGCTACGACGGCGGCACGCCGGACGGCCTTTGGCATCCGGACGGCGAGCCCGGCGGCCTCGATCTGTGGAACGAGGTCACGCTGTCGATCTCGGCGCCGGCGCAGAGGATCCGGCTCAACAGCGGCACCTCCGGCAGCTCGTCGTGCGTGCTCGTCGACATGATGCACGACGTCACGATCGAAGCCGGCGCGACGGTGAGGGTCGACTTCGACGCGATCGACGGCAGCCAGGTCGCGAACGGCGACGATCTCGTGGTGCCGGCGATACCGCCCGCGCCCGACGCGTTCGACGGTCAGTTCGTGCAGCTCGACGCGGTCGCGATCATGGGACCGTAGACTAGCGCACGCACGGCGGCCGCGAACGTCTCGCCGCGGTGCGCATAGTTCCTGAACTGATCGTAGCTAGCGCACGCCGGCGCGAGCACGACGGCGTCGCCGGGCTGCGCGAGCGTCTTTGCGATCGCGACGGCGTTCACGAGCTCGCCCGCGACGATCGACGGCAGCGCGCCCTGGCCGAGCGCGGCGAACTTCTCCGCGGTCTCGCCGATCGTCACGAGCCCACGGCCGCGCGCGCGCACGAGCTCGCCGAGCGCAGTGAGATCGTCGCCCTTGTCGCGACCGCCGGCGATGAGCACGAAGCGCTCGTCGAGCCCGCCGAGGCTCGCGAGCGCGCTCGCGACGTTCGTCGCCTTGGAGTCGTCGTACCACCGCACGCCGCCGAGCTCGCGCACGAGCACCATGCGGTGCGGCAGGCCCTCGAACGCGGCAAGGCCACGACGGCACGCGGCCGCATCGACGCCGAGATGTCGCGCTGCGGCGAGGGCGAACAATGCGTTGCTGGCGTTGTGCCGACCGGGGATGCGCAACAGCGATCGGTCGAAGCGCTCGTCGCCGAGCACGAGCTCGCGCCCGGCACCGTCGCCCAGGACGTGCGCGGGTGCCGAGCCGACGCGCGTGATCATGATATCGCTGCGCTGCGGCACGAGCGGCGCCGTGTGCTCGCCACCGTCGTCGACGAGCGCGAGCCCGCTGTGGCGCAGATGATGGAACACCTCGGCCTTCGTCGCTGCATAGGCCTCGAGCGTCGGGTAGCGATCGAGATGATCCGGCGTGACGTTGAGGATCATTCCGACGTCGTTCGGCACCGCAGGCAGCGTCTCGAGCTGGAAGCTCGAGCACTCGATCACGAGCGCGTCGAACCACGGCGCCTTTCCCTGCAGCACGTCGACGAGCGCGGCACACAGCGGCGTGCCGAGGTTGCCGCCGACGAAGGGGTTCATGCCGCCCTCGCGCAGCAATGCGCCGGTGAGCGCCGTGACCGTGCTCTTGCCGTTGGTGCCGGTGATCTCGACGAGCGGCACCGGCCCCCACGGGCCACCGATCCTGCCGAACACGAGCATCAGCCCGAGCCCGAGCTCGCCCGTGATCGTCGCCGTCGGTGCATGCCGACCCGCAGCCGCACGCGGACCCTGCGGCGGTACACCCGGACTGAGCACGACGAGATCGACGCCGGCGAGCGCCGCCGCCGGGACGTCCTCGGTGCCGCGGAAGTCCTCGACCCCATCGGGCAACGCCGCGTCGGGCTTGCGATCGTAGACGCGCACCGCGACACCGAGCGCCTGCAACAGGCGTGCGGCAGCCGTGCCGCTCGCACCGAGCCCGACGACGAGCGCGCGTCGCCATTGCATCGCCGGCCCGCTCATCGCAGCTTGAGCGTGGCCAACGCCACGAGTGCGAGCATGATGCTGATGATCCAAAAGCGCACGATCACCTTCGGCTCGGGCCAGCCCTTGAGCTCGAAGTGGTGATGGATCGGCGCCATCTTGAACACGCGCTTGCCGGTCAGCTTGAACGACACGACCTGCACGACGACGCTCACGGTCTCGAGCACGAAGATGCCGCCGACAATCGCGAGCGTGAACTCGTTCTTCGACGCGACCGCGAGAAAACCGAGCCCTGCGCCGAGCGGTAGTGACCCGACGTCGCCCATGAACACGCTCGCGGGATACGTGTTGTACCAGAGGAAGCCGATGCCCGCGCCGACCATCGCGCCGCAGTAGATCGCGAGCTCGCCGACCATCGGGATGTGCGGGATGTGCAGGTAGTACGCGATGTCGAACGTCTTGTTGATGACCGTGCCGGCCGCGTACGTGAGGATGAGGAACGTCGCCGCCGAGATGATCACCGGGCCGATCGCGAGCCCGTCGAGGCCGTCGGTGAGGTTCACCGCGTTGGAAAACCCGACGATCACGAACACCGCGAACGCCATGTACATCCAGCGATCGATGCCCGTGTCGTACTCGTAGAAGTCGACGAACGGCACCGACACGCGGAAGCGGATGCTCTCCGGCACGACGCCCGACTCGAACAAGTAGTAGATGACGCAGGTCGCGACCAGGATCTGGCTCGCGAACTTCACCTTGCCCGGCATGCCGCCCGAGTGCTTGCGCCGGACCTTGAGGAAGTCGTCGACGAAGCCGATCACGCCGTAGCCCGCGGTCGTCAGGCTCGCGAGCAACACGTACGGATTGCGCATGTCGGCCCACAGCAGCGTGGGGATGATCAGCGTGAAGAGGATCAGGCTGCCGCCCATCGTCGGCGTGCCGCGCTTCGCGAGATGCGATTGCGGTCCGTCCTCGCGCACGACTTGGCCGAGCTGGATCTTCTGCAGCGTGCGGATGAACCAGGGGTACAGAACCAGCGACAACAACAGCGCCGTCAGCGTCGCCGCGATGATCCGCGTCGACGTGTAGCGCAGCACGTTCAGCCAGCTGAGCGCGGGGTACTGCGTGCTGAGGGGATAGAGCAGCGTGTAGAGCACGGGGCCTTGGCGTCGCGAATCGCGCACGGCCCACTCCCGCTGGGCCACGCCACCTCGCGCCGTAGTCGTGGCACGAGGGCGGTGTCGCGCGCAAGAACTCGGGCGCCGGAAGCGGTGCCCGATGGGGGTGCGTGTGGGCCGGTTCGGCGCGATCGAAGGCCCCGGCGCGCGGACGTTCCACACGCCGGGGATCTTCCCTCGATGTTGGCCGCGGCCTAGGGCGCCGCAGGCGGCGTCAGTGCAACCAGTCCCGCCAAGCGTCGGGGACCGAGTCGTCGCCCAGATGCAGCAGGCGCGGCGCGAGCCAGTCGGGTTTGTTGGGCACCGACCGCAGGCGCATGCCGACGGCCTCGGGCGACTCGCGACCCTTGCGACGATTGCACGAGACGCACGCGGTCACGACGTTTCGCCACGTCGTCTTGCCGCCGAGCGAGCGCGGCACGACGTGATCGAGCGTCAGATCGCGAGGACCGCAGCGCAAGCCGCAGTACTGACAGCGATGGTTGTCGCGCAGGTACACGTTCTCGCGCGAGAAGCGGACGTGCAGCGGACGCGAGGACAAGTTGCGGAGCAAGCGAACGACCGCGGGCGCGGCGTAGCATGCCGAAATGGTCTGCACGACCCATTCGTGGTCGCGCAGCACCTCGACCTTGCCGACGAAGTGCATGCACATCGCCCGCTGCCAGGAAATGACCTTGATGGGCTGGTAGCCCTGATCGAGGAGTAAGGTATCGCGGACGGTCATGAGCGCCCCACCGTATCGCGTCGAAAATTAGCACGAATCGCATGCACGGCGCCACGGGTCCGGCGCCGTGGCGCGTGGAGATCCAGTGGAGATTCGGCGGACGCGACGAGGTGGCACTATGATCCGAACGGCAGGGATCCGAACGGCACGCCGGGATTGCGACGTCATGCGCTACACCCCACAGAGTCTCGCTCACGCCGCCGGCGGACGAATCGTACGCGCGGCGTCGCGCGAGATCGTCGGGGTGTTCCTCGACTCGCGCGCGTCGGTGAGCGGCGCTGTGTTCGTGCCGATCGTCGCCGCACGCGACGGGCATGCGTTCATCGGCGATGCGATCGTCGGCGGTGCGTCCGCAGTCCTCGTCGGGCGCGGCCGCGAGACGCCGGCCGGTGATGTGACCGTGATCGAGGTCGACGATACGCTCGTCGCCCTGCAGCGGATGGGCGCGGCGAGGCGCAGGAGGGTGCACGGGCCGGTCGTTGCCGTCAGCGGCAGCAACGGCAAGACGACGACGCGGGCGATGATCGCTGCGGTGCTCGGGACGGCGCACCCGCAGCTGCTGTGCACGCGCGGCAATCTCAACAATCACCTCGGTGTGCCGCTGACGCTGCTCGGGGAGCCCGAGACACCGACGGCGATGGTGATCGAGCTCGGCATGAGTGCGCCGGGCGAGAACGATCTGCTCGCGCGAATCGTGTCGCCGACGGCCGTGGTCATCACGAGTGTCGCGCTCGAGCACCTCGAGTTCATGAAGACGATCGAGGCGATCGCCGCGGCCGAAGCCGAGCCGATCGTCCACGTGCGGGACGGCGGGATCGTCGTCGTGCCGTCCGACGAGCCGCTGTTGCGCCCGCACCTGCCGCGGGCCGATCGCGTGCGAGTGTGGCGTGTGGGTCCGGATCACGACGCCGATGTGCGCCTGGTGGACGTGAGCCAGGGCGCGACGACGCGTGCGCGGCTGTCGAGCCCGGCACACGGAGAGTTCACGATCGAGCTGAAGCTGTTCGGGCTGCACAACGCTCGCAATGCTGCGGCCGCGATCGCGGTCGGTACGGCGCTCGGTCTGCCGCTGCGCGACATGATCGGGGCGCTCGCCGACGTCGAGCCGGTCGGCGATCGCGGGCGCACGATCGCGTGGGGCGATCATCTCGTCGTCGCGGACTGCTACAACGCGAACCCAGGATCGGTCGCGGCCGCGCTGAGCTCGCTCGCCGTGCTCGGTGATGGTCGGCGACGCGTCGCGGTGCTCGGCGACATGCTCGAGCTCGGGCCCGACGAGCTCGCGCTCCACGCCGCGGTCGGTGAGGCGGCCGCAGATGCCGGCGTGCACGCGCTCGTCGCGTTCGGACCGCGCAGTCGCGAGGCCGCACGCACGGCAGCCGCGCGCGGCGTCGAGGTGCTCGCGACCGAAGACATCGACACGGCGGTGCAGTGGCTGCGCGCGCATGTCGTCGATCCGAGCGCCGTGCTGGTCAAGGGCAGTCGCGGCATGAAGCTCGAACGCGTCATCCTCGCGCTGGTCGGCTCGCGCCAATGACGGCGCCGTCCGCAGCCGCTGACCGTCAACCGCCGCGCCGCAGCAGCGCGGCGCGAGCGTGCTCGCGATCGTCGAAGTGGATCTTCGTGTCGCCGATCTGCTGGTAGTCCTCGTGGCCCTTGCCGGCGAGCAGCACGATGTCATCGTCGGCCGCCGCAGCGATGGCGGCCGCGATCGCCTGCGCACGGTCGACCTCGACGATCACCTCGGCGCGCGCACCCGCGGCGCCAGCGACCATCTGCGCGACGATCGACTCGGGTGGCTCGGTGCGTGGGTTGTCGGAGGTCGCCCAGAACACGTCCGCGTCGCGGCCCGCGATCTCGCCCATCAGCGGACGCTTGCTCGGATCCCGATCGCCTCCGCAGCCGAGCAGCACGACGAGCTTGCCGCGCGCGAGCGGTCGGAGCACCGCGAGCGTGCGCTCGACCGCATCGGGCGTGTGCGCGTAGTCGACCAGCACGACCGGGCCGCGCACGTTCTCCACGCGCACGGACTCGAGGCGGCCGGGTGCACCGCGGCTGGACGCGAGACCTGCTGCGATCGTCTCGCCGTCGACGCCGACGCCGAGCGCGAGGCCGATCGCGACGAGCACGTTGTCGAGATTGAATGGGCCGACCAGCGGAGTGACGAGCGCGATGGCACCGACCGGGGTTTCGACGCGCGCGCGTGTATGCGTCGCGGCATACTCGATGTCGCGCGCGAGGATCTCGGCGTCAGGCACCGCGCCTCGCGAAGCCCGCCACGCCCGCGCACCGATGCCCCGCGCCGCGTGGAGGAACGCCAAGGACGCTGGCTGATCGTCGGTCGCCGCGATCGCGACGCCGTCGTCGCGCAGGTATGTGCTCGCGAGCAGGCACTTGGCCGCGAGGTAGTCGGCCATGTCGCGGTGGAAGTCGAGGTGGTCCTGGCTGAAGCTCGTGAGCCCGACCGCGTGGTAGCGCAGCGGCGCGACGCGAGCCTGCGCGAGCGCGTGCGACGAGACCTCCATCACCAGGTCGGTCGCACCGCGGCCGCGTGCTTCGGCGACGAGCGCCTGCAACTCGATCGGAAACGCAGTGGTGAAGCCCGCGTGATCCTCGTGATCGACGAGCCAGTTGCCAGTCGTGCCGAGCCGTGCGTGCAGTCGCGATGCGGCGCGAAAAATCGCACCCACGAGATGCGCGGTCGTCGTCTTGCCGTTGGTGCCGGTGACGCCGACCAGGCGCATCTGCGCCGCGGGGTCGCCCCACGCGGCCGACGCGACCAAGGGCAGCGCCTGCCACGTGTCGGCGACGCGGATGTGCGGACCGCTCGGCGTCGCTGCGCCGTCGTCGACGAGCACCGCAGCTGCACCGCGCGCGAGCACGTCGTCGACGAACACGTGGCCATCGTGCGCGCCGCCTTTTAGCGCGACGAACAGCATGCCGGGCACGGCGCGTCGCGAGTCGGACGTCGCACCTTGCACCGGTGTCGACGCGTCGCAGCCGAAGAACCGGGCGCCGGTGCAGCCGGCCACGAGCGCACCGAGCGTGGTTTGCGGCGGCAGGCCCTGCCGCTCATTCATGGCGTCTCGGCTGCGATCGCGGCCTGCGTCAGCGCGATGAGGCGCGGCGCTTCTTTCACCAGCATGTCGAGGTCGATCGTCCGCTTGGTGCGATAGACCATGCCGATGATGTGATCGCCGCGGCGCCACGTCATCAGATACGCGCGCTCGTCGATCGACGTTCCCGCATCGACCTTGCTGAGCTGGCTGAACCCGACCTTCACGCCGTCGACGACCTCGACGCGTGGCATGCTGCCGATCGCCTTGTCGACCTCGGCCGGATCGCGGCCGTCGAGGCTCTGATAAATCGGCTCGATCGCGGTGTCGCCGTCGACGGCGGCGTTGATGGTCTTGCCGATCTCGAGCGCGACCGGGGCGATCTGCACGCCCTTCGCGACGATCGCCCGTATGTCGGTCGACTCGGCGGTGTCCTTCATCCAGGTCATCGCGCTCGAGCTCAGCTCGCCGGTGTCGGGCAGGCCCGCCCAGGCCTTGGTGCCCATCGACTTCGCCGAGTCGATCGCGTCGGTCGCGGCCTTGCCCGCGGCATCCGCAGCCTGCTTGCCGAGGTCGTCGACACGCTTGCCCGCGTCGTCGACGACCTTCTGCGTGCTGTCAGCGGCGGTCTGTGCCGCTTTCGTCGCGGCCTGCTTCGCCTTGCTCGCGTCGTCGCACGCGACGATGTGGCACAAGGCGATCGCCAGGGAGGAGACGTGGGCGCGCATGACGGGAGGATAGCAGACGGCGCGCGCGGTCACCTTGGTCGTCAACCTTGGTCGTCATCCTTGGTCGTCATCCTTGATCGTTAGGGAATCGAGTTGTTGCGCAGCGTGTCGTCGCACTTGTCGCGGCAGGCCTGGGGCGGCGTTGCGGCGAACGACCGTGTGCCCATCGACACCAGCCCGGCCGCGGACACGCGGAACATCTCGACGACGTCGTCCTCGCCACCGACCTCGACGAGCATCTGATCCTTCGACCAGCGGCGCACTCGCATGCGCGCACCGGATCGCTTTGCGGTCTTGGTGCCGACGAGCTTGTTGGCCGCGTCGAGGATCGTGATCTCCCACGACTTGCCGCACGGTCCGTGGTCCGTCATGAACGCATGCGCACCACCGCCGACGTCGCAGACGAGCCACTCGCCCGGCTTCGCCTCGGCCTTGCCACGTGCGGCGTTGCGCAAGGTCGTGAGCGTGTCGTCGGTGCCGAGCGTGCAACCATCGACGGGGCGATTGAGCGGAGAGCCGCCGCGGACCGAGGGCGCGCGCTCGATCTTCCATGCGTCGAGCGAGGCCGGACCTTCGACCTCGGCGAGCCGCTGCGATCGGCGGTGCTTGTACGAGTCGCCCTCGAGCACGAGCCCGGTGATCCGCGCCTCGACCTCGTCGACGTACCCCGCGACGAAGCCGAGCCCGTCCTGACTGCGGAACACCATGCCGCCCATGCCACCGAGATCGCCGACCGGTACCGGCACGCGCGACTTCTTGTTGAAGAGGAAGAACATGCCGGTGTGCGTGCGGCAGTCGGTGCTGGTCAGCGATTCCACGAGCACGATCTCGTCTTCGGCGCGGCCGTAGATCGCCGTGCCCGGCATGAGGCGGCGCGTCGTGCCATCGTCGGCGAGGATCTCGAGGAACGACGCACCGCGCGTGTGACCGTCGCGGCCCTTCGTCCACGGCTTGCCGTCGAGCGCGGTGACGACACGCGACGGATCGAGCTCGATCGGACCGCGCGCCGTGCCGCCGTGGCCGAAGATCTCCACGTCCGCGATGGCCAGGCCGCCCTTTTTGGACCCGTGCGTGCCGAGGAACTCGATGACCAGCGTCGTCGTCTCCACGGTCGTGCCGAACACGACGTAGCCATAATCGGGCCCATCGTGCAGATCGGCCTCCATCCAGCCGTTCTCGGTGTGCATCCGGATCTTGGCCGGACGCGCGTGCTGGTCGTATGCCTTGCCGGGCGCGGCGCCGAAGATTCGGATCGATCGCACCTTCGCCGCGGTGGTCAGGTGGATGCCGATCGCGCACGCCTTGTACGGATCGAGCGGGCAGTGCCACGCGGTGCCGAGATCGTCGTCGCGCATCGTCGCGACGTCGTCGGTGGTCGCAACAGCCCACTCGGGGATCTCGAGCGCGCCGGCGATCGCCTGCAGCCCGTCGATGTTGTCGAGATTGAAGCCGAGGTGGGCCATCCCGCGCGCGGGCAGCGGGAGCTTGCGCTTCGCTCGCTCGAGCGGCTTCAGCTCGGCGGGCTTGTCGGGCTTCGCCTTGGGCTCGACGTTTTCCTTCGGATCCGTCTTGGTCGGCTTCTTCGCCGGGGGATCATCGTTGGTCGCTTCGGCTCCGTCGTCGCTGGCGACGAGCGCCTCGATTCGATCGCAGCCGGCGACGAGCATCACGCCCGCCAGGTTCACGCGGCACAGGCTCGCAATCCGCCGACGCCAACGACCCGCGCGCGAACATCTGCTGTGGTGCGTGGACACCCCGCAGATACTTATCAGTCTCTCGCGCGGCGTGCACCCGCCAGCCGCCTGAAGGCGTCTATGATGATGCGGTCGATGACGGCAGCGGCTGCAACGTCGCGACGTGCGAGGTGGTGGTGGATCCTGGCGCTCGCGTTCGCGTGTGGCGCGAGCTTCCCGTACCTATCGCGGATGATGAACGCAAACGAGCGCCCGCGACTGCTGCAGGCGATCGCGATCGTCGATCACGGCACGCTCGCGATCGATCCGGTGGTCGAGCGATCGATCGCGCCGGGGCCCGATGTCTCGCGCGCACCCGGGCTCGGTCCGGCCGCGCTGGTGCCGAACAAGCCGCCGGGCGCGACGATCCCGGCGGTCCTCGCCTATGGGCTCGTCCGGCTCGGTGGCTCGCCCGAACTCTCCGGGCTGACGTTGTGGTCGCGATTGCTCGGTGCTTGGTTGCCGACGCTCGTGCTCGCGGGGTTCCTCGCACGGCGGCTCGGCGACGACGCGCATGCTCGGGCCGCTGTCGGCATCGTCGTGCTCGCGACGCCGCTCGCCGCTTACGCGCACGTGCTGTTCGGGCACAGCCTCGCTGCGCTATGCGTGTGCGTCGGCACCACATGGATCCTCGACGGCCTCGAGGATCGCGATCGCGGTCGGGCGCTGCGCGGAGGCATCGTCGCGGCGCTCGCGGTCACGGTCGAGTACGGCGCTGCTGTGGCGGCGATTCCCCTCGGCGTCGCGCTCGTGCTCGCGTGGAGTCGCGGTGCACGGGCGCCGGTGATCTCAGCCGCCATCGGCGCGGTGCTCCCGATGCTCGCGCTCGGGGCGTATCACGCCCACGTGTTCGGCTCGCCGTGGTCGACGGGCTATCACACCGTGACCGACGCAGGCTTCGCGGAGATCCACGATCGCGGCCTGCTCGGGCTCACCTGGCCGGTGCTCGGCGACGTCGTCGAAGATCTGATCTCGCCGCACGGTGGCCTCTTCTACTGGGCACCCGTCGCGCTGTTCGTGCCGCTCGCGTGGCGACTCGAGCTGCCGCCGCGCGAGCGCAGATTCGTGCGCGTGAACCTCGGTGTCTTCGCGGCGATGGTGCTGATGACGCTGTGCCTCGCACAGGCCGGTGGTTGGCGCGTCGGCCCGCGCTACCTGGTCGCGGGCCTGCCGATGCTCGCGCCGGCGCTCGCGGGGTTGCTGCGCGCGAACGATCGCCGCGAGGGGTGGCTCGCCGCGCTCGGCGGCGTGGTGATCGCATCCACGGTGCTGAACGCGCTCGCGGCGAACCTCTTTCCCCATCTCGTGCCGGGCGGAAATCCGCTGCGCGATCAGCTCGTGCCGCTGTTGCAGCTCGGCCTCGGCCCCTACACCGTGCTCGA
>Ga0105046_10004062_pt1 | contig 23265 bp, 18 predicted proteins | sample MAT03_FD_78385 | JGI IMG/M metagenome (GOLD analysis project Ga0105046, IMG submission 78385) | Freshwater microbial communities from Lake Fryxell liftoff mats and glacier meltwater in Antarctica - MAT-03 (megahit assembly) | ecosystem: Environmental > Aquatic > Freshwater > Ice > Liftoff...
CGACGCCAAGCTGCTCGAGCGCGCTGGCGCAGACGAGGCGCGCGTCGCGTCCATCCGCGCGCAGGTCGATCGCGCCAAGCGGTTCATCGACGATCTGTTGCGACACGGCATGCCGCGCCCGCTGACCTTGCGGCGCGTGGATCTCGGCCACATCGTCGAGGATGCAGCCCGGCGCGCGTGTCGCGTGCGCGACTGCGAGGCCGCGCTCGCGTGCGATGTCCACCCGATCGAGATCGAGGTCGACGCCGAGTCGATCGGCGACGTGGTCACCATCCTCGTCGACAACGCGCTCGCGTCCCTCGCCGATGCCGGCTCTCCATCGGAGGTGCGGGTGAGTGTGCAAACCGAGCGCGACGGCGCGGCGATCACGGTCGAGGACGACGGTCCGGGCGTGGCCGAGGCGCTCGCCTCGCGGATCTTCGAGCCCTTCGTGACCGGGCGCGGGCGCGACGCCAAAATGCCGGGAACGGGGCTCGGCCTCGCAATCGCGAAGGGGATCGTCGAGCGACACGGCGGCACGATTCGCCACGCGGCTTGCGCCTCGGGTGGCGCCCGCTTCGTGGTCGTGTTGCCCTGGGTCGCGAAGGGCTTGCTCGGAGCGGCTCGATGACACGCGAGACCGTTCTGCTCATCGATGACGACGCCGCGCTACGCGACGGCCTGTCGACGCTGCTGTCGACGTCGTGGAACGTGGTCGGGGCGGGTCGCCCCGACGCGGCGCGCGAGGCGTTTCGCGGCCGCGCGCCGCGCCTGGTGGTGCTGGACCTGATGCTGCCACCCACGCAATCACCCGAGGAAGGCGCGCGTCTCCTCGACGAATTCGTCGCCGCCGCGCCGCGCACCAAGGTCATCGTCGTCAGCGGCACCGGCGAGACGCGCTTGCCGCTCTCGCTGCTCACGCGGGGCGCGTATGACTTTTTGACAAAACCCGTCGACCCGGACGTGCTCGAGGCGGTACTCGGGCGGGCCACCGCTCGGCTCCTGCTCGAAGACCGGGTCGACGAGCTGGAGACGGTGCAGGCCGGAGGTGATGGAATGGTCGGCCACGCCCCCGCGTTCGTCGCGGCGCGGACCCTCGCAGAGCGCGCCGCCATGGCCGACGTCCCCATTCTCCTCGCGGGCGCAACGGGCACAGGGAAGGAGGTCCTGGCCCGCCACATCCACCACAAGAGCCGGCGCGCGAAGGGCCCTTTCATCGCGATCAACTGCGGCGCGCTGGCGCCTTCGCTCCTCGAGTCGACACTCTTCGGGCACAAGCGGGGAGCTTTTACCGGAGCGACGAGCGACGCGCCCGGTCTGTTCGTCGCGGCCTCGGGAGGCACGCTCTTTCTCGACGAGATCGGTGACCTCGCGCTCGATCTGCAGGTGAAGCTCCTGCGCGCGCTGGAGTCCTCGGAGGTGCTCGCCGTCGGGGCTCACCAGGCGGTCACCGTCGATGTACGCGTCGTGTCGGCGACCCACCGAGCGCTCGAGGCCATGGTCGAAGCGGGCACCTTCCGGAGCGACCTCTACTGGCGCCTCCGCGGGATCGAGGTCGCGCTTCCGTCTCTGGCCGATCGACCGGAGGATCTGCCCCTGCTTGCGCAGCATTTCTTGAACCTGGCGAGGGCCCTCGTTCCGGGAGCCGGCGCCGCGCGCCTCTCGCCGGCCGCGATGCGCGTGCTGGAGCTGCACCCGTTCCCCGGGAACCTGCGCGAGCTGCGCAACGAGATGCAGCGCGCGATGGTGCTCGCCGGACCGCGCGACACCATCCTGCCCGAAGATCTCTCGCCCTCGATGGTGCGGCAGCAGCCCCCTGCCGCAAAGGTGAGTAGCGCTGTCGGAACGACGCTCGAGGAGAAGATCACCGCCCTCGAGATCAGCGAGCTACGGGCGGCGCTCGAAGCGACGGCAGGCAACAAGTCCCGCGCAGCCGAGCGGCTGGGACTGTCGCGTCAGGGGCTCGCAAACAAGCTCGCGCGCCACGGCATCGGCTGACACTTCGTCTCACTTTGCACCGCACGCACGACGACGCCCGCCGGTCAGCGTCGGCATCGAGGTCGAGGTCGAGGTCGAGGTCGAGGTCGAGGTCGAGGTCGAGGTCGACGGAGTCAGGCGACCTCGACCTTTCCGTACCAATCGACCGGGCAACCCCGACCGAGCGACCAATCGACTGGGCGACCTCGACCGAGCGACGGCGCAAGCGGGGTAGGCGGCGTCTCGTTTCCGGTCCACGTTGTCGATTAGTAGCTCTTGAACGAGATGCTGATGCCAGCGACGTCGTAGACCTCGAACCCCTGAATCTTCGGCGGCGCGGCTCGAAGGGCGAGGGCAGGACCTGCCGAGTCGGCGGCAGCGCCGCTTGCCGAGGGGGCGCAACGGCGCTCGTGACGGAGGGTTCCTGCGGAAGCGTCGTTATCGTCCCCTTGGACGTCGGAGGTGCAGGCGGGTGCAGGCGGCGGCGCCGGCCCGTCGCCGCAAGCGAGCAGGACGACGAGGGTCACGGGGCCAAGCCGGATGCGGTTCCTGGGCAGCATGCTGCTCGAGGCAGGCTCGTAGCAAGCCGGAACCATGAAGGAGGCCGCGGAAAGTTGCGACTCGAGAAATCTCCCGGAAGCCGTGCGCGAGCACTCCGCACCGTTGGGTTGAAAAGGGGTGCACTCCCCGCCCAGGAGGATCTGTCGCCAACGCCAAGGCCGTATAGCTGGCGCTCATCTGGCTCCGGCACTCGCGAAGTCGCGGGTCGATCCTTCGGGAGGATCGCAGCGCGACTTCGCGTTTCAGGCGGTCTCAAGCCCATGTCGACTGGGTGGTCCGCGTACGCTCGCGAAAAGGGTCGTGGCCTCCGGGTCGGAAGCAGTCGCCATCCAGCTCGCGCGAAGTCGGGCGCACTTCCTTCCGGAGGATCAACCCGCGACTTCGCATGCGTCGTCTGGCCTGGCGACCCCTGCATGACGATATGCAGCCATTGTCCGTGCCATCGCGGGCTTGTCCGCGGCGGCTGCCGCGGGTCGGCAAGCGAGACGAAAGGCACCCCTAGCGGGCGTACAATGGAAGCTTCTTCATGCGGTCGAAGCGCGGTGCTGTCCGACAGGTGCTCGCCGTCGACGACCTCGGCCACCCTATCGTCGGGGGCGGCGAGGACGTCCTCGTTGGCGCTGCGACCTCATCGTGACCGCCTCGTCGCCCCGACCCGCAACCTTGAAGCGCGGCTCGTGGTGCGCTCGGCCGTGGAGCGGAGCCGCGGGCTCGGCTCCTTGCCACCATGATCACCTGTGGTCATGATGGTCATATGAACGCCCGGCGCGCTTCCCTGGTGGAAGTAAAGAGAGACTTCTCGAAGTACGTGGACGATGCGGAGCACGGCGGGAGAACCGTCCTCATCACACGACACGGCAAGCCGGCGGCGGCGATCGTGCCGCTTTCGGCGGTGCCGACGGCGAAGCCGGCGCGGATGACGTTCGACGAGGCGAACGCGTTCCTTGAAAGCTTTGCCGGCCTCGGTGACCCGAGCTTCTCCGCCGTCGACGATCTGATCGCAGGTCGTCGTTGAGACTCACGCTCGACGCGTGCGTGGCGGTGGCAGCCGTTCAGACACAAGAGCCAACCCATGCTGCAGCCAAACTGCGCGTCGCGCGCGTCGTCGCAGGCGACGATGAAATGGTCGTGCCCGCGCTCTTTCAAGTCGAGGTCGCCTCGGCGCTCACACGCGCGGGCTGGGACGCAGCAGGGGTCGCGACGTACGTGGACACGCTCATCTCGTGCGCGAGCCACGTTGTGACGATCGGTCCACGAAGCGCCCGCGCGATTCAGCGCATCGCGATGAAGACGCGTCTCCGGGCCGCGGACGCGGCATACGTGTGGGTCGCCAGTCGCGAGCACGCGCCGCTCGTTACGTTGGATCAAGAGGTGCTGACACGCGGGGGCACACAGTGCGAAGTCGAAGCGCCCTGAAAATCGATTGTTCTTGAATGGGTGTTCGTGTGGCCCCCGGACCCTTCCGCCCGCCCTGCCTGGCCCTGCGCTTCCCCCCGCGCTCGCCCTGCGCTCGCCCGCCGTTCAGGGCGGCGGCGGCGTCTCGATCCCGCAGCGGCGGAACATCGCGGCGTGGAACGGCGGCGATCGAGATGACGTCGCCGTAGGAGACGCTGGCGGTGTCGACGGGGATCGCTCCGATCACCGGGTCGCGGTTGCCCTCGATCCGGCCCCGTAGCTCATCAGGACCAAGCCAGGTGCCTTCACCTGGATCTTGCGCCAGCTCGCGTCGGGAGCTGGCAGCACGAGTGGCGCTTCCGCGGCGAGGCCCGAGTGCAGCGTGAACGCTCCCTTGCAGCCCCCGCACGTCTGGGCGCCCAGCTGCGGTGTCGCCGCCGCCTGGCAGCGCGGGCACGAGAAACCATGTGGAGCGGGTCCGGTCATCATTGCAGGCGGAGCGCCGAGGCTTCTTTAGGGAGTAGCGTAGCTTGCGATTTGCCGTTTCTTGCGAGCGGAGGCGAACCGGGTCCACGCGATGTCCGAGGGGTTCGCCTATCGAATCGGCCTGCTCCTCGCGTCATCGCGAGCTGGCGGACCCTGAGTCAGTCGACCGAACCTCAGCGGGCCTGAACCACCACCGTCCGCGAAGCGACGACATGCTCGGTGTCGTCCCAGCCGCGCTCGCGAGCCAGCTCGAGCGGCGCGCGACGATAGAGAAGCGTGGCGGTGACCGTCGCTTCTGTGCAGTCGGCCGGCAGTGCAAAGGCGTGGCCCGAATGCACCTCGCCACCCGCTGGAATGCGATGATCGCTGGCCAGGTCCACCGCGCGATAGTGGGGGATGTGCCGGCGGCCGTCGGCGTCGACGGTGATGCGGGCAAAGTCTTGGCCCGGCATTCCTGCCAGAGCGCGTGGCGCGGCGCCCTCCTCCAGATCTGGCGCTTCGCCGAGCCAAAGCACGTCACCGTCGAGGAGCTCGCCAACGAGAAAGTCGATCGGAGGGTCGGTCACGATCGTGTTGCCGACGACGTCGATTACCGCGGCGTCTGCAATGGGCACCATCACGGCGATACCCTTGTCTTCGGGACCCAGCGCCGGGTCGGCGAACCGGCCAATGCCGGGATAATCCAGAAACTCCCCCGACGGTCGGGTGACCCGAAGGCGTTGGCCGACCTCGGCGCGCGCCGCGCCGGCCGGCCAGGACCCGCTGAGCCCGACATCTTCGCCGACGCGACCGCGCGCCAGCGTGCCGCCGGCGTCGGCGATCGCGTTTCCTTCGGAAGCGGGCGGCGTTTCGCCGCATGCGTCGACTTCGAGGACCAGCACCAGCGATCGCATGGGCTCGCCCGTCGGGACGGCGTGCCCCGCGCCGATGTTGGCCACCTCGGCATCGACCTGGATGAATCCAGGCGTTTCGCCAGGTCCTCCGCTCAGCGTCACCAGCAGCGCTGAATCGATCATCGGCGTCGAGCCGTCGAGCGCGCCGACGAATGCGTGCGATCGATTCCGCTCCGGAGGGCGTCGAAAGCCGCCGGCGATCCCGGCGGAGTCTGCGTCGGTCACGTCGATGCTGTTGAACATCCCCTCGAGAACGGGCATGTGGCAGGTCTGGCAGGGTGCGCCTGGCGCGTACTCGCTCTCCGACCATTCCGAGTAGGTCGAATGCGTCGGCAGGCCTTCGGGCCACCGGCTCCGATCGAGCGAGTTGCCCGGGAGCAGCGCGTCCTGCTTCTGCTCGTGGCACCCCGCGCAGAACGTACCTTCCATGAATTTCGGCTGGAAGCTGCCGCCCATGAAGCCATTGGGCACATCGAGCAACGGTCCGAACATCACCTGACGAAGGCTCGCCCCCGGCGCGTCGGAGACTCGCTCCTTCGGCCGCTGCATGACCAGGCGCCCAGCCGTGCCGGGCGGCGCGTCGAGATCGATGTCCCTGACGTGGTGGCAGGCGTCGCAATGGTTGCCCTGCTCGAAGCCGACTCCGGTCGCCTCCAGCAGGTCGCGGCCGCCGGCCGGGCCATCCATCCCGGCGGCGTGGCAGTCGGCGCATTGGCCGAACGCCTCGGGTCGCTGGTTCGCGGGCAGCTCTGGGTCGTCGCATGCCGGGTCCCCGGCGGCGCCACACCCATTGAGATCCGGCAAGACGCCATCGCCTACGTAGCAACGATCGATGCGGTCGGCTGCGCTGCCCGGCACCTTTCCAGAGCGAACGAGTCCTTCGACGTCGTCGCAGGCTTCGCCGTCGCGTGCCGATGCCACCCCGGCGTAGAGATCCTGGACCCAGGGGTCCTTGGTCGCGTTCTGGTGCCGGCTCCCCTGGAACGTCGCCACGAACGTCGTGTGGCAATGACCGCAGAACGCCGTAGAGGTGTCGTGCGCCGGGCTACCATTGCCAGGGTCGCCATAGAGGTAGCCGAGCCCGTCGGGCGGCTCGGCCGCTCGAAGGACAAGCTCGATGGGGCCTTCCGGTAACTCGTAGAATTCCTCACCGTTCGCGCGGTAGCCGATCTTGCCAGCGACGAGCGTCGGACGGCCAGGCAGCGAGGTCGTCAACTCGATCTCGAACGTGCCGTCGGGGCCAGTCACCTGCTGGACCTCGCCGCCGCCCTGGAGCACCGACGCGCCTTCCACGGCAGCCGTGCCGTCGGTGACGATGCCGCGGACGACGAACGTCTCCGGCAGCTCCACCTCGCCACCGACGCCACTGCCGGTAGACGCCCCGGTGGAGGCAGCGTCGCCTCCCTGGCCGGACCCAGAAGACGTCGCCGAGGCGGAGTCGCTGCTCGCTGATGACGTGTCCGCCCCCGTGTCGACGGTGTCGTCTGCACACGAGGCGGCCACCGCAGCCAAGGCGACGGCGATCCAGAGCGAGACGGAGTCACGACGCATCATTGGCGAGGAGTGTAGGCGCCTCACCGCCCCTGCGTGACACCCCTGGCGCCCCCCTGGCGCCCCCCTGGCGCCCCCCGGCGCCCCCCCCGGCGCCTGTCAGGGCGGGGGCGACAGCGCGAGCTTCACTTCGCCGGGCGTGAAATGGTTCACCTGCCGGCCATTGACCGACATCGCACTCTTCTCTTCGACGATCTCGAGGGTCAGCTTCCCTTTGGTCGCCGCGACGACCTTCACCTTGGCGATCACGATCCATCCGCTGATGGCGAAGCCGACGTTGGTCTGGAAGGGTCGAGAGACCGTGCCGGTCGCGCCGAGCTCGACCGACGTCAGCCCATCGATCGACACCTCCAGAGTCTTGCCCTTGCGCCCGAGGATCTTCCCGCTCAGCTCGGGAGACGCGGGCCGCGACGGGACGCCGCCCGCTGCCGCACCTTGTGGCGAGCCCCCCGCGAATGCGCTGGCCAAGGTGCTGGGAGCCGGCTTGCTCCTGGCGAAACACGCGATACGACCGCTGCGTGCGCCGGCGCACAGCGTGCCGCCGTCCTTCGACAACGCGATGCCCTCGCCCAGATCGGAGATCGGCGAGGCGATGGTGTCGGCCGTCGCGGAGAAGATGGAGAGACCGTCGCTCCCGGTGGCCGCGATCGTCATCCCGTCGATCCAGCGCGACGCGGTGAGCCACGAGCCGACTTTCCATGTCTTGCTGGGCTTCTGGGTCACCAGGTCGACGTTCGACGCCTCGAACGACGCAAAATCGCCGAAGACCGTCTTGCCGCTCGGTGCAAACGCCGCGCCCGACGCGCGATGCTTGTCGCTCCAGATCGCGTCGCGCTTCGCGCCGAGGTCGCGAATCTGCGTCCCCTGACGCGTACCGACCAGAAGCTTTCCACCGTCGACGGAGAGGGCGAGCGTCTCGACCTCGGCGGGAGGTATGAACTGGTCGACCACGCGCCCGTCAGCCGCGTCGTGGACGACGACCCTGCCCTTGCGGTCCTTGACGAAGAAGCCGTCTTCAGCGACGGCGACCAAACCCCCGCCCACGGCGCCCCGGTCGACGCGCTCCTTGAAGGTGACGAGGCTCTTGCTGCCGAGCTTGGGCCACGAAAACGAACGCACCTCGTCGTCGCAGACGATGACGAACCGATCGGCGGCGACGAATGCCACGCCGTCCTCGGAGACCGGTGAGCAAGCGTTTGCCCGGTGCAGCACGCGACCATCCTCCCGAGCATGGACGCGAACGCCGCTGCTGGAGAAAGACAGGACGTCTCCGTCTTCAGTGATGAGTAGACCCCCATTCCAATCCTTGGTTTCGGACGTCCACAGGTGCAAGTAGGCGCCGAAGCGCGGCGCCGCATCGGGGCCGGGCGCGGACCGGGCGGGCTTGTCGCTGGCCGGCGCGGGCTTGCTCGCACCGCTGCCACCCTTGGCGTCACCGGGCAGGGCCCCCGGCGCGCTCGATTGCGACGCATCTGCAACACGGTCGGTGGCACCAGGGTCGCCGGCGTCCTGCGGCGGCCGGGGGCCGCCGCAGGCAATGAGCCCCCACGCGATCGAGGCGGCGATGAGGGCCGTGCGCATGCTCATGATGTGGTCTCCAGCGCGTGGACCGCCTGCACGTAGGCATCACCACGATGTTTGTAGTCGCGGAACATGTCGAAGCTTGCGCAGCAGGGCGACAGCAGCACGGCATCACCGGGGACGGCGAGGACCTGGGCGGCACGCACCGCCTCCTCCATCGACTCGGCGCGGGTCAGGGGGCACGCTCCCGCAAGCTCAGCCGCCAAACGGGGGGCCGCCTCGCCAATGAGCACTGCGCCGCGACCGCGCTCGCGCAAGGCCTCGAAGAGCGGCGCATACGAACCCATTTTGTCGCGACCTCCGGCGATCAGGACGATTTTGTGCTCGTGCAATCCGCGGATCGCGGCGACCGCCGCGCCCACGCTGGTCCCCTTGGAGTCGTCGTAATGGCGAACCCCGTCGACGTCGCGGACGAGCGCCAGACGATGGGGAAGCCCCCGAAAACGAGCGAGCACTGCTGCCGCGATCTCGGGGGAGACGCCGAACGGGGCCACCAGGGCCAATGCAGCGCAAACGTTGAAAGCGTTGTGGTCACCGGCCAGGACGATGGTGGAGCGCTCGTAGGTGCCACCCCCCAGTCCATCGACGATCCGATCGCGGTCGAAACCGACCAGCACACCCTTGTCCAACTCACCGATCCGAACGACGCGACCGCCGCTGCGACTCGCCTGACGTTCGCAATCGAGGTCGTTGGCCGGGATCACGCTGAGGTCGTCGCCGGTCTGGCTGGCGAAGACGTTGCCCTTGGCGTTGCAATAGCTCGCAAAGTAATCGTAACGATCGAGGTGATTGGGCGTGATGTTCAGGATGGCAGCGCTCCGGGCACGGAGAAGCGGCATACGCTCCGCCTGGAAGCTCGATATCTCGAGCACCAGAACATCATGTTCGAGCGCGGTCGGCCCGCCTGGCCGCGGGACCATCGCGGCCGGCGGGTCCCCGAGGTTTCCGCCGACGAACGGCCGCTTGCCAGCGGCGCGCAGGAGATCACCCACCAGAGTCGTCGTCGTGCTTTTGCCGTTGGAGCCGGTGATGGCGATGACCGGGAGGTCGACGAGGCGGGTCGCCAGCTCGATCTCGCCGATGACCACCGCGCCCCGTGCCTCGGCAGCTTCCAGGGCGGCGAAGGTCGGAACGCCCGGCGAGACGACGACGAGGTCCGCGCGCTCGAGGCCCGCGCTGTCGTGGCCGCCCAGGGCGAGGCCGATCCCCGCCGCCTCCATCGAGGCGGCGGCCGACTCGATCGCGGCGCGGGGCGCGGCGTCGGTCGCGACAACCTCGGCGCCCAGTCCTTTGACCAGCAGCGCGGCGGCACGCCCGCTCGCACCCAGGCCCACGACGACGACGCGGGCGCCGCGCAACGCCGCCCGCATCGCTTCGCCGGCGCCAGCGAGGCCTGCTCCAGAGAGGCCGGCGCCGGCGAGGCCAGCGCCAGAGTGGCCAGCAGAATGGCTCACGAAGCACCTCCGCGGAGAGCAGCCGCCAGTTTGGTCAAGCCCACGCCATTCGAACCTTTCACCAGCACGACGTCTCCTGCGTGGATGCGCTGACGGGCTTCACCGATCGCCGCTTCGGCGTCCGCGGCGAAGACGCCACCCACCGCATAGCGCTTGGCCGATTCGTGATAGCGAGCCGCAGCACCCTTGACCGCGATGAGCTCGCGGGGCCGCGCCAGCGCCGCCGCGCGGCCCACCTGGTCGTGCAGCGCCTCGGCGTCTTTGCCGAGCTCGTACATCTCTCCGAGAATGAGCACGAGGCCGCGACCTTCGGCGCGCGCCACCTCGCGGGCCGCCTCGATGCTCGCGATCATGGAGGCGGGGTTGGCGTTGTACGCGTCGTCGATCAGGATGACGCTGCCTTCGATCACCGAGGGTGACATGCGCCCGGGCTCGCGAATGGCCGGATCGGAGAGCGCTCTGGACGCGACGTCGGAAGTCGGGCAGCCCGAAGGCGACACGGCGTCCACGATGGCGGCAGCCGCGAGCACGGCGCTCACGCCGGCCTTTCCGAGCAGCGCGACCTCGACCTCCAGGAGAGGTCGCACCACCGGGTGACGACCGAGGATGCGCAGCGAGATGTGTTGCCCTTGGGCACCGCGGATCTGGCGAGCCACGAGCGCGACATCGCACGAAGGCTCTTCGCCGTAAGTGATCCAGGTGGCGGCGGGCGAGCGGAGGAGCTGTGCGGTCGCGCGCGCATCATCGCCGTTGGCGATCGCGATGCCACTCGGCGGGAGCGCCGCCAGCAGATCGCCCTTCTCCACCGCGATGGCCCACGCCGACCCCAGACCTTCGCCGTGGGCATCCGCGACCAGGGTCAGCACGCCGACATCGGGCTCGGCCACCGCGGCGCCCGCCGCGATCTCACCAGTTGCATTGGTGCCGATCTCCACCACCGCGACGTCGTGGGAGTCGCCCAACCCTAGGAGAGTGAGCGGTACGCCAATCTGATTGTTGAGGTTGGCCGCAGTGCAATGAACCGAGAGGCCAGCCGCCTCGAGCAGCGCGGTCGTGACCCGACGCGTCGTCGTCTTTCCAGCCGAGCCGGTGATCGCGATGACCAGCCGAGGTCCGCGTGCCGAGCGGGCCCGCGCCCACCGCCGGCGGTGCGCCCGCGCGAGATCGCCGAGGGCGCGCACACCATGGGCGACGCGGACGATGGCGGGCCCGGGCAGGACGTTGGCTTCGCGCGACACGAGGAGGATCGATGCACCGGCGCGCGCGGCGGTCTCCAGGTGATCGTGCCCGTCGAAGCGTGGCCCGGTGAGGGCGATGAACGCTTGGCCACAGCCGAGCGAGCGGGTGTCGGTGGACACACCGACGCAGGAGGAGCCGATGCCCGCCGGGCCGGCGCCGAGGCCGGTCCTTCGCTCGGCGATCCCTTCGCGCTCGAGCTGGCCGCCGGTGGCTGCGAGCACCTCGGCGAGCGTGAAAGACGCGCGATTCGTGGGGAGAGGGCCAGCCATTTCGACGCGGAGCATCACGTCCCCGCACGTGAGGCGTCAAGACGGGCCGTGCCGCGCCAGCGTGGTACGAGCTGTGGCCCGCATCGGACGGTCGGAGCTGGCGGTCAGAGCTGGCGGTGGCTGAGCGACGGAAGATCGCGGCGAACGGTGGCGATCCGCGCGGGATCGATCTCGGCGACCGCGAAGCCCTCGCCCTCCCCGGCCTGGGCGAGAACGTCGCCCCACGGGTCGATGATGCAGGACTTGCCGTAGGTTCGGCGACCGCGCGGGTGGCTGCCCCACTGCGCGGCCGCCAGGACGTACGCCTGCGATTCGATGGCTCGGGCGCGCAGCAATACGTGCCAATGGTCCTTTCCGGTGGCGAGTGTGAACGCCGCCGGGATGGTGAGCACCTCCGCGCCGCGGTCGATCTGGGCGCGATAAAGCTCGGGGAATCGGACGTCGTAGCAGACCGACAGGCCGACCCGGAGGCCGCACGCCTCGGCCACGACGACCTCGTCGCCGCGCGTCGTCGCGCTCGACTCTCGGTAGGAGACGCCGTCGCCGACGTCGACGTCGAACAAGTGGATCTTGCGATACTTGGCGAGGATCGCGCCCCCCGCATCGACGATCAGACTCGTGTTGTAGGGGCGCTCGAGGGACTCGCTCTGCTCCGGGAAGCCGCCAGCAATGACGGTCACGCCGCCGCGCTGGGCCATGCGCTGGACCGCCGCGAGGATCGGTCCGGGCGACCCGAGGTCGATGCGTTCGGCGATCTCTCGGCGCTGCGCCTCCTCCCCCATCAGAGCGAAGTTCTCGGGCAGCAGCGCGAGCGTGGCGCCACGGCCGGCCGCGGCGAGCACGAGCTGCTCGCTGCTCCGCAAATTTGCGGCGAAGTCGCCCTGACTCGACATCTGGATGACGGCAGCGAGGACCATGGCGGAGCGCCTTCTCGTGGTGGAGCGGTGAAGGAGCGCACGATCGCGAAAGTGCGCCCTCTTCACTTACCTGGATCGAATGCACCAGGCGAGCGGGTGACGATGTGGGCCGCACGCAGAGGCATCCCGAGAAGCGGCCGCGCCTTGGACATCGCGGGGCCGAGCGCGTCTACTTCCACGCGCATGGATGTCACGTGCCCGTCGGGCTTTCCGGTCGCCGGTCTCCGCTTCCGCTTCCGCGGCCAGCATTATGCGACGGTGGTGCTCAAGGCGACGTTCGCGCTCGAGCCGCTGCTCTCGCCGCTGGCGCGGACCCAGGAGCCGCTTCCGCGGCATGCGTCGCTGCACGATCTCGCGATGTCGCTGGAGGGTGCGCCCTTCAAGCCCCGCGCCGAGGTCGTCCTCACAGGCTCTACGTATGCCCCCGGGCACATTGCAACATCCCGGCTCATCGCGCGCCTGCTCGTCGGCGACGTCGACAAGTCGCTGGTGATCCACGGTGAGCGTGTCCGACGCTCCGACGGCCTCATCGTGGACGGCCCGCCCTTCGCCCGCATGCCCCTCGGTTGGAACCGCAGCTCGGGTGGCGACGAGACCTGGAACCCGGAGGGCGTGGTCCCGCATCGGCTCGACCCGTTCGGGAACGAGCCGCTCCCCAACGTCGTGCAGCTCGGCGAAGAGGAAGGCGGACTGCCCGCGGGGTTCGGCGCCGTTTCGCCCGAGTGGATCCCTCGGGCGCAGTACCTCTCGCGCGGGCGAATCGTTCGCGACGGGGAGATCGCGATCCTCCCGGACGATCTGGACGGTCGCTTCTTCCAATCCGCGCTCGAGGACCAGCAGCTCTCCTCGCCGCTGGCGAGCGACACGCGGATCGTCCTCGAATCGTTCCACCCCGATCACCCGCGTCTGGTGACGAACCTCGCTCCGCTCCACGTCATCGCGACGATGGCGAGCAACCTCCGCCAGGAGCAGATGGCGCTGGTCGCCGACACGCTCGTCATCGATACCGATTTATTTCAATGCGCAGTCTACTTTCGGGGCTCGCTCCCGATCGCGGCGGACGAGCGCATCCACGCGCAGGTCGACACCTCGGTGGACCGGCACGCGCTGCTGTCGGAGCCGCCGGCTCCAGTGGAGAGCTATTCGTCGCATCCGATGGCGGACCTGCCGCCAGGCAACGTGGCCATGCCGGCGGTCGAGCCGACGGCGCGCGCTGCGACGGTGACGTTCAGCTTCGGAGACGAGCCGTCGTTCGACGGCTCGCTGGAGGCGCTGCCATTCGCGGCGCCGCCTTCGATGTCGACCGCCCCACCGCTGGCCCCACCGCTGGCCCCACCGCTGGCCCCACCGCGGGCGCCGCCCCTGATGCCGCCCGCAGCGCGCCCGGTAGCTCCTCCGGTGAGTCCGCCGCTCGCGCCCCCGAGGGTCTCCTCCAGGCCCGACCCCATGCCCGTCCCCGCGCCGCCCGCTGCAACGCCTCCCCTACCCTTCGCGCGTCCATCGTCTCATTCGATCCCGGCGATCGAGTCTCCTGCACGCAGCCCTTCGCCGATCCCGCCGCTGCCGGCCAACGCACAGCCCTGGGGCTCGACGCGGCCGGCCGGCTCGACCTCTGCCGTGGAGGCGGTTCGTCCCGAGATGTTCCGGGAGACCCCGCACTCGGTGACGCACCCCGAAAAGGCGAGGCGGTCGGGTCCAGTCGACAGCGCGCTGTCGGCATCGAACGACGCCGCCGGCGTGGAGGCGCAGCGAGGAGGCAAGGCCGCCGCCCAAGCGCCCCGCGAGCCGCGCGACCCGGTCGCCGCGTCGGTCGCGACGGGGGCCGAGGAGCCACTCGACCTCCTCTGGTTCGAAAACGACATCCTTGCAACGATCCAGCACAACCCATCCATGCGCGGCCTTCTCGCGGCGAAGACGCGGCGCACCACCCGGGAGGCCGAAGACGAGCGAGGAGGCGCGGAGCGGCGTCGGGAAGACTCGACCCGCCTCGACGTGCTCCGCGTGCTCGGTCAGTCGCCGGCGGCGGAAACGGGAACGCTCGAGCGCGCCTGGGGAACGTCAGCCAATGGGCGTCCGCCACTGGTCGTCGTGCGGGGCGACCTCGTCGTCCGCTTCGACGATCGTGACGCGTTGCGCGCCACCGTCGGCATCGCGGCGCCGTTCGCTTCCCTCGACAAGGGTCTGGAGGGCGCGACCGAGCTGGCAACCGTCGTCGCCGACAACGAATGGTCCAGCGCGACTTCGATCGAAGGCGCGCTCAAGCGCCTGCGTGAAGCGCTCGGCCGCGCATCCCGCGAGCTGTCTCCTGCCGTGCTCGATGTGGCGGTCCAGCGGGCCCTCCTGGAGAGGCGCCGCTTCCGCGCGGTCACGCTCCTCGGCGCGGAGTGGTTGCGGACCGAGCTGACCGGATCGAACAAGCCGGTTCCCCTGTACCTGCCGGCGGCACTGCGCAACGAGCTGCCGATCCTGGACCGGTTCCCGATCCGCGCGCTCGCCGAGCTGCGCAAACGTCAGGACGGGTCGGAGCAACACGACGATGCGCTCTTCGTCAAAGCGCTGGCGCGGCGGATCGGACCGCAAAAGAGCTGACCTTCGAGCTCCTTCGTCGGGTCATCCTTTCTTTCGTCGTAGAGAAACCCACGCGCTCAAACGCGCGCCCTCACGCGGTGAGGGGTCTGCGGGCGACAATCGAATTGATGCTCCTCATTGCATCTCCCGCCGGGCAAGCCGCGCGAGCCATCAGCTCGACTGGCCCTCAGCCTTGCGCAGGGCCACGCGCCGCCGCGAGGATCCGGGCCGCCAGAGGCGGATCATCGACCAGGCGAGCCAGCACGAGGGCGCCGATCATCGCGGAAGCTTGCGCCAGTGCCTCATCGCTGAGCGTCGACTTCGAGCTGCGCGGATGAATCTTCTTCTGGACGAGTCGAAGAATGCCTCGTGCGGCCTCCGCGAAAGCGATCGCTGCGAAGGGGAAGTGGTGGGCCGAAAACCACACCATCCACAGCTCCGAGCTGTTCGGCCCCTACCCGCACGACGATCGCTTCGCGGTTCGCTTCCTCTACGACATCACCAACAAGCCCAGCGGCAATCGCATCACCATGGACGAAGTCGGCATCTTCACAGTCGAAGGTGGCAAGATCGTGAAGGAAGAGTTCTTCTACGCGATGAGCTGAAGAGGCGCTGAAGAGGCGTGACGGCCACCGTGGGTGACCCTCGATGAGCATCGGACTGCTTCATCGATCCATCGAGGTCGTCGCCCGCGAATCGTACGGATGACCGAGGACGAAGCGACGAGGCGTTTCCTCGTCGCCCGTGCGTCGGAGCTGAGCTATCGCGGTGTGGCTCGGTGAAACCCCGCGGACCCCTTGTCCCGATGTCCGCGCGCCCTAAGGGCCTGCGGCGAAGTAACCAGATCGATTCGGAGTCGAGGCGCGCCGCCTGCGAGGCGAACCGAGCGGATACTGCTGCTATCTCGAGATTTCGCAACGACGCAGGCGGGGATGGATCGGGGCCTAGGAGTATGTCGGGGGCCCCGCAGGCCCCCCGCAGGCCCTAAGGGAACTCCAAGGACGGGCTTCTCCCGTCCCATGACCTATCCTTGCCCGATGCATCCATTTTTCGTCTCCGAGCCGTTTCGCGCGGCGACCGCCAGATGAGTCAGCAAGTCATCCTCGACGAATCGGTCGAGGTCGCGCGCCCGGTCCACGAGGCCTTCGCGTACCTGGCGGAGTTTTCCCGGATCGAGGAATGGGACCCGGCCGTCGCGCGCGGGACGCGGCTCACCGACGGCCCAGTGGGCGTCGGCACCGAGTTCCGGGTCGACATGAAGCTCGGCTTCTCCCTGCGGTACCGCGTGGTCGAGATCGAGCCCGCTCGCCGCTTGCTGATGTCGGTCGATTCGACCTTCTTCACCGCGGTCGAGGAGATCCAGCTCGCGCCGACGGCGACTGGAACGCGCGTTCGCTACATCGCTACGTTCCAGTTCTTCTTCACCGCCGCGCTGATGGCTCGCACCTTCCCGGGGATGATGGACCGCGTCGGCAAGGCGACGATGGCCGGAATCAAGCGCGCCCTCGACGATCGGGAGACCGTGCCGGAGCCTTCCCGGGCGGTGGCTCTTGCCGACAAGCTACTCCTGCCGGGACTTCTTCGATTCACCCGGCTCGGATACGAGCGGGCGCGCAAGCGCTGGAAGCCATTGTCGGCCTTCATCGGTGGACGCCACATCGTGGTCACCGGAGCGACGTCCGGGCTGGGCCTGGCGACCGCTAAGCTGCTCGCGGCGCGCGGGGCCGAGCTGACGCTGGTCGCGCGTGACCCTTCGAAAGCACGGCGCGTCGCCGACGAGCTCACCCACGCGACCGGCAATGCGAACATCGCCGCCGAGATTGCCGACCTGAGCCTCATCGCCGACGTCCACGCCCTCGCCGATCGACTCCTCGAGCGCGGTCGACCCATCGACGTTTTGATCAACAACGCGGGCGCCCTCATCGAGCCGCGCCAGCTGACCAGCGAAGGCCTGGAGAAGAGCTTCGCCCTGTTGCTGCTCAGTCCCTACGTCCTCACCGAGCGCCTCCAGCCACTGCTGAAGAAGGCTACTGTCGGCGGAGCCATCGGCGCCGGAGCCATCGGCGCGCGGGTCGTGAACGTTCTTTCGGGCGGAATGTACGCAGAAGGGATCGTACTCGACGATCTTCAGAATGAACGCGGCACCTACTCGGGGTCGGTGGCCTACGCGCGCGCCAAGCGCGGACTCATGATCATGACGGAGCTGTGGGCCGAGCGGTTTCGGGCCGACGGTATCGTCGTCAATGCCATGCACCCGGGTTGGGCCGACACGCCAGGCGTGGAATCCTCGCTGCCGACTTTTTATCGCGTGACACGGTCCATGTTGCGGACCCCAGAGGAAGGCGCCGACACGATCGTCTGGCTGGCTGCGGCCACCGAGGCGGGCAAGGTGACGGGAGCCTTCTGGCTCGATCGCGAACAGCATCCGTCCCACGTGCTTTCGCGCACCCAAGAAACGCAAGACGACCGGAGCGAGCTGTCATCGGCGCTGGCCGAGCTGGCGAAACGCTGACCTTGATGGGTCACGTCGGCGGCTCAGCGCGGCTGAGCACGACTCAGCGCGGCTGGGTCGCGCGCGACGTGACCCATTCATCCATCTCGCGCCACATCTCGAACAGCCATCGCTCGCGATCGGTCGCAGGGATCTCCGACGCTGGAATACGTCGCATTCGTGCGAAGACGGTCTTGCCGACGAGGTCGCCCGCCCAGAGCTGACCGAAGCTTTCGGCGGCCTCGAAACCAGCGTGCTCGAGCACGACGACGTCCACGCCGACCGCGGCATCGAGAAGCGCCAAGGGGCCGCCCAGTCGGGGCGGCAGCACATTGCGGAAGGTATCCGCGACATCCGCCAGATCGCGTCGCCCTTCGGACCGCAGTCGGCTCTGGGCGGCACGCAGCTTGGCCTCCGAAAAGCGCGTTCCCTCCGGATAGATGAGCGCACCGTCGCGGGGCCCGAGGTTGGTCGCGAGCTCCGCGACTGCCGCAATCTCGGCGGCGCGTCGTGTACTGCCGCGCACCACGAACGAATTCGGGAGCCTTCTGCCGACGAGGTCGAGGCAAGGGTCCCACAAGAGCGCGCGCTTCAGCACGTAGCGAAGCAGAATCCCATTGGGGTTGGCCACGAGCACCGCGGCAAGAATGGTGTCGGCAGTGCTGGTATGGCGCACGAAGAGCAGAAAGGGTCCGTCGGTGACGCGCGCGCTGCCCTCCTCGACGACCAGGCGGAAGCCCAGGACGCGGCGAGCCCCAGCGAAGAGGATACCCGTCCAGTATCGCTGCAGCTGCGCGTTGGCGAGGACGTAGGCGCGCGCTCCGCCTAGGGCACCACCGAGGCGCACCGCCCAAAGGCCTGCAGCGAATGCGATGCCGACGAGCTCGCACGCCAGATAGACGAGGAAAAATGCAAACGTGCGAACGCGGGGGAATCGCCCACGGGAAAGTGCGAGATCGACCACCAGGAGGAGCGGGATCCACGCCGGGCTCGAGGCGAGGAGCAGCGCGAACGCCAGCGTGTAGGACGGGATGCTTATGCACCGGCGCCCCCACTTGGAGGTCCACGGTTCAGGCGGGTGACTCATGGCCGTCGACCGCTCGGGGCTTCCAGTGGCGTCGGCGCCTGTCGTGGCTGACGCAGACAATAACTGGACACTAGCTGGACATGCCTGCGCCGTCCAGGGCGCCCACGCTCTTCGCGCACGTCGACCATCGCCTTGACACGCGCGCTTCCGCGCCCATAGTTGAGCCGCCGCTCAACTATGGGACGCCCGCCGATCATCACCGACGAAGCCCTCGTCGACGTCGCGCACGACGTTTTTCTCGAGTACGGCGTCGAAGCGACAATCGCGCAGATCGCCGAGCGCGCTGGGGTGAGCGAGGCGCTCGTCTTCCACCGCTTCAAGACGAAGGAGGAGTTGTTTCAGGTCGCGATGGCGGTTCCTCTCGATCCGCCCTGGCTCACCAATCTGCCAGGCCGCGTCGGCAAAGGCGTTCTGCGCGATCAGCTCACCGAGATGACCCGAGAGGGTCTGGCCTTCTTTCGCATCATGGTGCCCGTGGCGATGATGCAGTGGTCGAAGCGCGGTGACGGCACCGGGACCCGCCCGAAGATGAAGGTGGGCACCGAGTCGCCACCGATGCGCGGACTCCGGCTGGTCGGAGGCTATTTCGAAGCCGAGATGCGTCTAGGACGCATGGCGCGCCATGACGCGGAGGTGGTTGCCCGCACGCTCACCGGCGCGCTCTGGGAGTACGTCAGCATGGAGCTGATGTTCGAGCGTAGCGGCGTGCTCCCGCTCCCCGAAGAGACGTTTATTCGCTCACTGGTCCACTTGATGCTCGAAGGGTTGAGCCCACGGGCCACGGAGAAGAAGTCGCGATGAACAGGGAGGCATCCAGCGGGCGGAGCGAGCGCGGGTCGAGGTGGTCGGCGCCGCGCCTGGGCCCGGCGGGCTTTTTCTTGGCCTCGTTGTTGAGCCATGGCTCAACGTGGGCCGACGATGTGGCACCTCGAGTCGCACAAGGCGCAGTCATTACCACGCGCTCCGGTGCGACGCGGGGCGACGGCTCGCTACCCGATCTCGCGGTGTTTCAGCGAGCAGCGCGCGAGCACGCGATGGACATTCGGGAGGCGGAGGCGACGCTTGTGCGCGCCGAACGCGAGCACGACGCCACTTGGTGGGGTCTTGGACCGACGCTGTCGGCGACCGCGTCGTATACGCGCAACCAGGAGGAGATCGTCGTCGCGCTGCCGCAGATCGACGTTGTCACGACCCCCATCGACCAGCTGGATCTGACATTGCGCGCCGAGCTCGACATCGTCGACGTCCCGTCCTGGTCGCGTATCGATTCGAGTGGGGATCGTGCGATCGCCGAGGCCGCGCGGGCCGATGCCGCCCGACTTCGCGTGGAGGAAGACGTGGTCCGGGCGTACTACGATCGCGTCGCGGCCGAAGGCGTCGAGGACGCAGCGACGAATGCGCTCGACGTGGCGCGACATAGCCTGCTCGTCGTCGTAGCAAAGCGCGAGGCCGGCATCGGATCGGACCTCGACGAGCAACGTGCCCGCCTCGAAATCGCCCAGCGCATGCAGACGCTCGCCGATGCGCGAAGCAGCCGGGAGCGTTCGGAGCGGAGACTTCGCACCTCATCGGGTCTCGCGGCGGACGGTCGTGCTCCGCTCCTCGCCCAGGACCTCTCCCCTCCGGCGCCATTGTCAGCGCGATTGGCGAGCGCTCCGCGTCAGCCCGCCGTCCGCGCCGCCGTCGCCGACGAAGCGGCCGCCAGAGCGGAGGCGACCGAGGCGTGGTCGGCGCTGGCCCCGCGTATCACCGCCGTATTCTCCGAGCGCATCACCAATGCTGCGGGCTTCGGCCCGAGCCCCTTTTGGTCGGCCGGGGCGACCGCCACCTGGCGCCTCGACCCCGCGTCGATAGGCGACGGGCGCGCGCGTGAGGCGAGCGAGGAGGTAGCTCGTGTACGCACCGCCCGCGCCCTGGAGGATGCCCTCGACACCCTTCGCGACCGGCACGCCGACGTGGAAACACGGATCGCCCAGCTGCGTGCGGCCACGAGCGAGCGAGATGCAAGCTCCCTGGCCGCGACCGTCGCACGGGCCCGGCACGACGCCGGCACCGCCACGTCGCTCGATCGCCTCCTGGCGGAGCGCGACGATCTCGCGGCGCGCGTCGCAGAGACCCGTGCGCGCGCGCAGCTCGCGCTGGCCCGGGCATTGCTCGATCTCGCGAGCCGTTCGGCAGGGAGCGTGCAATGAACGTGGCACGGTGGCGAGCCATGACGCGCCTCGGCCGCCGGATGATGTTCCACGATGGCGCGAAGCTCGTCGGCACGATCCTGGGCGTCGTGTTCGCCGTCGTCCTCGGCGTGCAGCAGCTGTCGATTCTGCTCGGGCTTTTGCAGAAAAACACCATGTTCGTCGACAACGCGGGAGCCGACGTGTGGATCGTGCCGCGCGGAACCGAGGTGCTGCAGCCAGGACGGCTGATGGATGGAAGCGTCCTGTCGCGGGCCCGCGCAACCGACGGCGTCGACCTGGCCGAGCCCCTCGTCATGACGGGAGCGGCGCTGCAAAAGCTCGAAGGCGGGACCGAGCCCGTCACGCTCGTCGGAGCCGTCTCGCCCGCACGCCTCGGCGGCCCCTGGAACCTCGTCGCGGGCTCGGCCGATGCCATCGAGCAGATCGACACAATGATCTTCGAGGACTCGGAGCGCGAGACGTACGGCGCATTCGATCTCGGCACCGAGCGGGAGCTGGGCGGGCGTCGCGTCCGCGCCGGCGGGTTCACCTGGGGCCTCCTTCCCTTCGGACCCGCCTATGCGTTCGCCGACATCGATCTCGCGCGCGACATCGCTCGCATCCCTACGGACCGCTCGAGCTTCGTGTTGGTCAAGGCTCGGCCCGGTGTCGATCCGAAGCAACTCGCCGAGCGACTGCAAGGGCGCATCGGCGATCAGCTGGTGATGACGAGGGAGGCTTTCGCGCGCTCGATCGTCATCGCGCTCCTTCGCGATCAGCTGGGTGCCTCCTTCGCGACGTCGACGTCGTTCGGTCTCATCGTCGGCTTCGTCATCGTCGCCTTGTCCATGTTTTCGAGCGTGATCGACAACCTGCGGGAGTTCGGGACGCTCAAAGCGATCGGGGCCCGTGACCGCGATTTGGCGCTGCTCATCCTCGCGCAGGCGGTGATCTACGGGCTGGTGGGATCGCTCATCGGCCTGGCGCTGGTCGGCCGGGCGGCGGCTGGCATACGCAGCCCCCAGCTCGTGCCCCTGATCCCGGTGCCGCTCATCGTTGCCGTGCCATTCGTGATGACCGGCATCTGCTGCGTCGCATCGGTGCTGGCATTGTCGCGTATCCGCAAGCTCGAGCCAGGAATGGTGTTTCGATGAGCGCCGCCATCGAGGTACGCAACCTCAGCAAAGTATTCGGAACGGGCTCGCTTTCGTTCCAGGCGCTCAAGGGCGTCGATATGGAGGTCGCGACCGGAGAGCTGTTGATGCTGGTGGGGCCCTCGGGGTCCGGCAAGACGACGCTCCTTTCGATCATCGGCTGCGTGCTCGAGGCGACGGGCGGAGAGGTCCGCCTGCGCGGACGCGAGGTCACGACCATCGGCAAATCGAAGCTGCCTGAGCTGCGTTTGTCGACGATCGGCTTCGTCTTTCAAGGACACAACCTCATCTCGTCGCTGTCGGCTCGGCAGAACGTGAGCCTGCCCCTCGAGCTTTCCGGGGTCACCCACAAGGTGGCGCTGCGCACCGCCGACGAGCTCCTCCAGCGGGTGGGGCTCGGCCAGAAGGTCAACAGTTACCCGGCACAGCTGAGCGGCGGGCAACGGCAGCGAGTCGCGATCGCGCGCGCTTTGGCGACCCGACCTCCCTTGATCCTGGCCGACGAGCCGACGGCGGCGCTCGACGCCGAGAGCGGCCTTCTGGTGGCGACACTGCTCCGCGACCTCTGTCGCGAACGCGGCGACACGGTCGTCGTGGTGACCCACGATAGCCGCATCTTCCACCTGGCAGACCGCATCATCCATCTCGAAGACGGGCAGATTGTCGTGCCCACGGAGGCATCTTGAAGAAGCCCAGCATTCGCGGGGTCGTCCTCGCCATTGCACTGGTCGCGTCGGTGGCCGGAGTGGCCCAGGTCGTCCTCGCCGATTCGCCGGACATTCCTCGAAAAGGCGACGTCGCGAAGGCGGAGCGCAAGCTCGGCACGGTCGGCGCAGAGAGCCTGCCGGAGGGCAAGTGGATCAATGGACCGGGGGTCGTGGAGCCGCGCGACCGCGAGACGAAGGTAGCTGCCAATATATCAGGAGCGATCGTCCGCGTGCTGGTGGAGGAAGGCGGTCGCGTCGAGGTCGGTCAACCGCTGGTCGAGCTCGATGGACGCGTCGAGGCTGCGATGGTCATCGCTGCAGAGGCCGACGTGCGGTCGGCGGAAGCGGATCTCGCGCGAACCACGATCGGCAATCGGCGTGAGGACCGCGCCGCCGCCAGCGCCGACCTCGCCGCAGCGGAGGCGCGTGCCAAGTCGTCTTTCGCTGTCGCGGCTCGCTTGGTCCAGGCGGCGGCGGGTGGTGGAGCGACCCCGGACGAGGTCGACCGTGCACAGCGCCAGGCCGAGGTCGACCGAGCCGCCGCGGATACCGCGGCCGCCAAGCGCGACCTGGCCGTCGCCGGCTCGCGTGCGGAGGACATCGCCCGCGAGCGTGCGAAGACCGAGGCCAGCAAGGCCAGGCTCGAGGAAGCTCGACGCCGACTCGCCCAACGAACCGTGCTTGCGCCGATCGCCGGCGAGGTGCTGCAGCTCAAGATCAGGGCTGGGGAGTACTATGTGCCGGGTGGCGATCCGCTCCTCGTCCTGGGGGATCTGAGCCAA
>Ga0105046_10004063_pt1 | contig 23264 bp, 17 predicted proteins | sample MAT03_FD_78385 | JGI IMG/M metagenome (GOLD analysis project Ga0105046, IMG submission 78385) | Freshwater microbial communities from Lake Fryxell liftoff mats and glacier meltwater in Antarctica - MAT-03 (megahit assembly) | ecosystem: Environmental > Aquatic > Freshwater > Ice > Liftoff...
CGGTCGGAACTTTTTCAAGCGAAGCTCGCCGCATCTGTTCGCCGAAGCCAGGGAGCATCTTCTGGCATGCCGCCTCCGTCGCTCCTGGCGTTACATCTCGGAGCGACGGCCCTGTGCCACCCGTGGTTACGATCAAACAGCAGCCCATCTTTGCAAGCTCACGAATTGATGACTCGATCAGTGATTGATCGTCTTCAATCAATCGCCTTTCGCTCCGCCAGCTTGAAGCAATGACCTCGCACAGATACGCGTCGATCGCCGGACCGCCTCGATCTTCGTATTGGCCACGCGAAGCCCTGTCAGAGATTGTGATCACACCTATGAGGGCGAGTTGCGTACCAACAGTCATGCGTTGCTTTCGGATGAACGTGAGAGAGACGGCTCGCGAAGATCTAGCGGATGTACTCACTCTGGAGTCCATGGAATCAATCGTTTCGCGAATCGCATATTATCAGTATTGACACTCGATGCGGACACCCAGACACTCCGCATCGAGCGAGAGCGAAATTTTTTGACGCAGAGTACGGCGTCAATGCGACTGTCGCATCTCTTCAAGCCAGGCGAGAAGTTGAATCATGGGGATGTTGAAGGAGTTTCGAGATTTCGCGGTCAAGGGAAATGTAATCGACCTTGCCGTGGGCGTGATCATGGGAGCCGCATTTGCGCCGATCGTATCAGCATTGGTCGAGAACATCATCATGCCACCGATCGGATTCGCGATGGCAGGCGTAGATTTTTCGGCTTTGGCATACGGGATTCCAACCGGTGAAGGCAATGAGCCTGTACTGATCAAGTACGGGGTGTTCTTGAACGCTGTGATCAAGTTCATGATCACGGCCTTTGCGATTTTCTTGCTCGTCAAAGCCGTCAATTCCGTCAAGAAACCAGTCGAGGCTCCCGCACCTGTGTCGCCTCCGGCTTCTGAAATTTACCTTAGAGAAATCCGCGACATCCTTGCGAAAGTTTAAGCGACCGCGAGCTGCGCTGACGGTCTATCGCCAAACGCCCGACGTCGGGACACCTGCGACTCCGGCGCTTGGGGCTGGCAATGGCATCGAGTAGCTTGGCTGCGAATACGGTGTAAGCTCATTGACCCGCATGCCTTGTTGGTAGGAATTACGAGTTGTGTTTGCGTTCGCGTAGGCGCCGCTGGTCGAAGGCACGCTGTAAAGCGGCTGAATCCGAGCGTTCGGGTCAATCGGGCGAAGGCGAGCGGCAATCGCTGCCTCGGCCGAGTTAGGCGGCATCGCCTGAGCAGGCACATTCACGCGACCGATGGGTTCGAACTCAATTTTCTCTTCACGCCGAATGCTGACGATTTGTTGCGGAATTTCTACCTTTCGAGTCTCGGCGACCCATTTGGTAATCGACTCTTTCCGATCAACCGTCTCCGTGCGAGCTTCCCAGTGCGTTCGAGGGGTATGCTGGTAGACGACAGTCGGCTGGGAAAACGGGTTCCAGCGATTCGTCATGCGCGGTTCCCAGGTATAGCTGACAACGGGGTTGTAGACGGTTCGAGATTCGGGATTGTTAGTAACGACGATCTCCGGACGATAGACGGTGCTTTCCTGAGCTTGCATTTTTGTTTCGACGACGGGACGCTCAATCGTACGAACGACCTTTCGGTAGACGATTCCCGTTGCGGGATCAGTATACTGCCCCGAATTGTCTTGTGCGAATGCGAACGCTCCGTTGATAATTGCAAAGCCTACAATCATTCGAGCCGTGAAACTCGGCAATCGGGACGAATCGTTTATTGAAGAAATGACATGAAAACGCATTGCAATCCCTCGCCGACCCATGTTGATTTAGAATAGAGGCTGAGTTGCCTGCGTCTTTTTTTTAGGAAGAACCAACAACGCTTCTTTCTGTTTTCGGTTGACGCATTAAGCGATCTACGACGAAACTGGTAAGACCCACAATTTATTTATATTCGAGACGCTTTTTCACCCTGCTTGTCGATCTTTATGAATGATTTTCCGCTACTTGATCTGATTCGTTGCCCCGTTGATGGGCAGTCGTTAATGCAAGCAAATGCTGCGACGGTTGCTGCGTTGAACCGGTTAATTGCAAACGGCGAACTCCGAGACGCTTCGGATGGGGTTGTTCTTGAGCCTCTTGATGGTGGGCTGATCACGATCGATGGCGTTCGACTCCATGCGATTCGTGGTGGCATTCCGACTCTCATTCCCGGTGAATCAATTACTGTTCCTGAATCTGTTCGACGCGAATTGCTGTGAACGAACCCTTGCCTTTTGCGATCACCTGCGTCACCTGCGGTAGCCGCTTGAAGGTCACCAATCATGATCTAATCGGATCGATCGATCGTTGTCCGAAATGCGGTGGGATGGTCCAGATTACGGCGCCGCCGAAGTCGCTAACGACGCCCACACCGCGCGATCGAGAGAGCGACGAGGGGCTTCCTCAACCGCCGATCGAAGGCCGATTGTCGATCGGTATGCTCGACGATATCGACAGCGCAGCGATTACGCAAACAGCGATTTCAGGCCTCGATCAATTACCCAAGACGGGGTCGATAGAGCAGTCAACGAGCGATGAATATGCAACGCTCGCGCCGCCAAATGAATTAGAACTGATCGCCACTCCAGCCGAATCGACGGAAGTTGCGGACTCCGAGTATCGACACGAGGTCGAAGTGGCCTGGCAGAGTGAATCGACGCAAAAGACAAAACAACTTGTTTTGATTGGGCTGCTGGCACTGTTTGGCGTAGTTACCGCAGGAATTGTCTTTTCACAGTTCGTTCGCACTTGGCGAGCACAACAGGTCACCGCTGCGCCGCAATCCGAGACCGCCGATTCACGATCAACCGATTCCGAACCGGATGCTATGAATACTCCAGTCGAAAACTCGGAACCGGCGACGAAATCAACGTCGTTGGATAGTGGCGTCCCGCAGTCAGAGTCAAGCATCCAGGCCTCGGTTCCGCCGCTGACCGCGGCCCCGTTCGAACTTGATCCAACACCGGACTCGACGACGACTGATCGCCCACGCGATGATAAACCGGCTGGAGAGGGTAACGATGTACCCAAAATGAACAAACTGCCACCGGAAATGCTTAAGCATTTGCAACTGTTCACTCTTGAGACGACCGATCGACAAGCCCCGCCTGCGATGCAACCGCCACCTACGATCGATACGGTCCGAATTGATGCCGCCGCCGAAGAAGCCGCCCCCGATGTAGCCGCCAATCCGATTCGCAAAGCGATCGATTTGGAGAAAGCGTTATCGCCGCGATTTGCGATCGAAAATAAAGCCGCGTCGCTGGCAGAGTTGATATTGATTGTCTCGCAGCTTACCACCGTCCCGATCGAGTTGGAGTTTGTCTCATTTGATGCTGCAAACAAACGCATTGATACGCCGCTGAAGACTCCCTCGGGATGGTTTTCGGCCCGGCAATGGATTGACCGATTGTGTGCAGCGGAAGGGCTCGTTGCCCAATCGTTTGAAGGTCGAATAATGATTTCGGCCAGCGATCAAACGATCGATGATGGAATCGCCCCGGCACTTTTGTTAGATGATTTTCGCGATGATGCTGAAGTTGTTTTTCAGATGATCTCGCCCCTCTTGGCAACCGATGACGCGGAGCCAAACGCCAACAGAGTGGCACTCCAAGACGCAGCACTTGAGGAGATCGCGACTGAGCCACTTCTGAGAACTCGACTTTCTGATGATGGACGGTCGATCATTCCAGGTGCATCGCTTCGTTCGCGAATGCGAGCTGTCTTTGCGATTGAGTCATTACGGTTGATGCGGGGCATGCGTCCGAAGCTTGAACGATGGCGGACGGCCCGTTGGCTTGGACCTTGGCCGACCGAAAATGAGCCGCCGAGTGCGGAGACGTTTGGGGATTGGAAACTAGTGACGGGTGGAAACGGAGGTCCGCGTTTGGATTCGCCGCGAACAGCGGCCAGTTTGATTCGATCGATCGCATCTCTGAATCAATCGAAGGCGGTGGTCGGTTGGTTTGACGTCACACGTCAAGACTTGTTCCCCGGTGACTTGTTAATGCCCTATAGTCGCGAAGGAACAGCTGGGGGGATGCTCGAAGAAATCCTTGGTGATTTCAGTTTGCAAGCGAGAGTCTGTGGTCCCGGGATTTGGTACATCGGAACCGAAGCAAGCTACGACCGATTTGAAGTATTCACCTGGCTTCCGATTCCTGCGGGAAGCGAAGTTGCAATTCGGGAGCGTCTGACGAATTCACTATCGATCGCCGATCCATCGAGTATGCCGGTCGCGTTTGAAGGGAATCGAATGCTGGTTCGATGCCCTCGCTACTTAGCACGGCAGATGACGAGATTGGTTGCTCCGTAAAGCTATCGACTCGCTCAATCCTTAAGAGCAATGCTTTGTTTTGAAGCCCACCCCCAAAGCCGGTAAGCTTGCCGTTGGCCCCGATTACACGGTGACAGGGAACGATGATCGGAATTGGGTTTTGACCATTGGCAAGCCCGACTGCCCGAACGGCCTTTGGATTCCCGATGCGTTTGGCCAACTCGCCATAGGTGGTCGTGGCTCCGTACGGAATCTTCAGCAATTCATTCCAGACCGAACGTTGAAACTCGGTTCCGCTGAATCGAAGCGGAACCTCGAACTGACGACGTTTCCCGCGAAAGTATTCGTCAAACTGTTTAGTAATCGCATGAAACGGACGGGCGTTAGAAATCCATTCCGGCTGAACGTCGACGGTACGCTTTTGCTGATACATGCAAACATTGGTGAGATGTCCTTGCTCCATCGTCAAGAACAATGGCCCAATCGGACTGTCGATTTGTGTGAAATAGGTCATGTTGGTCCAGCTCGATTTTCATTGCTCTCGAATCAGCCCCCTCTTGGAGCAGCGTCAAGCATACAGGTTAAACTGTCTTTAAGCATTGCATGAGCAAATCCGGTGCGTCCGTTACCGGTTGGCACAATTCGTCGCGACTTTACGGCTCGTGCGTGGTATTCTGAGGCGTTAGATTCGTTCGCTTTCGGACCTTTCCGCTTATCGTGAAGAAAACTGATCATGTGGCTTTTAACTAACCGCGTGAGCATGTCGATGACCGCCGCGTGCAGACTCGCATTGATTGCTATTTTACTAATGGCGACAACGTGCTTCCATTCGTCAGCCCAAGTGATCGCACCTAACCTTGATTCGGCGCCCCAGAACTCGTATCCCAATGATCAGTACTACTTCGCTTTAGAGATCTACCGTGACGGGGACATTGCCACTGCCGCAGAAGCGTTTGACTCGGCTTTGGGGCGTTGTCGCCGCGATGTCAATGGTCGCTGGATTGATGCGATTCCCGTCCATGCCATGTTGGGCGAATGTTTTTATCAAGCGGGCGATTTACCCGCAGCCATTGAACAGTTTGATTATGCCCTTGCGCTGGTCGCAAAACATCGTGGTTGGTTGAGTTCACTGGATTGGAACGATACGTTGATAAGCGCCGTCGTCGCGCCCGACGTGGCGGCATCATGGGCAGCGCCCAACGTCCCACCGATCCTACCGCTGAATAGTCGAATGAAGCTGGGGACCGGCAACCCTAACATCGAAGCTCAGATCAGAACGGGTGGCACTTTTGAGTCGTTTCGCCTGACGACGATCGATGCGGTCGAAGTCATGCGAGGAGTCGCGATTGCATCCTATCGACGACGTATCATCTTTGGACCACTTTCGAATCAATCGACACTCGCGGATCAGGCACTCGAAGCGACAAAGTATCCCACCGGATTGCAACTGCCGTTCGCTCGCGCACTGATCGGCTCGATGCGTGGATGCGAGCGATTTGCGAGTGGTCAAGACGACGAGACGCTTGTTGATGCCAACCGTTCATCGGTAGTGGGCAATTCAGTGCATCCGCTGACACCGATCGTTCTTCTTGCTGCGGCTCGCACTATTGCGGGACAGGACAAGTTTGAAGAAGCGGCGGGCATCGCAATTCGTGCTGCAGCAGCAGCGTCTGCGCTTCGTCAACCAGAATGGGTTGGTGAAGCGTTTTTGATTGCCGCTGGCTGTGTCGATAGCAAAAGCGCAAACGTCATGCTCAACTCCGCGACTGCCGCAGCGTCGGCTCACCTGCGTCGCGGCCGCGTCGCGTCGATCGGTTCATTGCTCGCGGCTACAGAAGGTGCGTTGTTGTTGGGCGATACGAACGGGGCGAAGGCGGCGCTGGCGCAAGTCGTAACCATGCTGCAAAACCGCAATGTGGCGCAGCCGCGTTTGGCTGCGCACGGCGAATACTTAACCGCCGTTGCAGCGGCTCAAGGTGGAGAGTCATTCGGAGTCTCCGAGCCGTCAACGATCGATGCCGCGCTGGCTCGCCTTTACACATTCTCGAGCGGCAATGGTCCTAAGTTTCGCAAGTCGTCGAACCAACCCAGAAACAACGGCGCTACACCCGCCACGCCGCGACTCTATCAACTGGGCCTTGTTGCCGTCGGCGCTCGAAGTCGAGGTGTGGGAGGCAAGGTTGTCGATGAGAAGCTTAACTTCTATGCCGGTGATCCGCCTGCGTCCGTGTGGCGAGCAGATCCGGTCGATGCGATCGCGTTTCACGCGTTTGATCGTTCACAACTGATCGCTGCGCAGATCGAATCCGCGCTCAGTCGCAATGCGCCGAACGAACTTTTGGTCTTGTTTGATGCGATCGCGCGGCAACGATTTCTTACAACCCAACCTCTCGGTGGCCGGCTTTTGCAAGCGAGAAGGCTTGCAGCGACCGACAAGATCTTACTCACCGAGCGGGCCGCAGCAGCCGTTGCAAAACCGGTGCCCGTCTTGTCACAGATGATTGAGATTCTCGCCACGCCTGCACCTTTGCCTGGTAGTCCTGAACTAATGCAGCGAGGCCAACGACTTGAATCTCTTGCGGCATTGCTTAGTCTTCAAAGGCAAGAGCTAGCCGGTGCTGCGCCGCCGATGCTTGCTGGTGTCTCTGATCTGGCGAAGTTGCCGCCAGATCAGGCGATGCTGGGGTTTGTCGATATGGGTGGTAAGACAGTTGCGATGCTGGCTGTTAACCAGAAGGTAGTCAGTTGGACGATTGCATCGCCAAAAACGATCGGTGCTGATATCGCGAAGTTGATGCGTGAGATCGGAGTTTCATCCAATCGCGCAGCCTCTCGCTTAGAGGGTGAACAAAACTGGAAGAAGCAAGCTGCTACACTGCGGCGAAAACTGATTCCGGATGAGCATTTGAGCAGCATCGAGTCATTGGCTGGCTTGGTTGTGGTTCCCGATGGAATGCTCTGGTATCTACCGTTTGAACTGTTACCCCTTGGCGATGAGAATACCGACCTGCTTGGCGATCGAGTTACGATTCGCTACGCCGCCACACCGGGTTTAGCGATTCATCCGGTTTCCTTTGCCAACTTCGAGAGACCTATTGGTGTCGTCTCCCAATTGTTTTTTTCGCCAAGAGACGGCGATGCGAACGATCAAGCGATCAAAGGGATTCATGATGCGTTAAAAACATCAACCAAACTGCCGATGGATCCTTTGGTTTCGAGCAGTCTACTCGGTGAATCGATCGGCCCACTTGCGATTTTTGGTGTCGTGACGCCAAATCTGGCGCAACCCTTTGCAACTTCCCCTGCGATCTATGATGCTGCCGACCCCTCGAGTTCCCTTAGCGCTTGGATGCGGTTCCCGTCTCGTGTCCCACCAAGCATGTTCTTCCCGGGATATCGAACGGCCGCTACTTCGCCAACGCTTGGTGACGGGCGCGAGTTGTTCCTTACGCTGACGGCGATGCACTGCGCAGGAGTTCGTGACGTGGTCATTAGTCGTTGGGCTGTCGGAGGTGAATCGACTGCGATTCTTGCAAGAGAGTTCTTGCAAGAGCTTCCGTTTGAAGGGGTTCAACCTTCGTGGAAGCGAGCGATCCAGTCACTTAGACAATCCCCACTGAGCCCCGCAGCAGAACCGCTTTTGGGGGTGAAGGATCAAGCCAGAGAATCGTTGACGGGAGATCATCCACTTTTCTGGGCAGGCTATCTCGTAGACACGCCGCTCGTTCCGCCTGTCAATGACGCGAAGTAGTCAATTGCGAAAGTCAGCACAACCTTCAGCGAGGGAGATTGCATCGAACTTTTCCATTCGTTACCGTTGTCTCGCAGCGGTCGCAGGAAAGCGTTGCCGCACCCGGTCTTGTCGTTTTCCTCTTTTGTGGAGTGATCGCGTGAATCGAATCATGCGCTGGTCGACTTTTTTCATACTTGGATTTATAGGCGTCGTGCCTTCCTCGCTGGCTCTCGCTGAATTACCGTTCAGTCGACCTGTTACAAGCAGTTTAACTTTTTCGCGTCGAATCGTCTGGCACGATGATCTCGATAGTGGGTGGCAAGAATCAAAACGCACGGGGCGTCCCATGGTGATCTTCATTACGGCGGCCCGGTGTCAATTTTGCGACGCGATGAAGAATGCGACTTGGCATGACCATGGAATCGAAAGTCGAGTCGGTAATGATTTTGTGGCAGTGCGCCTAAGCCCCGAACGCAACGCGAAAGAGCTTGGTCGTATTCACGTGGATATGTATCCGACGACGATTGTTGCGTTACCCCAGGGAAAGGTCATTGATCATCGCAAAGGATTTCAGCCCCCGGAACTTTTGCATGGCTTACTCAATCGTGTACTCGCGCGACGGCCAAGTTAAAGACAGCGTGAATGCAAGCTGTGACTTGTTGTCTCTCGATCATGCCAAGGTTGCCGAGGTGCAACGCATAGCTTCCAGCAGTTGCTCGGCGCATCGTTTTGCAAACACGGGATCGTTGATTTTGGAATCCACAGCTTCGAACGGAATGTCGGCCCGAAGATTTTTTCGAATGCTTTCCAACAGTGCCGAGTCGGCATCGGCATCGAAGAACGCTTGTCCGTTTGCAGAGATAACGCTGATGGCTTTTAGTGGATAGAGAAAGCGAATTTCTCCTTTTGATTGATTGAGCTTCTCGGCAATGATCCTTCCAATCTCCGTACATTCATCGGCCGTTGTACGCATTAATGTCACTTGTGGATTGTGTTCGTAGAACAGTCTGTCTCGAAACTTTTCGGGAATGTTGGAGCGTTCACCGAAATTCACCATGTCTAAGCAGCCAGGTGCTACGATGGCTGGCACTCCGCGTCGCGCGGCGGCTTCCAATCGATGCGGGCCGCCCGGCATCACTCCACCCACCCATTGATCGGCCCACTCGGTCGTCGTGATGTCGAGCACACCCGCGACCTCACCAGAATCGATCAGAGCCTCCATCGTGCGTCCTCCAATTCCGGTTGCATGAAATGTCAAGACTTCGTATCCCGCAGCTTCGATTATCAGCTTCGCGTGCTCGACGCACTTTGTCGTATTTCCAAACATGGAAGCTACGACCAACGGCTTTTCGGAACGTTCGCTCTCGTGATCAATGGCTGGTCGCGCATTCGCTAAGGCCACAACCACCGCTGCAGCCCGGGAGAAAACGTCTCGCGAGATTCGATTGAGGCCACTGATGTCAACGATACTGGGAATCATGACGATGTCGCTTACATCGACATAAGAGGCGACATTCACGCCAGCCATTGTCGAAACCATCACTTTCGGAAACCCCAAGGGCAGGGCTCGCATCGCGGTCGTTGCAAGTGCCGTTCCGCCGCTTCCCCCGAGCGAAATGATTCCTTGAATCTTGCGTTGGTCGACGAGTTGACGCAAAAAGCAAGAAACCGCCGTTGCCATCGTCGCGATTGCTTCGCCGCGATCTGTACTCGGCGCGCGGGGCTGGCCAGCCGAGTCCGCCGCGATGCCACGGTTGATGGTTGTGGCACGCATGACTTCATCACGGGTGATATCCGGAACAATCGTCGGCGACTCACCGGTGCCGACATCGATAAGCAAAACGCAATGCCCCATTTGACGAATACGATCGGCGACAAATGCATGCTCAGCACCTTTGGTATCGAACGTTCCTAGTACTGCAATCATTATCATGACAGCTTTAGTGAAGTAAACTTTCGAACCTCTTGCGTCATCGCGACCTCCGTTGGAAGTCGCTCCATGGAGCTAGCACCGTAGAAACCATCTAGGTTTTTGCAGTGGCTGAACATAAACGCAGCGTCGCTTGGACTAGCAATGGGCCCGCCGTGACAAAGAACCAGCACATCGTCTCTCAGCGATTTACAAGTATCAATGATTGATTGTACTTCAGCGACACATTGAGTTAGAGTCTTCGCCGTCTGTGCACCGATGTTGCCGCTAGTCGTTAGTCCCATGTGCGCGACAATAATGTCCGCCCCTGCGTTTGTCATCTGCTTCGCGTCCTCAACATCGAATACATAAGGCGTCGTCAACAAATCTAACTCGCGAGCGGCACGAACACAGTCAACTTCGAGCGAATAACTCATTCCTGTTTCCTCCAGATTTTGGCGGAAGACACCATCAATTAGGCCAACGGTCGGGAAATTTTGAATCCCGGCAAAGCCGAGATCGCGAAGCTCTTTGAGAAAGTGATCGCGAATCATAAAGGGATCGGTCCCGCACACTCCAGCCAACACCGGCGTATGGTCAACGATCGTCAACACCTCGTGGGCCATTTCCCTGACTATCTCGTTCGCATTTCCATAAGCCATCAACCCCGCCAGCGACCCTCGGCCCGCCATGCGATAGCGTCCGGAGTTGTAGATAACGATCAAATCAACGCCACCGGCTTCTTCGCACTTGGCGGAAATACCAGTCCCTGCGCCAGCGCCGATGATTGGCACGCCACTTTGCACCTTCCCTCTGAGCCGATCCAAAATCGCGGATCGGGTTATCGACTTGGAATGCGAATCATTTCTTGCGGCGACACTTGGCATGGATAACCTGTCTTCAGATGGCGGATCGTTGCAGAGCTTTGTTTCGAGCGGGAAATAAGTGTACTTGGCGACAATCAAGCCCGCGATATTCTCGCAAGGCACCGAGTGAGGTCTTTCATGATCGACGCTCAAATCAAACGACCCACGCAACAAGGCCGCGAATCGCAGACCAATTCGGCAGGTTAAATTCATACCGTTAATGGAGTTTATCGCTACCCATCGGCGACGCCAGCGTCATACTAACAGGACAGTGCCAACTAGCTAACAAGTCTAATTTTATCGGAGCGTGTCGGTTGCAACTGCGTGGCGTCGTCCCCGTGATGGCTTTTTCCTTTTCTTTTTGCTTCTCAGTATCTTCCTCTCCTATCGAACCGTTACTCAACAAAGGATCTCAGCTCATGAAAATGCCATTTGTTTCAATCGCCGCTGCAGACAGTTTCTTGATAGGCGGCTTACTTGTTCTTGGTATCATGGGAGCGAATCCTGCTCCGGCAAATGATGCGGCGGTTGTACTTTTTCAAGCACGCGAGACTACCGCAGACGTTTCCCAACCAAACATCGGCGCAAGCTCCGGCGGTGCCGAAGTGCCGCCCGGAGGAACGTCGGGAGCTGCCCCAGCGACGGCACCGTCCTCAGGGATGATTTGGTCAGAGAAGATCGTACGGTCCAAGCCCGATAGTCAAATCGCAACCGATGCACTTGACGCGATGCAAAACGACGTTGATTTGGAAGGCTTGGTTACCGTGCAGGACTTAACTTCAAGACTGACGCAAACCATCGGGATTCCCGTTTGGTTGGATGAACGAGCGATCGAGTTTGCAAAGCTTGACCCCGCTACTCAATCGGTTCAGTTCGATGCAGCCCAAGAGTCACTTACGACGTCGCTCCATCGCGCTCTCAATCCCCTTGGACTGAAAGCGGTTGTTCAAAATGAAGGGGTTGTCATCACTGCCGACCGAGTTGCACTAGGGCGAAAGGGAATCGGTGCATCGAAATGGTTGAATATCGACGAAGACGCAGCAAGGAAAATCGACGCAGCTTTGGAGCAAACGACGACGGTGAAATTCGTTGAAGAGATGTTGAGCAATTCGCTAGCTAATCTTGGCGAGCGACATGGGATTTCCATTCTCGTCGATGCGAGAGCATTGGAAGAAATCGGACTAAACAGCGACACTCCGGTAACGTTTTCGATGTCCGATGTAAAATTACGGACGGTCCTCGTATCGATGTTGGCAGACTTGGCTTTGACACTCACCGTTGACGGCGAGATTCTCAAGGTCACGACAACGGAGGCCGCTGAGGCGAGGCGTCTGACAAGGATTTACCTGTTGTCAGGTGTGGGCTTTCCAAAAGGCAATACGACTCATGCCATCGATACCATTCAAACGACGATATCGCCCGATACGTGGGAAGCACTCGGTGGCCCATCGACGATGAGGGAGATGTTAGATGGGGAAGAAGCCTCATTGATTGTCTCGACGACGTATCAGATACATAGCGAAATCGAAATGCTCCTATCTCGACTACGCGATACGAATTTCGGTGACGATCCGGTCATCGAACGAATTCAAGTACCGATCCCCAGTGGCGGCATGGGCAGTGGTGGCATGTTCTAGGAAACGATCGGTCGCGGCTTTTTTACCCGGTCGCCAGTGCGGCGGCCAATTGCTCATAGGTCCTGCGACTGTCGGTCGCTTGACCTCGACTATCCAGCGCAATCTGGTACAGATGTTGTCCGCATTTCGTCGGGTAATGTCCGGTTACACAAGCGCGGCACAGGCTTTGTTCTGGCAAATCGATCGCTCGCGCGAGAGCATCGACCGGTAAGTAGCGAAGCGAGTCGGCGCCCAAGTCGTCGGCGAGACGCTGCTGTGAAGCTTCAGTCAACAAGCCGTCAGGAAAATACTTTGGCGCGATCAACTGGTCGATCGTGCTCATGTCGATGCCGTAAAAACAGGGCGCAATAATCGGTGGACACGCGACACGAACGTGAATCTCCTTTGCACCACCCACTTCGCGAATTCGATTTAGCAGAACACCCATCGTCGTACTGCGAACAATCGAATCCTCGACCAGAATGACACGCTTGCCTGCTAAGACATCTCTAAGCGGAGTGTACTTCAGTTCGGCCTTTGCTTTTCGAGCCCCACCGGTTTCGATGAACGTTCGACCGGAGTAACGATTGCGAATCAGGCCCTCACGGCTTGGAATCCCAAGTTCAAATGCCATCGAATCGGCTGCGGCTTTGCTCGTGTCGGGAACGGGGACGACGATTGTATCGGAACGGTCAAAGTTAAAACGCGTATCGGCGCGCTCGGCCCGAGCCAGCTCTTCGCCAAGCCGTGTTCGACTCAGGTAAACGCTTCGATCGTCAAGTGTGCTGGCGACGTTCGCAAAATAGATCCACTCGAAAAAGCAATGTGCGGGCGATTGTTCTTCGGCGAACCGTTCCATCCGAAAGCCTCGTTCGGGGTCGATCAGAATTGCATGACCGGGCGGTAGCGACTTGATCTGTTCAGACTCAAAGCCAAGATTCAGAAGTGCAACACTTTCGCTTGCACACGCGAACAACGGCCCTTCATTGACATAGCACATCGGCTTGATGCCAAGCGGATCGCGAGCGACAAGCATTTCACCTTCGGCCGTCAACAACGCAAGGCTGTAGGCTCCATCGAATTTACGCGTGGCTTGGCGAATGACTTCGATCCAGTCCAGTCGCTCTGGGGACTGGCTGAGAATCTTTGCGATCTCATGCAAAATGATTTCGGTATCGGTGTCTAGGGCAAGATGGTGATCCCCGTCGGTCAACAACTGTTCTTTGAGAACGCTGTAATTGGCCAGTTGCCCATTGAAGCAGAAACTGAACCATTTTCTTTTGTGGATGTGTTTCCGCTCGAAAGGTTGTGCGTAGCTGCGATCGTCCTTACCGCAGGTTGCATATCGAACGTGCCCGATCGCGGCGCGGCCAGCAAGCTGACGCATCAGCGACTCAGACTTCGCTTTGTGGTTGAGCCGGAAGACTTCGGTAACGGTGCCGACATCTCGAATCGTCCGCAGCAGCCGAGGCCGTTCGGGGTTAAACGTCGTCATTCCTGCGGCAAGTTGGCCTCGATTCTGGATATCCAGCAGCATTCGGGGAAGCAAACGGGAAATTTGCCGCGGGCCTTGGTCGGTACAGACTGAACTTCGGCCTCGACCGGACAAATGGTATATCCCAGCAACGCCGCATTCGTGATGGATTTCATTGATCATTGTCCGTGGCCCTTTGCGGCATTGCACATGTTTTGGGTCATCGGCAGAAACACCAGCACGATCAACCGCCAATCAACCAAGTTTATCGTTGCCGCTCAGTCCTGCAATTCGCCAAGTTTCCAATCTGGCTCAGATCAAGCACAATAGGGAACGCCAGATGGCGGTATGACCCGTTTTTGCGACATTATTTTTCATGACCAGCACCCCCACCGTCCGATCCGTTGACTCTCGACGACTAGAAGTCCTGCAATCCGTTGAAGCGGTTGTTGTCAAAGTCGGCACCCGCGTGCTGACCGGGCCTGACGCTCGCTTGGATTGTGGGCGGATCGAGAAACTGAGCCACCAGCTCTGCCGCATCGCCGATTCCGGGCGTCAAACGATCATGGTCAGCAGTGGAGCTGTCGGGGCCGGTGTTGGCAAGCTCGGCCTCACCTCCCGGCCGGCTGGACTGGCGCAGTTACAGGCCGTCGCCGCGATTGGTCAAACGGACTTGATCCAAGCCTACGAAACCTCGCTTTCGAAGAAAGGGCGGCATGCGGCTCAGGTTCTGCTCACCGCCGCGGACTTGCGCCGTCGCAGCGGTTATCTCCATGTGCGGAACGCGTTGTCCCAGATTCATGCCTTTGGCGCGATTGCCATCATCAACGAAAACGACAGCGTTGCCGTGGGTGAGTTAATGACGACGTTTGGCGACAATGACCGCTTGGCGGCAAGCGTGGCTGGTCTTCTCAGTAAGGCACTGCTAGTCATTTTGTCGGACGTCGAAGGTCTTTACGACGGACCTCCAAACCTGCCGACGAGCAAGCGAATCAGCGTTGTCCCTGAGCTTGACGATTCGATCTTCGCGCTCGCCCAAGACCACAAGTCAAACTCCAGCAAAGGCGGAATGGCAAGCAAGCTTCGCGCGGCTGAAGCGGCGGTCTCATTCGGGCATCCCACGATCATCGCGCCAGGTCGCGATGACACCGTGCTGGACCGCATCATGGCAGGCGAAGACGTCGGGACGCTTTTTCTCCCTCCCACGAAAGCGATCAAGGGACGCCGTCGCTGGATCGGGTCCGCGGCTCACGTCGAAGGCAAGCTCACGCTCGATGACGGTGCCGTTCGCGCGGTTGAGCAAAAAGACAGTAGCCTACTGGCGATCGGTATCAAAAAGGTCAGCGGTGATTTCGGACGTGGCGCCGTCGTTTCGCTGTGTGATATTTCTGGACGAGAAATCGCTCGCGGCTTGACCAACTATCCTGCGGAAGAAGTCGTGAAGATCCTTGGATTGCCAAGCGAGAAGATCGCTGGCGTTCTCGGAAATCGCACTTACGAAGTTGTCGTCCATCGCGACAACTTAGTGCTTACCACTTAGAACCTATCCGAAAACCGGAGGAAACCGCGGCTAACGCCATGCGGCTAACGGTTTTCGGATGGGTTCTTAATCCTTACCCCTCTTTTTATCAACCCGCGAAAGTCAACATCATGATCTCAGTATCACGTTTTCCGCGATCGATTCTTGTCGCATTCGCAGGGGTCGCGGTCGCAACATCAATTGCCTCGGCCATCGAGCCTTCAAGCTTATCTTGGTTTCAATTTCGAGGCCCCACAGGTCAAGGCACATCTATCGCGAAGCAGTTGCCGATTGACTTTGGTCTTGAGAAAGGACTCGTCTGGCAAACGCCGATCGATGGCAAAGGATGGTCGTCGCCGGTTGTCGACGGAAATCACGTTTGGCTCACCACCGCGATCACGACCGAAGCGACGAAGGAGCAGCGTGACGCACGTCTTGCCAACGTCCAGATGTCTAACATGAAGGAAGTCGCTGGCACGGTAAAGATCTTTGCCGTTTGCATCGACCTCCAATCGGGATCGATCATTCACAATCGACTTCTCAGCGAGATCGCTGAACCGCAACCGATCCATCCGCTGAATTCGTACGCATCTCCGACGCCGGCGATCGATGGCGACCGAGTCTATTGTCACTTTGGAGCGTACGGGACTTGGTGCTTGAACGAATCGACCGGCGAAGTGATTTGGAACCGGCAACTGGTTATCGATCATAGCGTAGGTCCCGGCGGATCACCGATCGTCACTGGCAACGTCGTGTTGTTGGTGTGTGATGGAATTGATGTTCAATATGTCGCCGCTCTGGACAAGATGACGGGCGAAGAGATTTGGCGAACGCCAAGACCGGCGATGCGTGCGACCAACGGCGAGTTCCAGAAAGCGTACAGCACACCGCTGTTGATTCAGGTCAATGGCGTCAAGCAAGCCGTCATCCCAGGGGCTCAGTGGATCATTGCTTACGATCCAAGTACTGGCAAGGAGATTTGGCGAGTCGACCACGGCAACGGTTTTTCGATCAGTTCAACACCGATTTATACTGGCACCGATGAGAAACTTGGCGTCGTTATCTTTACGACGGGTTATGGCCAATCCGAAGCGTTAGCCATTCGTCCCGATGGCCAAGGTGATGTCTCGCTTTCGCATGTTCAATGGCGAACCGACCGCAATGTTCCAGAAAAACCGTCTCCGGTCGCGACGGACGGTCTTGTCTACTTGATCGATGACAGCGGAGTGCTGAGTTGCTTGTCGATCAAGGATGCGAGTACCGTTTTTCGAAAACGAGTGCCAGGAAACTTTTCCGCATCGCCTCTGCTAGGCGGCGGGCACATTTACTTCAGCAATCAAGAAGGGGTTGTCACGATTATCAAGCAAGGCGATGCATTTGAAACCGTGGCCGAGATCAAACTCGACAGCCGATTGATGGCAAGCCCTGCCGTCGTCGGCGAAGATTTGTTGATTCGCAGTGAGAAATCGTTGATGCGATTTACACGTGGAAAGAACTAATCCGGCAAGCCTTCGGCTTCGAGACGCAACACCTTGGCGAGTCGTCTGGCATGCCGTTCGCCGGGGACATACTTCGCGCCAAGAAACGATCGAATGATCTCGAATGCCAGTTCCGGGCCGATTACCCTCGCGCCGATGCAGAGCACGTTCATATCGTCATGCTCGACGCCTTGATGCGCTGAATAAGTATCGTGACAAATCGAAGCGCGAATGCCTTTGATCTTATTCGCCGCGACGCTGACACCGACGCCGCTGCCACAAACCAGGATACCGCGGTCTGCGTTGCCGTTAACGATCTCGCGTCCAATCGCCTCGGCAAAGTCTGGGTAGTCACTGCTGGTTTCGTCATGCGTTCCGCAGTCGATCAGCTTCTTCACCTGATTGCCAAGCATTTCGACGACGACTTTTTTGAGCGGAAAACCGGCGTGGTCGCCGCCAATAGCAACACGAAGCGAAGGGTAGGTTGTCATCGATAAATCTTGTTAACGAAGGGAGTGAAATCGACGGTCGGTCAAAGTCAGACAGAACCTGAGAAACTGTTATAGTCATCAAACTCGCTGTGACGATCCGGAGCGCGGTCTAAGAATCGAGTGTAATCGCCTTCCCATGTCAGTGGCACTTCCCCCACTGGCCCGTTTCGTTGCTTTGCGATAATAATTTCGGCCTGTCCGGCGTACTGCGCCTTGTCCTCACCGCGATGATAGTATTCCTCGCGGTGAACAAACATGACCACGTCAGCATCTTGCTCGATCGCGCCGGATTCTCGCAAGTGACTTAATTTTGGCCGGTGATCCTTGCCGTCTTCGGACTGCCGATTGAGCTGCGAAAGACAGAGGACCGGTACCTTCATTTCACGAGCAAGTCCCTTGAGTCGTCGAGCGATTTTCGCGACTTGCTCCTGACGTGGGTCACGCGAATTGTCCGGCTCGATCAACTGAAGGTAATCGACCACGATCAAACTCAACCCGCCCATTCGTCGCTGAATTCGACGAGCCGCCGCCGCGATTTCACTGACCGTTCGACTGGGCGAATCGTCCACATAGAGCGGTGATTTGCTGATCTCGTTAGCTTTCTGAATCAATCGTTGCTGATCGTCATGGCCGATCGTTCCCGAACGCAAGCGATGTCCATTGACCCGAGACAGCGAACAGAGCATCCGGTCGGCGAGCTCGATTCCCGACATTTCGAGGCTTACAAAAAGCGTTGGCTGCTGGTTCTGCAAGGCGACGTTTTCGGCAATGTTCATCGCTAGCGCTGTTTTTCCCATGGAGGGACGGGCCGCAAGAATCACCAGCTCTCCGTTATGCAATCCGCCGGTCATCGTATCGAAGTCGGTAAAGCCGGTCTCGCAGCCCCCATCGACATACGTACCGCTCATTCGAGCTTCCATCCGGTCCATTGATTGGTGCAGGATGTCGTTGATGCTGGCGGCATGCTTGGTCGATCGCCCTTCCATAATCGCGAAGACTTTTTGCTCCGCCTGAGCGACCAATTCTCGCGAATCCATCTCCTGGTCGTACGCATCGCGAAGAATTTCGGTGCTGGCTTCAATCAGCTTGCGATAGGTCGCTTTTTCGTTAACGATCTGTGCGTAGTAGACCGCGTGAGCGGCATTGGGCACCGCGATGCTTAGTCGACCTAAATACGCCAAGCCGCCAACTTTGTCATAGTCGCCAGCAGTTCGTAACCGCGATACAAGCAGCGTCGAGTCAATCTTCTCGCCACCGTCATACATATCGCGAACATGTTGATACAAACAACGATTCGCGTCGTCGTAAAAATCATCGGAACGCAGCAGCGCTGCAATGTCGTCACAGACTTCGGGAAGCAAAAGGATGCTTCCCAAAACGCCCATTTCTGCTTCAAGATCAAATGGCGGTTGACGCTGAAGCACTTCGCTCGCCGATGCCTTGCGAGGTTTTCGTTTTCGGCGATCACCGTTTCCGTCGTCGTTGGGCGCAATCATCTCAGCCTCCGTGATTAAATCTGATTCACATTACAATCCGACCGCAATCAGCAACCCGCAATCAGACGACTGAGGTCAGCCGACAGGGTCAACCGATTCGCAAGAGATTCTCAACCGTCGTGATCGCCTCTTGAACGTTCAAGCCATGAGGCCCTCGGCCTCCCAAAGACTTGTTATTCTTCAGCCAGCCTTCGGCGCGATGATAAGCTGCGATCACGGTGCTGTGATTGCGGTCGCCAAAGTATCGTCCAATCTCGCTGTAGGCAGCACTCGTATGTTGACGAGCCAAATACATCGCCAGGATTCGAGGTTGACTCACATTGCGTGACTTCACCTCGCCGCGAAGTTCACCGACAGGCAAGTTAAAGGCTGAGCATACGGCTTTCTCGATGTCGGCAAGCGCCACCACTTTCGGGCCTCGCTGCAAAAGATCTCCCGCCTCACGAACGATCTCTTGCATCGAAGGGTTGCGGTTGTACATCCGTTGCAACATCGAAACCAATCGCCCAATCCCTTGGATTAAACGACCGTCACCGCTGACACGGTTGGCAAGAGTCTCGATCGTGTCTTCGTCCCAGGCAATGAAGCTTCTCATCGATTCACGGCGCAGCAACTCGCGACGAACCTCAACCTCGAGTGGATTTATCCCGCATACTAAACCACTCGACATCCGCCCGGCAAGTTCGCTGCTTAGCCCGTCGATTTCCATCGGCGGTCGATCGCCTGCAAGAACCAACGGTCGACGACGCGAAACGATCGTGTCCACCGTGTACAGCACTTCGCGAAGCGTCGCACTCTTGCCACCAAAAAACTGAATGTTGTCGATCAACAACGCATCGACGTCGCGATATCGCTTGCGAAATGCTGGCAAACCAGCGCCTCGTACCGCAACAAGAAAGTCGTTGGTGAACTCTTCTGCCGAGAGCAGGATCACTCGCTGCATTCGGTGGCGATGCCGGAGCTCATGACGAAGCGCGTTAAGTAAATGCGTCTTTCCCGTCCCGGTTGCGCCCCAAAAACAGATGGGTGCCGACTCGTTCGGCTTTTCAGCGAGAAGTTGTGCCGCAGTCCGAGCGAGCTGGTTACTGTTGCCAGGTGCGAAGTTCGCAAATGTCATTGCATCGACCTGGGATGATTTGGTGGAAAACGCTGCTGGACTGGAATCAGCCGCCAATCGGACTGCAGGCATAGTTTCTTGTCCGGCCACTGAGGAGTCAATCGCTTTGCCGCGAATGCTGCCGACGCGAATCGGTTCGGTCCGGGCCGACGGTCTCAGCGGGCGTCCGCTAGCCAGCGTCGAAGGACCGATTTCACGCATTTCCGGCAAAACGGACACAGGATGCTCAGAATAAGCAGGATGGGAAGTTTTCGATTTGACCGATAATTCCGGTTCTGTGTTTCCGGCAGGCTCGCTGGTCGCGACGGGATTTTGCCGCTGTTCGACCTGCAATTCCATCCGAACTTTAACCAAACGACCCGCGCACTGGGCCACTGCGGACTCGATATGCCGAAAATAGTTCGCTCGCAGCCGGTGAAGTGCAAAATCGCCAGCGACTTCCGCAATCAAGGTATCCGTCTCCAGACGAAACCGCACAGTTTTGGCAAACCACAACTCGTAGCGATCGACGCCAATCCGTTGGATCAAAGCTTCCTTGAGTTTTCCGAGCTCGTCCATGGTATCGATTCCTTGATGCAACGCGGGCAGACCGGTAGCACCAACCTCCTTCGTGGAAATTTTGAACGGCGACATAAAAATTTGGGATCAGGGGAACGTTCGCCGAAAAGGATGACTCTTTCGATGCCTCGCCATGAATTTTGGGGAAAATTCATACCGCCAAGGCACTGCCGACCAAGCTCCGCTGGGCGGCGTTAAAGCCTCCCCGCATGACCCCGTCATTTGACGTGAGGGCGTGATTCTAGGCCCGGGATCAATGCTGTCAAACAGGTTTGACGTCGCCTCGTCCTTCAACGCAAAGAAACCCCCAACAATACGCGAGAAGCGCTCACATTTTCTTCATCCGAGCGACGCGAAATCCTGATAAACCGACTTTTCTACCGCGTGGAAAAGCTGTTGTCCAATTTGCTAGCATGCCGAGCCGTAACGTCATCGATTGAATTTTAACCCGTAAATTACGGGAAAACATTCATTCCCCAAACCGATTCCCCCGCTGCCTGAACCCAACCGTAACGCTGGTACAACGAGATCGCGGGGCTGTTTTGTCGATCCACGGCCAATACCATTCGTTCGACGTTTCGATGACGCGCGACGCTCGCGGCTTCAGTTAAAAGTCGACGCCCCAGACCGTTTCCCCGGTGCTTGGGGACGACCCCCATGTAGCTAAGTTCAAGCATTCCGCATGGGGTTCCCGCCGGCTCCGCGTGAACGTCATCTATCGGCCCATGAGCGGTCAAGAAGAGACAGCCCACAGGCTCTCCTTCTAAAAAGAGCACTCTCCAAAGTGTGGGGTCGAAGGTTGCTGAAGCGGTGTACCCAGTCACGATTTCGGCGGGAGACCGAAATTCACTTAAACGTGGGCAGTCTTTTGTCTCGGCAAACGATTCGCAGGCGATGCGGCAAGCAATCTCCCGCAATCGTGAATCATCCCCGACAACGCTGAAAACGTACGAATTTGTCGAATCCGGCGGCGTGATGTCACTCCACTGCTCCGAATCCAAGACGAGAAAAACCAGGTCAGCAATCCAGTAGAACCCAAGCTGCTCAAACTTCGGGCCAGGCTCTCGGTCATCAGCAGAAACCTGCAGGAAGCGTAGCCCGGCGGTTCGCAGCCGACTCTGCAATCTGTCCATGATAGCGGCGAGGCCGACAATGCGATCCGGCGCACTGTCTCCGGAGATTCCCTCGGATTGATGAATCGCTAGCAAGGTCGCAGCCGATGGCGGCTGCAAAATCGCAATGGCGGCGCCTTGAATCTGTTCACCATGTCGCAATTCGACTGCATAAATATCGCTTGTCTTTTGTCGCGAGACGCAGTCCGTGAGCTGCGAAACAATCCATTGCGCGCGTTGGGGCGAGACGCTATTGAGCAGCCATTTCAAGCATTCGGTGAGTTCAATTGGCGGAACGTCCCGGACGATTGAAACGGGTTGAGGCATGGTGTTAGAGCACTTTTTATGCGACGCGAGGGTGTCTTGGATACGTCAATCTCGTAAGATGCATCGGCATCACCGCCAACGTATGCAGCCAGCGCGTCCAATAACAGCGGATAGACGTTCGGTTCCTTTCATGCGGTACACATTCTTCGATCAAGTGAACGTCCTATGATTCCTAAGACCAAGCTTCGTTTCATCGTTTTATTTGCGACCGCATGGGTAACGTTGGCCCCAACGGTTTCGAATGCACAGGGAATCGTTCGCCGGATCGGTGAGCGTGTTCGCGAAAATGTTCAACAGCGAATCAGTGGTTCACCATTGCAGCCGCCAACAGACCCAGCAGCGAGATTGAATCCGAACACTCCCCCGGATCCGGCAGCGCGTCGACCGGCGGCATCGAATCGAGCGAACTACAACTCGCCTGCTACTCGCCGTTCGGCGGCACCTGTACCGCCAGCACCAAAACCGGGCCTTCGTGAACCCGCCGCTGCGGCGACCGCATCCGGATCGAGACCATTAACGCCGGGCAGTCGAAGCTTGTTGGGCGTCAGCGTCGAGGCACCCCCTTCTATTCTCGTGCCCGGTCAATCGCCGCGCCGGCCACGCGGGGCATCGGTCGTGGCAACCACGCCTGGTTCGGGTGCCGAAGCGGCGGGATTATCTGCCGGGGACATGATTGTATCGATCAACGGCCTCGTGGTCGCTGATGTGGATCAGTTTCTCCGCCAGTTGGCCGCTTTATCTCCGGGGCAACAGGTTGAATTGAAGTACGTTCGCCAGGGCGCTTTGCGTGTGGTGAATACCGTCATGGCAGATGGAAACGGAAAATTGAATGCGGCCACCTATGCCGACGTTCAGGCGATGGCAAATGTAAACACGCCGAGATCACAGAATGAACAAAATAATTCAACCAACATGGTCCAGCCTGCATCGGGCGAAGAACTTTCTGTTGCACCGGAGGCGTCTGTGTTTGGCGGCATTGGCAACGCAGTGGGAAGCTGGCTGGGAAGCAGAAACGCTTCTCCGCGTTCCCAACCGAATTCAGTAGCTCCCGCGTTGAAAGAAGATCCTTTCGAAAGCGGCTTTGAGCCGGTAACGCAATCGGATGCCGAAGCAGCGACGCCAGCCAAAGCAGATCCCCCAGAGCGAATGGTAGACAGCCCGGCACCGTGGGTAGGAAAAGTATTGGCATTGGATAACCAAAGCGACGGAGAACTGCTGCCTCCCGCCGCGAAGCCTGTCGTCTCGAAATCGAAGTCGAAAGAGAACACGCC
>Ga0105046_10004064_pt1 | contig 23257 bp, 19 predicted proteins | sample MAT03_FD_78385 | JGI IMG/M metagenome (GOLD analysis project Ga0105046, IMG submission 78385) | Freshwater microbial communities from Lake Fryxell liftoff mats and glacier meltwater in Antarctica - MAT-03 (megahit assembly) | ecosystem: Environmental > Aquatic > Freshwater > Ice > Liftoff...
CGTGCCGGCAGGGTGGTGGAAGAGCGTCGCCTCGCCCTCGCCGAACTTGACGATGCCGAGGAGGATTTTGATTAGGGTGGTTTTGCCGGCTCCGTTCTGGCCGAGAAGCCCGAACACTTCGCCTGCTTCGACCTTCAAACTGACCCCACGCAGCGCTTCGACTTTCTTATAACGCTTGCGAAGGTCGCGGGTCTCGATGACGGCCACGTTCGAGGACTCCGTATGTGGAATAGGGTTGAGAGGGGAGATTGTAGGGATCGTTCGCCAGAGAGAGGAAGGAATTTAGGGAAGCTAAAGATCCTCCTTGAAGTCCCCCTCATACTTCCGCAGCTTCGAAGTCCCTATTAGTGTTCAATCGTTTAGTATTGAATAGCCAAAAAGCTGTTCCAGTTCTGTTAGAGTAACGCCGATGTATCGTCCTCTAATCAGACACTTACAGAAGCCCGGCTCGTCGGATGGTACAATGGCCGCATGAAGTCGAAAGTCCCAGCAGCGGACGAGCACCCTGTTGGGCGCAAGGCCGAATTCGAGGCGCTCCATGCCAGGCACAGCCGCGAGGTCTGGGCCATGGCCTACGCCCGTTGGATGGATGCCGACCTCGCACTGGATATCGCCCAGGAAGCGTTCATGCGACTCTGGAAACACTGGGAGGCTGGCGAGGAAGAGATTCAAAATCCGCGGGCGTGGCTTTTGAGAGTCGCCCGAAACCTGGCCGAGGATTATGCCAAGAGTTCATTCCGCAAGAATGGGACGATGGCACCTCAGCTGATGAACGGGGTTAAGTCACGTGAGCCGATGCCTGTGGAGGTGATGGAACGGGCCGAGGCGTTCGAGAAGATTCGTTCGACGCTGGAAGAACTGCCCCAGGGCGACCGCGATCTCTTGACATTGCGGTACGCTCTCGAATATGACGCGGTAAAGATTGCGGAAATGCTCGGAATCAATGCGACGGCTGTGCATATGCGTTTGACGCGGGCCAGACAACGCCTGGCCGACAAACTAACGGCACAAGGGACCACGACCATACCATGAACACCAATCACAATTTCCCGAGTACGGGCGACGAGGTCGACAGACTGTTGTCGTCCTTCTACCGATCCGAAGTGCCGACCAAGTGGCCGGCCGCTCCGAAACCGTGGGCCGAGAAAGCTCACACACAGACCATCGCGAGTGCTTCGAACCCGGCTTCCCGGAGTCGCTGGGCACTGGCTGCGTCGGTGGCGATTCTCGTCGGTGGCTGCTGGTATCTCTCGACGAACATGACGAACGGAAAACACCGGCCCGACGGCAACTTCGATGGTGGCAGCGCTGACACGAAGAATGTGAAGGATCTCGGCAAGAAGACTAAGACACCTTGAACGCCGGGTTCAGATGTTTAGGGCAGCCCCTCGTGTTTCACGGGGGGCTTTTTGCTGCGCCATTTGTGGACATACCCGCAGACCGCAGGTGATCTTCGAGAAGACGGACTCGTTCTTCGAGCTGCTGAGCTCACTAGCTGAGTACGTACGTAAGGGCCGCTGCATTATCCGCCCAGCCTTTTTCGTCGTTTGCCTGAGCTTTCTCAGTTTCAGCTCTCTCTTTAGTCGTCAGTATCAAGTTTCCTGTGGCGTCCAGCCAGCGCAGCCACGTCGATTTCATCCCTTCATATTCCCCATCCCAGAGAGTCAGACCAAGGCCCAACTCCCTGATCGAGCCGGGCTCGATTTGTCGAGGCTTGGAGTTGAGGTCGAACACTCGCAACAGCCCCCCCTTGAGAACCTCATCCGGATCGAAGACAACGTAAAAGGGCACCCGAATGCGCTGATATTGACGCAGCTTCTCCGAATCTTCTCGTCCACGATGGTCTGAAACGATTTCAATCACGACATCGGGCGGCTTGCCGGCAATCCACATAAAGTACGAGCGGCTATCGCTATCGCCTCGGACCAGTTCTTGCTCGAATGCCGTCGCCAACATGACATCCGGAACCAGCGGTGGCTTCTTGTATTGAAAAAACAGGCCAACGTTGGCCGAGAGGTAAAACGGCAGACCGTCCGGAGCTTTCCAGGAGGTCCACAACGGTTCGGTCAGCAGGCGATACTGTTTTTCAACGAAGAGATTGTCCACGGGCTTGCCATCCTCGGTGACGAGCAGGCGGGTGTCCGGAAACACGGACGGATCGTACAGAAGTGGTTCATCGGCGGTCGACATTCAAACCTCCTGGCTCGGCCATTGTAGCCGGTTTTCCCGTCGTTGCGAACCTTCCGATTGCTATTAGCATTCCCCGCACGAACGTCATCCCGCGACCATTTGCACTAACTGCTTCAACGAATGTAATCGAGCGACTTTCAAAACGAAAGAAGTCCTCTCGAATGGAATATCCGAGTCGGTCCGTTTCACGTGTCAAAAAAAATGCCTCAACTCTTCCGATTAGATCAGTGCGGGAATCTAGGTCAAGTATCTTTGAGTCTGCCGACGACGAAAGATACGAGGGTTTGGCAAACCATTCCATCGTCGATCGTCTTGATTCGCTTTCCCGCCTCGTGGAGGATTTTTCCGTGTCCAGATTCCGACAAGCAGCCGGCGTGGTGATTGTGTCTCTGTTCGGTTTGTGGGGCTGCACTCGCGCTCCTTCGCCCGACGGAAACGGTCCCACCGCTGAAAAAGTCAAAGCACTCGAAACTAAAATGGCTCGCCTCGAAGACGATTTCCGCTCTGCCTCATCCGCACGCGATCAGTTGAGCAAGAAGCTCCTTGCGGCCGAGGAAGGTCGGCTGGCCCTCCAGGGTCAAGTCACGCGAATGACTCAGGAAATGAAGGCAAAAGACGAGCAACTTCAATCTCGGACCACGGAACGCGACCAGGTAACTGGCCAGTACAAATCGTTCCGGGACGGCTTGAAAGAGCTGCTGGCCAAGGCCGAGGAAGGCAAGTCCGAAGGCTCGCCCACGGTGCCGGCCATCCCGACTTCGAACATCAAGCCGGAACTGCCAACGGTTCCAGCGTTGCCGACGGTTTCCGAACCGCCGAAGTAGTCGTATTGATGCCGAGCTTGACAGGGCCTCCGCACCAAAACGGCGGCCCTTTCTTCACTTTATTCAATTTCAACCTCATTTCGCGCTTGCGTTCCCCGTGTCGATCGTTATAAGTGCCCCGCTTGTCAATCCGTACACGGGGTACAGGGATGGCCCTCGTTCGACGTTCGTTCCGTTTCGTTCTCGCAAGCCCGTTCATCGCGGGTGTGCTGGGCTGCTCCACACCTGGGAGCGGCACTCAGCTTGCGCGGGACGAAAACCGCAAAATGGACACCTTCACTCGCTGCGCGGAGGAACTGGAACTCGAAGCGTCGAAGCCCATTCTCGTCGCCCGATCGCAATCGCCTGAAGTGTTGCCACCGGTCAAGCTCGGCACGCCCTTGCCGTCGGCCGCCCCAATTCCGGCTGAAGGTCCCATACCGGCCAGCGATATTCGGATTCCCGATCTCAAGATGCCGGTCACCCCGGCTGGCGGCACCGATACCGTTCCGCCACTGACGGCCTCGCCAACCGCTCCAACGATTGATCCGAATCTGTCGGTTCCGCGCCTCGAGGGGGACGCACAGGTTCGCATCGTCGCCAGTCTCGGCAACAATCCGATCTACGAGAGCGAAGTTCGCGAGGCCGTTTATCAGCGGATGGGCGAATTCATGCGCTTCACGCAATCGCAGCGAGTGGCCAAGGAGCGCGACATCTTCCGCGAGGAATTGCGAAAGATCATCGAACGCGAATTGGTCCTCGACGAAATGACGGCCGCCCTGACCGCCAAGAAACAGACGGCCATGCTTGGAAAACTCCGAGAAACCGCCAGCAAGGAAGCGGACACTCGGTTGAAGGAATTCAAGAAGGAGAGGGGCATCCCTTCGGATGCTGAATTCAAGTCCGTGCTTCGCTCGCAAGGGCTCACGCTATCTGGAATTCGCCGGCAGATCGAACGCAGCTTCATGATGCAGACCTACCTGCGTGAGAAGCTGACGCCGATGATGGACAAAGTCAGCCTGGCCGAACTTCGCGAATATTACGCCGAGCATGCTTCGGACTTCAAGGCCGAGGACTCGGTCAAATGGCAAGACCTGTATGTCGAGAAAGAACGCTTCAAATCGGCAGATGAGGCCCGCCAGTTTGCGACCAGCCTGAGCAATCGGGCTGCTGGGGGCGAGGATTTCATCAAGCTCGTGGCCGCTCATGGCATGGGCGACAGCAAACTAAGAGACGGTGCCGGCGTCGGCGAGAAGCCCGGCGAAATCTTCCCACAGGAACTGGAACCCGCCATCATGACTCTCAAGTCGGGACAAGTCACGATCAAGGAAACCGAAACGGGGTTCCATATCTTGCGGGTGGCCGAGCGGTCTTATGCGGGAACGCAGCCGTATACCGAGAAGCTCCAGTTCGAGATTCGACGCCGGTTGCAGAATCAGATTTTCGAGCGTGAGGCCAAGCGGTTCGTCGACACACTTTGGAAAAGGTCACAGCCGCAGATTTGGGCGGATAAGTAAGCGACCCGTACAACATTCAGTATGAACGAAGCCCCCGTCGCACGCCTGCCAGTGAAATTGCATCGCCGCGTTTGCTTGGTGATGACCGAGGACGCCCTTCTCGCGGAAGAGCTGCTCGCTCGCAAGAAACTCTCGCAGGAAGTTGCTGGGCGGCTAACCGACCGCGTCTTGCTCATACGCCCCGGCCGAATCGAGGCCGTGCTCGAAGAACTACGGCGCGTCGGACACACGCCGCAAGTTGTGGGACGACCGAGCTAATCTTCCGATTCCGTACAATTAATTTCATCATTCGCAACTTGCTCCACACCGGGAGAGCACCATGTCCACGCGCTTCTTCGCCTGTCTAATTTTGATGGCAGCCTGTGTTTCTGGCTTCGCCCAGGACAAGAAGGAAGAGTGGATCCCCCTCTTCAACGGCAAGAACCTGGATGGCTGGACTCCAAAAATCACCGGATTTGATCTCGGCGTCAATCACAACGACACCTTTCGGGTCGAGGATGGATTGCTGAAAGTGAAGTACGACAAGTACGATACCTTCGGCACCAAGTTCGGGCATCTGTTCCACAAGGAAAAGTTCTCGCACTACGTCCTGCGTCTCGAATATCGCTTCGTCGGCGACCAATGCAAGGGCGGCCCCGGCTGGGCGATTCGCAATAGCGGGGCGATGCTCCATTGCCAGGATCCAGCCACCATGCGGAAGGACCAGGAGTTTCCCGTCTCGATCGAAGGTCAACTTCTTGGCGGCAACGGCAAGGACCCGCGAACGACCGGCAACGTCTGTTCGCCAGGCACGAACATCGTCATGCGTGGCAAGCTCATCACGCAACATTGCAATTCATCGAAGTCGAAGACCTTTCACGGCGACCAATGGGTGACGGCCGAGTTCGAGGTGAACGGCAGCGGCAAGGTGAAACACTTCATCAACGGCGAATTGGTTCTGGAGTACGAACAGCCGCAACTGGACGAACGCGATGCCGATGCGAAGAAACTGGTCAAGGACAAGAAACTGTTGCTCGAAGAAGGGTACATTTCGCTTCAGGCCGAGAGCCATCCGATCGATTTTCGTAAGGTGGAAATCAAGGTATTGAAGAAGTGAGAGAGGTTAACCCGACGCGCAAGCGAGGAAAGTGATTCAGGCTCGTCAAACCATTTCCTCAGTTCCACTCCCGCAACTTGCCGATCAAGTCGCGCACATCGTTCCTGCGTTTCTCCAGAACCGCAAACAGTGCCAGGATGATCGCACCTAGCACAATTCCTGACGCATACCAGACCCACGTCTGCTCCCGATTCACGGCCGCGTGCCAGATCATCGAAAACACGTCGAGCATCAAGAACCCAAGCCCGAGATACAGGAACGCTCGAATACGAAAAAAGACACCAGCCAGCAAACCAGCTACGCACAACGCTGCAAGAATAACCGGCAGCCACAACGATTGCCCCACGCCGGCGATGAACAAGTCCGACGCGGAGGCCACGTAAATCATGCTGATGCCGAGATATCGCAAGCCCGACGCGACGTTTGCTTTCAGTCGATGCCGATTCACATGTTCCGAGACAAGCACAATCAGTGCTAGCGGAATGGCCCAGGCTTGCGGATGAACGATGGCGGGCACGCCATTGTGCGACAACAATGCCCACAGGCCGGCATTCGTGGCCAATGCGCCCAGAAGAGCCCAGCCGAAGGATTGCCGCGAGAGTGCGATCAACCCGTACAACATTCCGGCCAGGAGCCAGAGCAAGGCATAGACATCGAAGTGCTGAGGAAGTTTTTCGAGGTAGCCGAGCATTGGCCTCAACCCAGGTGCCTTGGCATCGGCATATTCCATCAGCATCCCAGGCGGCTTTGCCCAGAAGGCCAAGAGCGGAATTAAAGGCAACAACACTCCGGTCCGCAGGAGAGGCTGGGCCAGAACTCGAAGTCCTCGACGGGCGAACAACTCGGCCAAGCCCACTCCCACGAACGCCAGCAGCATCACAATGAAGGTCCAGTAGCGCACTGCCTGGCCCGTGAATGCTTGCGGCACATTTAGGCGCACATGGGCGAACACTAGCACGAGCAGAATTTCAGCCAGATACACATAAGCCGTGCGCCCCGTGGTAGATGGCCCGAACGGATCGCGTTCCGGCCGCAAAGCGCATTGAATCGCAAGGAAAATCAGTGCGAACATCCCGACAAGCACGGCCCCAACGGCGATCGGATCGAGTGGGGTTCTTTTCGCGATCGGGTCGAACTGCGGGATCTGTTGGACCAACACGACCAATAGTGCGACAAGAGCCAGCGCACCGATCGCGCCGCCCATCCGCCGAAAATCAGCTTTCGATGATCGCACGTTCAGATAGAGGGCCGCAGTTGCAGTCAGGGCCACGAACAAGCCCGCATGACGATCGAGCCAGGGGACATCGCCCGCCGGATCGGGAATGGCCCAGGCCAGCAAGCCCAAAACGACGGCCCCGAGAATGAGCGTGATCTGCCTAACCATCGATTCCCAGGCACCGGCTCGACGAAGGTGTGCCATCCCCGCGAGAAGCATTAGCATTCCAGCGGCCGGAGCAACGAGCCGATGTTCGAACTCTGTTTCCGCGACGGCTGTGCGAATCGACATGCCAAGAACCAATAGCCCGGCCAACGTTTGCAATCCGAGCAACCAGCCTGGATCCTTTCGGCTCCGAAAACGCGTGGCGACGCCCGATGCCGCGAGAATGTAGATCACCAAGGCAAAAGGCGTGGGCCAATCGAGCCAGACGGGACCCGTGCGAAATCCAGCCACAGCCAAACCAATCGCGGCCACGCCGACGACGTACAGGCAACCAAACTGGAAGCGTGCCTCGCGATCTTTCCACAGCGATGCACATGCACAGCCCACGGCAACAAGTGAACCCCATGCTAGCAGAGGCGGGTCATACTCGGCACCATGCAGCGTCGGAATCAGCCCGAAGAGCAGCAGTGCGAGAGACACAATCGAGCCGACATGCGCGAACAAAGGCGAGCCGAGCGGCGTAAGCCGCCGGGTGTTGGCGTCGCTCACTTCACCCGGCGGCTTACGCCGCACGGCTCGCCATAGCGCGAACGCGACGCTCGCAATCGCCAGTGCCGATGCGAACGACATCGACAAACTCGAAAAGGAAGCCGGCCCCCAGGCGACCCACATCAACAGCCCGACCACCATGGCCGACAAGCCACAGACATATTCGAGCACCAGGCTCCTCAGCCTGACCGCACACGCGAAGTGGAACAGCGTCGCCACAATCGCCAGGGTGGGCGGGGCCCAGCGCCAAGGATCACTCCAGCCGGCGCGCATGGCAAGCAAGATCAGCCCAGCCCCGAATAATTGCACCCAAAGTTCAACAAGTCCTTTCGAGGTAAAACGCTGCGGAACCAGCAACATGCCAATACCCGCCAGCGCCCAGGCTGCTCCAAGAACATGGAAGCTCAACCCGTCGCCTCGAACGTCCCACGGCTGGGCCGAACAGGAAAGAAGCACGCCCGCCAGAAAGGCAAATCCACCGGCAACATGAATTCGCCAGCGATCCTTCATGTGCCAGACCGACGCAGTAAGCGCAAGGGCGAGCACAACCCAGCCTTCGCGACCGAGTTCCCTGGATCCCAGCCAGCCGAAAGGCATAAACGGGAACGTGACGAGAACGACAAGTGCGATGAAGCACAACAGACTGAGCCCGGCCACACTTGCCCCGATCGTCGCCGTAAGCAAACCCTGACCCGGAATTCGTCGCTCGACGGCGAGCCAGGCCAATGACCAAACCGACCCGGCAGCGATCGCAAGCAGAACGCCCCGAACTTGCTCAGTCGCATCGAGCGCTCCGCCGGTAGTCACGACGCCGAGTGCATAGCCACCGGCAATCGTCGCGATCCAGATTAAGCCACCTGCGAATGCATACCCCGAAGATCGTTCACGCAATGCGGTGCCTGCCAGGCCGATGACGATCATGGCCAGCGGAACCATCACGGAAGCGGTCCAGCCGATCTCGCTAAACACGGACTCCGCGATCGGACCTGATGGAACCAATCCCGATAGCCCCAGTGCCGCGACACGCATTGTGAGCAAAAGAACGATGGCTGCCCCACCCGCCAGCAATCCTCGCAAGCACGCGGGGCTCCACGGCGAAACCAGCGATTTCAATCCCAAGCCCGCGAGCTGTTCGCGGAAGACGGCCACGGCTGATCCAATCAGGAACACCAATGCCAAGCCCCAGCGGAGAGCGGAAGCAGAGGCCAGTTCGGGTGCGAACCGGCCAGCCATCAGGAACGGAACGGTCAGGGCGAGCAGTGTGAAAGCCACGACGGAGATGGGAGACCGCGACTCGCTTTCGACCGAGTCGCTCGACTCGCGGAGGAAGGCGAGGACAAGTGCCATGCACGAACATGCCAGCAACAGCCAGGCACCCTCGCCCCACACATGTTCGCCTTCGGCAAGGGCGTAGAAAGCGGGGTTTGCTCCTGAAGGAGTGAGTTCTGCAATAACGTGTGGAAAGACGCCGATCCCAGCCAACAACAATTGGCCCACCACCAGGACAGCCAGCACAATTCGATCGAGCGAGGGATCCAACTCAGCCCACAACTCGCGGGCCCGTTGGATATGCCGCAGCGCACGACGAGCGATTTCCCAACCGATCGATAAGAAGGCGATCATGACGCCGTAAGCCTGGAGCGCACGCGGATCGATGACGCCCATCGGACTCGGGTACCATTGGCGAGTCTCGATCCAGGCAAACCCCAGAAGCCCGGCCGTCCAGGTGAGCAAGGCTTGAAATGCCGGGAAGGTGCCTCGTTCTTTCCAGGCGAGTCCGGACAGCAGCCACAGCAAGGCAGTCCAGGCCGAGAATCCAGCCCAAGCGGCAGCCAGCCCAGAAACTGGCATGAGTAGCAAGGGAACGATCAGGCACGACGTCAGACGCGAAGAATATCGCAACGGGTCGATGAACAATGCAGGCGAGCGGTGCACCGTAAGGTGCCCGATGTTGTCACTTGCGACTTCATCGGGCACCTTACGGTGCACCGCTCGCCTTAACAATAGCGCGCCAACCAATGCCAAGGTCGCATGAATGAGCAACGCCAGCGACAACGAGACACGCCAGGACTCGATTTCCAGGGGGAAATTCAGCACATGCGCGAAGGCGACCAGTCCGAGTAGCGAGCCGGCCCAGGTGAGTTCTCTCAATCGATACAAGCCGGCGAGTAAGAATCCTGTCGAAGCCAGCAGGAACAGAGTTCCAGAAAGAGTGGCATCGCGCAGTGAACCCGAAAATAAAAGTGCCAGAGCAAGAATGCCCGCCGTAGCGGCCACATCGCGGCAGGCGTGACGCACGAGTGAGAATCGATTCAAGCCAAGAGCAGCGGTAGACAAGATGAGAGCTTCGGCTGAGACGACCAGCCCCCAGGTGCCGCGTTCATCGGGCACGATCGCCCACAAACTCCACATCGTTGCCAGCAGCAACAGCCACACGCCAAAGTGTGCGACCACTCGAAACACCCAGCGGAAACTTGCGAGGATGAATCCAATCGCACAGGCGAAATGCACGATGGCGGCAAGCGCAGGTTCCTCGATGCCATGAACCGTGACCAGCAGCAAACCGACGAGTGCCACACCCGCTGAGCCGATGGCCAGACTTCGGGCGTCGAGCAGTCGGCCACGACGAACGAACAATTCGGAACCGGCCAGCAAGAGTATCGCGAAGCCAGCGAGTGCCCCCCCACTTGGTGCGGAGGTGATTTGCTGGCCGAGCCATTGGGACGCGTTGGTGTCTTCCGGCACCACCCAGCCGACGTTGACGAATTGAAAACCCAGAATCACCGCCAGTGCGAACGACGGAATAGCGCCGGCATACATCCAGGGAAGTTCATCCCGATAGGCCATCCAGGCCAGAAGAAGACCGACCGCACTGGCCGACAGGAGAAGTGTTCCAGGATCGGGCCAAGCGAGGACCATGCTCGCGAACAGGACGATCATCCCCGCGACAGCCACGCCCGTCCCCGTCGCTCGCAAACCGACGGGCTCCTTCAACCACCGCTGCACGAGCAGACCGGCCGAGAGAATCGGCACGCCGGCGATCGCTGTCGGCAAGGCCAAGTGTCGCAGCGTGGAGGCAAGTTCATCCGCTCGGCTGATCACGAATCCCCAGGCTGCAAACAAACCAAAGACCGCGATGCCGACGAACATCAGGACACTGGCAGCCGAGTTTTCGTGCAAAGCCTCTGCATCCGACTTTCGCCGGCTTCGACTTAGCCACCCAACCGTGAATGCGCATGCCAGGGAAAAACAAACCACTGGCATCCAGGCCGCTTGATGCGTGAAGGCACTCAACGGAATCATCTGGCTCGCCGGTGCTCCGACCACCGCGAGCGCGAGCCACCAGCGACGTTGTTTCCCATCCAACTCGATCAGGTCGCGGCCACCGGTCCGCGCGATCCAGGCGAAGGCCAGCACGGCCACGATCTTCACCCCGATGTCCAATAGTTCCGTGTTTCCGCGTGCGCCCGGATCGGCCAGCAAAAGAAGATTGAGTGGCGTCAGAAGGAGTGAAATGACCAGCAAGCCGCGACTCGTGCCGGCCAATTTCCAGTGGTGGAACGTGTAATATCCCGCCCCGAAGACAGCAGACGTGATGCCGGCTGAGAGCAAGAACGTGAAGTACGGAAGTTCTTCGAGGGTTCGCCAAAGCGAGAGCACAAGTGCGATCGAGCAGCCGACGATGAGCAATCCGCCGGCCAGTTCACCCCACAGAATGTTGCGTTCGTGCATGACTTGGCCGAACGATCGACGCGGCGCTCGAACGTCGGCCGTCGACGATGCTCTCGGTGGTTCGGGGGGAAATGCTTCCTCGCCGGTGCGATCGATAATCTCGACATATCTTGCTGGACGCGGCGACTGCGGCAGAGGCGGTGGCGAAGGGACCGCTGGTGCAAGGTTTTCTTCTCGCTCGACCCTGGGACCGATTGGCTCAACAGAAGCCGGCGGCGTTGCTGAACGAGCCTCATCTCGTTCGCGACTCGGTTGCTCAACAGACGGCCGCCGCTTGCTCAAGAGCGTTCGTTTGCGAAGACGAAGCTGCTCCGTTACACGGCCCGCAGTCTCGGCTTCCAGTTCCCCTTCGTCCTGGAGTTGGCGAATCTCGAGGCGAGCAAACCTCATGCGTTCGAGACGGCTGGCCAGTTTGCCGAACAGGTCGATCCCGCACTCGGGACAATCTTGATCGCCATAGGAAAGCCTGACATCGCAAGATGGACAATATTCGAATCGTTGCCGGGTTGGAGAAGAAGTGGGTTGCCGAAATGCACGGATGATTGCGAAGACAATGACGGAGACCACCACCAGCACGATTAAGACGCTAATGAGCGTGCAAGTGTCCATCGTCAAAACCGCAGCAACGGGAAGGAAACAGTATTGAGTGTGATACCAAAGCTGCTCGTTTATTCCGCGTCGGGCGACAAATTGTTGGCATACAGCACTTTATCAGAGCCGCGCACGTAGCGCAGCGGAGTAAGCGGTAGCCTATTTCCGCTTACTCCGCTGCGCTACGTGCGCGGCTCTGATGGCCCTACGCGAGATTTCTCGATGGATAATGGGCCTTCCGATACACCTCCGAAAGATGCCGAGCCGCCATCGGCGAGCCTGCGATTAGTTGGCCGAGCGCAATCAGTTCATCCGTGTGGGCAGGGGCGTCCGCCAGCTTCGAGGTGTCGTCGGTCTGTGGATTCAGATCGGGGCCGATCACTCGGCACGTGTCGAGATCGAAGACGCCATAGACGACTTTCGTGCCGATCGCTTCGTCTGGCTTCATCTCTTCTTGCAGATGATGGGCGGTCATGCCGGCATTGAGATAGACGCTGACCTCGATCAAGGCATCTCGATAGCCGGGATCAGCGACCACTTCCGCGCCCCAGAACTCTTCGAGCGACACGGCCGCACTTCGCACAGCGATCAGCACATGATTCACAACGGAACGCAAGGCACGAGTGAAGGCGATGCTGTTGTGTAAATTCGGGCTCAGATAGGCATCCACGGCCGCCGCGACCGCCCCGCATCGGGTGTGTCCCAGGACGACGAGCAAATGCACCGAGTCCTTGAACGTATGTAGGGCGTAATCGATACTGCCCAGACATTCTTCGCCAAGAACGTTGCCCGCCACGCGAACAACGAACAACTGGTTGGGTTTCACGCTAAAGACAAGTTCGGCCGGCACTCTCGCATCGGAACAACCGAGCACAATACAGAAAGGGGCCTGCTTTGCCGCCTTGACCACGGGAACCGTCGAAAGAGTCGCAGGATCGGCCGGAGGAACCGTGCTCGGGGCCGGAAGATCGGGGACTGTCTCCTCAATGAAACGGGCATTGCCATCGAGCAAGGATCGAATGGCCGCGTCCGGCGTCGCGGGGACTTCCGGTGTCTCGTCTTGCGTGCTGCGATATCGGTCGGCCCAGTTCATGATGAGGATCCCAGTATAGAGGCCGAATCGCCAGTGAGGACGGCCTTGAAATTCAGCCTCGCGAGCGCTTCGGCCTCTCTCAATGCCGACGGTCCGCTCACGGAGTGAGCGGACTACTATGGACGAATCACCAAGTCGGCAAACCGTTCCATTTCTTCAAGCTGCGGGCTGCATTGCAACAACAGCAGATCGACCCCCGCTTGCTCAAAGCGGGCTACCTGATCGATCACTTGCTGCGGAGTTCCCACGAGGCCGGCACGCAAGCCGCGATTCGAGACCGAATAGTCTTCGAGCGAGACTCGCTGTTCCAGTTGTGTGCCGGAGAGCCATTGTTGATAGTTGTGATAACCGGCAGCCGATGCTTTCACATCGGTGATGCGGGCCAACTCGGACTTGGCTTCCTGTTCGGTCGAGCGAACGATGGAGTACGCCGCCACCCCATAAATCATGGGCTTCAGGCCAAGTTTTTCGCGGCGAACGCGCATATCGGCCACTTTCTCCGCGATTCGTTCGGGGGGGTCGCCGTGCATCACGTAAGCGTCGCAGCGTTGAGCAATCAAGTTCTTGGCGGCTTCGGATTCCCCGCCGGCGTAAATAGTCGGCCGGGGCTGCGTGATGGGCTTCGGTTGCAAAACGGAATCGCTGATTTTGTAATATCGCCCCTCAATGTTGCAATGATCTCGTGACCAAAGTGAATCGACGACGTCCAGCCACTCGGCCGTGCGTGCATAGCGATCGTCGTGCTGCTCGAAAGAGACGCCGAACTTGGTTGCCTCGTCCTTCCACCAGGAAGAAACGACGTTGAGCGATAACCGCCCTCCGCCGCCGATGTGGTCGATGTTGGCAGCTTGCTTGGCAAGCAGTGCGGGGTTGTGAAAGGTGGGCCGCACCGCAACCATATATTCGAGTCGATTGGTGACAGCAGTCAATGCCGCAGCCGTGGACCAGGCATCTAACGACGGCGCTTCCTCGCCCTTGATGTCGTTCAGATTTAACTCGGCCACGAGGGAAAGATCATAACCGATTTGCTCGCTACGCTGGGCGAGGCGCTTCGAGTATTCCCAGGTGGCGGCCATCTGCTCGTCTTCGACATTGCGAAGCCAGCCGCCGAACACGGGCATCCAGTAGCCATAGCGCATAGGGTCACTTGCTTTCTTGCCTTCGCTGACGCTTCAGGCTCCTTGAATCGGCGGAGCCTGAAGCGTTAGCGAAGGCGACACACATATATCAAAAAGCCGCGTCCCAGGATTCCGCGTCGGGGAAACGCAACTCGCTAGTCTTGGGTCGGGGTGGAAGCCAGCCGATGGCCGCCTTTCGCTCCAAAAAATCCACCAACCTGGCAAACGGATCGAAGCCAATCACGTTCACGGCATCGGCCACGAAGTTCGAAAGAGCATTGATATCGTAGTAGACCAGTTTGCCGTCGCGATCGTCGATCATGTACTCGATGCCGCCGACGTCGATCTCGGATTCGTGCATAATGCGCTCGCACGCTTCGATCACATCGTCCGGAGGTGTGTAGGCCTCGACCTTCAGCCCGGTTTTCGGCGCGTCGAGAGCACAGGCGCTTCGAGCAAGCTCCACGCCGTCGCTTCGCTGACAGATGTCCGCGGGGCAGAGGTTGAACGAATCCCCGGTGGTGAAGACCTTGATGGCGTAAAGAAACTTGCCACCAAGCACTTCGACGCGCGTGATGTGCCCACCGCACGCGGGGACAAATTCCTGAACGAGGGCCGTGTGATCGACGCCGAAGTCGAGACGATTCTCGGCTGCGGCTCGTGCCAGATCCTCGATCAAGTCGAATCGAACAATGCCCGCTCCGCTGCCACCGATGTTCGCCTTCACAACAACTGGGAAGCGCAGACCATCCGCGGCCGCAACCGCTTGAGACGCGTGATTGATGACGCGAGCCCGGGGATATGCCAAGTTCAGCGATTGCAACAAAGTGAGTTGCCTGGCTTTGGATGTTTCCATGGTGAAGGCCGCCAGTCCATTGACGACCGGAACGTGCAGGCGTTCGAGATGGGCCAGATAACTCAGCGTGAAGAACATTCCTTGGATGCCGCCACGCAAATAGGCAGACGGACTCATGCGATTGAAGAGCAGCGAATACGGCGAGGTTTTCTCGGCCGGATCGTAGAGATGGGCTTTGAGGTCGATACGAGCATAGCTGATCTTGCGACGGTCGAGTTCCGCGAACAGTGGCCGAAACCAATCCGGATGTTCGTGGTAGATCGCCAGGGGCTTGCGTTCGGAACGCATGTCGATGATTCTCACAGACAGGGGGATTCTCCAGCATGGAAAATTATATGAGTGGTGTGCATGCAAGCTTGAGAAGAACGCGATCCCAAAAATTGAACTCTCGCTCCATCGAGGAATAGGGCACGAACTCTCCAGGGGCCGACGAGGTCAAGGAGAGACATTGCGGACGACAGGGCTACTTTAGCCGAGATGCAACTCAAGGTACTGCTCGACGTCGCCGGCATTCAGAAGTGTTTTCACATAGGCGTTCCGTTCGAAGCCGATCACTTCCAGATCCCACACGCAGACACTTTCGCCCGCGATGGCCGGCCGCCATTCTCCTTTGACGATCTGGGGCCTCACGAAGATACGCAAAGGTAATTCGTTCTCGTTGTCCCACCAGGCCAGCACGGCGTAGTCCACGCCATTGCCTTGATGAGCGATTGCAAAGCCGACGCCGGGCCGTTGCGGTTCGATCGCCGGTCGAGGAAGCGATTCGAACGCCAGTTTCATCCCGATCTCGAAGTCGTGCTCGCGGAAAGGCCCGCCGCCGTAGAGGATGACATAACGCTTGAGGCGATAGCCAAAAACATCGGTGATGCCCGCGTAGCGAATGGGACGTGCGATGTAGGGTGAGAAAGTCATAGGCATAAGCTATTTTTCCCCACTTCGCTCCTAGGAAGGGGGAAAGTGGTATGAAAGTTCCGCGACCTTTATTTCCCTTTCGGGTCCATCTTCCTCGCCTCGAACATCCAGTACAGCAGCGTCTTGATCTCGAAGGGCTTCATTTCGGGCCGCAGGGAGAGCAATCTGGCGGCGATGGCGGCTAGGTGCGGCGTGGCCCAACTTGTGGCCGGCTCTCTGGCGAATGGGCCGAGGTAGCCACGACCGTGGGCCTGGAATTCGACGGTGTCGCGGAGCTTGTAGGCGAACTGAGTGGGATCTTCGAACAGCCCCTTATCGACCGAAATCAGCGGCGTCGAAAAGGCGGCCGGGTAACTCCGCATGATCGGGTGCTCGTTGTGGGCGGCCGCGAAAATCAGCACGTCCTTGTAATAGCCCTCCTCGATCGCCTTGAGGAATTGATGCCGCTTGGGGAGTTGTTGCAACTTGGATTCTGGCACGCCCAGCGACAGGTTCACGACCTTGCACTTCCACACATCGCTGGCGTATTGCAGGGCCTTGATAACCGTTTCGACTTCGCAGGTGCCGGTTGGACCAAACACATCGGCGGAATAGATTTTGACACGCGGCGCGATAGTCAGCACGATGTCCGCGACCGTGGTGCCGTGCGGGCTTGATTGATGTCCCGTATAAGGGGATGGCGTTGGTTGGTCGGCCCGGAAGACCGCCCCTTCGATGGGATGAATCGTGTCGCCGAACTTGTTTTCCAAAACCGATCGTTCGACGCCGCTATCGATCAAGGCGATCGAAACCCCCTCGCCGGTTGCCCGTGGGTCGCGGAGTAACTTCTCGGGCGTCAGCAGCCGGAAGATTTCGTCGAACACAGTTTCGGTCTCTGGCATTCGCAATGGTCTTTACGTTCCAGTGGTTTCATCGAGCAAACCCCGGACACTCTTCACCAAACCGATGCAATGCCGAACGGCCGCGGGTCCGTGGCGAATTGCGAGTTCACGTATTTCTTCCGCCAACTGTAATGACGTTTCCGAATCGACAACCGGATTGGCGGATTCCTTCAGACCGGCTCGCAGGCGATCCATGACCGTCGCGGGCAATGGCTCGTCGGCTTCTGGTTCCTGGCTGCTCGGCAGCGAGGCGGTAGCCTGTTCGCTGGCGTGAAGTGCGGCCTCGACCGCGTCGATCAGCAAGCGGCGATTCTGCCGCTCGGCCATGGCTTGCCGCAAAAGTTCGCTGCTGAACTCAGCGGAGGCAGCGACTAGCTTGCGATCGTCCGGAGTGAAGCCTCCGGGCTTATCGAACAACTCCAGAACCACGTGTGTGCCCGGCGCGACTGGAATCGGGGCGGCCAGGATGTGCTGCCGATTCTTCTCGACCGGCTGCAACTCGACTGGCCCGAGTGTGCCCAGGTCGGCCGCACTCATCACGCAAACTTCGTTCATGCTGAGCACCGTAGCTGCGAGCGAGCGATTGAACGGCACGGCCAATTGTGTAAGCGGCTGGCCATCGGGTCGGAAGGCCATGAAACGCTCGGCACCCTCAGGGGAGACGTGCCTGGCGAGCAACACGCCATCGACGGCACCGGTCGAACGAATCAGGAAGCGAAATAGATTTCGCACGGCATCCGGCAACGGCAGCGGATCGTTGAGAGCCGCCGTCGATTGCACGAGCGGCAGAATTTTTTCGACCGACTGACGGAATTGCAACAACCCGCGCTGGAATTGCCGCTGCCGCTTGGCCGGAGCAATACGTTCGAGTTGCTTGCGAACCGCGGCTATGAAGCTTTCGCGATTCAGATCCTGGTTCTTGTCGAGATAATCGCGGACACCCATTCGTAGTGCTTCGAGTGGCGTGGCTTGGTGAGCGAAACCCGTGACCAGGATGGCCACGAGGTCCGGATGGAACTCGACGAGATCTTCGAGCAAGCGCAGGCCGTCCGAGCCAGTGCCCAGATTCCAGTCGAGGACGGCCAGATCGACGGAGTGCGAGTTGGCAAACACGAGCGCGGACTCGGCATCGGCGACGGCTTGAACTTCGACATTCAGGCCGGAACCGGTGAGCCAATCGCGGAACGTGCGGCGGACGGTCTCCTCGTCGTCCACGATCAGGATGGTCTCAGGCATGAGGAGAATCCACGGTTCAGGTATGAATGGCTAGAGATAAGTTATGTAATTGCGACGTGGCTTCTCGCTTCACGTTCGAGCCGTTGGCTCGAACGCTAAACAAATCAGGCTAAAATCTCCTTCACCACCCGCGAAGGTTCGACGCCCGTCAGTTTCATGTCGAGCCCCTGATACTTCACAGTCAGCCGATTGTGGTCGATGCCGAGTTGGTGCAACATGGTGGCGTGCAGGTCGCGGACGTGGACTTTGTTCTCGACCGAGTGATAGCCGAGTTCGTCCGTGTTCCCGTGGCTGATGCCGGGCTTGATGCCTCCACCTGCAAGCCACATCGAGAATCCCTTCATGTGATGATCGCGGCCCGCTCCTCCCTTGACCTGCGACATTGGCGTTCGGCCAAACTCGCCGCCCCAGACGATCAGCGTGTCATCGAGCAGTCCGCGTCGTTTCAGATCAGTCATCAACGCCCAGGTCGCACGATCGGTGGCACCGCAGCAGATATTCATGTATTTCACGAGGTCGCCGTGATGGTCCCAATCGCGGTGATAAAGCTGGATGAAACGTGTGCCGCGTTCCGCCAACCGTCGAGCGAGCAGGCAGTTCGATGCGAATGACCCATCGCCGGGTTTCGCACCGTAGAGTTCGAGTGCTTCTTTGGGCTCCTTCGAAATATCCATGAGGTCCGGCACGCTGGTCTGCATGCGGAAGGCCATCTCGTAGGCGGCAATTCGCGTTTCCACATCGGGACTGTGGATGGTCTTGTTGCGAAGCTGATCGAGTTCCTTGACGGCATCGACCAGGTCGTGCTGCTGTTGAGCCGAGACGCCTTTTGGGTTGCCGAGGTAGTAAACCGGGTCGCCGAAGGAATTGAATTCAACGCCCTGAAACTTGCCGGGCAGGAAGCCGTTGTTCCACATTCGTTGCGAAATAGGCTGCGGATTGCGGCCCGCGAAACTGGTCATCACCACGAAGCCGGGCAAGTCTTGCGACTCGCTGCCGAGGCCGTAGTTGATCCACGAGCCCATGCTGGGCCGACCGCTGATGGCCGTGCCGGTGTTCATCACGGTGTGGGCCGGGTCGTGATTGATCTGGTCGGTCAGCATCGACTTGACGATGCAGATGTCATCGGCCATCTTGGCGTGGTAGGGCAAGAAATCGCTAATCCACTGGCCATTCTTGCCGTACTGCTTGAACTTGGTGAGTGCCCCCTGAGCCTTGAGTTCCTTCCCTTGCAGTTGAGCGATCGGCTGTCCCTTGGTGAACGATTCGGGCATCGGCTTGCCATCGATCTCCGCGAGTTTCGGCTTCCAATCGAACGTCTCAAGATGCGAAGGCCCGCCGGACATGTACAGGAAGATGACGCGCTTGGCCTTCGGCGTGTGATGCGGCAGGCCTGCGAGAGACTGGGCCTTGTCGGCGGCGCTGGCGTCTTGCTGAAGCAACGCGTTGAGGGCGATGGAGCCGAGGGTAGAGGAGAGGAATGACCGGCGGGAGAGGTTGTTCATGGGATGAGTTCTCGTGTTGTGTCAGTTTGACCCAGCCCTCGTGAGTTCATCGGCTGATTAACAACCGGCGCGAGATCGCATGTTGTCGTGTCAGGCGAGGGCCGCGCTAGTTTTTCGGTGGGCAGAAGAATCGATCGGTATCGATCGCTCATTCTGGTCAGGTCGCCAGCAAACTGCCCAACAGCTTCCATCTCGGCGTCGTCAAGTTTGTCCCCTGGCCCGTCCATTTCTTCGTAAATTGCTTCACCTTCCGGATCATCGTTACGACCTTCTCGGATCAATCTCTCGATCTCGACTAGCAAGAAGATGTATTCGCAAAAGGCAGGGTTAGCAAAGAACTTGCCTGGAGTGTCGTTCATGTCTCATCCTCCACCCAAAGCGTTCTCGTAGTTGCGAGATCGCTTTGAAATTCCGCCACTGTGACACTTGTAATGGGCACGATGTTCCCAGTCATGGTCGATCCCGACTTCAGAACCAACTTCAGGCCATCTGCCACGAAACCGGATGCGAAGGCACCATCGCCCAAACGATAGCACCGTAGGTTTCCTAACCCCTTTGCCTTCGGGACGACCGCCGACAATCGCACCGGGATCAAGTGCGGTGCCAGCGGACGCCAGTTTTCCACCACTGACATCCCTTTCCCATTCCAGACTACCAAATTCGAAGTCGAATCCACATCGATATCCGCATGCGGATTCGGCGGCACACGCACGCCCAACTCCTTCGCTTGATCGCCAACGATCGGAAAGCCATCGGCGGCCGCTTTCATGGACCGGAATACTGTGGGCATTGTTGCTCCAACCCCAAGGACTCTTCAAGTCGAATTACTCTCGCGTCACCACCTCATTCAAATTCAAAATCGCCCGGCAGACGCACGTCCACGCGGCCAGTTCAACGACGTCCAAGTCCTTGGCTACTGGTGCCAAGCCCGTCCGCACCAACGCCTCTGCCGCCTTCTCATCATCGTTGTAGCGCACTCGGCTCTTTGCCAACAACTTCAGAAGTGCCGCACGTTCCGTGATGTCTGGCAGTCGGCTGGTCGCCTCGCGAAATGCAATCTCAACTCGTTCCGCGTCCGATCGAGCAGCCCAACCGAGAATTCGTTGCCCGAATACTCTTGCACATTCGATAAACGTCGGGTCGTTCAACAACACGAGTGCAGCAAGAGGGGTATTCGAACGTGGTCGCTGGGCCGTGCATTCCTCGCGTGTTGGGGCGTCGAAGGCTCGCAGCATCGGGTGTAGGTATTGCCGTTGCCAGTGGACGTACACGCCGCGTTGCCATTGAGCGACATTCGTATCTGCCTTGTACTCCCTCTTGGGGAAATTCAGGTGCCGATAAAATCCTGCCGGCTGATATGGCTTGGCGCTTGTCCCCCATATCGAGGTCACAAGCAATCCGCTCACGGCCAAGGCATTGTCGCGTATTGCCTCGGCCGGCAAACGGAACGATGATTGCCGAGCATACAGGCGATTCTCCGGGTCCTTCTCCCGCAACTCCGGAGTCGTGAGCGACGACTGCCGATACGCCCGACTGGTCACGATCAGCTTGACCATGTGCTTTACGTCCCAGCCGCTTTCGATAAACTCGAGCGCGAGATTGTCGAGCAACTCCGGATGGACCGGCGGCTCTCCCTGGCCGCCAAAGTCTTCCAGACTCTTCGACAGGCCGACCCCAAAGAAGAGATACCACAGCCGATTGACGAACACGCGGGCCGTCAGCCCGCCGACGCCGTTCTTCGTGTCGGTCAGCCAGTTTGCGAGGTCGAGGCGGGTCGCACGCTTGTCGCCTGGAAGTTTGCCGAGAAACGCAGGCACTGCAGGCTGTACGATTTCGCCGCTTTCATTGAGCCAATCACCCCGAGGCAGCACGCGCGTGATTCGCGGCGTGACGGCCTGCGTGACCATGACCATTCGAGATGCTTTTTGGAAGGTATCACGCGGACCGGTCAGGGCGGCAATGGTCGCTTGTTGAAGCTCGATCTCTTCCGCGAGAGCCGCTTCAGTACCGGGCCTCAACTCTTCTTTCACGTCGGGGAGTTTTTTCTGAGCCTCGATTGCCTTGGCAAGCCGTTTAGTCGCGACCTCGATTTGTCGCGTCCAGTTCTCGATTTCAGCCCGCTGCTTGCGAGTGTGTACCGCTATCTCCGGCGGCCGTTTCGTCGGGCTAGTGTCGCCTCCGCCGCCGCGCAGGTGCTTCTCCTCATCCACATCCGCGAAGAATGCGGCTAGCGAATAAAAGTCCTTCGCCGTGTATGGATCGAATTTGTGGTTGTGGCACTGGGCACAGCCGACCGTCGCACCCATCCACACGGCCGAGACATTGCGCACGCGGTCGGCGGCATAAATCGCGAGGTACTCTTTCGGCTGAACGCCCCCTTCGTGCGAGGTTTGCAACAGGCGGTTGTAGCAGGTTGCGATTTTTTGATCGACGCCGCTGTCTGGAAGCAAGTCGCCGGCGAGTTGTTCGCGTGTGAAGCGATCGAAGGGGAGGTTCAAGTTGAACGCATCGATCACGTAATCGCGGTACGGCGACGCATGATGATCCTGATCGCCGTGATAGCCGACCGTGTCCGCGTAACGCACCAGATCGAGCCAGTACATGGCCATGCGTTCGCCAAAATGCTCGCTGGCCAGCAGCTTGTCGACCAACTTCTGAAGTACTGAGTACTGAGTACTCAGTACCGAGTCTTTGATGAAGGCATCGACTTCCGCGGGAGTGGGTGGCAAGCCGGTCATGTCGAAATACAGGCGGCGGACCAGCGTGGTTGGTTCAGCATCCTTCGACGGAATCAACTTCTCGCGAGTGAGTCGATCGAGGATGAACTTGTCCGTCCAATTCGAGGGCCAATCGCTGCTTGTTACCGGCACGATGTGTTTGGTCGGCGAAACGTACGCCCAGTGGGCCGACCACTTCGCCCCCTCGGCCACCCAGCGCTCTAGTGTGGCGATCTCTTTTGCCGTCAACGGCTTGTTCGCCTTCTTCGGCGGCATGCGCTCGGTTTCGTCCTTGGAGGTGATGCGAGCAAGCAGTTCCCCCTTGATGGCTCGCCGTGCGTCCTGTTCCACATCCAGGCGCAGCTTCGCCGCTCGGTGCTTCTCGTCCGGCCCGTGGCAGGCAAAACACTTGTCCGAAAGAATCGGCCGCACATCGCGGTTGAAGTCGATGGCGGGCTCGGCGGCGATGAGTAGGGACGGGGAGAGTAGGAGGAGGAGAGTACGCATGGGATTAGATTACCACGAATGCAGCCGGAATGTCAGTCCTTAACGCCCACGGTCACCTTCCGCTATGAGCCTGAAAAAAAGCAAAGGCAGCTCACGCAAAGCCGCCAAGACGCAAAGCGAAGAAATGCTGGTCGCTTCCAGTGTGGCATATGATTCCGATCTTGTGCGCTGATTCGACAAGATCGGAATCTCGTCGCCACGTTGAGCTATTCCTTCCCCAACACTAAATCCACGACCCAGCAGCCACGCACGTGAGGCCCCTCGCCTCGACAGTGGCCGATGATCTGCTCGTCTTCGCAACCCGCATCCATCAATGCATCGGCAAGGATCGGCATTCGCTCGAAGGCTTTGTCTTCGTAGATTCCGCGAGCCACATCGACGACGTCGGAGGTTCGCCAACGGGGGTCGAATGTGAGCGCCCACTCCTCCTCCGTCATCCTCCACCCCTTCATTCGCGAACCCCGGCCTCGAAGCCATCGGCCGGGGCTATGCTGCCGACGCCCTCCGGGCTTGGAGCCCCTTGGGGCGATTGCTCGATAGCCCACGGCGATGGCTTCGAGCCGTGGGTCATGCCGA
>Ga0105046_10004066_pt1 | contig 23248 bp, 22 predicted proteins | sample MAT03_FD_78385 | JGI IMG/M metagenome (GOLD analysis project Ga0105046, IMG submission 78385) | Freshwater microbial communities from Lake Fryxell liftoff mats and glacier meltwater in Antarctica - MAT-03 (megahit assembly) | ecosystem: Environmental > Aquatic > Freshwater > Ice > Liftoff...
GACACCCGCGTTGACGCCATCGTCGACGCCGCATAACCATCAACGGCGCAGTGCCGCCCAGAGCACTTTTCAACAACGGGCGGGACATTCCCTGTTATCTTCATTGGATGTCGTAGACCGGTCGTTCATTCGTCGAGCCCCGACTTGTAATACCGGACACCGGAACACATTGAGAATTTTTTATTTATCAGTCATTATTCGAGTGGACCAGGAAAGACGAAACTCTATTGGTCATTTCAACGATGAACAACCCCTAATCGTCGGCCTTTTCCATCATGCGCTTGATATGGCGAGCAAAGATCCATGTTGCCGGGATCCCGATCAATGCTCCGCTCAACAGCGATTGTGCGGGGGTCAAAACAGGCCAGCCAAGCCATGATCCGATCAGCGATGCGAAGAACAGGTTTACTGCCATCGCCCCGGCACCGAAGGGGTACAGGAGCAGGGTAAGCCTTCCCAAACTCATCTGCGGCTGACCAGCCATTGCACGGCGATCAGGGCCAGCAACAGCAAGATCGCGGCGGCGAAGTAGCTGATTTCTGCCTGCGCCGTCTGGGATTGAGGGATCGGGCGTTGGAAGGCTTCCGCACAGGCGGCAGCGGGGAAGAGGGCGGCGAGGAGCAAGATGTATGGGTGCATTTCAGGACTCCTGCATCAGGGAACGGTAGATTTCGGGCAAGGCCCTTCCAAGCCGGACAGGGTCGGGCAAGAGCGTAAACCCGTCTCGACCGAAGATGCGCGCAAACCAGTCCTGCCCGTCGGCATCGACGATAACGCCATGAACCGTCTGACCAAGGCGGCGCGCCTCTCGAACGGCCATATGGCTGTCCTCGATGCCGTGGATTCCTTCGTAATGATCGAGATCGTTGGGCTTTCCGTCTGTCAACACCAGCATCAGCTTGCGCGCCGAAGCCTCAGCCGCCAATTGCGTCGAGGCATGACGGATCGCAGCCCCCAGCCTCGTGTAGTGGCCAGGAAGCAAGCCACCAATGCTGGCGGTCACGTCGGGACACATCTGCTCTGCGAATTTCTTGCAGCGGGTCAGGAACACGCGATCGCGCTTTAGCGAAGAGAACCCCCAGATCGCCAACCTGTCGCCCGACGCGTCGATGCCACCGGCCAGCGCAGCGAGGGCCTCGCGGGCCGTGTCTATGATGCTGCGGGTACCGACTACGGATTCTGTGGACCGCGAACAATCCATCAGGATCGCGACCGAAAGATCGCGTTCGATGCACCGCTGATCTCGAAAAATCCGGTCGCTTCCCTGTCCCGTAGCGCGAATGTTGACCTGCGCCTCGATCAGGGCGTCGAGATCGAGATCAGCCCCGTCCACCTGCCGAGGAAGCAGGATGCGGCGGGGACGGAGCGCTTCGAACTGGCGGCGAACTCGTGCCAGGAGGCGGGGGTTCGGGTTAAAACTGATGCCGGGGATGGCGTCCGCTTCCAGCACGATGCAATGGTCGGTCATGTAAGCTCGCGCCCGGTGGTTCCATTCCGGGTACGTAAAGCGTGCGGCCAGACGCTCGTGATCTGCGTCCTGCGGGGCGAGATCGAGGTGCAACCGCAGCCTCGTCGCTGCGCGTTTGTGGTGTCTGCTCAGGGTCAGATGGTCCTGATCTTCAGCGGCCTTGCGCGCATTCTCCAGATCATCGTCGTCGGTAGCCCGGTTCAGCCCCATGCTTTCGACCCAGGACAGGATCGATTCAAACCGGTGTATGATGAAGCTGTCTGTGCGGTTCGCCTGATCGTTGTCCTGCCGCCTTGCCTGCTTGCGGACTGGGCTGTCAAGACGGGGCGGAGCGCTGATCGCTTCCCCCGCAGGGACAGCTGCAGAGCCTTGCGCGACCATGTCCAGACGCAGCCAGATTGGCTGCGGGGCGAACGGCGCGTAGTTGCGCGGCGCAGACGCCGGCATTGGATCGGGGGGAGAGAGCGAACCTCTCACGAGCAGACTGTGGATCTGCTCCGCCACCCAGCGTTCGGCTTGTGAAGCGGCGAAGGCCGGCGCGACATCGAGCAAATGCGCGCAGAAGGCCGCGTGATCGGCCCTCAGCCCGGGGCATCGGGCCAAGGCCCTCACAGTAGCCTCCGCCATCGCCGCCAGATGAGCAAGGTCGGCAGCCTGCGGTTCGTCGGGTGCTTCGTAGGGCACCGCCCCTGCCGCCAGCGCCGCCAGCCAAAGATAGGCGGCGCGGTTCATCGCGGTTGTCGGGAAGGCGTCCATCACCGGCGGCAAGCGGAGGCAATCGCCATCGAACTGCGCGACATGTTCCAGCACCTGCGCCTCGGCCAGTTGCGCGCCCATTCCCCGGCGATGCCGCGACGCCGTCGCCGGGCTTGCTGCCACCTCCACGCCCTCCTTGCCGCCGAGCGCGCGGAACAGCAGCCTCACGCTGGAAAGCACCGCCTCGAGCGGGACCGCGCCGTCGGCATAGCCCCTGACCGGGGCGAGACGCGCGGCAAACCCGTGCCACAGGTCGCCGATCGTTTCCTCCGGCTCCATCAGGTCCATTGGATGCAGCGCCATCACGTTTATCCGTACACGCTGGCGATCACGTCGCGCAGTGCTTGGGCCACGTCCGGTTCGTCAGTCAGCGGCTCGACCACCGCCGCCTGCAATGCGCGCTCCAGTGGCATTCCGCCCTGGATCAGGCTGGCGGCGTAAATCAGCAGGCGAGTGGATACGCCTTCCTCGAGGTCCATGCCCGACAGCGCACGGACGTGTTTAGCCAAACGGATCAGGGGAGCCACGCGCGCGGCATTCAGCCCGCTTTCGCGCGCTACAACTGCGGTTTCGGTCGCGGCGTCGGGAAAGCCGAAGGTGATCGACAGGAAACGCTGTCGGGTCGACGGTTTCAGGCGCTTGAGAATGTTTTGGTAACCGGGGTTATAGCTCGCCACGAGCATGAAGCCCGATGGAGCCGACAATTCCTCGCCTGTGCGGTCGATCATCAGCCGGCGGCGGTTGTCGGTCAGCGGGTGCAACACCACCGTGACGTCCTTTCGCGCCTCGATCACCTCGTCGAGGTAGCAGATTGCGCCTTCACGAACCGCGCGGGTCAGAGGTCCATCCATCCATTCCGTCGCTCCGCCGCGCAACAGGTAGCGCCCGATCAGATCGGCGGCGGACAGATCATCGTGGCAGGCAACAGTATACAGGGGCAAGCCAAGCCGTGCCGCCATATGCTCGACAAACCGGGTCTTGCCGCAGCCGGTCGGCCCCTTCAGAAGAAGAGGCAGGCCTTTCGCATGGGCTGCCTCGAACAGGTCGCATTCCTGGGCAACGGGCTGATAGAACGGGATCGCTGGTTCCTCAGGACGTGTCGCGGTCAGCGCGTTCACAGCGCCTCTCTTTCCGGCAAAGGCATGGTGTTTGGCGCAATGACCTCCCGTCGCACGACGACCTGGCTATAGATGAACAGGAGCGCCCCCACGACCACGACGATCCCCGCGCCGAAGCGCATCACATAGAACAACCCGAGCTGATCCTGCACATCCATGTAGTAATCGCCGACGATCCGTTGCATGTGGGTTTGGATCGTGCCCGCAAACGTCAACACGAACGTCATGAAGGCCATTCCTCCGGTCAACAGCCAGAACGAAACCATGTTCAGCACCTGATTGTACGGTTCACGTCTTCGGAGCAGCGGCATCGCATAGGTGATGATTGCGAGATTCATCGCCACATAAGCGCCATAGAAGGACAGATGAGCGTGGGCCGCGGTGATCTGCGTGCCATGGGTGTAGAAGTTCACGCCGTGGAATGTGTGAAGGAACCCCCAGACCCCCGCACCGAAGAACGCCACCGTGGCGGACCCGAGCGCCCACAGCAGGGCGGCCTTGTTGGGATGGTTGCGCCGGCCCTTCCAGACCATGATAAAGGCGAAGGACATCATAGCGAAGAAAGGCACCACCTCGAAAGCGGAGAAAATAGAACCCGTCCACTGCCAGTACTCTGGTAATCCAATCCAGTAAAAGTGATGCCCTGTGCCGAGAATGCCGGAAAATAGCGCGGTTGCGACGATGACATACAGCCATTTTTCGACGACCTCCCTGTCTACCCCCGTCAACTTCAGCATCAGGAAGGCCAGGATCGACGCCATCACGAGTTCCCACGTGCCTTCAACCCACAGGTGGATGACAAACCACCAATACATTTTGTCGAGACTTAGGTTGTTCGGGTTGATGAAGGCGAAAATCCAAAGAAGCGACAGCAGCCACAAGCCCGTCAAAAGCACGCCAGTGATCGCCGTCTTGCGTCCGGCCAACACGGTCATCGAGATGTTCAGCAAGAAAATCAGGGCCGCCACCAGGATACCGAATTTCACCCACAGCGGCTGCTCCAGAAATTCGCGACCGCCGTGGATCCCAGCCAGGTATCCGATCACGGCGCCCAGGGTGCCGACGAAGAGGATGATCAACTGCACGTAGGCCAGCTTGACCGACCAGATTTCCCGCTCCGCTTCCTCAGGGACGAGAAAGTAGGCCGCACCGAAAAATCCGAGCAGAAGCCAAACGACCAGTGCATTGGTGTGGATCATTCGAATTATGTTGAAGGGCAAAATCTCTGACAGCGTGTTGGGCGAGATGTAGATCCACCCCGCCAGAAGCCCGCCCAGAACCTGAATGCCAAACAGGCCCATCGCCACGAGAAAGTAGGCATAGGCAACTTTTTGAGACTGATACTTCATCGGTTTTTCCTATCCCGCGTCCGTCGGCGGCCAGCCTTGCGTGTTCGTCTGATCAGCCCAGCGCAGGAACTCGGCCAGACCGCGCATTTCTTCGGGGGTGATGGCGAAATTGGGCATCTGGCGACGCCCCTCGACACCGCTCGGCTGTGCGGCCATCCAGCCGTCCAGCACCTCGTAGGCGGCCTCCGGGTCGTCCAGTACGCCCCATCGAGTCATCACGTTGCCCAACTCCGGCGCGAAGTAGGCACCCTCGCCATGCAAGGTGTGGCAATTGATGCAGCTGTGACGTTCCCAGACATGCTTGCCCAGGATCACCTCGGGCGATAGGGGCATGCCAGCGGTCGAGACATTCACCACATAGCGGTGCGAGTGGAAGGTCATCGCCACGAACACGATGACGAAGAACAGCGAGCCGCCGTAAAAAATGTTTCTCGCTCGTGACTTGGTAAGAATTTCTGACATCGCATCGGCCCCGGCGAATACTGCGGATGCGCTAAGGTAACCGAGCACGCAGGGGGCCGACGTTGTGCCAGCACAAAGACGCGCTCCAAATGCGGGCAAAAGGTGAGGTACGGCAAAGGGGTGCCATGAGCGATCCGCGCGGCTCACGATACGGGAGTGCCGCTACGCGTCAGTTCCACTATTGCCGGAGAACCTCGCGCGCTGGATGTTGTGTTTCAGCGGGCCATCCGTGCCGTTTCACACGGTAAAGGAGGCCTGCGCGCAATTTGGGCCCAGCGCGACGACCTTGATCAGAATCAAGCATAGCGGTGCAAATGAGCCGCTGTCGGGTTCGGCCGCTCTTCGGCTGGCATTGGGCCTGCAGTGTCGCTTCGCACCACCATCCAGTGTGGATCCGTCACGACGATGTGACAGCGCGTGCTGTGGATCAGCCCCAACTTTTCCCAGGCGCTCAGCACGCGGCTTACCGTGTGGAGCGTTGTGCCCGTCATGTCGGCGATGTTCTGACGGGAGATGGGAAAGTCGATCTCGATGCCCCCTTCGACCTTGTGCCCGGACTGGGTGATCATCCGGAGCAGGGCGCAAGCAACCTTCTGTTCGACAAGCTTGGTAGATAACTCGACAATTCGGTTGCTCATCTCGTCAGCTCTTGCGCCGAATGCGCGTAGCAATTCGACGTTGAAGCCGACATAATTCTCTGAAAATACTTGCCAAAGCGGGGTTGGCCATGAAATCAGCAGGCAATCATTGGCGGCGATCGCCGCCTCTTGACGTATCTCATGCCCAAGGGGGGTGCCGATCCCAAATATCTGCCCTGGAGGAACATGCAGTACAATTACTCGATCGCCCTCAGCCGTCACGCGCGTGAGGCGGATGTAGCCGGAGAGTAGAAGGTAAAATTGTTGAGCCGATTGACCCTCTGAAAAGATCGTAGTTCCCGCTACAGCTTTCTTGATGCGAGCAAGGTCAAGGATCGTGCGCAATTGAGCCAGTTCGAGGTGACGAAAGGACGGTGCTCGCGCCAGCAGGTGTTCAATGATCTTTTCGATTGCCAAGTCCTCAGGTTGAGCGAGCACAACGTGCCAGACCCGTCATAGGATTAAAGTACAAGGACGGCAATCTTTCACGGCATTCGGGCCGGCTCTGCACATGGCTGCCGAGGTCCGCGTGCAGTGTCGCAGTCCAGCACAAAGGCAGCAGAAAAAATGCATCGACCGATCCGCGCCGCTTACACTGGTCCGGCGATCTTAAGCTACGGATTTCGGACGCTCTTTTTGATGGCAACGCTGTTTGCGGTCATTGTAATTCCGCTCTGGATGGCGGTCTGGACGGGCCACATCACCCTGATCAGCCCCTTTTCGCCGACCGACTGGCATATCCACGAGATGCTGTTCGGCTATGTCTCTGCCGTGATCGCGGGATTTTTGTTTACCGCGATTCCGAATTGGACCGGGCGCATGCCGACCCGGGGTTGGCCGTTGATGGTGGTGGCGGCGGTGTGGCTGGCAGGTCGGTTGGCCGTGGCGGGAGCGTTTGGACCAGAACCGATATTCGTGATGGCGATTGATTGCGCGTTTATGGCGATCATCGGCGCGATCGTGACGGTCGAGATCATCGCGGGTCGGAACTTCGCCAACTTGAAGGTCGTCGTACCGGTGCTCCTGTACCTTGCGGCCAACATCGACTTTCACCTGGAAGCCATGACGACGGGAACCGCCGATACTGGCCGGCGCCTCGGATTTGCGACTGTGGCAATCCTCATCCTTCTGATCGGCGGCAGGATCATCCCCAGCTTCACGCGCAATTGGCTTGTCAAGCAGGGATCGACGTCGGCGGCGCTGCCAGTTCCGTTCAGACGCTTTGACGCGGTCAGCTTAGGCATTACGGTCGTTGCGTTGCTTCTTTGGGTCGCTTTCCCTGACGACGACCTTGTCGGGCTGAGCTTGATGGTCGCGGGCGTGGTGCAACTTGCGCGTCTGACGCGGTGGAGCGGATGGCGCGTATGGCCGTCGTCGTTGTTGCTGATGCTCCACGTCGCTTTCGCCTTCGTTCCGGCAGGGCTGATTGCCGTTGGGCTCGCCTCCCTTGGCGTCCTGCCTATCGCCGCAGGCCTGCACCTCCTTGGCATTGGCGGTTTCGGGGGGATGACGCTGGCCGTGATGATGCGGGCGGCCCTTGGCCATACAGGACGGGAACTGGAAGTCGGGCCGACGCTGGCCGCCGCCTTCGCCTGCGTGGCACTGGCGGCTGTCGTGCGAGTGGCGGTGTCGACGAACGCCGGGCTTTGGATTGCGGCGGCGCTCTGGACGGTTGGCTTCGGGACATTCGTTTGGCATTTCGCGCCGGTTCTTGCGCGACCCAATGCGGCGCGACGCATACCCGAACATGCAAGGCCTGGGGAAGCTGCCAAGCCAGGTCAGCCGAATGAGGAGACTGGAGCATCACGCTCTCCGACCCCGGGCTTGCCCGACGTGAGAGCGGGCGGGGTCGCCGCGCATGCGATGCCCAATCGAGGCGTTTCCGGATGACGACGATCACCATCGACGGCGACAGGATAAGCGTCGATCTCGCGGTGCTGGCCAGCGGGCTGCGCCTTGATCCCGAGACCCTGCGGGACATGATGCGCAGCGGCCTCGTGATCAGCGTCTGCGAAAAAGGCGAGAACGAAGATAGCGGTCGGTTCAGACTGACGTTCTATTCCCTCACCCGACGGTTCCGGTTGATCGTCGATGCCGCGGGCACGATCGTGCAATCCTCGACGGTAGATCATCGCCGCAAAGGGGGCAGCGGCGACGCTTCGGTATGAGCCTGCGGCGCGGTCGTTGACTGTTCCGTCTGCCCGCTGTTTGCGTTAAACGGAGTTGGGGCCTTCGTGCCCGCTCAGACTTGGCGTGGGACTGCGTTGAAACTCGACGAAAGCCTTCTCCTCGGCCTGCCGCCTTTCTCGCGCCTCACCAAGGAGCAGGTTCGCGAGATCCTCGATCAGGCAACGCCGTCGCGGTTTGCCGAAGGCAAGGCAGTTTTTACGGAGGGGATGGCGGCCGAGCGTTTCTATCTGCTGCTTGACGGCCACGTCCGTGTGGTCCGCACAACGCCCGATGGCGACCAGCTGATCGCCATGCACATTCCTCCCGGACAGCTGTTCGGCATTGCGTCCGCGATCGGACGCGACACCTATCCGGCGACTGCGGTCGCGGCATCGGAATTGCTTGCGCTTGGCTGGCCGGCGGGGCTTTGGGCCACGTTCATCGCAACCTACGACGGCTTTGCGACGGTGACCTACCGCACGGTCGGCGACCGGCTGATCGAGGTCCACGAGCGCGTCGTCGAGCTTGCGACGCAGGCCGTCGAGCAACGGGTCGCGGCCGCGCTGCTACGGATGACGAACCAGTCGGGGCGACGGACCGACGATGGCATCGAGATCGCCTTCCCCGTCACCCGGGCCGATATCGCGGAAATGACAGGCACGACGCTGCATACGGTCAGCCGGCTGCTCTCGGCCTGGGAGAGGGATGGCATCGTAAAAAGTACGCGCCGCCGCGTTACCGTGACTGCCGCGCACCGGCTCGTGGTGCTAAGCGGCGCGGCGGAGAAGTAGACGGTCCGACCGCGGCGATCCGAAGCGCCACGCGGAAGGTCGACTCATCCAAGCGATACTCGGCGCAGGCATCGCGTACCGAGTGGAACGGCGCGATCGGGCATCCGACACAGGCCATACCGCTCGCCCAGAAGACGGTCGCGGTCGCCGGGTAGGCACGGAAGAGCTCGACGAGCGGCAGGTCAGGAACGTCAATATGAGAGATCATACGCCGCCGCCCTTCTTGACCCTGCTGCGAGAGAGGCGTGCCGGGCGACCTTTTGCGGTCTTCGAGCTTCGGCGTTGAGCAGGGCTCGGCACCGTCGAAGTCTGGTTTTGAATGTGGCTTCTGGGCTCGGGATGGCGCACGGCTCAAAACCTCGCGAAATCGGCCATCACGCCCGGGATCGTCGGAAAGCTTCCCATCAGGACGAACCCTGTCGAAAGCGCGTCGGCCTCGGCAGCCGTGGGAGCCGTGACGGTGACGCGCGCATACAGGGCCGGGGTCGCCCCGGTGCGCGGGTCGATGATGTGGGTGAAGCGGTGATCGGGGTCGAAGGCGAACCCCTGCGGGGCGGACGTGGCGACGGCGCGGTCGGCGAGGGCGAGCATGGCGTCGCTTCCAGCGATGCCGACCGGCCACGGATCCGGACCGATGCCGCGGATCTCGCCCATGTCGACCAGTGTCGACGCCACGCCCGCAGCGCGGAGCAATTCTACGATACGGTCGGTGATCCAGCCCTGGGCGATACCGTTCAAAGTCAGCGCCATCCCGGGGCGCGTCAGCACGATGCGATCAGGGCTTACCCGGAGCGCGTCGAAACCGACCCTCGAGCAGCTCTCGGCAACTTCGGCGCGGGAGGGACCAACCGGATCGCCGCCCTCGGCGAAGTGGGTGGCGTAAAGCATCCAGAGAGGCTGCACGGTTGGATCGAAGGCGCCGGCGGTGGCGGCATGGAACGCGCGGCAATCGTCGAGGATCGCCACCAGTTCGGGTGGCGGGGCGGCGAGGGCGCTGAGGCGGTTGAGTTCCGAGAGGGCAGACGTGGGGCGGTAGAGGCTGAGGATCGCCTCAAGCCGTTCGAGTTCGGCGGCGCAGGCGGTGAGCAGGCGCTCGGCGGCAGGGCGGTCGGGATGGTGGAGGATGAGCGTTGCGGGGGCGCCGAGGGCGCGGCCGCGCCAGGTGACCACCTCGGCGGTCGCGCGGGAGGGGCGCGCCACGAGAGGCAACCCGGCCGCGGCGGCGAGAAGGCCGAGGGCGCGGCGGCGCGAATGGAGGTTAGTGGTCATGTTGAGCCGCTTTCTCTGGCGCGGCGGGCTGACCGCCGAGGGTGAAGTCGGCCAAGACCGTGTCAAAGGACGCGACTTCGCCACCGTGCTCGGTGGCGAAAGCTTCGGCCTTGCTCTTGTCAGCAAAGGGAACGGCTTCGGCGCCGCCCATTCCGCCTTCCGCGCTGCTGTGGATGACAAAGAACGCGGTCTTGGCATCCGTCCAGTTGTCGGCGCCGGGTTCAGCCCATGCGGAAGCGGCACCCATGTCAGAAACGTAGATCGCGGCGATGTCCTTCGGCTCTTCCGGAAGCCTGACGAAGGCGAAAGTATCCCGTGCAGAAGTGAACCAGATCGGCTCGTCGGCGCCCTTGAGAAGGATCTGTCCCTTGGGCCCCTCGTGCTCGGTCAGCATCATGCCGCAGTAGCGGCCGATCGCATCGTCGGTGATGGCGTGGGCGGCTGGCTTGGCGACATCGTCCTTGCACGCAGAGAGAGCAAGGGCGGCAAGAAACGCAAGTGCGAGGGGTGTACGGCATCCGGAGTTCATTGGTCGCGCCGAAAGGCCGATCATGCGCATCAGAGTTCCCTCCGGGAAAAGACGAAGGCGGCGAGCGCGAGGGGCCCAGCCGTCCAGGCAGCGAGGATGGAGACGAGGATCGGCGGTGTGAGCGCCGTCTGGCCGGCCAGTGCGCCGATGCCAGTGAGGTCTGCGGTGCCGGCCATGCCGAGGGTGAGGAGACGGTAGGCGTCGGTCGGGTTCAACCCGAGCAGCATGTCGATGAGCAGCGATGGCAGACTATGACCGCCGGTCGCGACAAGAAGGCCGAGAAAGGCCATGTCATAGAGCAGGACGAAGAAAAGCCAAAGCCCGATGGCGATGCCGCCCGCCGTGCTGCGCTGGCGGACGACGGTGCTGGCGAGCAGGCCAAGGGAGAGGAAGACGCCGCCGAGCAGGATCGAGGCGCCGACCATCGCAGCGAAGGCGGCCCAGGCTGCGGCACCGAGATTCCAACCGACCGCGAGCGCCGCGACACCGTAGCCGAGGGTGGTGGCGAAGGCGAGGATCGCGAGCTGCCCGAGGAACTTGCCGAGGATCACGGAGGTGCGCCGAACGGGGTAAGCCAGAAGGAGCAGGAGCGTTCCGCGCTCGGCTTCGCCGGCGATGGCGTCGTGCGAAAGCAGCAGCGCGATCAGCGGCACGAGGAAGATCGTCAGGCTGGCGAGGCTGACTGTCACAACGTCGAGACGACTGGCGCCGACTGTGCCCGTCGGTGCGCTGCCGAGCAGCGCCAGGGTCAGCGCGAGGGCGGCCAGGAGCAATGTGGTTGCGAGAACCCAGCGATTGCGGAAGCCTTCACGGATCTCCCTACCGGCAATGGTGAGCGCCATCGGCATGGGCCTGCCCCGGCGGGGTACTGCGGCGGTTTCAGCGAGGTCGGACATCAGGCGGCTTCCCGCTGCAAGTAGTGGGCGTAGAGATCGTCGAGGGTGGGCTCGGTGACCGTGAGATCGGCGATCATACACGGGTCCGCGAGTAGGTGTGCGAGGAGCGGGAGCTTGTCGTGCGGAGCCACCTGGGTCTCGAAGCTGCCGTCGGGAAGACGGCGCCAACCGGTGTCTTCGAATTCGCCGGCGGTTCGGATGCGGACGTGCACAGGCAGGCTGGCCGTAGCCCGGAGAGCATCGAGCGTGCCGTCAGCGATCTTCGTCCCGCAGTTTACGACGACGACGCGATCGGCACATCCTTCGATCTCGGTCAGAGCGTGTGAGGCGAGGAGAACCGTGGCGCCTTCGGCGGCGCGGCGCGCGACGATCGCGTAGAATTCGCGGCGCAGCGCCGGGTCGAGGCCGCTGGTCGGCTCGTCGAGGATAAGGACCCTCGGGCGGCCAAGCAGCGCCTGCGCCAGGCCAAGGCGCTGGCGCATGCCCTTGGAGTAGGTTCCTAGGGTGCGGTTGGCGGCGCTTTCGAGGCCGACGGCGGCGAAGGCGGGGTCGAGGCAGTCCGCCTCGAGGCTCTTTAGGCGAGCATAGAAGGCGAGCGTTTCGCGCCCCGTCATGGCGAGGTGGAAGGACACGCTTTCGGGCAGGTAGCCAATCTGTGCGCGGGCGGCGAAACCGTCGCCGGTGGGGTCGGTGCCGAGCAGGCGGACGGCGCCGGTGGTGGGGCGCGCGAGGCCGAGCATCATCTTTATCTGCGTGGTCTTGCCGGCGCCGTTGTGGCCGACGAGCGCAATGATCTCGCCGGAGTGCAGGTCAAGGTCAAGATCGCGGACGGCGGTGATCGCTCCATAGCGCTTGGTCACGCCGACGAGGGAGACGGTGGTCTCGGTCATGGCGCCGGATCCGGCGAGGGGGCCATCAGCGGCGCGCTATCGAAGACGCCGCCGGGGAGCGATGCGGGAAATCGGGACTGCGCCCAGCGGATCACCTGGACGGCGGGGCTGGTGACGAGCAGTCGAGCCTGCGGGGCGGTCCACATTACCCGGTCGATCACGTCGTTCGGTCGATAGGCGGCGTCCGCGATGCCGTCGCCGTCAAGGTCGAACGCGGGGTTGTCGGACCAGTAGTTGCCGCGGCCATCCGCCGACCAGTCGAGGGTGCGCGTGCCGACGTATTTTACCTGGGTGCGGTTCGCCACGAAGGCGTTGCCCGAAACGGCGTTACCCTCGGCCCCGGCCGTGAAGTGGATGCCGATGCTGCAGCCCTCGAAGTGATTGCCGTGGATGCGGTTGCGGTTGGCGTTGTAGACGAAAAGGCATTTCTCCGGACCGATCCGGTTGGGATTTGATGCGCCAGTCGCGTCGGTGGCGAGCATGGTGTCTTCGGTAACTGCGCCAGACTCCCCGGTCAGCCAGCGAGCGGCGGGCAGGGTGCGGCCGGTGACGCGGTTTCCAATGATCTCGGATCGATTGGCGGAGTTGAGCAGCAGGCCGTGATCGCGGTCGCCGTCAGACACGTTTCCAACGATCTTCAGTCGGTCCGAAAACATGATTGCGTAGCCGACCGTGTTGTCGATCGAGACGTTGTTTTCGATGACGCTGTCGTTCGTATACATGTAGTGGATGGCGAAGCGGGTCTTTTCCATCCGGTTGCTGCGAAAAATATCGCGCTTGGAGACGTTCGAGAAGATCCCGTCGCGGCCCAGACGAATGTCGTTGTTCTCGACCAGCGCGCCGGGAGCGTTCCAGACCGAGATGCCGTTGCCGGCCTCGGCCTGGCGGCCGGTGCGGCCGATAATCTCGTTGCCACGAACCGTCGCATCCGGGGCGCCGTGGATACGGATGCCGTGAAGATTGCCCTCGAAGCGGTTGCCCTCGACCAACGCGCCCTTTGCCGCCTTGGTCAGAAAGACCCCGGCGTCCATCGCGGTGAGGTCGGAGCCCGAGCCTCGGATGCTGAGGCCCGTCACTGTAACATCGGGCGCGGTGACGGTAATTACGCTACCCTCGCCGCCTCCGTCGAGCACGCTGCCCAACTCGCCACGCAGCGTGAGGGCGCGGTCGATCGTGATCTGACCGACGTGGGCGCCGGCAGCGAGGACAAACTCGTCTCCCGGGGCCGCCGCCGCCACCGCTGCGGCGAGGTCGCTGCCGGGGGGCAGCGTTCTCGATCCCGCGGTGGCGAAGCCAGGCATGCAGAGGAGCGCGAGGAGAAAGAGGCGGGTCACGTGGAGACGGGTTCCACCAGCATACGGCCCTTCATCTCCATATGCATCGCGTGGCAGAACCAAGAGCAGTAGTACCAATAAACCCCCGGTTGATCGGCTCTGAAGGTTACGGATGCCGTGGCCTGGGGCGCCACCTCCATGTTGATGCCGTAGTTGACGATGGAGAAGCCGTGGGTGAGGTCCTCGACCTCGTCGATGTTCGTGACGATCACCGTGACTTCGTCACCCTGTTTGACCGTGAAGCTTTCGAGGCTGAAGGCGGGCGCGGCCGAATACATGTAGACCCGGACCTTGTCGCCGTCGCGGATGACATCGGCGGAGCCGGTCGGGTCGATGCCGTCGGCTTCGGCCATCCTGACGGTATCGGCGAAGAACGGGTCAGCGCGGTCCCAGATCGAAACCGGGTTGATCTTTGAAGCATGAACGATAGTGGCGTCGTGCGGCTCTGCAAAGGTCGGATTGTCATGGACGAGAACCATCTCGTCGCCGGAGATGTCGATCAGCTGGTCGCACTCGGGTTTGAGCGGGCCGACGTTTAGGAAGCGGTCCTTTGAAAACTTGTTGAGCGAAATGAGCCATTTTCCGTCGGCTTCTTTGGTCTGTCCCATCGACGAGTGGTTGTGACCCGGCTGATAGTGGACATCGAGCTTCTGGCGGATCGGGTCGACCTGCTCGCCCTGGAAGGCGCGCTTGGCGTCCTCGATGTTCCATTTGCAGATCTGACTGTCGATGAAGAGCGTCGTATAGGCATTGCCGCGTCCGTCATAGGCCGTGTGTAACGGGCCGAGACCGAGCTCGGGTTCTGCGACGACCGTGGTACGCGGCTCTATCTTGTCTTCGAAGAGGTCGTCGAAGAGTCGCACGTCGAACACGGTGACGGTGGGCGACAGCTTGCCGGCCGCGACGAGATGGATGCCGTCAGGTGCGGTGTTCATGCCGTGCGGGCCGTTCGCGACTGGAATGTAACGTGTGAAGGCCGAGCCGTGGGTACCGTCGAGGACGGGCACGCCGTTGAGGATCTCCGCTTCGCCGGCGGCGACCGCCGCCTCGATCCGGGCGAGGTTGAATACGACGACCCAGTCTTCGTCCGAAGCCATCATGTCGGCAAGCGTGACGCCTTTCTCGGAATTGTAGCAGGTCGAAAAGCAGTATTTGCCCTGGTAGTCGGCATCGACGTTGTCGAGATTGCCGTCGACCCTGACTTGCCAGGCGACCTCCATCGTCTCGCCGTCTACCGCTGAGAAGATCGAGTAGTACTGCGCGGGATCGTCGAGGATCTTGCCGTCGTTCGGCAGGGGAACGCCGTCCTCGCCGTTGCAGAAGACATAGCCGGTCCTGGGGTACTTCTGGACGCGGAGGCCATGTACGGTGTGCTGATTCGGCAGCTGGATGATCTTGTCGCACCGCATGACATCGAGCCGGATACGACAGACGCGGGTGTTGGCCTTGTCGTTGGCGTAAAGATAGCGGCCGTCGTAAGTGCCGTCGGTGAAGGACAGGTGCGGATGGTGCAGATCGCCGTTCGAGTAGACCCCGCCCTTGTCCGACAGGAACTTCTTCACCTCGGGCGTCAGGCCCTCGGTCAGCACCTTCCGGCTTTCGTTGGTCTGCCCCCAACCCGTGGCGCTGTCGCGGTTGAAAACCGGAATTCGGATCAGCTCGCGCATCGACGGCAGGCCCTGGACACGAATTTCGCCCGACTGGCCGCCCGACGTGAACACGTAATACTCGTCGAGTTCGCCCGGAGCGACGGTGGCGTGATTCTCCTCGGCGCGAGCGGGAGCAGCGGTCCCGATCAGACCGCTGCCGAGACCGGCGCCGCCGATGACGGCAACCGCCGCGGAGGTTCCAAGAAGATTGCGTCGGCTGACGTTCAGATTGTCTTCGGTCGACATTTTGGCAGTCCTTTCAGGTGTGGGCATGGGCAGGCTTTGGCCGGAGGCCCGACGGGATGTCCTGACCAGTCAGAAAAGGCGCGCTACCGGCAGCGATCTTGTCGCGTCGGGCCTTGACGACCATCATGTGCGGGCACCGGGTCTCGCTGTGGTAGAGTTCCTGACAGTGCATGCAGTAGATGCATTCGTTGACGTTGATCTGGCCCTCGGGATGGATCGCCTGGACCGGGCATTCCTTGGCGCAACGGTGGCAGGGCGAGCCGCATTCGGGCCAGCGCTTGAGCCACTCGAACATGCGAAGCCGGCCGGGGATCGCGAGGGCGGCGCCCAGCGGGCAGAAGTAGCGGCAGAAGAACCGCTCGATGAAGAGCCCCGGCACCAGGAACATCAGCGCAATGGCGACGAAGATGAGTTCGCGGTTGAACTTCAGGACGATCGCGGTCTTGAATGGCTCGACCTCGGCCAGCACCTCGGCATAGGCGAGCGAATAGAGCGACAGGCCAAAGAGCCCGAGAAAGATCATGTACTTGATCGGCCAGAGCCGTTCGTGCAGCCCCCAAGGCACGGCGATCTGGGGGATGCGGAGCTTCTTGGCCGCGAGGCTGATGAATTCCTGTAATGCGCCGAACGGGCAGAGCCAGCCGCAGAACGGTCCGCGGCCCCAGAACAGCAGACCGGCCGCGACGGCGAGCCACAGGATGAAGATGAGCGGCGCGGACAGAAAAAAGTCCCACGAGAAACCGCTCACGAGCGCGTTCAGGAATGTGAGAACGTTGACGACCGACAACTGCGCGTTCGCAATCCAGCCGAGCCAGACAAGGACGAAGGCGAGATAGGTGTAGCGAACGCTCTTCAAAAGCGTCGGCCTACGGGCAAGCGTGTTCTGAAAGAAAAAGATCGCGGTCAGTATCACGATGGCTGCGAGCGTCACCCCGATCTGGACCTGTCTCATCTGCCAGATCGAGACCCAGAGCGGAGGACCAGCCTCCTCGTCAGCGATGCCCGCGGGCGCGGGCGCCGTCGCGACCTCGGCGACTGCAGCCGGAAGCAGATACGCCTCGGGCAAGGTGTAGTTTAGATCGAAAGGCAACGTCGCCTTGTCCCTGCCTTCGGTCGCCCGCTGCACAAGCAGTTGCAGGTCGAACGGCGACGTCGCGTCGAAAACGAAATCCTCGGGGACGACGAACAGTCCGACTTCCTTGAGCCGTGGCGCTCCCGGCGCCGCGATCCCGTTCAGCCGCGTATGATTGCGGTCGCGAAACCGGATCCCCTGTCCGTCCTGGATCAACTCGATCCGGTCGAAAATCCCGCCGCGCACATAGCCCGAGCCCTTGAACGAGTACGCGCCGTCTCCCGCGATCAGAAGAGCAGCCTGACCCGGCGCGAGATTGGCCGCAAGCCGATCGTAGACAGGCTCGCCAAGCACGCTTCGACCGATTATCGGCGCGGAAACGAGTGCGACGTAAAGGTCGATGAAGCGATCCTCGGCAGCATCGGTCTCGGGATGACTGGCGGCGGCAGGTCGTCCTGCGTCAGCGAAGGCTTGGGAAACCTCGGCGACCGTCAGACGCAGGCTTCGGACCGAACCGTCTCCAAGAAGCGCCTCCCAGTCGCGGACCTCACCTGGCCCCATGTTGATCGATCGGGGCGTGGCGTCGGACGCCGTGGCGGCAACCCCGGTCAGGCGTCCGCTGCGGATGAGCCTGACCGCCGAACGCGCGACGGCATCCCCCATCACAAGAACGGTGACCGTGGCGCCCGAAATAATCTCGACTTGGGGTGGCTTGGTCGTCCCGGCTGCGACAGCGCCGAGATCCTGGCCGATCAGGTCGTTGAGCGCGGCAAGGACTTTTTCCTCGGGAATGCCGATGAGCACGATCGGCTCGTGATGCTCAACAAGCTTCAATCCCTGCACAACGCCAGCGGGGGAGATGCCGACGACAATGCGGATCGGCTTGCCCGAGTAGCCGATTGACGTGGTGAAGTCCGTGTTGAGAAATGCGAAGCCAACGCGAGCGCCGGCGGCGTCGAGCAGGGGCACAAGCGGCGGCTCCCCCTCCGCCAGGGCAAAGCTCGCTGCGCCCGGAACGAGATCCGCCGGGGCAATGTCGGCAAGAAAATCCTGCAACGTATTCGCAGCCCCCGGAACCGCTGCGGCCACAAGAAGCACGGTCGTCAGCAACACGCCGGTCAGCGCTCTGCAAGCCGCCGACGGGTCCATGCGCCCCGCAAATCGGCTCAAAAGCGCTTTTATGCCCCGAGGCCCGACGCTGCTTGTCACGGTCAAGATTTCTCCACCAACGATCCCATGGCGTGGAGTGTCGCTCGTGTCCGGACGGCGATCGTTGTGAAAACGCAATGTCGCGGCGAGCCGCCAGCGTGTACGCATTGCCTCGCCTGAACTGTTCCTGAAGATCGTGTCGTTGCATCATTAGAATTGTTCCCCGAGCAGCACGGCACGGGGGCAGGCATGAGGCGGATCAGCATGGGAACAAGAGATGAACTCCTGAAGGCGGTTGCGTCGCGGTATCGTTCCGCGTTACGCGCCGAGAAGGGCCGTATCCTGACTGAGTTCGCGAAGATTTCCGGCTATCGCCGCAAGCATGCGGAAAGGCTGCTTCGGCGCGAGGACGTTGTGGATCAGTCCCGTCCCCGGCCCGAGCGACGAGTCTGTGACGATGCCGTGCGAGAAGCGTTGGTGGTGTTCTGGGAGGCGGGCGACCGGATCTGCGGCTAGCGGCTCAATCCGCTGATACCGCTTCTGATAGCCGCGATGGCGCGTCATGGGGGTCTCGCTCTGGACACCAAAGAAAATCCCTGCCGCTGTCGGAAACCTAATGGCCTTACATTCGTCCAGAGGCATTATTCCTTCATCGGCGCACCACCGCAGCCGCAGCGCGCTGTTGTCGTTCAGCCTCAGGCTGCTGCCGCGGTTGCGCGACGCTCAACCTCGTCGATGGCGTCGAGGATCGCCTCGGGGGCGGTCTGGTGGACCATGTGGCCATGGCCCGCGACGATGCGCAGCGAACTGTCGGCGAGCGCATGGTCGAGTTGCGCCGACTGCGTGTCCGGATCGATGAGCCGGTCGTCACCGCCAGCGATCACCACCACGGGCTGAGCGAGAGCTGGATAATGGTCCTTTTCGGCGTGGGCAAAGCCGACCAGCAGCGCCGTCTCCTCGGCCGCGGCGCGGATCTGCGACGGGCGCACCGCCATTTCCCTCGGGAAGTCCTCGAAAGCCGGCGGGACGCACCGCGGCCCGAAGATGTGCCGCAGGAGCATCGGCCAGATCACACGGCTGAGGAGCGGCAGCAGGGTGTGGCGCAGCACGTCGCCGATCAACGGCGTCGTCGGGGTGGCCAGCATCGCGAAATCGGGGCGCGTCGTCGGATAGTAGTAACCGGAAGCAAGCACCAGGCCGCGCACCCGCTCGGGGTGGCGAAGTGCCAGCGCCAGCGCGATCGTCGTGCCCCAGGAGTGACCGAGGACGAGCGCGGGGCCGACACCCATCTGCTCCAGCGCCTCGGCCAGCATATCTGCCTGTTCCTGGGGGGACCAGCGGCGGGCGCGCGGCCGGCTCGAGTGGCCGAAGCCGGGGGATCAAAGGCGATGACAGCGTGGCGCTCGGATGCGCTGGCAATCAGCCCGCTCGTCTCGAAGTCCTGGATCATGCTGCCGTTGCCGTGCAGCAGGATCAAGGGCGCGCCGGACCCGCGCTCGACCACGTGGAGCCGGACCCCCCGAACGGTGATAAAGCGTCCCATCGGCGGGTTGCGACGCTCGGCGCGGCGGGCGAGGGCGCCATTGGCGAGCGCAGCGACGCCACGCCCGCGGCCAGCGCGGTCGGAAGGCTGGGCCTGGTGGCGAATGCCTTCTGGAGCAGCGTCATGGTATCCTCATGTGATTGCTGCAAGCACCAGCCAGCACCGGTTATGTTCTATGCTTCAGCCACAACAATCCTGGAAACAGTATCGTTCCCGTCACGTTGGATATTTGATCATGGCCTGCCAAGAGGCGGTCACGTCTTACGATGATCGTGACTGGGAAACTCGGAAGGCGTGACGCAGCATCCCAACCCTTTCGACGAACGACAAGACGCAGCGGATCCTCGGGGGCCCGGCATCTTCCAGATTCCCGCGGCCCTGTTCGGGCTCGACCGGCCCGGGCTCTATTCGCACGCGCCGCTGCGGGCGGCGCTCATCCGGGCGGTGGACTTCGGGCGGCTGAACGACGGGGCGGTCCGCTTCACCGTTTCCGTGACCGATCTCGCAAGTGACGAAGCCGTGGCCTTCGACACCGCCCGTGGCGACTGGATCGGCGTCGACCCGGCTTGCGACCTGTGGCTTCATCCCTGAGTTCGAGCCCGCCGAGATCGACGGGCGGCTCTACGGCAACGGCGCGCTGAGCGCGAAACACGCCGGTGGAGGCGCTCTTTGCAGGGCTCGATCCCGATCGGCCCATCCTCGCCTTTGTGCTCGATCCATTTGCGCGGAACGCAGGCGCCCCGGGCAACTTCGGCCAGGCGGCGGAACTCCGGCTTCACGCTCAACGTCATTCGCGCCGACATGGACCGCGCCGGCTGGTCGCCGAGCGTGCAGCTGTTCGAGGCGGCCGCCTGCGGCGTCCCCGCGATCAGCGATCCTTGGCGGGGCCTCGAGGCGTTCTTCGAGCCGGGCCGCGCGAGCATGAACGAGATGGGTGGAACCTTCCGCCGCGGCGCGCGCATCCTCGTCGCCGGGGGCGCGGGCTTCATCAGTTCGCATCGGTGCGAGGCGCTGGCAGCGCGCGGCTGCCGGGTCTTCTGCGTGGACAGCTTCCTGACCGGCGCACCCGAAAACCTTGCCGACCAAGGTCGCGGGTCGTGGGCTTGGGTCTCCGCACGCGCCGACATGTGGTGGCGGGGCCGGGCGAGGGCTCGAAGGAGAAGAAGGCCCGCGAACTCGGCCTCGCGGTGCTGCCCGACAACGAGCGGCTGGCGCTCCTGCCATGAGGACGGGCGCACTGGTCGCTGAAGTCCGTGACGCTCGACGACGTCGTGGTCCTGACGCTCGTCAGCCACATCGACGCCCGCCGCCGCCTCTGACCCCGGCGCCGGGACCTGCGGCGTCAGCGTCGCGGAACCTAGCGCCTCCGCCAGCCGTTGAGCCTGCGGGCGTGCGCCACGCGCCGATCCACAGCTTGTCGGAGCAATCAGCATGGACGACGACGACGACACCCCGCACTACGAAGGCGCCGCCGGCGGATGGGGCTCGCTGAAAGGCGTCGCCCGCATTCTGGGCGAGGAAAAGCCCTCGCTCGGCGCGCTCGAGACGCTCATGCGCCAGAACAAGCCGCAGGGGCACATGTGCACCTCCTGCGCCTGGACCAAGCCTGCCGATCCCCACCCGGCGGAGTTCTGCGAGAACGGCGCGAAGGCGACCCTGTGGGAACTGACAAGTCGGCGCTGCGCGCCCGAGTTCTTCGAGCGTCACACCGTTAGCGCGCTGCGCGACTGGTCGGACTTCAACCTCGAGCGCGCCGGCCGGCTGACGCACCCCATGCGCTACGACGCCGGCCTCGACCGCTATGTTCCGGTGTCGTGGGCCGAGGCCTTTGCGGGCGTCGGGGCGGCGCTGCGCAGGCTCGACCCGAAATCGACGGTCTTCTACTCCTCCGGCCGCGCCAGCCTCGAGACGTCGTATCTCTTTGCGCTCTTCGCGCGGCTCTATGGGCACAACAACCTGCCCGACAGCTCGAACATGTGCCACGAGACCACATCGGTCGGCCTCAAGGACGTGATCGGCTCGTCGGTCGGCACCTGCATCCTGTCCGACTTCGAAGAATGCGACATGATGCTGTTCTTCGGTCAGAACACCGGCAGCAACTCGCCGCGCTTTCTTCATCCGCTCAAGAGCGCGGTGCAGCGCGGCTGCCGCATCGTCACCTTCAACCCGGTCCGCGAAAAGGGCCTGATCGAGTTCGTCGACCCGCAGAACCCGATGCAGATGCTAACCAACGCGCCTACCCAGATCTCCGAGCGCTACCTGCAGGTCCGCCCCGGCGGGGACATCGCGGCGCTCCTCGGCGTCTGCAAGCAGGTGCTGCGGCGCGACGACGAAAAGGGCGGCGTGATCGATCGCGCCTTCATCGCCAAGCACACGAGCGGCTTCGACGCATTCATCCGACAGGTCCGCGACGCCGACTGGACGGCGATCGAGGCCGCCTCGGGGCTCGCCCGCGAGGATCTCGAGGCGGTTGGCGACATCTACTGCGTCAGCGACAAGGTGATCGGCATCTACGGCATGGGCCTGACCCAGCACGTCCACGGATCGCAGAGCATCGGCATGCTGGTGAACCTCCTTCTTATGCGCGGCAACATCGGTCGGCCGGGGGCGGGAATCTCGCCGGTCCGCGGCCACTCCAACGTGCAGGGTCAGCGCACCGTCGGCATCTCCGAAAAGCCCGAGCTCGTGCCCCTCGACAAGCTCGCCGCGATGTTCGGCTTCGAGCCGCCCCGCGACGAGGGCCGGACCACCGTCAAGGCGGTCGAGGGCATCCTCGACGGAAGCGTCAAGGCCTTCGTCAGCCTCGGCGGCAACTTCTCGCGCGCGATCCCCGACCAGGGGCGCACCGACGCGGCATGGGCGGGCCTCGATCTCAACGTCCAGATCGCGACCAAGCTCAACCGCTCCCACACGCTCGTCGGGCGCGAGACCTACCTCCTGCCATGCCTCGCCCGCTCCGAGGAGCACGAGGAGGCGTCCGGCCCGCAGGCGGTCACCATAGAGGACAGCCTGAGCCACATCCATGGCTCCATCGGCCGCCGCAGGCCGGCGAGCCGTCACCTGAAGTCCGAGCTCGCCATCGTCGCAAGCATCGCCAACGCGACGCTCGACCCCAACCCGAAGGTCAAGTGGGCCACGTGGACGGCCGACTACGGCCGGGTGCGCGACCTGATCGCCGAGACCTACCCGGACGAGTTCCATGACTTCAACGCGCGCATGTTCACGCCGGGCGGGTTCTACCGTGGCAACGCCGCCCGCGAGCGCAAGTGGGAGACCGAAAGCGGCAAGGCCGAGTTCACATCGCCGACACAGCTCGTCTCGCTGAAGTCCGAACTGGAGGCGGGTGAGTTCACCCTCGTCACCCTGCGCTCCAACGACCAGTTCAACACCACGATCTATGGCCACTCCGACCGGCTGCGGGGCCTCAGCGGCGACCGCGACATCCTGCTCGTCAGCCCCGAGGAGATGTCGGCGGCGGGCCTGCGCGAAGGCCAGCGCGTCACGCTCGTCTGCGCCGTCGACGACGGCTACGACCGGCGCGTGAGCGGCCTGCGGGTCACGCCCTACAGGCTGCCGCGCCGCTGCGTCGCCGCCTATTATCCGGAAACCAATCTGCTCGTGCCGCTCGGGCTCCGTGACCTGAAGTCCCTCACGCCCGCCTACAAGGGCACGCCGGTGAGGATCGAAGCATGAGAAGGGCACCACAATAATCGGCCACTGAGGCGTAGATCTGTGTCCATTGTATTTACTGGTCCCGATATCGGTGAAAAAACTACGTCGGCCCTGAAGTTCCACCACGTCCCGGACGCTACCCACGGCTACGCCCTGTCGCGCGTGCCAGAGGCCGCGACAGTTTCTCAGGAAGGGGACGAAGCCCGGCGCAGGCGCGCCGAGCTTCCGCGGCGCGAGCGCCACGTTGC
>Ga0105046_10004067_pt1 | contig 23247 bp, 10 predicted proteins | sample MAT03_FD_78385 | JGI IMG/M metagenome (GOLD analysis project Ga0105046, IMG submission 78385) | Freshwater microbial communities from Lake Fryxell liftoff mats and glacier meltwater in Antarctica - MAT-03 (megahit assembly) | ecosystem: Environmental > Aquatic > Freshwater > Ice > Liftoff...
AGCGGGGAGCGCGGGTCACTCCCCGTGTGCGCCAGAAAGGCGTCGAGGCATTTGCCCCGACGCGCATCTAGGCTCACAAATGCGCGTAGCGCTCTGTCAGAAGGCGTCCAGCGGCGTCTCGCGCCGAGCGTGGCGTGTAGCCGAAACGGCTGCACAGCACGTCGACTGCCTTATCGACCTTCTCTTGGTCGGCGGGTTTGAGCGGTTCGTTCTCCTCGGCGAGATCGCGGACGAAGCGCGCCAGGACGGTCTTCTTGTCGTCGAACACGGCTTTGCGAATCCGCGCCAGATCACCCTGGAACACATCCGAATCGCGCACGGGTTGGCCCGGGTGTTCTAGGGCCCAGGCAGCGATGCGCCGGAGCAAACCGGCGCGGAAAGCGGCGGCTTCGCCCGCCGCCCCAAGCAGGCGCTCGACGTCGGTCATCAGCCGTTCGTCTGGTGGTTCGTCGGCGCCCGTCGACTGATTCTTGATTTTCTCGCCCTTCACCGAGGCGCTGACCATCTCGACGTAGCGACTGAGCAGCTCGTCGTAGCGGCCCTCCTCGACGATGCCGCTCGCCTGACGCACTTCGTCTTCGATCGTGTCGAACAGCCAGGTGCGCAGATGCTTCCTGAACTCGACGTGATCGTGGAAGCCCTGGCCTTCGCTCTCGAGCCGCAAGAAAGCGTAGTCGTTGCTGCGCTCGCACAGATCGTCCAGGCCGGTGAGCACGGCGAACGGCGAAAGGTAGTCGAAGCGGGGACTTTGAGCCGAATCGAGCAAGAGGGCGCGCATCTCGCGCGGGCTCGCACCGAAGCTCGCCTCGTAGTCGACGACCGTGTCCCACTCGTGCCAGAGGTCGCGCACCAGCGGCCAAAGATCGGTCGAAAGACCACTGCCGCGGGCCGCCTCTTTGCCTGCGAAGAGCTGCATCTTGTCCCAGACCGTCAGCTTGGCGACGGCCTCCTTGTAGTTCGACGGGTACTCGCTCGCCTCAGGCTTGCGCAGGCGCGTCAGCACCGCAAAGCGTGCTGCCAGTGCCGTTGCGTGCGGCGCCACGTGACTGCGCACGCCGACCGCCACTTGTCGATCGTAGATCTTCTCTTCCTCGACGTAGCTGCGCAGGTAGGGCACGCGGATCAGATCGAAGCGCCCCCGAAAACTCTCGAATTCGGCGTGCTGACGGAATGCACCCAAGTGGAGTTCATTGCCACTGGCAAGCAGAACGGTGTTGACGAGCAACGACTGCGAGGACAACGCGACTTCGCCAGTTTCAGCAGTCATCTGCAGATATTTGAATGCGTCGAGCGGACGCTTGAGCAAGTCGGACAGCTCGAGCATGCCGCCCGATGCGTCCACCAATTCGCCCGAAACCTCGTACAAACTGAGAGCCTGCAAGCTCGTGGGCAATGCGCCCAGATTGCGATCGGCAGTCACTTGCCGCTCGCGCGCATCGACGCTGAGCTCGGGGCCCAAGGTGACTGCGCCGACGCGATAGCGGCGTGACACGAAGTAGCGCTCCACTTGGACGTGACGGAGTACGTCCTCGAGGCTACCTCCGGTCGAGTTGAGCAACGCGGCGAATATTTGCTGGCTCTTGTGGCAGAGCGTGCCGTGCGTGATCCAGCGAGGTAGACGAGCCCCCGCTCCAACCATCGAGTCGAGCAGCCGCTGGCGTTGCGCGAGCGGAATCAGAAACAGCGGGTGATCGCGCACTTCGACCGAAATGCGGGCCTCGAGTTCGTCGTCGCCGAGGTGCGCGTAGCTATGCGGACGCTCGCCCGTCGGGCGCTCGCCCCCGAAGCCAATCGTGCCGCGCACGGAAGACTTCTTGGGGAAGACCCAGTTGTAGCGGTAGAGCGCGCCTTCGGGGCGCGTCGAGTAGTCCTCGAGGCCGCGCATCAGGCAGGCCGCGATCGTGCTCTTGGCCGAGCCGTTCGGACCGTGAAGCAAGACGACGCGGTTGGCACGCCCTTCCTGGGTGAAGTTGCCGATGGCACGGTGCAACTCGAGCTGCACCTCTTCTTGCCCGACCAGCGCTTCGCGGAGTCCGTCTTCTTCTGCCAAGAAGCCTTGGTCAAAGACGCGGTAGCGCGTCTCAGTGCCCCAAGGCCGTGCGACTTGGCTGGTGCCGTAGAAGTCCAGCGTGTCGCGCAGGTATACCGCCGCATCGCGGAGCAGGCGGCCCGGGTTCTCGTTGAACAGATCGAGGTACTCGTCGAACGACAAGAGCCGTTGCTCCTTGTCGTAAGCCTCGCGGATCTCCGCCGAAATTTCCCCCAGCTGCTGGCGAACCTGCCCCATCGGCCTGCAGCGTATCACGCTCAGGAAGCGGTGAGGAACAACCCCAGGTCGCGCTTCTCGATCAGGCAGCGTTCCTCGGTACAAACGCTGAACGACAACTTGCCGGCCACCGAGTGGGCGCCTGGCTGGGTCACCTTGAGCTTACCGCGCAGCTCCGCCTGGCTCTTCTCGATGCTGCCGTTCTCCTTCTTCAAGACGGGAACCTCGGGCACGACCGCAGCGCTCGATTCGAAGGTGAACTTGATCGGATACTCCGTGTTCACTTTGTAGCCGGCCTTGGCCTCGAGCCGTACGACGAACTCGAGCGACTCCTCGACCTTGCCTGCACTAGGGCCAGTCAGCGAGAGTTCGAAGGCCTCTTCTTGGTAGCTTTGGCGGGGCTCCGTTTTTCGTTCTGCCGCGCCTGCAGGCTCGTCCGCCGCTGCAGTCGGAGTTGCTGCCGGAGCGGCGGAGCGTGGAGCGGCGGCGGGTGGAGCGGCAGCTTGGCTCTTCGATTCGGCGCTGGCCTGATCGCAGGCAGTGGTCAGTGCCAGCATCGCCAGGACGAGAACAGCTGTGATTTTCGAGTCGAACGGTCGAGCCATGGCCATTCGGATACCACGCCCAGGCCCGGCGTGCAGCCTTGCAGGCGTCTCAGAGCACGACGGCGATCAGCACGGCAATCAGCAGGAAGGCCAGGCCCACGACCATCCACATCACGGGCGAAAACGGCCTAGCGGGCAAACCGGCCACCGACAAACGCTCACCATGGATGCTCGCCGATTCCGGTGTCTGGCCGGGCGTAGCCACCGATCCCGCACGCGGAACTTCTCCGAGCGCGTCGCCTTCGCCGAAGAAATCATCTTGCGCGGTACGCTTGCGCGCCGCGGGCGGGACCTTCATCAACGTCGAGAGTTGCGCTTGGATTTGCTCGCCAAGTTCGCGCTCTGCCGTCTCGGCCCATTCGTGGTGATGGCCGTTCAAGCCATAGGCGTGGCCCAGCGCGTCGGCGAATTCGCCCACGGCGTCGTAGCGCAAGGCCGGAACCTTCTTGAACGCGCGCTCGAGCACGGGGTCGAGCGTGGCCGGCACCGGATAGCGCGCGCCTTCGGAGCGACTGCTGAGCGCGGGCGCTTCTTTCGTCAAGATCTCGAGCAGAATGGAAGGTCCGTTGCGTCCTTGGAACGGCACCTGACCCGAGAGCGACTCGAAACCGATAGCACCGAGAGCCCAGATGTCGGCCCGATGGTCGAGGGTCTCGAGACCCTGGGCTTGCTCCGGCGACATGTAGTACGGCGAACCAATCGTCGTGCCCATGACCGTGAGCTTTTTGGCACCCTCGGCTTTGTCTTTCACCGAACCGAAATCCAACAACTTGACGATGTCGCCGTCGGCCGTCTGGCAGAGAAAGAGGTTGTCCGGCTTCAGATCGCGGTGCACCCACTTGAGCGCGTGCGCCTTGTCGAGGCCAATGGCCACTTGGCTCATCATGCGCACCAGCCGCGCTGGCGAGAGGCCCTTTTCGCGATCGAGGGTGGCGCGCAGCTCCTCGCCGTAGAGGAACTCCATGATCAAAGCGTAGGAGCCATCGGCAGTCGGTTTGAAATCGAGCACCTCGACGATGTGGTCGTGGGGTAGCTCTTTGGAGACGGCGAATTCGCGCTTGAACCGCGCCACCTGCACAGGATCACGAGCGACCTCGGCGTGCAGCACCTTCACGGCCACGTTGCGACGCTCGATCATGTCGAGCGCCTCGTACACGCGACCCATGCCACCGTCCGCCACCACGCGCCGCACCTGGTAGCGCTCGAACAGCATTTGGCCGACCCGAGGGTCGTCACCCGTGGCCTGAATCGGGACCTGGGTGGCGCTGATCAACTGCGCGCCATCGACCGGGCAGAAGCCGGCATCCATGGGATAGAGACGACCGCAGATCGGGCACGCCTTCATCGTCAGTTTTCCGAGACGTCGCTCGCGGGTTCGTCGCTTGTAGACGGCGTGCCGACTGGAGCAGCCGCCGGCGCGAGGTAGAGAATGCGCAAGCAAGATGGGCAGGTGAATAGCTCTTTGCGGTGCATCATCTGCTGATGAACCATCGGCGCCAGCTCGATGTGGCAGGCCGTGCACGTGCCCTTGAGCACCGCGGCCATACCTGTGCCACGCCGAGCGCGAACTGCGTCGTAACGGCGGAGGAGGGCTTTGTCGAAGCTGGCGGCCAGGGCCTCACGCGCCTGCTTGCGCTCGCCGATTTGCGTCTCGAGGTTCTGGGCGCGCTCGGCGACGGCCACTTCGTTCTCACCGATCTCGGCCACGACCACGCTGCGCTCGCCGCTCGCTTTGTCGAGCTCCGCGCGGGCTTCGTCGCTGAGCCCAACCAGCTTTTCGATCTCTTTCTCGCGCTCGCGCTGGATACGACGGAGCTCTTCCATCTCGCGCGAGGCGGCGTTGGCCTCACGCTCGTTTCGACAGCGCGCCATTTTTTCGCGCGCCTTGTCGATTTGGAAGCTCATCTGGCGGAGCTCGCCCAAGAGCTGGCCCCTCATCTTTTCCATTTCATCCAAGCTGCTCTGCAGCTGTTGGACCCGGCCCCCCAGCTCGGAGCGTTGACCCGCCTTCTTCTGAATCTGAGTGCGCTCGGCGCTCAGCTCCGCCTCGAGGGCGAGAAGGTCAGCGTCAAGAGCTGCGATGGATTTCAGCGTTTCGATCTTGGCTTCGATACTCACGGGGGGACTCTGCTGGGTGGGCCCACCTGGGTTCGAACCAGGAACAACCCGGTTATGAGCCGGGGGCTCTGACCGATTGAGCTATAGGCCCAGGGGAGGGGCTCTGAAGCTAGTCCAAGCGGGAGGGGTGGGCAACGGGCAGGCCACAATACCCATCGTGGTCCGAGACCCGCCACCGAACTGTGCTACACGGCGACGACTATGGAGAGCCTGGTCGTCACCGGCGCTACGCAACACAACCTCAAGAATGTCAGCGTTGCACTGCCACGCAACCGCTTCGTGGTGATTACGGGGCCGAGTGGCTCCGGCAAGTCGTCGCTGGCTTTCGACACCATCTACGCCGAGGGGCAGCGGCGCTACGTCGAATCGCTCTCGGCCTATGCGCGCCAGTTCCTGGATCAGCTGCCGAAACCTCGTGTCGAGAGCATCGAGGGACTGAGCCCCGCCATCGCCATCGAGCAGAAGGCTCTAGGCAAGAGTCCGCGCTCGACCGTCGGTACCGTCACGGAGATCTCCGACTACTTGCGGCTGTTGTTCTCGCGCGTCGGCATCCCCCACTGCCCCATTTCCGGAAAGGTTCTGCGCGCCTACACGGTCCAGGAGATCGTCGACGCCATCTTGAGCCGCGAGCCCGGGTCGCGCGCCATCTTGCTGTCGCGTGTGGCGCGCCAACAGACGGGCGATCTGCGCGAGCACATCCTGCGGCTGCGCCGCGAAGGCTACGTGCGCGCACGCATCGACGGAGAAAACGTCGATCTGGGCGACGACGTCTCGGCAGATCCCGAGCTGTCGCACGACTTGGACGTCGTCGTCGATCGCATCGTCATCCGCGAGGACCTGAAAGGCCGTCTGACCGACTCGGTCGAGTTGGCCCTCAAGCTCGGCGAAGGCACGGTCCTGGTCGACGGCATGGACGGCAAGGACCTGACCGTGCTGAGCGAGCGACTCGTTTCCTGGGAGCACGGCCTGACTCTGCCGCCGCTCGAACCCCGGCTGTTTTCGTTCAACAGCCCGCATGGTGCTTGCCCCGAGTGCAACGGTCTGGGCCGCAAGGCGTCGATCGATCCGGCGCGCGTCGTGCCCGATCCGACGCGAAGCCTGCGCGAGGGTGCCGTCGCCGCATTCGGTCGACGCGGCTCCGTCGCCAATGCCAGTGAAGTGCAGGCGGTGGTCCAGAGGTTGCGCGTCGATCCCGATCAGCCTTGGGAGAAGCTGCCCAAGACCAAGCGCGAAGTGATTCTGAACGGCGACGACAAATACGTCGGCATCATTCCTCGCTTGCTCGAGATGGTCGAAACGGACGCCATGCCCGAAGGCGAAGAGCCCGAGGAAGGCGCCGTGGGCCTCGACGATTTGGGGCGCTTCATGTCGGCGCAACCTTGCATCGCGTGTAATGGCACACGCCTCCGACCCGAGGCGCTCAGCGTCCAGCTGGCCGGCTACGACATCGGCGAACTGTGCCGCCTGCCGCTGACGCGCTTGCGAGATGTGCTGCGCGAACTGTCGCGGGGCACGGGACTCTCGGTCCGTGAGGCCGCTGTCGCAGCTCCGCTCTTGCCCGCCGTCACCGACCGGCTCGGCTTTTTGATCGAGGTGGGTCTTGGCTACCTGTCTCTCGATCGCGCAGCAGCCACACTCTCCGGTGGCGAAGGTCAACGCATCCGCTTGGCCACGCAAATCGGCGCATCGCTGGTCGGCGTGCTGTACGTGCTCGACGAGCCCTCCGTGGGTCTGCATGCGCGCGACAATCGCCGTCTGCTCGAGGCCGTGCGCCGCCTCGTCGACAAGGGCAACAGCGTCCTGGTCGTCGAACACGATCGCGACGCCATTTTGGCGGCGGACTACGTGGTGGACATGGGACCGCGCGCCGGTGTGCACGGCGGCGAAATCGTCGCGCAAGGCACGCCTGCCGAGCTGATGGCGAATCCTGCTTCGATTACGGGTCCCTACCTATCCTACGAGAAGCACCTGGCGCTGCCCGTGCGCAAGAAGGTCTCGGCCAAAAAGTCGCTCAAGATCGTCAAGGCCAGCGCGCACAACCTGCGCGACGTGAGCGTGAGTATCCCACTCGGTGTGCTGGCTTCGATCACCGGTGTCAGCGGCTCGGGCAAGAGCAGCCTGATCGTCGACACCTTGCTGGCCGCGGCTCGCGCGAAGCTCTACGGAGCCAGTGGCTCCATCGGCCCGTGCGAGAGCATCGAGGGCCTCGATCTAATCGACAAGGTCATCAGCATCGATCAGGCACCCATCGGTCGAACGCCGCGTAGCAACCCCGCGACTTACACGGGCATCTTCTCCGATCTACGCGAGGTGTTCTCCAGCCTGCCCGACGCCCGCGCGCGCGGCTACAAGCCGGGTCGCTTCTCCTTCAACGTGAAAGGCGGACGCTGCGAAGCCTGCCAGGGCGATGGCGTGCTCAAGGTGGAAATGCATTTCTTGCCCGATGTGTACGTAGCTTGCGACGCTTGCAGCGGCAGCCGCTACAATCGCGAGACGCTCGAAATCAAGTTCCGCGGCTTGTCGATTGCTGGCGTCCTTGACCTCACCGTGGAGGACGCGCTCGAGCTATTCGAGCCCATCCCGCGCATCTTCGACAAGCTGAAGACCCTCAAACAGGTCGGCCTCGGCTACGTGAAGCTTGGCCAGCCTGCCACGACGCTCTCGGGCGGAGAAGCGCAGCGCGTCAAGCTCGCGCTCGAACTGAGTCGCAAGGCCACCGGGCAGACGTTGTATGTGCTCGACGAACCCACGACCGGCCTGCACTTCTCGGACATCGAGCACCTGAGCCAAGCCCTGGTCGATCTGCGCGATGCCGGCAACTCCATCTTGATCATCGAGCACAACCTGGAGTTGGTCGCCTGCTCGGACTGGGTGATCGACATGGGTCCCGAGGGCGGCGACGGCGGTGGACTCGTGGTCGCCGAGGGCACGCCCGAGGACGTCGCCAAGGTCAAAGGGAGCCACACCGGAGCGGCGCTCGCCGAGGTGCTCGATGCGCTTTCGGCCAAGAAGGCCAGCCGCCCCCCTGCCCCACCGAAAGGCGCCGCGGCGGCGCTCGCCGCAGCCCAACTGGCCGCCACACCGCAGTCCAAGGCAGCCAAGCTCGCCCAGAGCGGCGCCAAAAAGGCGCCCGCCAAGAAGACGGTCGATCGCGGTGGCGGCGTGCCGAACCGCGCCGCTCGCAAGTGATCGCGGGAGCGAACCGCGCCGCTCGCAAGTGGTCACGGGCCTGACGAACGGGCGAGCCGTCGTGCCGCCCCCTCCGAACTCAAAAGCGCCGGAAAGACCAGTGGTAGAAGGAACCGACGCGGCTCAGCCGAAGTCGCGTTCGACGCGCTCTTGATCCTCTTTGCAGCGGATGCAAAGCGTAGTTTCGGGGCGCGCCTCGAGACGCTTGGCTGAAATCTCCTCGCCGCATTCTTCGCAAGTACCGAAGTTACCTTCTTCGATGCGCTCGATCGCCTTTTGGATCTTGTCCAAGAAAACCTTCTCGCGTCCGCGCAGACGAAAGGTGAACGACTGCAGGTACTCGCTGGCGGCCAAATCCATCTCGTCGGGAAGATCGTCGACGTCGAGAGTCATGTCCTGCGACAGGGTCTGCTGAGCGCGCTTGAGGATGTCCTCGCGCTTCTCTTCGAGGAGGTCCTGGAATTTCTTGAGCTGGGCTTTGTTCATCTGGCTGCCCCTTCCTTCGCGGGCTCCGCCCGCGGAGCCCTACAACATAAGGACCCCATTTGCCTCAGTCAAACCAGAAAATGTCCGTTCCTGCGGCCGCTGGGGCGACGACTTACAGCCCTTTTCGATACGCCCGCACCGCATTGACGATGGCGTCGGCAAGACGCTGTCGGTAGGCCTCGGTGTTGAGTCGACCTGCCTCGACGGGGTGCGACAAGAATGAGCCTTCGAAGAGTACGGCCGGCATGGCTGCACCGGCGAGCACGTAGAAACCGGCACTGCGCACGCCATGGTCCTCGATCTCGCTGTAGCCCTGTCTGAGCGAGGCTCCCGCCGAGCGCTGCAACAACTCGGCGAATAGCTGAGAGGCTGCGCGTCGATCGGTGCTCTCGATACGACTCAGCGAATTCGCGAGTTCGGCAGCAGCGGCTGCGGTCGACGAATTTTCGCGTGCTGCAATCAGCGCGGCAGTGGCGTCGCGCGATGAATCGAGCACGAAGGTCATGACGCCCCGCGTCGCGGTGTTTTCGCTCGAGTTCATGTGAATCGAGATGAACAAGTCAGCGTGAAATGCGTTGGCCCGGGCCGCGCGTTCATCGAGCGGAACATAAGCGTCGACGTCGCGCGTCAGCAGCGTCGAAACCGAGACTTCGCGGGCCAGGAGAGGCGCTGCGCGGTGTGCGATGTCGAGCGTCACGTCCTTCTCGAGCAGCCCGTTGGGCCCGACTGCACCCGGATCGTTGCCGCCATGCCCCGGATCGAGCACCACGCGGCGGATTTCGCGCGGAACGGTCAGAGTTTCAGGCGCATCGACGCTGAGGTCCACGACCAGCCGGAACGGATCGGGCAGGTAGAATACGCGGTGATGGACGACTTGACGCAAGTCGAGCACGACGCGCGTGCCGTCCTTTTGCTTGCCGAGTCGGATGGCCTCGACGAGACCTTGGGTCTCGAAAGTCTGCTTGCCGTCGTAGGAAGCATTGTCGATGTCGACGAACAAGCGCGGGCCGTACCCCGCGGTCGCTTCGATCGAGCCCACGTGAAACTTGGTCGGATGTGTGACGTGCACGACCAGTCGTGCCGTTTGCTCGGCGACAAAGGGTTCGAGCTTGGTGATCTTGGTCGGCTGCCCCAAGGCAGCTTCGAGCATTTGGGGGACGACCACGTGCTGGTCGCTCGGCGCGTTCGCCACGGGCGCAGCAGCATTGGAGACGGCGAGCGCGGGGCTGCCTTCCCGAGCCAAATGACGCAATTCACTCAGCTCGGCGGGTGTGGGAGCGTAGTGCGCGAGCACTGTCAATCCGCGATCGATGCGTGCTTGGCAAGCTACGTCCGAGGTCTTCTGGCGGAGAATGTAGAGGTCGCGATAGAGCCGGACCGGATCGGAGTTCACTTGCGCTCGCCAACGCGACAGCCCGAGACCCAGCGCGCAATCGCCGCTCGTTCCTCGCTCGCTCGCATCGCCCCAGAGTTCGAGCGCCTCCAGAGCGTCGACTTTCCGACCTTCGAGCAAGAAGCCGGCCTCGCGCAGCTCCGCGGCCCGCCCGAGGAGCGCCGCTCCCGAGGCACCGTCGACTCGTCCAGCCGAGACGGCGAGGTGGTCAGCGGCAGCGACGAGCTCCGCGCGCGTTTGGTTCTCGCCGCTGGAGCCGGACTTCAAGACAGCAGGTGACTTCTCGCCGGGCTTTGGGCTCGGGGTCGTCTCCGGGCTCGAGCAGCCGAGCGCGAGCGCACAGGCGACACTCGCGAACAGCTGTCTGGCGGCTGACGACCCGGGAAACACGCGCTCGGTTCTAGCGCGCAGCGGTGCTGGTGGGAAATCGACGGCTTCCGTCAGCCAACGTCACGCGCCAAGATCGAGCGGAAAGTGCTGCGGGGCAGCCCCGCGGCGCGCGCGGCCGCACTGACCGAACCATGCGCGTCGAGCAAAGCGCGAGCTTGCTCGGGGCTGGGCGTGGGCGCGCGACCGCGCGAAGTGGCGATCAGGTGGAAATGACTCGGACAGAGCGCCTCGGTCTGACTCATGACCGCCGCGCGATACACGGCCCCGAACAACTGGCGTACGTTCCCCGGCCAAGCCTGCTCGCTCAAGAAGTCGAGCGAGGAAGGCAATAGATACTTCTGTCCGAGTTCTCGACTCTTCTTTTGGAGGAAGGATTCCACGAGTGGCCCGATATCAACCGTGCGGCGTCTGAGCGGCGGCACCTCGATCACCAGCATCGACAAGCGATGGTAGAGATCGTGCCGAAATAGCCCCTGCTCGATGCGCTCAGCCAGGGGCGCGCAAGTGGCCGAGACGATGCGCGCGTCGACGAGCAGCGCATTCGCGGAGCCGAGCGGCCGCACGGCTCCATCCTCGACGACACGCAACAACTTGGCCTGCCCCGACATGCTCATTTCTGCCATTTCGTCCAAGAACAGCGTGCCTTTGTGGGCGATTTCGAAGGCGCCCGCACGCGTCGACACGGCGCCCGTGAAGGCTCCGCGCGCGTGGCCAAACAACTCGGCGTCCAAGAGCGAGTCAGGCAAAGCCGCGACGTTGAGCGGGAGGTAGTTGCCCGAACGGTTGGACTGCACGTGGAGTGCGCGCGCGACGAGGTCCTTGCCAGTACCGGACTCACCAACGATCAGCACGGGCGCGCTCAGCTTGGCGAAACGCATGACCATCTCGCGCACGCGCTGCATACCGTCGGACACGCCGACCAAGCCGAGAGCGTCGGGACTTGGTTCGCGATCGACGGCCTCGACGGTGACCGCGGTCGAGCCGATGGAAAACTCGGCGCGCGGTCCCGAAAGCAGCGCCTGCCCGACCCAGCCGGAGCCGAGCACCAGACCATTTCGGCTTTGGAGGTCGACGATCTCGAGCCCGCGACAATCAGCGTGCAGGCGGCAGTGGAGACCGCTCACCGTCGGATCGTCGATTTGGAGGTCAGCGTCGTCGCCGCTGCCCAAGGTCACGCTTTGGCCGAGTCGCAGGGTTCGAACCTGCTCGCGCCCGGGCGAAACGACGCGGATCCGAAAAGGCCCACGGCACACGGCCCGCCGTAGTTCCCGGGTGTGTTCGCGACTGTCATCCATGGGGAGATCTCGGCCTCCGGCAGGGTGTGTTGCGCAAAAAATGATGATAACCACCTCGGCCATGAGACTTGGACTGCTGAGCGCCTGGACCGCACCCCTGCTCCTCTGGAGTTCGCTCGCTCACGGTCAATCCGCCTCCCCACCAGCCGAGCCGACAGCCCCCGGAACGGTCACCCCGACCGGCGAAATCGGACCGTCTATCGACTCCCCAGCCGAAGAACTGCCCCTCGAGCCTCCAACGGAAACCGCAGAGCCGGTCCGGTCCCGCATCACAGCGGCCCCCGTCCTGCCTGCGCAAACACCTCCAGAGGAGGCCGCAGCCCCCGCGATCACGCCATTCGCGCAGGACACGCTCGCAGGTCAGTTTCAACTGGGTGTGAGCGGTCTGTTCGCGATGCCGTTCGGCGAGGTCTCACGCGGCGCCGACTTCGACGCTCTGACGAGCGTCGGCTTTGGACCAGGTGTCGATCTCGGAATCGGAGTCGGCCGCCACCTTGTCGTCGGCGCATACGGCGACTTGAATTTCCATGGCGCAGGCAGCGCCTGCACCGATTGTTCTTCCACTAGCCTCGGGGTCGGCGCCTTCGTTCGTTACCACCTGGTGCAGGGCCTACGCTTCGATCCCTGGGTTTCTTACGGTATCGGCTATCGCGATCTGAGAACCGCATCCGATAGGAACGGCGCGAGCGAATACTCGGGGCTCGAGTGGATGCGCCTGACGTTCGGAGGGGACTGGTACGCCAATCGCCAGTTCGGCTTCGGCCCGCTGGTCTCGCTGAGCGCCGCCTCGTTCCTCGACGCTCCGGCGAGCGCAGACGTGGGTGGCGTGAACTGGCGCTTTCAGGCGGGCCTGCGCGTCCTGCTCGATTTGCCGGGACGCTGAGTCACGGAGCGACTCGGCTTGACCGAGCGCAGTCCAACCGAGCCCGGCTTGACCGGGCAGGGCAGCGCGCGCGCCGCCCAAGTTCTGGTCGAGAACCTTTCGTGCGAAAATAGAAAAGGCCCGAGTCGCCCCGGGCCTCTCTCTTCACTGGACTCGCCGATCAGGCTTGGACCGCGACACCAAGGGCGCGGCGAATGGCCGAGTATTCCTCGCTTACGGCGAACAACAAAAGTTCCTTCAGCTTGTCGGCTGGTGCCAAGTCGCCCGGTGCCTGCTGCTCTTGACCGATGATCTTCTTCGCGATCTCGAGATCGCCGCAGACCACCAAGCCCGCTCGGCAAGCCGTCAGCTCGACCGCCTGATTCCACTTCTTGACGTTGGCTTTGGCGCCGTCAGCCAAGAACTGCTTGACCACCTGCCGCAAGTGCTCGAGTTGCACAGGCTGCATGTGACGCGCCAGCTCCTGCGCCGTAGCGCGGATTTGGGGCTCCATGTCCGGGGGCATGGGCTGCTGCGGTGCGGCCAAAAGGACGCCTGCGAACAACATGATGGTGAGCTCGGCCTGCGTCGGGAAAAGCACGCGCAAGTAGTGCTCGGGGCGGTAGGCAGTGAGGTGCTTGCCGCAGATGAACGTGAGTTCTTGCGGCTGGAAGCCACTGAGCACGAGTTGACCTGCCACCGACGCCGGAGGATCGGACGGGACCGAACCGATGTACGCCTGCACGTCGTTGCGAACGTACAGCGCCGGCGCCTGGATGCCGAGCACCTGGGCCGCCCAACCGAAGGTCTTGGCGAACGTCACGGTCGAGGTCGCGGGTTCCTGACGGAACCGCTCGTCGAGCAGCGGCAACTTACCTTGAGCCTTGAGTTGCGCGATCTTCGCCTGCAGGGCTGCGGGCACGATCATCGCGAAGATGTTCGAGATGTAGATGCTCTCGTTCGGGTGGAACAGGCCTCGCACCCAGTGCTCGTTGGCCAAGCGACCCGTCACCGGCAGCATGCCTTTCGGACGGAAGTCTTGGAAGAAACGTTCGGTCTCTTCGTCGGCCTTGCGCATGAAGGACATTGCGGCTGCCAAGCACCATGCTTCGTCATAGCTCTGCTTGTGCAGGTGCAGGCGGTAGAGAGCCTGGTAGGGCTCGATGGCCAGCGGATCGATCTTGAGCAAGCGACGCTGCTCCTTGATGGCGTCGTCCCAGCGTTCCGAAGTCTCGTAGAGTTCCGCCAAGATCTGACGCTGCAGCGGGGCTTCTTCGACCAGGCTCGCGGACATCTTGAACGCGTCGATGGCCTCGTTGGCTTGGGCGGTGCGGTCGCGATAGACGATGCCGAGCTGGTGCCAGAGTTGGTGCTCCAGATCGCTCTTACCTTTGCCCGCGATGCGATGAAGCATCTTGCGGTAGGCACGCTCGAGCTGCTTCCAGTTGCGATCGCCGGTGAGGATTTTCACGATGCGCTCGAATACTTCGAGGAACTCGGGATCCAAATCCAGCGCTTCGTTGAAGAGTTCGACTGCGCGATCCTTGTCTTCGAGCTTGTCGCGGTACAGCTGAGCCTGAGCGTTGACGAACTTGGCGCGCAGCTTGGGGCGCTGCTCGATGTCCTTGATGGCGTCCAAGATGTCGACCATTTTCTGCCACTCTTCCGCGGTCTTGTAGTTCTCCAGCATCTTGTGCAGGAGCACGTGGTCGACCGGCTTGAGATCGCGAGCCTCCTCGTAGGCTTCGAGTGCCTTCTTCGGATCCTTCTCTTTTTCCGCCCAAAGGTCGCCGATCTCCATCAGAAACTGGAAACGCTCTTCGCCGTCGAAGACCGAGTCGAGGATCTGGCGCTTGTATTCGGCGACCTGCTTGTTGTCCCCGCTCTTCTCGTAAATGGCGATCAGCGCCTGCAGCGACGGGCGGTGCTCACCGTCTAGAGCCAGCGCTTTCTCGTAGTTGTTGATCGCCTGGCGATCCTGACCTTGAGCCAGCTTGATGGCACCAAGGCGGTAGTACACTTCGGTGCGCGACTCGACGTCGTCCTCCCCGAGTGACGTCAGCACCTTCTGGTAGTTGGTGAGAGACGTCGGCCAATCCTGCATGGCGTAGGCAGCATCGGCCACGCCACGGATGGTCTCCTGATCCGTCAGATCGAGCTGATTGGCTGCCTGGTAGGCGCGCAGCGATTTCTCGTGCTCGCCGACCTTACCCATCACGCGGCCCAGCATCTTCTGGAGCATGTGCTGTTCGCCGCGCTCGCGATTCTTGCCGCGGCGCACCAGCATCTCGGCCAGCGGTGCGGCATCGGCCCAACGCTCTTGCTCTCCGTACTCGTTGACGAGTGGCAGAGCGGCCTCTTCGCACTCGGCATCGAGCTCGATGGCCTGCTCGTAGGCCTGCATGGCCGGTGCGCGCTCGCCCAGCATCTCGTTTCGGATCTTGCCGAGTTCGACCAAGAGCTTGGCCCTGACGCGCGGTGCGTCGGTGCGAGACTGCTCTTGCTCGAGATAGCGGCATGCGCTGTCCCAGTCGGCTTCGTCGACTGCAATCGTGCGCAGCGCAGCCAATGACGGCAGATGCGACGGATCGATGTCGAGCGCGCGTTCGAACTTCTCACGCGCGCCGTAGCGATCGCTGAGCTTCTCTTCCATCGCGCGGCCGATGCGGAAGTACATATCGACCTGCTGAGCGCCGTCGCTCGTCAGATCGGCGACACGAGTCATGGAGTCGATGGCGCGAGCGCCGTCGCCTTGACGCTCGAACAACTTGCTGAGCGCCTCCAAGGCCTGGATGTTCGTATCGTCCGCGTCGACCACCTGTTGGTAGGCGTCGATGGCTTGGTCCAGTTCGTTCAACTCGTCGCGGTAAACTGCGCCGATCTGGGCGTAGAGACCCAGCTTGGTGTCGCGACTCGACGTTTCTTCGATGTGCCTCTGGAAGGTTGCGATGAGAGCGTGCCACTGCTTGAGGCGACGGTAGCAACGTGCGAGCGCGACATACGCTTGTTCCTGCGTCGGATCGATGGCGAGAGCTTGCTCGAGGCGAGCGGCCGCCACGTCGGCCTTGAGGAACTGCTGCTCCTGGATCTCGGCCAAACGGAGCAGCACTGTGACTCGGTCGGCTTCCGTCTCGACCACCTCGAGCTGACGCTCGAGCGTGGTGACGAGGGCAGGCCAATCCTGAAGTACGCCCAACACGCGTTCCAAACCACGCAGACCGGGCAGGCTGTCAGCATCGATCTCGATGACTTCGCGGTAGGCCTTTGCAGCGCCTGCCGAGTCGTTCATCTTTTCTTCGAGCAGTGAGCCAAGGCGCAACTTCTGACGAACCGCGTCCTCGGGACGCTCGATGGCGCCCGCCTTCTTGGTCAAGATCTCGACCAAGTCGGGGATCTGGCCCTTGTCCTCGTAGATGCGCTCCAGGGCGGACAAGGCTGGCAGGTAGCCGCCGTCCACTTCCAGAGCACGCTTGTAGTAAGGGATGCCCTGATCTGGCTGTTCGAGGTTGCGATAGAGCACGTCACCGAGATCGGTGAGGATGGCTTTGCGGTCGTCGCTGGTGACGGCGACTTCCAGAGCCTTGTTCAGCATTTGCCCGACTTTCGGGTAGTTTCCGGCCAGGCGCTCGATGGCTGCCATCTGCCGCATCACGCGCACGTTCTGCGGATCGATCTGCAGAACCTGCTGGTAGTACGGGGCGGCATAGTTGCTCATGCCCAAGTTCTCGCCGTACCAACGGCCAAGCAAAAGCAGCAGCTGGATCTTGCGCTTGCGGTCCTGCTCCTCTTGTAGCCAAGCGTTGGCGGTGGTCAGCAGCTCGGACCAACGATTCGTCGACTGAGCGACCTTCTCCAGATAAGCGGAGGTCAGTTCGTCGAAGTAGTCGTCGGCGAAGGCGTTGACGAGTGCGTCGAAAGCCTGGTTCGAGTCCTCGAGCTTCTCCTCGAACACGCGGGCGATACGACGGAGCAGCTCGCTACGCGGTGCGACTTCCTCGTAGTGCTCGAGGCGATTCAGGTAAAGCTCGACCAACGACTCCCAACGCTCGGCGTTGGTGTGCAGCTTCTCGAGTTCCTTGAAGGCGCGCTCATGGACGGGATCGACATCGAGGATTTTTTGGTAAGCCTCGGTCGACTTGGCGTATTCGCCGAGCGGCGAACGCCAGAGTTCGGTGACTTCGAGGAGTTCGCGAACCTGCTCTTCCGGCGCTACTAAAGCAGCCGCGCGTTGCATCTTGACGCCCACGACGTCCTCGATGCGCTCGTCGGCTCGGTAGATGACTTCCAAGCTGTCCAGAGCCTCGAAGTCCCCAGGCGAAACCTCGAGCAGATGACGCCAGGCATCGGCTGCGTCGAAGGGTTGCTCGAGGCTAGCTTGGTAGAGCTTGGCCATCTCGCGGTAAGTCTCGACCAGTTCGTTACCTTCGAGCTGGGATGCCGCAGAATCGACCAGCGCGTGCAGGGCGCGCACCAGGTCTTCGGCACTCTTGCGGCGACGCCAGACGCTCGCGATGGCACGGAGGGCCGTGACGTTCGAGTAGTCGATGTCCAAGACTCGCTGGTAGGTCTCGAGCGCTTCATCGGGACGATTGAGTTGCTCGTCGAACAGACGAGCGCGCATCGTGAGCACGTGCACTCGATCTTCGTCGGAGTCGGCGATGTCGAAGTGCCTCTCGAGAACGTCCGTCAACTCGCTGAAGCGCGACTGCTTCTCGTAGAGGAACGCCAGGGCGCGGAGCGCCTCGGGATCCTCACCGCGCAGATCGAGCACGCGCTTCCAACCTTCGATGGCGGCATCGACGTTGGCGAGGCGGTCAGCAGCCAGATGCGCGCGCTTGGCTCGCACATCGGCTTCGGCGGCGTCGCCGGCGGCGTTGTCCAGCTCACGCTGGTAGACGACGTCCAGTTCCTTCCACTGCTCGGTCAGCGTGTAAATGCGCTCGAGTGAGACGATGGCGTCGTCATTTTCGGGCTGCAACTTGTCGAATACCACGCGGTAGGCGCGAACGGCGTCATCGAGACGACCGCGGTTGAAACCGGCCAGCGACGCCGGAGCCGCACCGAGCAGGCCAACCGATTCCGGCGCTCCGGCCGACGCCGGGCCGGTCGAGCCCGGACCCATGCCCGACTCGGAACCAAACGAGACTGGGGCCTCGTCGATATCTTCGACGACATCGTCGGAATCACCCACGAGGTCGTCGTCGCCGGGTTCGACCAAGTCGTCTTCGGCATCAATCTCGAAGTCCTCGCTGGCTTCCGGAGCGGACGGCAATTCGACGCGCGGTGCGGCGGCTGCGCCGCCGAGCGGCGCCAGCTTCTCCTCGTAGGTATGACCGAGGCGCAGGTGGAGTTCGACTTTCTCGAACTCGTCCGACACGGCCTTGGCGCGGCGCTCGAGGACGCTGGCTAGCTCTTCCCACTGTTCGCTGTCGGTGTAGAGGCGATCGAGATTCTCGAGGGAGACCAGATCGGCAGGCGCTACGGTGAGGACGAAGTTGTAGGTCTCGACGGCCTTGTCGACATCGCCGAGTTCGCGCTCGAACACCGCAGCGAGGCGATGTCCGGTGGCGGCCAGAACGGGCGACAGAATGGTCTCGTTCGACAGCACGTCCGCGTAGGCGTTCGCTAGCCTCTCCCAGCCTTCTTCGACAACGGGAGCCAAGCGCTCGAGTTCGTCGACCGTTCCCTCATGAGCGGGATTTTCGGACAGAGCACGGACCAAGATGGCGAAGGCACGATCACCGTCGACAAGGTGCTGCTCGGCTTCCTCGGCCATGCGATGCAGCAGCGCACTGCGAGCTTCGAGATCCGTGAGGTTCGAGAGCTGACCTTCACGAACGGAGAGCAACTTCTCCCACTCGGCCGAAGCTTGGTAGAGCGGTTCGAGGATCTCACCAATCTCGACCTGGCGCACGCCGGTGGCGAACAGGCCTTCGAGAGCAGCACGAGAGTCCTCGTGCTCCGGAGCGGCTGACAGGACTTCCTTGTAGGCGGCGACGGCGCTGGCGACGTCGTTCAAGTGGTGCTGATGCACCTGCCCGAGACGGAACTTGAATTCCAGGATCTCGTCGGGTGTTTCACCGGTCTCGGCCTCGGTAGCCAGGATTTCCGCGAGCTGCTTCCACTGCTCCGATTCGGAGTAGAGGCGATCGAGGGCCACGAGTGCTACGAGGTTCTCGCCCTCGGCGCCAAGGACGGTCCGGTAGCGCGCGATGGCCTCGTTCACGTTGCCCAGCTGGACTTCGTAGACGCTGGCTGCGCGGAGACCGAGCGCCACCACCTGCTCGGCAGCGTCCTCGGCTGCGGCAATCTGCGTGTCGTAGATCTCGGCGGCTCGTGCCCAACCTTGGCTCGACTCGGCCAAGCGTTCGAAGTTCTGCAGCACCTGCTCGTTCTGGCTGTCGATGGCGACGGCGCGGCCGTAGGTCTCGAAGGCGTTGGGCGAGGAATCGAGGCTCTCTTCGTAGAGAGTCGCAATGCGCTCCAAGATCTGCACCGAGCTGAAGGTGTCGTCCGCGTGGCTGACCTGCACCTCGAGGGCGCGGATCAACTTGTCGGAATCTCCCGAAGCCTCGTAAATCTGCTCGAGCACCTCGGACGCCAAGACCGGGGCTTTGCTCCCCTGCTGTAGCTTCTCGAGTGCGGCCAAGGTGGGCGCATGATCGGGCTGAACGCCGAGCAACTCGCGGTAGAGTTCGATCGCGCGAGCGACCTCGTCGAGTCGCGTCTCGTAGAGAGCGGCGACGCGGTACTGAAAGCCCACGGCCTCTTCGGCGTCGGCTGTGAGTTCTGCTTCGCGCGTTAGCACGGTGAGCAGCTCCTGCCAGTTGGCCGCAGCTTGGTAAAGTACGTCGAGACGACCGAGAGCGTTCAGATCGTCGGGATCGAGCTCGAGTACGCGCTGGTAGGTGTCGATCGCGTTCGGTACGTCCTTGAGCTCGCGCTCGTAGACGGCGCCCACCTCGTACAACACCTGCTTCTTCTCTTCGGGATCGATGACGAGATCGACTTTGCGCGTGTAAGCGCCAAGGAGCTCGGTCCACTTGGACAGCCCGAGAAAGAGGCCGATCAGCGAGTCGACGCTACGCAGATCTTCGCTGTCGATCTCGAGAACCTTCTCGTAGACGGCGATCGCGCGAACGGGCTCGCCCAAGACGTCCTCTTCGAGCGAAGCCGCCTGGTAAAGCGCCAGTTTCTGGGCGTCGATGTCGTCCAGCATGCCCGCCTTGCGCTGCAAGATCGTCGACATCTCCGCGAACTTCTCGGTCGAGCGGTAGAGGCGCTCGAGCGCCTCAGCGGCCTCGAGGCGGAGCGGATCGCTCGCCAGCACCAGCTTGTAGGCTTCGATGGCGCGCGCCGGATCGCCGACGCTCTCCTCGAGCACGCGAGCCGACGCCGAATGCAGATGACTGGTCAACTCGGGATCGGTGACGGCTTCGGCCTGGGCGGTGAGGATGCCGGCCAAGTCTTCGTAGCGATCGGTGGCTGCCGCCAACCGCTGGAGCACTCCGAGTGTGCGTTCGCTGCCGGGCTCGATGGCCAAGGAGCGTGCTGCGGTCTCGAAGGCCGACTTTTGATCGCCGGCTGCGTCTTCGTAGAGTTCGGTGATGGCGTCGAGCAGTTCGACTTTGCGCGAGACGTCCTCGGCGCGGCGCACCTGCACTTCGTAGACACCGATGAGCTTCTGGTGCTCGCCCGAGGCGCGGTAGAGCGGCTCGAGGATTTCGGCGATTGTGAGCTCGAACTTGGCGACACGACCGAGACGCTCCAGCGCAGTGAGTGCGCTGCCCTGAGCCGGATCGCGCTCCAATGCGTCACGATAGCCTTCGATGGCCACTTCGACTTGGCCCATCTTCTCCTCGCGCAGAGCGGCAAGGCGCAAGGTCAGCGCAATGCTCTCGGCGTCCGTCTCAGCCAGAGCCAATTGCGACTCCAAGTTGGCGGCCAGTTCAGGGAAACGACCGAGTTTGGTGAACAACTGATCGAGAGCGGCCAGGGCGCGCAAGCTGGTGGGCTGCTCGGCCAAGACTTCTTGGTAGGCCGCCACTGCGTCGCCGGGACGCCCGAGGTTGTCTTCGAGCACCTCGGCCAATTCCGAATAGAGCTTTTCGAGCTGATCCGGATCGGTCGCCAGCTCGATGCGACGCCTGTAGACGCCTGTGAGCAACTCCCAACGCTCATTGGTGCGAAACAGGGCGTCGAGCGCAGCCAGAGCATCGCCCTGACCCGGCTCGAGCACGAGCACCTTCTCGTAGGCCTCGGCCGCGGCGTCGACGTTACCGAGCCGCTCGTGGATAGCGGCGAGGCGCATCCAGTACTGCAGGCTGAGGTCGGCATCATCCGTCTCTTCGGCGATGGTCTTGAAGATCTTGGTGAGCTTCTCGACTGCCTTGGCGTTCTCGGCCAACTCCTCGAGTTCGAGGCGTGCGTCGGCATTGGAGGGGTCGGCGCGCAAAGCACGAGCTTGGGCACTGATGGCTTCTTCAGCCGAACCGAGCCGGCTGCCGGAGATCTGTGCCAACTTGCGGAGCAGCTCGACCTTTTCTTCGGTGGACTCGGCGCTTTCGGCGCGAACCTCGAGTACGCGGACGAGCTTCTGCCAGTCCTCCTGCTGCTCGAAGACGGTCTCGAGAATGCGAGCGGCTTCGCCGCGCAGATCCTCGTTTTCGAGCAGAGCTTCGAGAGCTTGGCGCGCGCCTAGGTGGCCGAGGTCGAGCAACAAAACTTCGCGGTAGTTGGTGAGTGCCGTCGTCGGATCCTTGAGCTTGTCCTCGAGCACCTGGCCCAAACGGAACTTCAGCTCGACCAAGTCAGCGTCGCTGTGCGCGAGTTCGATGCGCTGAGCCAACACAGCGGCCTGCTTCTTCCAAGCTTTGGTCTCGGCGTAGAGCTCGTCGAGCGCCGCCAATGCCGTGGGCTCGTCGGCTTCGTCCTCGAGTACGGCCTCGTAGGTCTCGATGGCCGCAGGCACGTTGGCCATGCGCTCACGTTGCACACGCGCGATGCCGAACTGCGTCGCGCGACGCTCGTCCGGATCGGTGACCAGATCGAGCTTGCGCGAGTAGACCTCGAGCAGTTCCTTCCAGCCTTCGGTCTTCTGATAGAGGTTTTCGAGGGCGCTGAGCGCCTCGGTGTTGTCAGGGTGATCGTCGTAGACCGCGCGGAACTCCGCGAGTGCTTCCGTGACCTTGCCCAGTTCGTCCGACAGCACGCGACCGAGGCGCAGCTTGAGGCTGACCTGCACGTCGTCGTCCACGGCCGCCTGGGCGCTGTTCTGATATGCACCGACGAGGTCGTCCCACCCCCCTGCCGCCTTGGCAACGCGCTCGGCTGCGTCGAGCACGCTGGCATCCGCCGGCGCGAGTGCGACGGCCTCTAGCATGTGGGCGAGCGCGCTCTTCTTGTCGCGCAGTTGGTCCTCGTAGAGGCTCGCGACCTGGAGCAAGAGCGCCAAGCGTTCGTCCTCGCCTTCGACGTTGGCGAGCTTGACCTCGATGGCTTTGACCAGACCCTTTGGATTTTTGGCTTCTTCGTAGATCGGAATCAGACGCTGGGCAGCCGCCAGGTTGGTCTCGTCGATTGTGAGGATCTTCTCCAGAGCGCGAGCTGCACGATCGGGCTTGCCCTTCTGGGTGATCCAAAGCTCGGCAACCTTTTGCAGCATGCCGATGCGTTGCGCATCGGACTCGGCGCGGCTCTCGTTGCTCTCGAGCAAACGAATGAACTCGTCCCAGTTGTTGCTCTCGGCGTAGAAGACTTCGAGGTCGTCCCAGCGTCCGAGCGTGACGTAGCGCTTCTTCAGTTGCTCTTGGGCGCGCTTGTCGTCTGGTTGTAGCACCAACAATTGGCGATAAGCCTCCGCCGCACGCACGTCGTCCTTGAGGCGGTCGCCGGCAATCTGACCGAGCTTGGTCAGGTACTCGATGCGCTTGGCGTCGTCGTAGGTGACCTGAACGACTTTCTCGAGCACGTCACACAGTGCTTCGTAGTCGCGGCCTCGCTCGTGCAGACCGACGAGAGCCGCGAGCGCGCCTGGATCTTCCGGATCGTTCTCGAGCACCACCTGCCAGAGTTCGATGCAAACTTCCGGCTTCTTCACCTTCTCGGTGGCGGTCTCGGCGATCTTGCGGAAGGCTTCGGTGCGCGCCGGACCGGGATCGAGCAGTTCCGCGTCCTTCTTTTCGAGGCTAATGAGGCTCTCCCAATCGCGGCGCTTCTCGTACATCTCGCGCAAGTAGGCCTTGGCGGGTGCATCGGTGGGGTCTGCGGCAAGCAGCTTCTCGTAGGCCTTCACGGCCTCGGCGTGATTGGCGAACTTTCCGGCGTAGAGTTCTGCAGCTTGACGAAACAGCGCGGCCTTCTCGTCGGCGTCGGGCAGGGCTTCACCCAGCTCGAGCAACGCTTTGACGTGCTCGTGCGGGCGCGCCTCGGCGGCCGCCAATTTCTGACGAAGCTCTGCGATCTTGGCTTCACTGACCACCACGGGCGCCGCGGTTACGGCAGCCGGTGCTGCAGGCACGACCGGCGCTGCGCCTCCTTCGTCCTCGGCGGGCGATTCCAGCACATCTTCGATCTCGGCAGCTTCCTTCGACGACTCGTCCATCTTCACTGACTCCTCAATACTCTCGACCGTAGTGCTTTTC
>Ga0105046_10004069_pt1 | contig 23241 bp, 14 predicted proteins | sample MAT03_FD_78385 | JGI IMG/M metagenome (GOLD analysis project Ga0105046, IMG submission 78385) | Freshwater microbial communities from Lake Fryxell liftoff mats and glacier meltwater in Antarctica - MAT-03 (megahit assembly) | ecosystem: Environmental > Aquatic > Freshwater > Ice > Liftoff...
CCTTCCGTGCGATCGGAGTGCCGGAGTGGTTCAACAGGCTGCTAAGTTATCGTGCGGATAGGACTCCCCTTTCACGCGGCATCAATCACTGCCTCTCCCCGCTTATGAACCTTCCCAAAATCACCGTCGTCTCCCTCGCACTCGCCGTCCTCGGAATGCTCCCCGCGCGCGGCGACTGGCCCACGTATCTCCACGACAATTCGCGCGTCGGCCACACGCCGGAGACGCTCACTGCGCCACTGGTGAAGCGCTGGGAATTTTCCTCACCCGTCGCGCCGAAGCTCGCGTGGCCGGGCGAGGATGGGCGCGACTTTGAGGGTTATCAGATGACCAATCGCGTGCGGTTCGATGAGGTCTTCCACACGGCGATCGCAGGCGGTCGTGTCTATTTCGGTTCATCGGTGGATGGGCGCGTGCATTGCCGGAATGTGATCACGGGTCGCGAGGAGTGGACCTTTTTCACCGATGGCCCCATCCGACTCGCGCCGATGATTGCGGATGGTCGGCTCTTCGTCGGTTCGGATGATGGCCATGCGTACTGCCTCGAGGCTGCGACGGGCAAACTGATCTGGAAACTCCGCGCCGGACCGAACGACGAACTCATCCTCGCGCGCGGGCGGATGACTTCGCGCTGGCCCATCCGCACCGGCGTGCTGGTGGACGGCGGCTTCGCCTATTTTGGCGCCGGGATTTTTCCGAATGAGAACGTCTATCTTTACGCCGTGGAGGCCGCGACGGGGAAGGTAGAGTGGAAGAACGACGCCATCAGCCAGGGCGACGCGGGACGCAACGAGTTGTCGCCGCAGGGCTATCTGCTGGCGACGAAGGACATCCTCTTTGTCCCGTCGGCGCGCGCGCTGTCGGTGGCGTTCGATCGCGCCACGGGTGAGGAATTGAAACGCAGCGCAGGATCGTGGCGCGGCATCGGCGGCACGAAGGCGCTGCTCGCCGACGATCAACTCTACGCGGTGGGCGAGCATCAGATCCTCGCGACGGAGCAGACGAGCGGGAAGACGGGTTTCGGCTGGTTCCGCGGCACGCAGATGACGCTCGCGGGCGACCTCGGTTTCTTCGCCGACGGCAAGGAAATCGTCGCGGTGGACCGGCTCGTTTACGCGGAGGGATCGCGCAACCGCTACAAGGCGGAGGCTTCGATGACGAGTCTCAGCACATTTTTGAAAAAGCATCCGGCCCTGGCTGCGCTGAAGAAAGTGACGGCGGCGGAGAAGGAGTTGACGGCTGCGAAGAAGGAACCCGGCAAGGGTGGGGCGGCTGCGCAGGCTGAGGTCGCGGCGGCGGAGAAGGCATTGGCCGAAGCGGGGAAGGCGTATGAGCCGTTGCGCACCGAGTATCAGGAGAAGAAGGAGCAGCTCGCCGTGCAGCAGAAGGCGATCGCGGCGATGGTCCCGGCGGGCGTGAAGTGGCGGGCTGCATCGCCGCACGAGTCCGCGCTCATTGTCGCGGGGAAGACGCTCGTCGTCGGCGGGAATGGCGAGGTGATTTGCCTGGATGCCGAATCAGGCAACGTGGTCGCGAAGCTCGCGGTGGAGGGCGATGCGCGCGGGCTCGCGGTTTCGGACGGGCACCTTCTCGTGAGCACGACGGCTGGGAAAATTTACGCGTTTGCCGATGCGGGCCGCACTGCATTGCCCGAAGTCGCGGCGGCTGCGCCGGTGATCGCGGATCCTTTTCCGAAGGACGAACTCTCCGCGCTCTACGCAGCGGCGGCGGAGTCGATCCTCAAGCAGACCGGCATCAAGCGCGGCTTCTGCCTCGTCGTCGGCAGCGAGCGCGGACGGCTCGCATATGAAATCGCGAAGCGCAGTGAGCTGACCGTTTACGGCATCGATGCCGACGCTGGCAAAGTCGCCGAGGCCCGCGCCGCGCTCGCGAAGACGGGGCTGTACGGCTCGCGCGTCATCTTCGATCACGTCGATCTGAATGTCGTCCCGTACGGCAGCTACTTCGCGAATCTCATCGTCTCCGACACCGTGTTGCTCACCGGCGAGGTGCCGGGCTCGCCGGTGGATGTGGCGCGCTGTCTGAAACCGCTCGGCGGCATCGTCTGTCTCGGCGCTCCGGCGAAAGCGAACACGAACGTGGCGTCATGGCTCGCGGCGACGAAGCTGCCGGAGGAGAAGGCGCGCATCGAAACCGCCGACGGCTGGTCGCGCCTCGTGCGCGCGGCGCTGCCGGGCGCGGGCGCTTGGTCGCATCAGTACGGAAATGCGGGGAACACTTCGAGCAACGATGACCAGCGCATCAAGGGCGGCCTCGGCGTGCTGTGGTACGGCGATCCCGGTCCGGGCAAGATGGTCAATCGTCACAACGGCGCGGTCGGGCCGCTGTCGGTGAATGGCCGGCTTTTCATCCAGGGCGAGGAATCCGTGATGGCCTACGACGCCTACAACGGTTCGCAGCTCTGGGAGGTGAAGAATCCCGGTGCGATCCGCACCGGCGTGTACAATGCGCGCGAGCCCGGCAACATGGCCGCGAGCGACGACGCGCTCTTCATGCTGCTCGAGGAGAAATGCATCCAGTTCGACGCCGCCACCGGCAAGATCGTCCGCACATTCACGGTCCCCGGCGCGGAGTCGGACAAGGAATTGCAGTGGGGCTACATCGCGTATCAGGACGGTCTCCTCTACGGCACGGCAACGAAGCGCGTGGACAAAGCCGCCGAGGCCGCGCGACGCGGGAACAATGTCGCCATCTCGACGGACAAAATTTTCGCCTTCGATACGAAGGGCGGCGCGCTGAAGTGGAGCTATCAGGGCACGCACGTCTCGCACGTTTCGATCGCCATCGGCGACGGCCAGGTCTTCTTCATTGATGCCACGCTCACGCCGGAGCAGCGCGAGGAATTGCTGAAGCAGGACAAGACCGAACTCGCGAAGCTCACCGGCAAGGATCAGAAGATCGCCGAGGATCGCATCAAGAAAGCCGACCTGCGTCTCGCCGTTTCGCTCGACGCCGCGACCGGAAAGCAGAACTGGGCGAAGCCCGTGGATGTGACGGATTGCAGCGAGATCGGCATCGGCGGCGGCGCGCTCACGCTGATGTATGCCAACGGCCACATCGTCCTCGGCGGCGCAAATGCGAACGGCCACTACTGGCAGCAGTTCCTCGCGGGTGAGTTTTCGCGACGACGCCTCGTCGTGCTGGATTCGAACAGCGGCGAGAAGCTCTGGGCGAAGGACGCGAACTACCGGCACCGGCCCGTCATCATCGGCAACGAGATCATCGCCGAGCCGTGGGGCTACGACCTTTACAGCGGCGCGCAGAAGACGCGCACGCATCCGCTCACCGGCGAGCAGACCGCCTGGATGTTCGCGCGGCCCGGCCACCACTGCGGGGCGATTTCCGCGACGCCGAACATGATGTTCTTCCGCTCAAAGAGCACCGCCTTCTACAACCTCGACGAGGACCAAGGCACGCAACACTTCGCCGGTCAGCGGCTCGGCTGCTGGATCAATACGATTCCCGCCAACGGCCTCGTGATGATCCCCGAGGCGAGCGCCGGCTGCGTGTGCCTCTTCTCCATTGCGGCGACGATCGTCTTCGAGCCGCGTGAGAACCGGATGGAATGGGGCGTCTATGGCGCCACCGGCGCGAAGCTCCCGGTGCAGCACATGGCGCTGAATCTCGGAGCGCCCGGCGACCGCCGCGACGCGCACGGCAAGCTGTGGCTCAGCTACCCGCGTCCGTCGTCACGCAACGGCATCGACCTCGCCCTCGACATCAAGCCGAAGTTCGCGAAAGGCGGCGACTTTTTCAGCGTGAACGAAACCTCGCATTCCATCGCGAACACCGACACGCCGTGGGTCTTCACCTCCGGCGCGCGCGGCCTTTCGCGCGCAGAGATCCCGCTCATCGGCAAGGGACAGACCGCCGCGACCTACACCGTGCGCCTGTATTTCTCCGCGCCCGAAAATGACCGGCCCGGCCAGCGCGTCTTCGACATCCAGCTCCAGGGCAAGACCGTCGCGAAAGACTTCGACCTCGTCGCCAAGGCCGGCGGCGCGAACCGTGCATTCGTCACCGAGTTCCGCGACATCGCCGTGACCGACAATCTCGTGCTCGAACTCGCCGGGAAGAATGCCGAAGCCGCACATCAGTCCGTGCTCTGCGGCATCGAAGTCCTCCGCAGCGATGCGAAGGAGATCACCGCCGGCGTCGTCACGCGCTGAGGCGTTGCTCTCGGTAGCCGCCGACGTGAGGAGGCGGGCTGATCCTGTCGCGGAGTTTTCCCATCCAGCGTGCCCGCCTCCTCACGTCGGTGGCTACAAAGGCCTTCCGATGTTGCTGCGATCCCTTTCACTCATCCTCTCCTGCAATTTTCACACTCATGGCGTGGGACGCGGCTAGGTGTTGCGCCGCATGCGCTGCACACCTGCCGAGCGGGCAGGGTTCACGTAGCGCAGCTCTCCCGAGCTGCGCCGCAGTGCGCGCCGGCACGGCGCAGCTCGGGAGAGCTACGCTACAATCGCGGCTTGCCGCCGGAGTGTGAGAAATGCGGGTTATTGCCCTTCCTTCCCCAATCCACCTTACTCGCCCGATGAAACTCTCCCTCATCCTCCTCACTCTCACTTGCGGGGCATTCCTGCTCCCTGCCACAGCCGCGGACGAGATGAAGCTCTGGCCGCGTGAAGTCCCCGGTGATGCGAATTTCAAGCCACCAGCGCCCAACCCCAAAGCCACGCCAGCGAAGGACGACGGGACTATTCGCGTCGCGCTCGTGACGGAGCCGACGCTCACCATTTTCCGCGCACCTTCCGACAATGCGAACGGTGCTGCCGTGCTCATCTGCCCGGGCGGCGGCTACAATATTCTCGCCTGGAACAAGGAGGGCACCGAGATCGCGGAGTGGCTGAACTCCATCGGCGTCACCGCCGCCGTGCTGAAGTATCGCGTGCCGCGTCGCGACAAGGACGCACCGCATGCCGCGCCATTGCAGGACGCACAGCGCGGTTTGCGGCTCATGCGTCAGCACGCGGCGGAGTGGGGCGTGGATGTGAAGCGCGTCGGCATCCTCGGTTTCTCCGCGGGAGGAAATCTGACGGTGATGGCAGGCACGCACTACGATGAATCGACTTACGCGAAGCAGGACGCGGCGGACGAACTGAGCTGCCGCCCCGATTTCCTCATCCCGATCTATCCCGCCTATCTCGGCGACGAAAAGACGCCCGGCCCGCTGAACCCGCTCGTGCGCGTGACGAAGGACACGCCGCCGACCTTCTGCGCGGTGACGCATGATGACGTCTTGCGCGGCGCGAACGCAGCGCTCTTCTACGTCGAGCTGAAAAAGGCCGGTGTCCCCGCGGAACTGCACATCTTCACGAAGGGCGGCCACGGCTACGGCCTGCGACCTTCGGAGAATCCAGTCTGCCAGTGGCCGCAGCTCTGCGAGGACTGGCTGCGCTCGATGGGGCTGCTCGGCACCGGCGGAAAGTGATGGGACGCGGACACTCCTGTCCGCGCAGCCGCTGCGGCAGGGAGGAGTGAAACCTCTGCAAGATTCCAGTGACGACACGGATTCAGGAGTGTGTGCCTCACAGCCACCTGCCCGCTCACGAAAGTATCGGAACCTGTCACATTGCGCGTAGCTGTGATGGCGGGGAGTCGGCAATGATTCCGGCACACTCCAAACAATCCCATGGGCAAAGAATTCAGCATCACTCCCCGCGAAGTCGCGCACGTCGAAACCAAGTATCGCCGCATCGCGACGCCGATTCCGCATCCGGACTCGCTCCCGACGCTGGAGCGGCTCCGCGAGTTTGAGCCCATCTCCATGCGCGGCCAGCCGCCGATCGTCTGGGATCGCGCGGAGGACATTTCTGTCTTCGACAAATACGGCAACCGCTGGCTCGACTGGTCCAGCGGCGTGCTCGTGACGAACGCAGGCCACTGCGCGCCCGAGGTGAAGCAGGCCATCCTCGACCAGGTGAACAGCGGGCTGCTGCACAACTATTGTTTCCCCAGCGAGGAGCGCGCGGAACTCGCCGCGTGTCTTGCCGGCGTGGCACCGGAGGGATTGAAGAAGGTCTTCCTCCTCACGACCGGCTCGGAGGCGACGGAGTGCGCGATCAAGCTCAGCCGTGCGCATGGCATCAAGGTCGGCGGCACGAAGAAAATCGGCATCATCGGCTGGGAGCGCGGCTATCATGGGCGCACGCTCGGCTCGCAGCAGGCGGGCGGGATGAGCGGGCAGAAGTCGTGGATCGTGAATGAAGATCCCGCGATCATCACCGCGCCATTCCCCGACGGCTACTGGCAGACGGACACGGGGTTCGAGACGTTTTTGAACGCAATCGAAGCGCAGAACATGAAGCCGGAGAACGTCGCCGGTGTGATCATGGAGACCTATCAGGGCGTCGGCCCCGACTTCGCGCCGGTGGAGTTCGTGCAAAAACTGCGCGCGTGGTGCGACGCAAACAGCGTCGTGCTCACCTTCGACGAAGTGCAGGCCGGCTTCGGACGCACGGGGAAATTCTGGGCGTTCGAGCACTACGGCGTGACGCCGGATGTCATCTGCTGCGGCAAGGGCATCAGCAGTTCACTGCCGCTCTCCGCGGTGATCGGCCGCGCCGAGGTGATGGATCAATTCAGCCCCGGCTCCATGACGAGCACGCACACCGGCAACCCTGTCTGCGTCGCCGCCGCGCTGGCGAGCGTGCGGAAGATCGTCGGTGATAAATTGACCGAGAACGCCGCCGCGCTGGAGCCCGTGCTGCTCGCGGGCTTGAAGAAAATCCAGGCGAAGTATCCGCGTGTCATCGGCCACGTCACCGCACGCGGCCTCGTCGCCGGCATGCAGACGGTGAAGCCCGGAACGAAGGAGCCCGATCACGATCTCGCGCACGCGATCATCGAGCGCTGCATGTGGAAAGGGCTGCTCCTCTTTGCCCCCGTCGGCGCATGGGGCCAGACCGTGAAGATCGCGCCGCCACTCACGATCCCGCGTGCCGCGCTGGAGGAGGGAATTGCCGTGCTTAGCGAGGCGACGGATGAGGCGGTCGCAGCGCAGCAGTAGCGCCGGCGAGTCGTCGGCTGGCGACGTGGCAGGCCGCGGCAAGGATGGAGCGTCGCGTGACGTTCGCCGGACCGTCCCGCCGCCTCCGCCCATCCTGCCACGCCGACGTGTCGTCGGCGCCACATTGCCTTGCGCCTGCCGCGCTTTTCCGAGTCGCAGACAGTGCGAATATCCAAAACGAATTGAGACTACGCGTGGAGTATCACCGCCGTGCGGTTCATCTCCACGAATTCGCCCTGCGCGAGCATCTGTGCAATCGTCGGCCAGTTGCGGCGCAGCATGCCGAGCAATTCGTCATCGGTGATATAGAGCCGGTCGAGATGAAGAACAGCTTGGGCGGCGCGCCGTGAAGGAGATACCAATCGAAGAAATCTCCATCCTTGCTGACAACGATGCGGTCCTCGGTGACTGCCATTCGCCGGACTTCTCCGTCAGCAGTGCGATTGGCGGCGGGCAGTTCGAGCGTGTGAAGCGCATCGATGCCGAGTGCCGCCAACTCCCGGGCGAGACGCTTCGGCAACTGTGCATCCACGATGAACATCACACGGCAAGCGGTTCACTGCGCTTGGTGCGCACCAGCCGCGCGGCCCAGGCGTACACGGCCTGCAAGTCAGCGGGATCGAGATCTTCGTAGTCGGCCAGGATTTCCTTTTCCGACATGCCGCTGCTCAGAAGCTCGAGCACAAACTCCACGGGGTAACGCAGCCCCCGGATGCACGGCTTGCCGTTGCAGATGTCCGGAGAGGCGGTGATTCGGGATGGCGATTCCTGCTCGCTCATGATCGGAAGGATGCTCGCCGCCAGCAGTGGGTTCAACACCAGCCTTCCACCCTACAGCTCCTTCACGAAAATATTCCGGAATTGCACCAGCGCGGTCGGGCTGGTCCAGACGCCGTCCTTTTGCGCGCCGTGGTGCTGGAGGCCGATGCGGCCTTTCGCGGGCATGCCGGGGATTTTCACTCCGGGGATCACGGGCTTGCCGTTCAGGACGGTGCGGACGGTGCCGTCCTTCACGGTGATCTCGTAGCGGTTCCATTTCTTCACGGCATTGTCGGCGTGCTCCTTTGGCGTCGCGCCTGCGCGGACTTCCGGCGGCATCGCGGCGTCGCGGCGGATGCCGTACATTTCGCCGGAGCCGACGGGCCAGCACCAGATGTTCACCTGATACTTTTGATCGCCGGCGAGGATGATGCCGGAGTCGGAGTCGGGGATGGAAATCTGCACCGGTTTTCCATCGGGGCCTTTTTCCTCGGAACCGTCGGGCAGGACCTTCATCGCGCGCGGATTGATGAATGGCGTCTCCTTGATGCGCCAGTCCACGATGAGCGTGTAGTTGGTGTATTCCTTTTCAGTCCACAGGTGCTTGTCGCCCTTCGCCTCGGAGCGTGCGTCGTAGTCGATGATTCCGCCGGTCGCCTTCCAGTGCCCGTTGTCACCCTCGGGCACTTTCCATCCGGTGAAATCCTTGCCGTTGAAGAGCGACACGAAGCCCTCGTACGGATTCGCCGTATGCTCGGGCGGCGTGTTCGAGGGCGGGAGTTCCTTGAGGTAGATGTTCTTGAAGTGCGCCTCCGCGCCTTCGCTTTCCAGCGCGAGGAATCCCTTCCGCGGCGTGCAGTCTTTCCCGACCGTCACTTCCTTGCCGTTCACTTCGAGGCGCACTTCGCCTTTGTCACAGGTCACGCGGTAGTGATTCCATTCCGGTGATGGCTTGCTGCGTTCCTCGCTGGGAAAACTGCGCTTTCCACTGACACGGCCGGTGGGCGTCATGTCCGCGCCCCAGATGGGGAAAATGTCGCCGTGTGTGGTGTGGCTGGCGGTGTTGCCATAGCCGTTGTCGAGGACCTGCACCTCGATGCTGCGCGTGTAGCCGGTGCCCATCGCCGGCACGCCGTCGCCCCAGACGAAGAGGCCCGAGTTGCCGCCGCTCTTCATGTGCCGCCAGTCGCATTCGAGGATGAAATTTTCGTACATCCGCGCCGTGCGCATGTAGCCGGTGGGGATGCCGTTGATGATGATCATGCCATCGCGCACGGTGAATGTGTCGGGCGCGACATTGACGGGACTCCAGCCGGTGAGGTCCTTGCCGTTGAAGAGCGCGGTGAAGCCGGGGGGTGGCTCGTTGTCGGCGGCATGGAGCGTGAGGCTGGCGAGCAGCGCGGGGAGGAGGGCGTGGAGTTTCATGGGGATGTCGTTGGATGTTGAGAGGAAAAGGGAGCGTGGAAAGCGGCGTCACTTCCGCAGCATTTCCAGCACGGCGGCGCTCATGCCGGTGACGCCGACGGGCAGGGCGGTCTCCACTTCGGGGTGAAAAAATGGCGAGTGAAGTCCGGGCACCTGCTTCCCGCTTTTCGCGGCTTCATCGAGTTTGCCCGCGGGTGTCGCGCCGACCCAGAGCATGCACACGGGGATTTTGTCCTCGGTCATGCCGTAACGGCTGAAGTCCTCCGCGCCCATCATCGGCTTGGTGTCGCGGATGTTTTCCTTTCCGTAGATCCCGGCGAAGACGCCGCGCAGTGTCTCAATGATTGCGGGATCGTTGTTCAGCACGGGCGTGAGCGTGTCGCCGGTTTTCAATTCCGGCATCAGATTCTCGGGCAGTCCGGCGGACATCGCCTGGCCGCGCGCGATGCGGATGATGGCATCGAGCACCTTCTTGCGCGTCTCCATGCTGAATGTCCGCACCGTGAGCTGGAGGCGCACCTGGTCGGGGATGATGTTGTGCTTCGTCCCGCCGTGGATCGAGCCGACGCTGACGACGACCGGTTCGAGCGGCGGCATCTCACGGCTGTCGATCGTTTGCAATGCGAGGACGATCTGCGCGGCGAGCACGATGGGGTCCTTCGTCTTGTCCGGCATCGCGCCGTGGCCGCCGATGCCACGGATGAGCAGATCCACGTTGTCCGCATTCGCCGTGGCGGGACCGCTGGTGAGGCCGATCGTGCCGGCGGGCAGGTCGGCGTGATCGTGCAGCGCGAGGCAGACATCCGGCTTTGGAAAACGCTGGAACAATCCGTGCCTGAGCATCTCGCCCGCGCCCGCGCCGCGCTCCTCGGCGGGCTGGCCGATGAAGACGAGCGTGCCCTGCCATTTGTCCTTCATCGCGGCGAGCACGCGCGCCGCGCCGACCCAGCAGGCCATGTGAAAATCGTGGCCGCAGGCGTGCATCGTCGCCACTTCGTTGCCGTCGCCATCCTTCACGCGCACCTTGCTGGCAAAGGGGAGATCGGTCTTTTCCTCGACGGGCAATCCATCCATGTCCGTGCGGACGAGCACCGTTTTCCCCGGGCCATTGCGCAGCACGCACACGACGCCCCAGCCGCCGATCCGCTCCGTGACCTCAAAGCCCGCCGCGCGCATTTCCACCGCGAGCCGCTTGCTGGTATTCTCCTCGAAGAACGACAGCTCCGGCGCGGCGTGGAGTTCGCGGTAGAGGGCGAGCAGGCTGTCCTTTTCCCGCGCGAAACCGTCCTGCAATGCCGTGGCGGGTTCCTTTGCAAACGCGATGCCGCAGAGCGGCGCGAAGAGAAGCGCGCCAAGCAACGCGCAGCGGGTAGAGTTCATGCGGGCACGCTAGCCGCGAACGAAGGCCACCCGCAAGATGCAAGCGCCGCGGCGTGATTTGATCCGAGTCCAAAATACCGTTGTGCAAATCGCGGCAGGCGCAAGGAGGGGCGCTTTGATAGCGCCCTCTGGCAGCGGCCGCTCCGCGCCGCTCTCAGCCAGGACCGTGGCAATGCGCAAGGCTCCTCGAACTCCGCAGATCCCCTGAGATGCTCACGCCTCTGGCTCGCTGCGGAGCGGAGCGACCGCAGCGAGAGGGCGCCTCAAAGCGCCCCTCCTTGTCCTCGCCGCCACGCATTCTTGGACCGAAAATGAATCACGCCGCAAGCGCCGCGGCAGCCTGAAAACGCCTCGACGCCCGCGCGGCGCGTTCCGCAAGGTGCGAGGATGCAGGTTCCGCTACTCGATCTCCGTGCCCAATACGCTCCGCTGAAGGCCCGCATCATGGCCGAGATCGAGGCGGTGTGCGACAGCCAGGCGCTCGTGCTCGGGCCAAAGACGGAGGCCTTTGAAAATGCCGTCGCCTCGTACTGCGGCGCGAAACACTGCATCGGCGTGTCCTCCGGCACGGATGCGGAACTCGTGCTGCTCATGGCGCTCGGGATCGGGCCGGGCGATGTGGTCCTCACGACGCCGTACACGTTTTTCGCCACGGCGAGCTGCGTGAGCCGGCTCGGTGCGCGTCCGGTCTTCGTGGATATCGATCCGGCGACCTGCAACATCTCACCCGCTGCGTTGGAGGCGGCGCTGAAGAAGCATCCGACGGCCAAGGCGATCATCCCCGTGCATCTCTTCGGCTGCTGCGCGGACATGGCGGCAATCATGGCGCTCGGCGCGCGGCACGGGATTCCGGTGTTGGAAGACGCGGCCCAGGCACTCGGTGCGCGGCATCCGCTCGGCGGCGCGGGCGCGATCGGTGAAGCGGGATGGTTCTCATTTTACCCGACGAAGAACCTCGGCGCTTTCGGCGACGCGGGGATGGTCACCTGCGCGGACGATGCGCTCGCGGCGAAGATCCGCGCGCTGCGGAATCACGGGATGGAGCCGCGTTACTTTCACAAATGGATCGGCGGCAATTTCCGCATCGACGCGATCCAGAGCGCCGTGCTCTCGGTGAAGCTCCCTCACCTCGACGAATGGAGCGCCGCACGCGCCGGACACGCGGCCCGCTATCGCGAACTCTTCACCGCACGCGGGCTGGACAAGTTCGTCGGCCTTCCCGCCGAGCCGTGGAAGGGCACGGCGCACCATCACATCTACAATCAATTCATCCTCCGTTCACCGCGACGCGATGCGCTGCGCAAGCATCTGACCGACGCCGGCGTCGGCAGCGAGGTGTACTATCCGTTGCCGCTGCACATGCAGGAATGCTTCCGCGACCTGGGATACCGCGAAGGGGATTTCCCCGAGAGCGAACGCGCCGCCCGCGAGACGCTGGCGCTTCCGGTTTACCCGGAACTCAGCGCTGAGCAGCAGGACTACGTGGTGGATGCTGTCGCGGGGTTTCATGGGTGACGGGGGAGCGCCGCGCGTCCCCGCCGGCCATGGAAGCAAACGGTGCAACCGCACTTCGACCCCGAGTGCGCAAGAACGGAGCGAGGTGGCCGTCGGGGACGCGCGGCGCTCCGTTTCTACGCCACCACTTCCGTGCCGATGCCCTTTTTGCTGAACACCTCGACGAGCAGCGCGTGCGGCGTGCGACCGTCGATGAAGTGAACTTTTTGCACGCCTTCCTTCAAGGCGTGCGCGGCGCTCGCGACCTTTGGGATCATGCCGCCGGTGATCACTTCGTCGGCGATCAGTTTCTCGATCTGTGCGCGGGTCACGCTGGGGATGAGCGATTCGCGATCGTTCGGATCGCGCATGAGGCCGGGCACGTCGCTGATGTAGATCATCTTCGCCGCCTTCAGCCGACCGGCGATGCTGGCAGCGGCGATGTCGGCGTTGATGTTGTAAACCACGCCGTCCGCATCCTGCGCGAGCGGGCTGATCACCGGCACGACTTCACGCCGGACGGCTTCTTCGATCGCCCCGGTGTGGACGTCGATCACCTCGCCGACGAAGCCGAGATCGACCTTCGTTCCGCCCTCGTCCTGTGGTGGAAGCCGCCTGCCGACGAGGCACGTTCTGCCGTGAATGCCGGTCGCTGTTCCGCCGAACTTCACGATGCGCGCGGTGATGTCGGGATTGATCGCGTTGTCGAGCACGTCCTGGACGATGGCGATGGCTTCCGCATCGGTGACGCGCAGGCCGTTGACGAAGCGCGGCTTCTGCCCGGCGTCGCGCATGCGCTGGGAAATCGCCTTGCCGCCGCCGTGGATGAGGACGGGATTGATGCCGACGGCCTCGAGCAGGACGATGTCATGGAGCAGCCGGTCGATGACGGCGTCGTCCTCCATCGCACTGCCGCCGTATTTGATGACGAAGAGTTTGCCGCGGAATTTCTGGATGTAAGGCAGCGCTTCGATGAGCGCTTCAGCGCGGGCGGTGACGGAGAGGGACATGTTCATTTGCGGGGGATTCGGGGCAGGTGCGGGTCGCTAGCCACCGGTGCCGTCGCCCATGTTCAGCTTCACGTAGTCGGTCGTGAAGTCGGTGGTGTAAACGATGTATTCGCTGCGGCCCTGGTTGAGGTCGATGCAGATGGTGAAGCGCTTCTGTTTCACGATTTGCCGGAGCTTGTCCATCGGGGTCCGCGCGAGCATGCCGCCTTTCACCGCGAGCACGCCGTCGTAGTAAATGTCCACCAGTTCCTCGCGCATCTTGGCCCCGCAGTAGCCGAGGGCATCCACGATGCGTCCCCAGTTTGGGTCCTCGCCGAACCACGCGCATTTCACGAGCGTGCTGTTGGCCACGGCCTCGGCGGCCCGGCGCGCGTCGGCGAGCGATGCGGCGCCGTGGACATGCACCTCGACGAACTTCGAGACGCCCTCGCCGTCCTTCACGATCATCCACGCCAGTTCACGGGTGACATCGTCGAGCGCGGCCTGGAAGGCCTTGAATTCCTTCGTCCCGCAGTTCAGCGATTTGTTTTCCGCCGCGCCGTTGGCGAGGACGATCACGGTGTCGTTCGTGCTCATGTCGCCGTCGATGGTGATGCGGTTGAACGATTGCTCCACCGAGACGCTGACTGCGCGCTGGAGCGTCGTTTTGTCGATGGCGGCGTCGGTGGTGATGAAGCACAGCATGGTGGCCATGTTCGGATCGATCATCCCCGCGCCTTTCGCGATGCCGCCGATGCGGACGTGCTTGCCCTGCACGGTGAATTCGACCGCGAACTCCTTCGGAAATGTATCGCTGGTCATGATGGCCCGTGCCGCCGCGGTGCTGCCGTTGCGGCTGAGGCACTGCGCGCTTTCAGCAAGTGTGCCCTCGATTTTTTCAATCGGAAGCTGCACGCCGATGCGGCCCGTGGAGCAGACCATCACCTGCTGGTCGCGGACGTCGAGCGCGGCGGCAGTCGCGGCGCACATGCGTTTTGCATTCTGGAGGCCGGGCACTCCGGTGCATGCGTTCGCGTTGCCGGAATTCGCGACGATGACGCGCACGTCGTGCGAGCGCAGGTGCATCCGCGAGACGCGGACTGGCGCGGCCTTCACCTTGTTCGTCGTGAAGGTCGCCGCGGCCACGGCCTTGGTGCGCGAGACGATGAGTGCGATGTCCGGGGTGCTCTTGTTGGTCGCTTTCACGCCGCAGAAGAGACTGCCGGCTTCAAAGCCTTGCGGGGCTGTGATGCCGCCCGGGATTTCTGAATGGGACATTGGTGTTCGGAATGGGTCGCGCAGCGCCTTGCGGCGGTTTTGCGGGCGGCTGGTATGCTGCGAAGGTCTGCGGAGATCAAACGGGAAGTTGGACGCGCGCCGCGATTGAGCGGACGTGATGGAAAACGGGGCAGGGAATCGCATGGCGCGCACCGTTGCACAGTCCGTCCCGGCTGTGTGGACAGCGGGCGGGACGCCCGCTGTCCGTCTGGTGGGGCGGTGCCTGCCGAGACACTGCCGGAGGCCGAATCCAACTGCGGGCGGGATGCCCGCAGGCCTCACAGCCGGGACGGGCTGTGCCACACTTCCGCGCCGGCTCCGCTCAGTTTCCGCGCCACTTTCAATCCCGCCACAGGCGATGTTATTTTTGCACTTTGCGGTCTCAGTGAAGTGGGTTACGCGCTGTGACTGCCTTATGAAAACGCCCCTCGCTGCCTCGCTGTGTCTGGGTCTGTCCGCCATCGTGTCTTTCGCCGGTGACGTCGGCGGCTGGCGGTCCAGGGGCTTCGTAAATCTCGCGCTGCAAAAGGGCTGCAAGTTCGCATTCCAGAGCAGCGGCGATCACGGCAGCACGCACATCAGCTATGCGCTCGTGTACGCCGAGGACAACACCCGCGACGCCATCGTCGCCGCGATGAAAAAGCGCCACACGTACTCCGCGACGGACAACATCATCGCCGACTTCCGCTGTGATGAACAGATGATGGGCGATGAGTTCACCTCCAGCGAAGCGCCGAAGTTCCGCATCCACCTGAAGGGCACCGCTGCGTTCAAGAAGGTCGTCTTCGTGAAGGACGACGTGGAAATCTTCACCGCTGAGCGCGGCAAGGCGGAGTGCGACGTCGAATGGACCGACCCGAAACCGGAAGCCGGCAGGACGAGCTATTACTACGTCCGCGGCGGACAGGAGAACGGCGAACTCGTCTGGGCGAGCCCGATGTGGATCGCGCACCGGGCGGCGAAATGAAATGTAGCGCCGACGAGTCTTCGGCACCGCACGTGTGGTCCGCCGCGGGTCGTGAAATTGTGCTGCGCGTTCATGGTTCCGATGAGCGTCCTGAATCGTGCGCAGACAGGTACACGCGTTGCGCGACTTTGGTCCTCTCTCCTGCTCTCGCACCATTTTGTCGCCGACTCGTCGGCGCTACATTGCTGCCACGCCTCGCCGCCTCCATCGGGGCGTCGCTGCTCATCTTCACCCTTGTCTGTTTTGCATTTGCGCTCGTCAGCGTCGCAGGCGCACACAACACGGACACCAGCTACGCCCGCGTCCGCATCCTCGACGACCGGCTGGAGGTCCGGCTGACGCTGGACATTTCCACGCTCCTTCGCGTCGCTCCAAACATAGATGCCAACCAGGACCACGCGCTCAGCAAGGAGGAACTCCGGCTCGCGACTCCGGCGTTGCAGCAATTTCTCGCGGAGCACGTCGGCATTGAGATCGACGGCAAGGCCAGGCCGATGGCCGGTGCGAATGATCCGTTCTGGCCACTGGATGCACCCGATCCGATTCCCGGACAGCTCTGGCACACGAAAGAGGCACTGATCTCGTTTCCGTTCACCCTTCCGCTCGCAGCGCCGCTGAAGGATGTCGCGCTGCTCTTCGACATTTTCCGGGCGCTCGGCGACGCGCACACGGTCCTCGGTGTCTTCGAATACCGCGGCACCTCCACGCAGGTCGTCTTCAACCTGGCGGAACCGGATTTCCTCTTCGACACCACATACGCCCCTGCGCCGCAAACGGTCCCGCCGCCGCCCGTCCCGCCGCCCGCGACCACGGCGCCTCCGCAGCCGCCGGTCGATCCGATCCCCACCGCACGCGGTTCGCATCGCTCGAACGTGGATGACTCTCCCGCGTGGCGATTCTTCAAGCTCGGCGTCGCGCACATCCTCACGGGCTACGATCATCTGTGCTTCCTGCTCGCGCTGCTGATCGTCAGCCGGCTGCGTCCGCTCATCGCGATCGTCACATCATTTACAGTCGCGCACAGCATCACGCTGCTGCTCGCGGCGTTCGGCATCGTGACGCTGCCCACGCGTTTGATCGAGTGCGCCATCGCGCTGACCATCGTCTTCGTCGGAGCCGAGAATCTCTGGCGCAAGGATTACGGTCACCGCTGGAAGCTGACGTTCTTCTTCGGCCTCATCCACGGATTCGGTTTTGCAAACACGCTCGACCCGCAGGAGCTGCCCGTGCAGGCAAAGGCGAAGTGCCTCGTGGTTTTCAATCTCGGTGTGGAAGCCGGCCAGCTCGCCGTCGTGGCCGTGCTGCTCCCAGTCTCACTGGCGCTGGCGAAGTGGAGGTTCGGCCCGCAGGCGAAGGCCGTCGTGAGCATCGTCGTCGCGCTGCTCGGTCTCGCGTGGTTCCTCGACCGCGTCTTCGCCCTCGGCTGGATGCCGTTTTGAACGCAGAGCGCGGAACGCGGAGCGCGGAAAGAAAGATTCGTAGCCGACGATGTGGCGCCGACGACTCGTCGGTGTGGCGGGATGGGCGGAGGTGGCGGGATGGCACGGCGCAGGTCACAGGACGGCTCCCCCGCGCGGCAGTCGCCGCAGCACCAGACAAATGTCGTCATCTGACGACCGTGTCACCGACGGCGCGGCGCGGGAGCGGCTCCGCTCCATCCTGCCGCCTCCGCCCATCCCGCCGCACCGACGAGTCGTCGGCTCCACATTTCCGCGCGCGCTTCGCGGTTTCCCGCGTTGAATATCCGAACAGCCTTTGGGGCTACGGCAGCCCCGCCTTCACAGTCACCATCTTCGCGGGATCGAGATGCTTCTTCACGGCGGCGTTCACCTGTTCCGCGGTCAGCTCGCGCACCTTCGCGGGAAATTCATCCAGCCACGCAACATCGAGCCCGCGTTCCGCACAGCGGAGAAGCTGCTCCGCGAGACCGTGTGTCGTTTCGAGGGTCACGGTGAATTGCCCGGCCGCCGCGCCCTTGCGGTATTCGAGTTCGGCGACGCCGATGCCTTCGCTCCACCACGAGTTGATTTCACGCCGCGTGCTCGCCAGACCGCGTTCGAGGAGCGCAGGGGCAAAGGTCGCCTTCGTCACCCACACGCCATCGCGAAACGAATCCCCTGCGAGCGCCGCACCGATGCCGTAGGTGAGACCCTCGCGGTCGCGGACATTGCCGACCAGCCGGCTCGTGAAGCCGCGTCCGAGCGCGCCGGTGCCGATATTCACCGCGAGCCAGTCCGCATCGCTCGCGCGCAGTCCGCTCGACTGGCCGATGATGACGCTCACGCTCGATTTGTCCGGCATCTGCACGATCTTCTCGCCCGGCGCAGGCTGCGGCGTCACGGCTGATGCGAGCGCCTTGCCGCCTTTCCATCCGGCGAACGCCTTTGCGATCTCGGCACTGAACGCCGCCGCATCGAGATCGCCCACAGCGGCGATCCGCATGCCGTCCGGGCCATAGTTCGCCGAGTGAAAATCACGCAGCTCCGTGATCTTCGTCCGTTCGATCGCGGCGATCAGTTCAGGAATGCCGGCCCGGCGCGCGGGGTGTCCCTTTGGAAAAACCGCCTGCGAAAATGCGATGGCCGCCTGCTCATCCGTTTCCTCCAGCGCGAGCTGCGCCTCGGCGGCGAGCTGCTTCTTTGCCTTGGAAAATTCCGCCGCGCTGAATGCGGGCGTGCGGAGCTGTTCGGCGAGCAGCGAGATCACCAGGGGCATGTCCTTGCTCAGCAGCTTTGCTTCAAACTCCACCGTGTCCGCGCCGACCTTGAACTCCAAGGCGACGCCCGCCTTCTCCAGCATGTCCGCGATTTGAAATTGATCGTGCTTCTTCGTGCCGCGCTGGATCATCGCCGCCGCGAGATGCGCGAGCGCGGGATTCGCCGCGGCGCCTTCGCCGGCCCTGAGACTGCCCCGCAGCGTGACGACATCCTTCACATCCGAACGGCAGATGCGCAGTTCGATGCCTTCGATCCGCTCCTGCTTCACGAGTCCGGTGAAGTTCGTCTTCGCGGGCGGCGGCAGCGTCGTTTCCTCGGTCTTGGCCGGGACCACGGCTTTCAGCGGCGGCTTCTCGTCGGCCTCGGGTTTGCTGTCGTCGGCTGCGCTTTCCTTCGAAGGCACGAACCAGCCGGTGACGCTGCGGTCCTCGACGAGGAACGCATTCGCCACGCGCTTCACGTCGTCCGCCGAGACCTTGCGCAGCTTGTCGTCGAACGACACGTGGAGCGTCCAGTCGCCGACGGCGATGGATTCATTGAGCTGCTCGGCTTGGGCGAATGATCCGTCGCGTGCGTATGCGCGTTCGGCGAGCAGCTTGGCGACGGCGGTTTGCAACTCGGCGGGCGTCACGCCGGTCTTCCTGATGCGATCGATCTCCGCGAGGAGCTTGCGCTCGACTTCCTCGTGCTTGGTTCCCGGCGTGAGGTCGGCGGTGATGATGTGCAGCGACGGATCGCGGGTGAAACCGAGATGGCCGCTCACTTCCGCGGTCAGGTTCTTGTCGGTGAGCGCGCGGTAGCAGCGGCTGGTCTTGCCTGCGGTGAGGATCGCGCTGAGAACATCCACGGCGGGCCAGTCGTCGTCCGTCGCCCGCGGCGTCTTGTGCGCGATGGCCACGACGCCGAGTTCGCCGCCGCGCTTCACGATCACGCGGCGCGGTCCTGTCTGCTTCGGCTCCTCGGTGTACATCGCGGGAATGGGTCGCGGCGACTTGGGGATCGCTCCGCAGAATTTGCTGATCTCCGTCAGCGCGGTCGCAGGCTCGAAATCTCCGATGACCGTCACGGTCGCGTTATCCGGCCAGTAGAATGTGTCGTAAAACTCCCGCAGCTTCGCGATAGGCACCTTCTCGATATCGCTGCGCCAGCCGATCGTGTCGTGGTGATACGGATGCGCGAGGAACGCCGTGCTCCACAGTTCCTTGTCGAGCGCCGAGCGCGGGTCGTTCTCGCCGCGCTCGAATTCATTCCGCACCACGACCATCTCCGGGCGGCGGTCGTCCTCGCGCAGGGCAAGGTTGCGCATGCGGTCGGCCTCCACCTCGATGAGCAAAGGCAGCGCATTCTTCGGCACGGTGGCGAAATAGTTCGTGCGATCGAGCCACGTCGTCGCGTTCGTCTCGGCACCCACGCGTTCGAGCACCTGGTCGAAACCCGTGCCCTTGCTGCGGTCGAATTTTTCCGTCCCCTTGAACATGAGATGTTCGAGCAGGTGCGTCGCGCCGGTCGTGCCAGTCACTTCATTCCGCGAGCCCACGCGGTAGGTGACCATGAAGGTGACCACCGGTGCGGACTTCACCGGCAGCAACAGGATTTGCAGGCCGTTCGATTCCAGCCGGTATTCGGAGATCGTCCCGACGGTGCGGACGAACGGGACGCCGGGAACCTGCGCCGGCTTTTCTTCTGCGGAAAATGCGGGGACGATCATGGCGAGGATGAGTGCGGGGATGAAGGCTTTCATGGAAGGGAGGGCGGTGGGTGGCAAAGTGGAAGCGCCCCCCACTTCTTCTTTGTCACGCCACCGGATAAGCAAGGGATTCAGAATAAGAGGAAGAGGCGAAGGCTACTGCGCGAACTGGAGATCATAGAGTCTGCGATAGACGCCGCCTTTCTGCACCAGCTCCGCGTGCGTGCCGGTCTCCACGATGCGGCCCTGATCCATCACGATGATCTGGTCGGCGCGCTGGATGGTCGAGAGACGGTGCGCGATGCAAATGGTGGTGCGCCCGACCATCAGCTCCTCCAGCGCGGCCTGCACAGCGCGCTCGGATTCCGTGTCGAGCGCGCTCGTCGCTTCGTCGAGGATGAGGATGGGCGCGTTCCTCACGATGGCGCGCGCGATGGCGATGCGCTGGCGCTGGCCGCCGGAGAGCATCGCGCCCTTTTCGCCGATGATGGTGTCGTAGCCCTCGGTCTTCTCGGTGATGAAATCGTGCGCGTAGGCGTGGCGCGCGGCCTCGATGACTTCCTCGCGCGTGGCGCCGGGCCGGCCGAGGGCGATGTTCTTGAAGATGTTGTCGTTAAAAAGCACCGTCTCCTGCGTGACGACGGCCATCTGGGTGCGCAGGTCGCGCGTGTGGGCCTCGCGGATGTCGGTGCCGCCGATGGTGATTTTGCCGGCCTGCGGATCGTGGAAACGCAGCAGCAGATTCGTGACGGTCGTCTTTCCCGCGCCGCTGCTGCCGACGAGCGCCACGAGATGCCCGGCCTTCACCGTGAGACTGAAGTCGTGCAGCACCGGCTTGTCGTCGTAGCTGAACTGGATGTGCTCGAAGACCACGTCGGCGTCCGCCGCCTTCAGCGGCTTCGGGTGCTCCGGTTCGACGATGTCGCTCTTGATCTCGATCAGCGCGAACACCGACTGCGAAATGGCGCGCGCCTGCTCGAGCTGGTTGTGCAGGCGGATGAGCGCCTTCATCGGCTGATAGAGCAGAAAAATGCTGCCGATGAACTGCATGAGATCGCCCGGCTGGAGCTTCACCGGCGACCAGAATTTGATGTAGAAAAAGAACACCGCGATGCCGACCGCGCCGAGGATTTCCATGATGCCGCTGGGCAGTTCGCCCGAGCGGATGATGCGCATCTGGTGGTTCGCGCCGAGGCGGGAGGTCTGCTCGAAGTCATCCCCCGCCTTCGATTCGAGATTGTAGGCCTTCAGGATGCGATAGCCGCTGAGGGACTCGTGGACGAGCTTGCCCTGATCGGAGATCTGCTGGGCGAGGATTTTCGCCGACTTCCGCAGGCGGCGCGCGTAGGCCACGTACGGCAGCAGCGTGAATGGCAGCACGGTGACGCACAGCAGCGTGAGGTGCGTCTGGCTGACCAGCAGCAGCGCCACGAGGCTCACGACCGTGATGGGCTCGCGGATGATCGTCACCCACGCATTTCCCAGCGCGTGCTGGATGCTGTCCGCCGCCTGGAGCTGCGACATCAGCGTGCCGGTGCTCACGCGGCTGAAGAAGCTGGAGCCGAGGCCGAGCACATGGCGGAACATTCGCACCCGCAGATCCACGATGACGCGCATCGAGACCCAGTTCATGAGATACACGTTCAGATAGCCGAGCCCGGAACGCAGCAGCATCGTGAGCGGGATGAGCGCGACGATGAGCGCGAAAACGACCGTGGAAGCCTCGCCGCCCGACGCGTTAAACCAGCCGCTCGCCCATTCGACAAACCGCCGCGTGAAGCCCGGCGCGGAACTCAGCATTGAGGGCGTCTGTGCGGCGTCGGTACTGGGGAAGACTGTATTGATCGCAAGCTTCACGCTCACCATGAGCATCGGGTTCGCGATGCCGGCGAGGACGCCACACAGGATGCCGGCCACAAGACGAACGGTGTACGGCTTTGTGAGTGCTAGCCCCTGCAGGAGAAACTTGAACATCGAAGTCCGCCAGAGTGCGGAAAACGCGCAGCCAAGGGCGAGAAATTTCTTTTCGAGTCCGCTTCCAATGCGGGGATCGTTTCCGCGCTTGGGCGAAATGGGAATTGAATTGCCTGGCCCGAAGCAGAGAGTTCGAGCAGCCCTCGCGCCCTGCCGAGTGGCTGACCAATTCAACTCTCCATTCGCATGCCCGATCCCATCCATCCCGGCAATATCACGTTCGACATCTCGTTTCGGAAGAGCCCATCGCCGTCAGCCGTCGATGCGGCTGCACCGTTGCGCATTGCGATCCTCGGCAGCTTCAGCGGACGGGCGGACGCCGATGCGGGTCGAGCGCTCCGGGTCGATTGCGATAACTTCGGTTCGGTCTGCACGCAGTTCGGGGCTTCTCTGCACCTGCCGCCGTGCAGCGAGGGAACGGCGGACATCGACATCGCATTCGGGCATCTCGACGATTTTCATCCGGATCATCTGCTTCAGACCGTGCCGGCGCTGAAGGGACTCGCCGATCTCCGCGCACGATTGCTCAACCCCGGCACCGCCGCGGCCGCGGCCACGGAACTGCGCGGGATCTTCCGGGGAGGTGCGACCACGACACCGGGGATGCCCGAAGCCTCGCAGCCGGAATCCACCGGCGACACGCTCGCCCGACTCCTCGGCCGGCCTGCGAGCAAGCCGTCCGCACCCGCCGGGCCAAAGTCCATCGTCGAACAACTCATCAAGCAGGCGGTTTCCCCTTCGATCGTACCGGCACCGGCGCCCGAACAGTCTTCGCTCCTCGCGCTGCTCGATTCGGAAATCGCGACACGCCTGCGGCGCATTCTGCATCAGCCCGACTTTCAGGCACTCGAATCCACATGGCGCGGTCTCGATTTCCTCGTGCGCGAAGCTGGCGACGAGGTGAAGCTTCACGCCATCGACATCTCGCGCGAGGAACTCGATCGCCAGCTTGCAGCGCTCGACAATCCTGCAGCGACCAGGATCGGCAGGGAGCTCGGACAACTCGCCCCTGCCGTCATGCTCGGCGCTTTCTCGTTCGGTATGGCAGACGCGGATGCCCTCGCACGTATCGCGCGACTCGCTGCGGCCTGCGGCACGGCGTTCATTGGTGGCGCAAGGCCGGAGATGATCGGCTGCAGCTCGCTTGCCTCACAGCCGAATCCCCTCGATTGGGCCGAGACCGGGGAGGCGGACCTGAAAGCATTCTCTGATCTGCGGCGTGCGCCGGAATCCAGCCGCATCGGTCTCGCGTTGCCCCGCTTCCTGATCCGCCAGCCGTATGGCAAGGAAAGCGACCCCATCCAGACGCTCCCATTTGAAGAGCTGCCGCCGACGGATTCGCACGAATGCTACCTGTGGGCCAACCCCGCTTTCCTCTGCGGTCATCGGCTGTTGGACTCCTTCGCCGCCGATGGCTGGGACATGGAACTCGGCGGCGCGGGCGGAGAAATCGGCGGACTTCCCGTGCATTCGTTCCGAACCGGTGCGGAGAAGGAGACAAAACCCTGCGCCGAGGCATGGCTCTCCGAAAAGGCCGC
>Ga0105046_10004070_pt1 | contig 23238 bp, 20 predicted proteins | sample MAT03_FD_78385 | JGI IMG/M metagenome (GOLD analysis project Ga0105046, IMG submission 78385) | Freshwater microbial communities from Lake Fryxell liftoff mats and glacier meltwater in Antarctica - MAT-03 (megahit assembly) | ecosystem: Environmental > Aquatic > Freshwater > Ice > Liftoff...
ATAGTTTAATATTAGTTGAAGATGCCGAACTCACCGCCCAATGCAAAGCTGTCCTACCCTTATAATTCGAATTAACATCAACACCATACTTAATTAATTCTTCCAAAATATTAGACAGCTCTTCATAGCCAGCAACTTTGTGAAAGATTTTAATTAGATCTGCGCTTTCGCAACTTTCGTTCCATTTCATATAGCGCAAAGCTGCTTTCTTAAATGCTTCTTTGTAATTTTCTTGTTTACGTTCATAGTCATCAAACCACAAAGGCGTTGCTCTTCTAAACAGCGATTCATGAACATTCATTGCCGAAATTGGAATCACACCAACTATCATCAAGGCCAATAAACACAAATTTTTATACATTTTTTCTCCATTTTAAGATCCATATAAAACAATATGAAAACATTTTTATAAATTAAGAATACATTATTACAACACAATGGTCAAAAAAGTGGCCAAGCAGTTCGTTTACCTAAAAGCGATACCGCTTTCTATTAACTCAATTTTTGTTAAAATTATGGTACTCAACCTTTCACCATCTGTTAAAAATGTATATCAATGTCCGCTTACTAAATAGGTATAAAAACCTTCTCATATATAAAGTGCCTGACTCATGGTCATGTACTAATTTAGAGGGCAGAATAGTCTTAGTGCCACTTAAAAATCAAATAAAAAAGGGTTATGTTGAGTCGGTCCAAAAAGAGCTAGATGCTAATCAAAATTATACAATTAAAGAAGCAATGGATTTGCAAAATTCTCCTGACGATCCTAATTTTCATGCTTTTGTTCAGAAGGTTAGCAATTACTACGCGGTTGATAAAATAGATATCCTTGAACGATTAAGTAGAGTATTTGATTTTAAGGAACCCGAGAATCTTGACCACTTGGATGATGCACAGCTACCAAAAGAAATTAATCTCAGCCTCACCCTTACGCCCGAACAATCTGAAATCGTAGAAAAAACAACAACTCAGATAAATCAGAATAAGCCATATATCGGGCTTATTCATGGAGTAACAGGGTCTGGCAAAACGGAGATTTATAAAAATCTCATTTATAATACACTTAAGCTTGGTAAAAGCGTGTTGTTTTTATTGCCCGAAATTTCGTTAGCAATCGAATTCTATAAACGATTTAAAAGAGAACTGCCTGATGATTTTAATATCTACAGCTTTCATAGTGCAACTGGCGCAAAAAACAAAAAACTTCTATGGAAAGCGCTGGTAAATCAAAATCCTGTTTTGATTATAGGGGTACATCTTCCCGTGTTCTTGCCCATGGCCAATCTTGGATTAATACTCATCGACGAAGAACATGACGTTGGATTTCAAGAAAAGAAACATCCTAAATTTAATACCAAAGAAATTGCATTAATTAGAGCTCAAGTTTATAAAATACCGGCCATTTTGGGATCAGCAACTCCATCCATTGCCTCATTATATGCCGTTCATCAAAAAGGTTGGGAGCTCTTTAGGTTAAAAGATAGATTTAAGGGAGTTTTTCCTGAAATACAGTTAGTTAACCTTAAGCACCGAGAAAGAGGTCATTTTTGGATAAGCAGGGAACTGGAAAAAGCTATTGCTCACTGTTTAGAAAAAAAAGAGAAGAGTATAATTTTTTTAAACAGACGCGGCTACTGTTTTTTTGTCCAGTGTAAATTGTGTGGTCATATCCCAAATTGCGTTAACTGCTCAATCAGTTTAACACTCCATTCTGATCGAACATTACGTTGCCATTATTGTAACTTTAGAACCTCAGAGCCTACAGCTTGTTTAAAATGCAATGCAAAAGAACAAGATATTTTAAAAAAAGGAATCGGCACTCAACAAATTGCCAAGATATTAGCCAAGTTATTTCCAGAAGCCCGCATTGGTAGATTAGATCTGGACACAAGTATCGACAAAAAGAATCTCCAAGCAACGCTGCAAGATTTTGATAATGATAAACTTGATATTTTAGTTGGCACTCAAACCATCACCAAAGGCTATAACTTTCAAAAAGTAACACTTATAGGCATTCTCTGGGCCGATTCGAATCTTAGTTTTCCTATTTATAATGCTAGCGAAGCTGCGTTACAACAAATCATCCAAGTGGCCGGTAGAGCCGGAAGACAAGGACAAAAAAGTTTAGTTGTGGTTCAGGCCATTAAAAATCATGAGATATTTAACTATATTAATGAACATCGGTATGAAGCTTTCTATAATTATGAAATAGAAAATAGAATTGCGGTACGCTATCCCCCATTTATACGATTGGCTGAAATTGAGGTGAAGAACCAAGAAGAATCAGTTTTAGAAACAGAAGCAATACTCCTAAAAAAAGAGATGAATGGTATTATCAAAAAGTTAGGAGTATCATTGATCGTGATGGGTCCAGTTGATCCCGTTGTTCAAAAGATAAAGAATGTAAGCAGTAAAAAATTTTATCTCAAATCAGAAAACTCAACTCATCTAAGCCTCGTTTATCATCATATTGATCGCTCAAAATATTCAAGTGCAATTTATTTTACACCTAATCCCCTATCTTGAGTCATATATTTAACTCACACCGAGATCTATTGCATAACTAGAGCTATAAAAGTTAACCTAAAAATAGATTTGAGAACAAATTATGACGACAAACAAAAAAAATACGAAATTTGCCATTTTTCTTTGGCTTTTAATTTTCGGTACGTTCCTAAGCTCTATGCACTCAGTGCAAAGCAATAATATTATTGAATTATTTAAATTACAGGCGATTTTAAATTCATTAGCCAATAAAATTAATGATAAACATTCAGTTGGCCTTATGGGAGAACTTTTAGTTGGTAAAACATTTAAAGATATATTTACCCATGAACAACTAAAAAATCAGACGCCTAAAATAAATAGCAATGATTTAGTCTTACTTAAGTATGACCAAGGCCAAGCTCTCTATCAATTAAGAACATTGCAACAAAGGGGCACAACATGCGGCATTCACTCATTTAGAAATTGTCTCTGGATGATCGAAGGATTAAGTAAAAATTTTAATAATTTTGTTGAAAGCTACTTAAAAATTCTCGATGAGACCTCTTTTGATAAATATCTTCAACTATCCAGCTGCAGCACCTACGGGTCTACTCCAGCCCAAAAAAAGGACATCAAATCTGGCAAAATTTCTTGCATACAAAGCAATAAATGCTTACCAGAAAATAGTATAAAATACTTAGATCAGATTTTTGCTTTTAATTATTCACCGCCTGAAAATAAAAAATTTGTTGATGATATAAGTGAACGGTGGAGCGAGTTATATAGAACAGCGCAAAACGCATTAAAAAAAATTGAACCCCTTGAAGATATCAATGCAATTGCTTGTGCTGCAATAATTTTTTACCCATGGATCACCAGAAATGAGATTATGCCATTTTATGATTTAATTATGAGGAATAGTTTTTGCATAGGACTAGATCTTGTGTCAAATAATGGACACATGGGCCATGGAACTTGTCTGATAGCCCATAAAATAAAAAACAACACAGAGTATCTATTTTTAGATTCAATGAATTTGCCTTTTAACAATGGTATATATCAGTATATGCCCCTAATTAGTAGCCTTAAAACCTTAATCGAAAATCCTGAAAATTTTAAAAACGCACTCATTCGAAAAGCATATACACAAGCATTGGTTTTGGCATCAAAAAGCAGCCCTTTTCAGCAGATTAAAATTTTTTCTTTAAATATTTTTATAGATGATCAATTTAACGATCTAAAATTACTCAGTACTAAGCTCTACCAAACTTATAAACCACATTTTTGTAAACTCATAAAGAGCTATATGGCAAAAGATTTAGAAAATAAACGCGACTATGAAGAAATTTTGCAAAAAATGCATTGCATTGCCTAAAGGATGCTCAGCTGTTGTTTACACTAAATCCTCTAAATCAAAATTCATATCTGCCATCATGACGGCGACGTAGAACAAATTTTCAGAATGCATCATTTCTTATGCCAAATCTTCAATATTAAAATTCTTATTTAATTTCTTACTTATCTCCTCAATTTTTTCAATAAACCAGTTGAACGAAGGATCAATCGTAGGCGTACTAACTCTAACTTGAGAAGCATTGAGAGGCAAAGAATCCCTAAAATTAAATAGCGAAGCTTGAGAGTACTTCTCATGTTCAATATAATGCTTTTTTAGACCTTGCTTAATAGACTTAATTTTATCTTTTTTGTCTTCTAATTCATTAATAAGCTTAGACATGCTCTTTTTTAAATATTTAATAGAACTATCAATTAAACCCTTATGCTCAATAAAGCAAGGATCTTCCTTGTCTTTAATACTATCTTGATAAAGCTTTAATTGGCCATTTCGAGAATTAATTCTATCTTTATATTTTTTACAATTAAGCTTTATATTTTCAATCTCTATCATAAGCTTTAAATACTTTTCCTCTTTTCCAATAATGTCCAAAATATTATCAAATTTATCAATCTTCATTTGAAGATCATGTGAAGCAATACAATCAGTCCCTGAAACAAATTGTTCTATGGTACGACCGATATCGTCAACAAAATATTGGACCTGCTTTAAGTAACGAGGATAGATAGCCTTAATCAAATTTATATTTAAAATTTCTCCATAAAAAACAGAAAGATCAACCAAAATTCGATCAATCATATTAGCGTTGCTTTGTTGTACCTTATTGCGATAAAAATGATCAAAGAGGATCTGTCTTTCATAAACAAGATCTTTAATCAAATGATCAACTTCCAAAAGAGCAATTTTAACGCGTCTCAAATGTCTATCAAAACGATTTTTCATATTCTGAAGAATGAATACAGCCTCAATCAAGGCTCCTTTTGTAGCCAAATTAAGCTCAACAAGCGGCGGTTGAATAGTTGCGGCTGTTGCGACTTCAGAAACTTCATTGTCAGCAAACAACAGGCAAGAAATACAAAACGACAGCAAAAATATGCTAAAGACATTTACTTTCATTATTTTTCCCAAATAAAATACTAAACTTAATTTAATTCATTCAGAGTAGTAATTTAAATAGTTTGTGTTCAAAAATTTATAAAGCTCTTTTTTTACTATTTTTGTTTTCATCAAAAAAGAAAATAAGAAGACCTAAAAACGTTACACTACAGGCCAAAATAAAGTTTAAAGAAAATTTTTCGCTCAAAAACAAGCATCCAAAAAGATGCACAAAAAGTGGAACCGAAAAACTGGCTAATGAAACGAAAACAGCTGAATGCTTTTTCAAGACATGAGCATATAAATTATAGGCAAATATATTTCCGATCACCACGGTATAAAATACAAAAAACATAAGGGCCTTATGTAGACCGAGTTCAGAAAATGGGAAATCATACAAGATACTAAATGGCGCACCATTCAAAGAAGCATGGGTAAAAAATTGCCAATATTTTTCTCCCGTTAGGAAAGCAACCACGGGCGATAAGAAGGCACCAATCAACATAGTAACAGTATTCATCTGAGTTGGAGAAAACAACTCTTGCTTCATAGCTTTTTGAGCAATCATCCATCCAAATCTTGATGTCGCAACTCCACTTAATGCGGCTAATTCGGGCCATGAAAAGCAGAATAAGTTTTCAAGACTACAGCTAGCATCTCCACTGATTAAAATAAATGTTCCAATGCAACCCATCAACACGCCAAAAAATTTGTTTAATGTTAGTTTTTCGCCCAAAAGAAAATAAGCAAAAATTGATGCAAAAAAGGGATCTAATGCCCCCAAAAATGCAGATTTTGATGATGTTAAATATTTGAGCCCATAAGCTTTTAAGGTAGAAGGAATAAGAGTGGTAAAAACAGCAATTAATAACAACAACAACGTATGCGTTTTGAGTTTCTGCCAACTTAGATTCTTATCTCGAAAATAATTAAATACCAACAAGAATGATCCTGCAAAGAACATTCGTATTCCCACCAGTAAGGATGGACCAATAGCGTATAAAATAATTTTATTAGCAGAAATAGCACTTGCCATCAAAGCAAAGACGAATAAAGTAAATAACATTACTTTTAGTTAGTAATGAAAAAATTAGATCTATAATGCCGTAATTCTTGAATCGAGTTCATGGTATCTTCCAATGCCCGATGATTTTCAGGCTTAAAAAATCTAGCCTTTGGATTTTCAGGATACCATCTCCCAATAGTTTCTTTTACGGAACTTACATCTATGATTCGATAATTTAAAAACTTATCAATCGCTGGCATATGCTTTTTCAAAAAGATTCTATCTTGCCAAATCGAGTTTCCACAAATAGGAGCTTGATGCTCTTTTACATGTAATTTTAAAAATTCAAGAGTAGCTTTGTAGGCTTCTTCAAGAGACACTGTTGATGCCCTCACTGCCGACACTAAACCCGAAAGAGCATGTTGCTTGATGCACCACTCATCCATTTTTGACAATGCTTCATCCGTATGATGAATAACCAGAGCAGGTCCGGTTGCGACAATCTCAAGATTGTTATTGGTAATAACAGTCGCTATTTCTAAAATGGTATCTTTTTCAGGATTCAATCCTGTCATTTCTAAATCTATCCAAACTAAATTTGTTTTAAATCTTTCAAGCACGGTGTTGTTCCTTTTCGTAAATCCAGTTGTTGTCGCATCTCAAAATTGCCATCTTGATCAATTTCTAAAGCTAAGTCCTTTAGATTAACATTTTTATTATTTTTTTTATCTAATAAGATTTTTAATCTCCATGCAGCCACAATTTCAACATTCGATGGATCCGGTGCACAGACCACACCCGATTCATTTTTCCAGATACAAAAAGCACCCGCTTTAGTGGATAATTTAAGGGCATTTTCAGGAGCAAAAGGAATGTCTTTAACAAATTCTTTTAGATTTCGCTTTATAGAAACGAACGGAACGGCAAACGAAGAACTTAATTGCTTTGTACTATTTGGAGAGACTGATGCACATTTGGCTCTATTACAAATTATCGTTTTATAACCAGCTAAGTTAGCAATAGATTTTATACTTATTAAATCGCTTGCAAAACCAACACCAACAAAGGCGATTAAATACGCAAGCAATATTTTTTTCATTATACTTAAGTTCATAAAAACCTCCCGGAATTTTTAAGTACATACTTATATTTATACACTAAATACAAATTTTTTCTAGAGGCTGTTGCGCGAAACACGTTTTCGCTATTAAATAAATAATATAATTACAAGGATATAAATATGAAAAAAACAATAAAAACAGCACTGCTACTAGCTTTAATTTCCGGATCAGCTTTTGCTGGTATAAATAAAACCACATTTTTAATCGAAAAATTGATAAAAACACCACTTGAACAATCGGCAAGCAAAACTAGCTGAAGCTACCATTAAGAATTAGTAGAACGGAGGTTAAAACCATGAAAACAAATAACAAAACTCATTATCATCTTATTAGCTTACTTTGCTTATTTACAAGCTTTGCTCAAGCAGGCCTAGAGGATCTAATTCAAAACGATTGGAAGCTCTTGCAGCATAAGTTCATCACAGCACCACACGCAAAAGCATCGCTAACAATACCAACAATTGCTAAATGCGTTATTGGCTTAGGTGTAGGAATTGGCACTGGTTTTGGAGTTAACAAAGCTTATAAAAAATTTGTTAGAATCAAAAATGGCGACCAAGCATTATATACCGATTTTCAAAACATGATGTCATCCATAGGCTATTATTCCCAAGTGCCCACCGCAATTGCCGCAGGATGTTTAGCATGGTACAAAGTACATACTACTTTAGTAGCACATTATCAACGGAATCAACTTATCGATCTTTTAGAAAATTGGCCTAAGGTTAAATCTCGCCTGCCTAGCGAACTTCAATCAGGCTTAGAGGAGATATATAAGGATTATAAAGAAAATCCAAAATATTTTGCGTATAAATCGGATGACATCATCAGAGTTATAGTAGAGCAAATCGATGATAAATTTAGAGATAAAACTTATCGAAAATTTTGGGATGCTAAAATTTTGAATGGTAATATCATTTTTGATATTGGGAATACAATCGCTTCATTTGCGAATATTTTTAAGTAATAACTAGAAGAAAAATGAATACCAATGCATTGTTTTTACTTTTTTTTATGAGCTTTGCTCCATCCATTATTGGGATGGAGCAACAAATAACAGATGATGGCAACAACATTATTGTTACTGAAAAATCAGACGAAATTTTTGAATTTTTTATTAACTTAGATCCAGAATTACAGATCTATATTTTATGGTTTCTAATTGATTATATCATTTATAATAATAAGCCCATAAAAGCCTTAAAAAAGGCTCTTAATTTTATACATTTGATCAAAATGGTAAATCATAAATTCTATGACCACAGAACTGTATTATTTATTAAATTAAAAGAAATAATGGTTCAAAAATTCGTTCCAATTGAATTGGCTATCTTAGGCCAGGACACTAAAGATACTTATTTAAAAAATTGCTTATCTGAGGCCCAAGATATAGAAACTGAAGGCCAAGCTCGCGAATCATTATTAGAAAAACTAGCTAAAATTTATAGCCAATCTGTTGAACTAATTTTAGCAGGAGCTAATTCTAAAATTATAATTAGTCATATCATTGAATACTATAAGGAAAAACTCCCGCACGAAGATTTAAACACAAGGTTTTTAAGCGACCCTCTGTTTATAGCGCTATGTTATGGCACGCAACTTGAGGATATCCTTGGTAACTCAAAGTACGATAAAGAATTTGATATTAAAGCATTTATACTATCTTGGGCAATTCAAAACGCCACAGCCAAATTAGTAAAAATTATCAAATTTATTCTTAAAGGCAGTTTTGATCCCAATTCAAATGTTTATGGCCGGGGAGGAAATTGGAAACTTCTTCACATAGTGGCTTATAATGCAAAAATTACAAGTGACGAAAGATTAACATTAATTAAACTACTTTTAGAATTTGGTGCTAATAAAAATTTAAAAACACAATCGATTGATAAAAAAACTGGGTATACTGCTTATGATTTAGCAAAAATAGCCGGTCATACTGAACTATTAGATATATTGTGCACAGATAAAAAAACTCGAAAAAATAAAAAACGATGCTTACTTTCTTGATTTTATCCAAAATATAACTGATGAGAAATGCTCTATACGATAGAAGCCAAATGCTCATTATAAACTTCGCTCAATAGACTTCTGTTGCCAAGCCTTTGTGGCCGTGGAATCAAAAGAACCAACCCAAAACCCTCAACAAGCTCATTAATTAAAAGAGCTTTAAGGCCCTATTTAAACTTGAGTCTATCAGTATATTTGAAGCAACAATAAGCATGCCGATCAAATAATATCTTTAGATACAACTAAAATTTGCTTGCCTTGAAAAGCAATGCCCAAAGCTTTAATCCGCCGAATTCCCAAACTTTTTAATTCTTGAGCATAATGCTTATTACGAATTTGCTCTAATGCTTTTTCTGCAGCACTATCTAGCGTCTCTTTACGGTCTATGAGAACTTTTTTGAATTCGATCACCAAGCCAAGTTTATTTTTATCGTGTGGTATTAACATAATATCATACCTACCATAGCCGCTTTCCCTATTTGATTTTATTTGATAAGAATCAGCTAAAAAAACTAACAACCCTAAAACAAATAGGTGGTAACTTTTTTCTGGTTCATCATTGGGCAAATCATATATACTCATACTATTTAGTATAAATTCCTGCAATAATTCAGAAAAAGTTTGAACATCACCCGTGATCAATGAATTTAGGAAAAGATCTACTTTAGCAGTTTTTAAGGTTCTGTTAAAAATATCTTCAATAAAACCCTCATAAAGAAATTTAATTTCTTCGTTAGGAATTTTGAGGTCACAATATATTTTTCCTCGCTCAAGAACATATTTTGAATAAGTCAAATATCCCGCAAATAACAAAAGACTCCAAATTGCGTCGGAATTATTTTCTATGTCTGAAAAAACAATTGCTTCATCAACCACCTTGGTAACAGTTCCATTAGATAACAATAATTCCAAATCTGCTTTCAGCTGTGCATCTGCAAGAACCAGTAATTTTTTTATGATCTGATTATCACTGGTATTGAGCCAATATGGCTGCAATTTCCCTTTTTGATCAGCATACATAAGCAGTGACCAGGGATTATAAATTGTTGCATTTCCAACAATATAACCATTATACCACTTTTGAACATCCTCAAAACTTTCCAAAAGATTATAATGTGTTAAAAGATTCTCTACCTCTGGTTGCGTAAAGCCAAATTTATCTTGGAAAGAATAATCAAGAAGCGAACAAACCTTAAGATTATTGAGCCCTGAAAAAATACCTTCTTTGGCTGTCCGCAGAATTCCTGTCAATATTCCACGCTCAAGATATTTATTATCTTTAAGAACGGACGTCAAAACAGAGCGCATAAAGTGAGTAGCCGTATTATAATAGTTATTATTATACCCAGCATGGATACATGCATCATATTCATCAATTAAAATTACAACTTTTTTGTTATAAGCCCGATACAACAATCTGCTTAAAAAAAACAAGCTATTATGATATGTTGCTTCATCAGCTTTTTTCCCCATTATAGCAATATACTCATTAATCTCACTTGATAAAATAACTTTTTCAATGGCATCGAAATGATGACTAAATGCTTGAGCAACAAGAGATACGATTTTTATATAGGTAATTTCCCAATTTTCTTCTTTAATGTCCTTAAAAGTTAAAAATATTACCGGATATTGGCCTTGGAATTTTCTATAATCCCGATTCTGCCAAATAGCAGTGTCCTTAAATAGAACGCTATTATCTTCGTCAGTCTTTTCAAAAAAATATTTTAACATTGATAAATTAAGAGTTTTTCCAAATCTGCGTGGTCGTGGAATTAAAATCACCAATCCAGAGCTTTCAATAAGCTCTTTTATCAATAAAGTTTTATCAACATAATAATAACAATCATTAAGTATTGTCTTGAAATCACTGACACCTATTGGTAATTTTTTCATATGGACCTATTTAAACTTGAGTTTATCAGCATATTTGAACGCAAGAATAACTATGCCGATCAAATTTGGAAATGCTATTAAAGAGAGAATTATATCCATAAAGTTCCATAAAAATGGCATTGGAATAATCGCGCCGGAAAATGCTGCAATAGCAGCGAAAATAAAATAGATTTTTACATATTTATATTTTGTTAAAGCTGCAACACTTTGGCCAGCGTTAAATGTATTGCCAATTAAAGAAGTGATAACAAACAAAAAGACACTTATCATTAACACAACCTGCCCACCATAAATAGGGCAGTATTCTTTAAATACTTCATAAATCAAGGTGTTACTTAACTTGCCTGGGATCATCCAGACTTTAGTTACGAGTGTTAATAAGCCTGAAATTAGGCATAGTATGATGTCAGTCAAGCTAGAAAAAATAGAAAGCACAGCTTGATCTACTGGATGTTTCACATCAGATAAAGCATGTGCTATCGAAGAAGTACCAACGCCGGATTCTGTTATAAAAACCCCCTTATAAATCCCTTCTTTCATAGCTCTAAAAAATGGAGCCATCAATAAACTACCACCTATAGATTTAAGATCAAATGCTGATTCAAAAACTAGTTTAAGTGAAGGGATAATCAAATGTATATGTTTCACTAAAATTGCACATGCAAAGCCAATATACAATAAACACATTATCGGCACCAATTTACTTGCAACATAACCAATTCTTTTAACACCAGCTAGAACTACAAATAATAGAATCGAGACTGCTATAAACCCAGAAAGCCAATGTGGAATGCCCTCTAAATTGCCTATGCATGAAATAGTATTCACTTGAATACTTGACCAAACGGTAAATAAAATTACCGTTAACACAGCATACCAATATCCTAAAAATGGTGAAACCAATTTCAAATACTGAGATGGACCACCTATAATTTCACCATTATTGGATATAGATCGACAATAAACAGAAAAAGCAACTTCCGTAAATTTGGTAGCAGCTCCTATAAAAACATAAACAATTAACCAAAAGAGCGCACCGGGACCCCCTATAGCTACAGCCATGGAAGGACCAACAACATTACCCATGCCAATAGTAGTAGCCATGGAGGTAAATAACGCTTGAAAAGGACTTATAGTTTTTGGTTCAAGTTTAGAATCAGATGACACTTCTTGAATACCATAAAATATAAGTCTATAAAATTTTTTGAGTGCAAAAATTTGAGGAATTTTAGTCTTGATAGTTAAGATTAAACCAACGCCAAAAAACAATGCGATGGTCGGTATTGATAAATACTGATTAAAATTATAAACGAACGTATAACAAATGTTAGCAAAATTCATTAAGGATACCCACTCTATAGACTTACTGCTTTTGAAAGATACAATAACGATTTTCGCAAAAGTTCATCAAAAGTTAAATCGCTCACACTTTTCTCATTTTTTATCAAATTAAGTGTACTTGAAATTTCTGGTTTTTTATACCCAAGAGAGACCAAAACATCTGATAATTCTTTAATCTTAATGACATCTGAATGACCAACATGATCGGATTCAATCGTAATTTTACTGACTTTCTCTTTCAAATGCATAATCATTAATTCAGCCTTTTTTTGACCAATGCCACTAATACTACTCAAACTTTTAATATCAGCAAAAATTATCGCTCTACAAAACTCATCCGGTTTCATCTGGGCTAAAATCGAAAGAGCAATCTTTGGGCCTATGCCAGAACAACTAATGATTAATGCAAAAACGTCTTTAGAAAATTTAGATAAAAAACCGAAGAGCTGTGGTCCATTTTCTTGATTCCAATGAAAATAAATACATAACTCAATCTCTTGATGCAGACTAAATATTTTTTCATCAGGAACCGAAACGGATAATCCTAATCCTGCACATTTAACAGTAATTAACTGATGTAAACCTATTTCCTGAATAGTGCCACTAATAAGACTCAACATTATGCTAACCAAAACTTAATTAATAATTTTTACCCATTATGAGCCATAATCGCGTTTTATGTCAACCACTAACAAATAAAGTACTAAAAAGTATATTTAGCTTTGAAGGATCATAAAGCCCAAATTTTAAATGCACATCTCTGCATTAACAGCTAACATTTAGGCTACATAATGAGCACTTTGTTACAAGCCCCCAATTATGCAGCCTAATTAAAATTTAGTGCCACATTATTTCAACAGAGCGTTCGTTAGCAGTATGTTCACGCCATCAAACGGGTTTAAACAATGTTATAGTAACTTCATTTACTGAATCACCTATTTCAACATACGTTGCAGTTTCAGTATATTCAGTGTCTTTACAGATATCATTACTTGCCCTAATCTTTTTTTTCTCCGTAAAAATCTCTGCCAACAAATCTGGAAAATCGTAACGATGCTTACTTTTGGCAATTTCTGGAGACAAATCGGCTTCACTTACTTTGCTATAACCTCGATGATAGCAGAAGCCATCATCACCAAAACAGATGCAAAAAACAACAGTTTCGGTATCTCCGTTATTGTGTTTGATTTGCCCTGGCATATAGTAAGCACTATCAATCAAATCTGAATTTGTCTGATTAGGCTGTAACTGCATTGCTCCATATTTTTTTATAATCAAATCAGCTAGCGGCGAATAAGTATGATACAATATTGAAGTAGCATCAGGAAGCTCTTCTGCGATATAGAATGGATCAAACCACTTTAAAACTCGTTGCGCATAATTAGGCAATTGAGTAGATTCTTGCTGAATCTGCACAAACTCCGTTATCAAACTTTTATCTTTAGAAGTAGTTTTTTTATTTTCTGACCGATTTGGTTGTTTAATTAGCTCTTGTTTCTCTGCCGAGTTTTTCTTTTGATTTTTTCTACGTGATCTTGTTTTTTTTATAACAGTAGGCGACGACTGAGATTGTTTGTTCTTTTTTTTAGATGCGACCAAGTCCGAAATAAAATCGTGCGGCTTTTTGTCTCTATCACAGCATTGGAATTGAAGCAAAGGCACATCTAAATTTTTAAGCATAGTACTAGTAGTAGGTACCATAAAAACCTGTGTATAGGCACTACCTTGGTCATGTAACTGAGATAAAATCGTCTGATACAGCTCTTGATAGACTTCTTCAAATCGTTCATATTTGGCAATGATTTCTTTAATCTCTTCATCAATATCAGCAGCATATTCTATATCACTAAAATTGGCATCTTGATACAATAAATCATCGTAATATTCCTTGAGATCCAATATGTCTAACAAAATATCTATCAGATTCGGCAATAGTTTTTGGGTGGCAGCAAATATTTTGTTCTCAATTAACCATGCAGCCATTACATTACTCAAACCTTTATTAAAGATCTTATCTTCGATTTTGGCTTCTAAATCCGCATTATTATATTTCATATTAGATAATATACTCAAAATCTTAGACCAAAAAAGATTAAGTCTTGCCTTGAACCAATGACTTGAAATTTTATTGCACACCGATTTGCCAACAGTCGAAATCTCTTCATTCTCATGATCCATTAACGTGGTGCATTTTTGATAAAAATGATTAAGTTGATCGCCATCGTGCCACAAATCTACCGATAAAATGGTTGGAGCAAGAAATTCAGAGGCCAACGCTTTTCCGTCGGGAGTTATAAATTGCTTCCCATTAATAACTTCATCTAGAGCATGACCACATAAAAACTGACCCTCTGTTATAGAAAAGCATGTCGGTGGATTTGTGGATGCCGTAGCTACCAAAACCTTGGTGTTATTGGTTAAATAACGAAGTTCGTTAATCAACCAAGCTTGCAATAAAAGAAGATTCCCCAGAATATTCAACCCCTCTAATTTATTAGGGCTCTTGAATAATAATGTATCTAAATTAGGTAAAGTACCCTCATTTCTTAGTATCTTTCTCTCAAGCTCTAATTGTCGCATTAATTCTTTGTGCACGGCTCTTTTTCGGCCCTCACGCTTTCTTTGCGATTTAGATTTTTTAGTATTTTGATTACTAAGCTTAGTCTGAGTATCGATGGTAGAATCAATAGCTTGTTCCATCGCCTGCTGATAATTTGTCATAAAAAATGAAATAAATAGAAATGCAAAATGCATCCTTGTAGATCTGATCATTTTTATAATCCCCCTTGTATATAAACCTGATAAATTTTATTTTATACGAATAGTTTCAAGTTGTCAATTTCGATGGGTCATGCTACCGAGGACACCTTGACTGTTTATTGCTTGTTTTTTTTATCAAAAACTGGTTCTTATGAGGCAATTCAAGCTTGAATAACTTTCGATAGCTCGACAATTTGAGAGAAAAACAATAGAATTCAAAAGAGCCTCAATTATTCTTAACGTTAGTTTTTTTTGAACTTGATTAGGCAAAAAAAAAATGGTATTGTTCTAGAATAAATCTTTGCGGGAATAGCTCAGTTGGTAGAGCGTTGCCTTGCCAAGGCAAAGGTCGCGGGTTCGAATCCCGTTTCCCGCTCCATAATTCGCCAAAGCTTCGTATAGCAGGCCATATTTTTTAAGGAATAATTTTTACAAAAATTTGACTACCGAAGTATGCCCTTCATAGCTTTAGCGTAGTAGGGCAAATTTATAAATATTATGTATTTAAATCTCATCAGTACGCATAATTCAAAGGCAACGAATAAAAAATGAAATCAATTATAGAAGAAGCATCTTCTATAGCTAAGGCTATAGAGAATGGTTGGCTTAAAGCCGGAAAACCTCAAGAATTCAGTATCAAAATATTCGAAGAACCTGAAAAAAATTTTTTTGGCATAACCAGGCGCTCAGCTAAAGTAGGTATATTTTATAACGATATCCAACCGAAGACAGAGCATGTTAGACCAAGGCCAGCATCAACTGCTCCAGCTTTTAAAAATTCAAATCCATCTACAAGAGCAACATTTGAGCACAAGCCTTTAGAAGCTGCTTCAAAACAAGCAGAACTAAAACCAGTTGAGAAAAGCGAAAAGCGGACTCTTGAAAGACCAGCTCATCATGATCAAGTAATCTGGACTCCTGAAATGATCGCTAATGTTAATACTTGGTTAAAGCAGGTTTTAGAAATAATGCAGAGTTCTAATCATTTTTCAATTGCAGCAGAAAGATTTCATCTTAAAGTGCAGTTTGATCAGAACTTTTTTGAAGACAAAGCTCGCGAAAAGCAGTTCTTTTCAGGATTATCAATCTTATTATTCCAGGTCTTAAAGATCACGTATAGAAGACCACTTAAAGGATTTAAGATACTATTCACAGCAGGAACCCCTGCTCCGTTATAGAGACTCAATGGCAGATAAGCGTGAGCTGCTTAAAAAGCAAGATAACTTGGACATGGCAGACAATGAAACGATAATAGCTCAATGTAGCCCCCAGGGGAAAGGTGCTATTGCTTTATTAAAACTGAGTGGCTCTAATACAAGAACCATAGTCAATGCTCTAGCTGAGTTACCGCAAGGTCGACAAATCATGGATATCTCGACTGGAACTGTATCATTTGGGTGGGTTATTGATGATAATAAGCAGCATATCGACCAGGTAATGTTTATAGTCATGGATGGCCCAAAAACATTTACCGGACAAGATACAATTGAAATCACTTGTCATAATAATCAGTTTCTAATTGAACAAATTATTTCTCAAGCAATCAAACATGGAGCTCGTCTCGCCCAACAAGGTGAATTTGCCCGTAGAGCTGTTTTAAATGGAAAGATAGACCTTATTCAAGCCGAGGCTATAAATGATCTTATACATGCCAATACACAACTCGCTTTAAAGAAATCACTTGCCCAAGTTGAAGGAAGTTTTTCGGCATGGCTCCAACTAATTGAAACAGATCTTATAAAAGCATTAGCGTGGTCAGAAGCTTCATTTGAATTTTTAGATGAAGAAGAAGAATTTGGTTTTCAAATTAAAGAACATATTCAAGATCTTAATTGCCAAATTATCGATCTTAAAAAAACTTTCGACTATCAACAACAAATTAGGCAAGGAATCAAGATTGCTCTAATTGGTTCTGTAAATGCAGGGAAATCATCATTATTTAATGCCTTATTAAATCAAAATAGATCAATCGTCACTGAAATTGCAGGAACAACTCGAGACATTGTAGAATCGGGTTTATATAAAAATGGTAATTATTGGACACTTATAGATACAGCTGGCATTCGACAAACAAATGACATTATCGAAAAAGAAGGGATAAGAAGATCCTTCGAGCAAGCAATAATTGCCGACATAATTTTGTTAGTTTTTGATGGATCTAGAGCTTTATCAGTTGAAGAAGAAGCATTTTATAATCAGCTACTAACGGATCATAAGCACAAAATTATTTTAATAAAAAACAAGAGCGATCTTGATAGCATCAATTGCACAAACGATGTAAAAGATAAAGATCTAAAACCATGTTCCGCCTCAATTTTCGAAAACAACTCCTACATCTCTTTTTCGAGCATTACCAAAAATAATTTAGACAAAATAGAAGAACAAATAGAACAAAAAATAACACAGCTTTTTAGCGCTATTGAATCACCTTTTCTGCTTAACAAAAGACAGTTCAGTACACTATTGACACTGGAAAGCAAGCTTAAAGCCATTATTGAAATGCTTTCGCAAAAATTTATTAATTATGAAATCATATCTTTAAATCTAAGAGACGCAATCGAACAGATGTCTGAACTCACTGGTAAATCTGTAAATGAAGCAGGACTGGATATGGTATTTAAAGAATTTTGTGTAGGCAAATAATTGCTTAAATTTGCTCTTATAACATGCCATCCATTTAATTTGCTCAAATCTTGATGTGAGTATTACAAAAATATATTTAAATCGATTAGTAAAAAATTCACCTTAAATTCTAGATCAGATTTTGCAATAATTGGTAAATTATGAAATAATTATTCGATACAATGTCGATAAAAAAATATCATTTTATCAGAATATAGCACGGCTCAGTATGTTTCACACATTAAGAAAGAACCTTGTGTTGATTCAAGCGAGGCATTGGCTCTAGTAGTTGTGCGGGCCAAAGCAGCTTTAGCTGTAAGCCCAAATATAGATTTAAAACATGATCTTTAAAATTAACACCACCCCAACGAATAAAAACAATGAGCAAAAAATCACCAATATTTATTAGCTTGTTCTTATTAGGAATGATATACAACTATAGCTATACTCAAGAATTAAATCTTGCGCCCGATAACCTCGTTACCAAAACACGTATAATGGAAGAGCAGCATACCACAATTTTTGTACACGGCACCTTATTTGCCCTATCTTGGTTAGTGCAGAAATTTGATTGCCCTCTCGGCCTAACTCCTGCTATCGCTCAAGGTGATAAATATGTTTTAGGAAAGATTCCTTATATATTAAATTCCGCGGCACCGCTATTATTCCCATTAGATAAATTCTATCTTTGGGGATGGAATGGCGAATTAAGCTTCGAAGCCAGAAGAGAGGCATCTCATGATTTATATCATTCAATAAAGCCTCTAGCTAGCCCCAAAAGAGTTATCGGTCAAAGTCATGGATGCAATGTCATTCTTAATTTAGCTAAAATAGCACATGATCATAGAGATAAAACTTTTGCTATCGATCAATTAATTCTGTTGGCAGGGCCAGTTCAACAAGCTAATTCTCACTTAATCACCTCACCAATATTTAAAAAAGTATTTTCACTCTACTCTTCAGAAGATTTGGTGCAAATTTTGGATCCACAGGCTTTATATGAAGAAACAAGACAGCTTAAGAAAAAAACGAGCTTTTTTTCGGAAAAACTATTTAAGCCGGCACCAAACTTGGTGCAAGCAGAAATAGTTATAAATGATAAAAGCCCATCTCATTATGATTTCATAACGGCTAAATTCATAAAACATTTGCCCGATGTCATCGAATTATTAGATAGCGTTACTAAAAATTCCACTGATTATGAAAAATTTCATTACAAAGTAAATATTCCATTAATTGGCAAACCTCACCTGGTACATTAGAACACAGTGATAATTATTTAGTTCTTAAATTTTATATGGACGCCTTCTAATATACGATTTTTCAAAGCAGCATAGTCATCCTTAAAAGCACTATCAAGCTCAGATAATCTAAAGAAACCTGTTTCTGTTTTGATAAACGGGTCGATAGCTCTAAATTTGGGATACTGACAAATATCATAATGCTCTTTATCTAGGACATAATGGTTTGCAATATCCATTAATTTTTTGAGATTTGAATTTATGATCGAATCATTACAATTGTTTAAACGATTCCAAATATCATTATCAATCGATGCATGAATCTCTTCAAAAGTAATGATACAAATTTCTAAAGCACGTTCCAAAACTTTACTAAATAGCATATTGCGAGCAAAATTATCATAGCCAGCCAAACGAGTATCTGTTAAATACAAAGCAAAATATGAAAGCAATCTAGCAGAAGCAATAGTTTCAAAATACCATTTTCCATTTTCAAATTTTAAGTCAGATAAAATGGTTTTAATCTCAGAGGGTTTTAAGATTCCTTCAATATAACCACCATAGAGATTATACTCAATTCGATCCGTGCATAAATCAGGAATGGATTGATCTAATATTTTAAACTCTTCGTTTTTATTCGAAACTTCTTTAGTAGTAAGATTATGCCTCTCTAGAATTCCCTTAATGCTACTATTTTGCAAAAAATAGTCATGAATATCATCTTGATAAGAATCAAGTCTTAAATCTTCTTTTAACAAAAAATCAAGAGAATGAGAAAAAATAGTATGCGAAACGTCATGAAGCAAAGCTGCCGCTTGTTCTTGAATCGAGGCACCATATTTTTTGGTTAAAAGATAAACGCAGACTGAATGCTGATACCTTGTATAGCGTTCTGGTTTATAAACATAATAATCGATACCATATTGATTGATCTCTTTTAAGCGCTGTATTTCGGGACTTTTGATCAAATCAATAATCAAAGGATCTTCTACTAAAAAATCCCCATAAATTGTACTAAACAAAAGAGCTCCATTAAGCGTTTCTTGCTCAGTAAAATAGGTATCTTGAGTGGCAAGAGAACCGCTAAGAAGCTTTTGATCAATATCGGTTGCATAATCTAGAACTGACTGATTACTCAGTAAGCTTGAATCACTAGCGTAACTATAATTTGATAAAAAATTGTTATTTAACAAAACAAAAAATAAAATGATCAATCTTGTAGTATAAGATATCTTCATCTGGACCTTTCTGCTTTAGTATAACAATTTAGATAATAACCTCCATTTAACTTCAATTAAGCGTTATCACCTTCTGCGTAGTCTGCATAATCAAAGTCATAATCTTGAGTTGTTTCATCATAACCTTGAGTTGCATCATCAGCATATTCAGTTTCATAATTATATGTTTCTGTTGGTTGTTGAACTACATCCATAGTTGGATAATCAGTTGCTTCATAGCAATATTCTACATTTGGATTAGCTTCTGTTCCAGTTGCTTCATAACAAGTTGTACCTTGTTCCATTGTATCTTCATAACAAGTAGTTGCCGGAGTAGTCTCTTGGTAACAATCTTGCGCTGGCGCTTCATAACAGGTTGTTCTTGATTGATTGCATGGCGCATTACATTGATATCTAGGGCCCCAAACACATCCAGGAATAGCGGACAATAACACCAATATAGCTAAAAATTTCTTATTCATAAGTACTCCCAATTATTGAAATAGTTCGATTTTTGTTATTTATAACATTACAGAAGAATCAAAGAGAATTTCTTCAAATTTGTCAATATTATTGAACAAATTATTCGGCATAATTTAACACACTTCTTTTCCATTTACCAGTAACAATCAAACATGGGTAATTTTTTACGTCAGATTAAAGTTCCGCAAATCTATAGCTATTCATCTGTAAAATTACTACTTTCCCACACTATTATTTCTTCTATATTTTGCAAAATAGCACGTTACCCTGTAAATTTCTCTTAAAATGATGTTATATTATACTCACATGAATAGTTCGGGTTGTTTTCCCCGAAACACAAGACTAGTACCATGCCCTACTGGCGGTATTGGAATTGCGAGTATGATAAATATGTCCATTCATTTGCAAGTCTTCATAGACTATACTTTCGGGGCATTTTATAAAACAGTTAGATTAGAAATTTGTAAAAATATAACATTAGTTTAAGACATGACAAAAAAAATTTTAATAAACGATGATCCATGGCAAACACGGGTCGCGATAACAATAAATAATGATCTGCAAAATATTTATTTTGGATCAAAAATAAAGCAAAGCCTGGAGCGCAGCTTTTTTAAAGGCAAAGTTACCAAGATAATGCCTGGTATTCAAACTGCATTTGTAGATATCGGACAAGCTAAATCTGGATTCCTTCATAATTCTGAGATAGACAGAGAACTTGCTTTAAAAAAATTAGAAGAAGGCGCCCTCTTTGAGCCATTAAAGCCAAATGAAACAACCGAGTATAAAGATAAGTGTGACATTACCAAGGTACTCAAAGAAGGCGATGAAATACTAATACAAGTAAGCAAAGAACCGCTCAATGACAAAGGTGCAAAACTTTCCACCTGCTTTGCAATTCCAGGTCGTTTTATAGTTTTGATGCCAAATATCGCCAAAATTGGGGTATCAAAAAAAATAAAATCAAAAGATGAAAGACTTCGATTAAAAGAGGTAGTGCGTGAAGCTTTACCTGAAGGCATGGGTGCCATTATTAGAACGACATCTGAGGAGCATGAAGCCAAAGAAATCATCCAAGATCTTAATTATCTGATTGATACCTGGCATGCTGTTAACAAAAAATACAAGCAAGCTAAACCCGCAGAAAAAATTTATGAAGACATAGATCTGTCGTTACAAATAGTTCGTGATTATCTAGATAATGACGTTGAACTTATTTTGGTCGATAATAAAGACACTCAATTGCAGGTTTATAAGTTTGTTAAACAGGTAGCACCTGAACATGCTCATAAAGTTAAACTTTATCAGGGTCCACCTAGTTTATTTGATAAATTCAATATCGAAAAACAAATAGAACAGGCATTGGATAAAAAAGTATATCTCAAGTGCGGCGGCTCAATAATTATAGAAACTACGGAAGCAATGACCGTAATTGATGTTAATACTGGCAGATATGCTGGAAAAAACAGCCTAGAGGAAACTATATTAAAAACCAATCTCGAGGCAGCAGAAGAAGTTACTCGGCAACTACGATTAAGAAATATTGGCGGCTTAATAGTTATAGATTTTATAGATATGGCCAATGCAAGTAATCGACAAAGATTATTTAAATTTTTCGAAAAAACATTAAAAGAGCAAGACAAATTTCAGTCAGTTTTATTAAAAATATCTGAATTTGGACTTGTACAGATGACACGAAAAAGATCTGGCAAAACACTTACTCAAGAATTAACCTATAAATGCTCAAGCTGCAGAGGCCTAGGTTTCATAAAATCAACTCAAAATGAATCTTTTGAGGTATTACGAAAATTGAAGGATCAGCTAGAAAGTAAAAAAGCAACAGGATCAATATTATTAATGGTAAACGCGGATGTATTTGATTATTTGATCAACAAAGAATATAACTCGATACTTCATTTAGAAAAAATGTATAAATCCAAAATTACCATTACAGCTCAAGATGATATGTCTGAAAGCTCCTGTAAAATACAGCAGTTAATCTAAAAATTATGATGGTTAAAAACAGAAGAACCATCCCTTAAACTTGCTTCTTAAGTAAGCTCAAATTCAGTAAATAAAAAAGCCGAAGTATAATTTCTTATAACTTCGGCTTTTTTAATAAACAACTTAAAAACTAGCAACAGCAAGGTTCGCAACGACCCATTGTACTACATCTGTCGCCCGGGCAACATTGGCTATCAGAGTTACAAGTATTATCACTTTGCTTCCAAGCACAAAGCTTAAGGGAAGGCCCATAAAAACCACCACCTCGTTGTACATCTCCAAAACAAGCACTAAAAGTATCATTAAAGACAAAAATCAAGCTCAAAACAGGGACCAATTGGATCAGACCTTGTTTTAATATTTTATATATATTCTCCATTTTTCTCTCCATAATAACTCATTTAAAACGTTATAATTCATTATTAAACTATTCCTATGGTATCATGGCACAGCTTAAACTTTCAATAATTAACTTGTTATTTGTAGGAACTATGTGAAAATGTCGTGTTTGAACTTTATAGAAATGTCGTGTTTATAGAAAAATATGAAAACCTCTTTCTCAATGGTAGTATTACCGAGCACAAAAAAAAGAGAAAGAGGTAAA
>Ga0105046_10004071_pt1 | contig 23236 bp, 12 predicted proteins | sample MAT03_FD_78385 | JGI IMG/M metagenome (GOLD analysis project Ga0105046, IMG submission 78385) | Freshwater microbial communities from Lake Fryxell liftoff mats and glacier meltwater in Antarctica - MAT-03 (megahit assembly) | ecosystem: Environmental > Aquatic > Freshwater > Ice > Liftoff...
GCTCAGCATTTTGCTGCCGCAATGCCTCGACCTCGTTACCCCCTCCGTTGCCCGCCATCGGCTGAGCATAGGGAATTCCGCCATCAACTGAGCGGAATTGAGATTGATCGAGCCTGCCTTCCGGCAGGGGCGTCAACTTCGAATTCGAGGACTGCGCGGCGTCCAGAATCAGCGAATCCAGGTCGATGCTCGCCTGGGAACTACTGCCCCCGTAACGAGATGCGTCCGATCGCCGTTGCCCCATTCGCGAGGCCATGGAAGGAGCCGCCGTCTCATCATGAACCGGAGCGACGGCGCTGGCATCAGTCGGCGGCGACATAAGCCGCCGACGAAGTTCGGCAGGAGTTAGTTTGGTAGTGGGATTCGCGTTTGCCATGAGGCTGCCTCTTCTGATAACTTGGGAAATTTACGCCGCCGCGTTAGAAGATTCCTGTTCCGCGGAATCCAAGGTCAGCGACGGTTGTCCCGTGCAATGCAATTCTGTCACTCCAGCCTAATATTCGGATTGAGCAAGTCAAATCAAAATATCCTGTTCCGTGGAGTTTGCCGGTTAGTCCGGTTGTATATTTGGATCAATTATCATGTCGGGGTTTATTACCAACGGATTGCTCGCAGTCGTGTTGTGATGAGTGAACTTCCATTAACCTGATTGGTTTGATGTGTTCGAATCGCCCCAAGGGCGTCAGAATTGACGAACTCGCGTTGAGATTGGGTTAACGGGGCCGACTTCTCTGCTTTCGGTGTGATTAGCGGTTAAGCGAACCGAGATGTTCGGGGAGTTGACTCGGATTATTCAGGATGTTCTGAATGTTCGAGGCGGGAAATGCCGCAAGCGATGCCGAATCGGTTTCAAATGGATTCTTCGAGAAATTAGTCTGGCAGTCAGAGGATCACCGGCATTAGAATGCCCGAGTGAGATTGCCTCCATCTAGCCAATGCCCGCGGGTCTCCTCTGCATTCCCCGGGTCATCATAGGAGAGTCTGGACAATGACCATGGTCAACAGGCTCAAGACGTTCACCGCGATGCTGGGGGCTGCCGCCCTCGTCACCTGCGCCTTCGTACATGGCGACTCGACTCCTGGGAAGGCGACCCTCGGCGGTCTCAACCCCGGGGGCGTCAAGCTCAGCGATGACGTCAGCAACCGGTTCGCCCGGCAATCGGTCATCCTTTACGAAACCCAAGCGGGTGAAACGCTCTTCGCGCTCCAGATTAAGCCGGTCTTGAAACCGGCGCCGGCGCGGCCGCGCGACCTCGTTCTCGTTGTCGACACCTCCGCCAGTCAAGCAGGCAAATTCCTCGACGCCTCACGCCGCGTCGTCGATCAGATCATTCAAGAATCCTCCCCGGCCGACCGCATCAGCCTCTGGGTCATCAACACCCCGAAGGCGACACGCAATCTTTCCAGCGGCCTGAAAGAGACGGGCAACAAGGAAAACTTGATCTCCCTGGCGAAGGCCCTCGAAAACGAGTACGCCTCGGGCGCTGTTGATCTCAAGAATGGCCTGGAAAAAGTCCTCGATGATTTCGACGGCAAGATCTCCCGCCAGCAGGCAATTGTCTACATCGGCGATGCCGAGAGCGCTTTTGCCCAGTTGATGGAAAAAGACCGCTACGTGCTCGCGAACAAAATTCGTGACGCCAAAGTCCAGTTCTTCGCTATTCCGGCCGGCACGACCATTAATGGCTTGAACATGCACGCCCTCGCCACGGGTACGGGCGGCAGTGTGGTTCGTTTCAACACTGACTTGAAGGATCCGAAGAAATCCGTTAACGAAGTCGTTGGCAAACTTCGCGAAGCGATGCTCGTGCCCGTCTTGAACCCGACGAAGTTTGATCTCGGGCCGAGCGTGGCTGAATTCTACCCGAGCCGGTTGCCGCCGTTGCGGGCGGATGCCCCGACGCTGGTTGTCGGCAAGTTGGTGAAAGGCAAGATACCGGCCCAGCTCGAAGGGACGATCGACGGCCGCATCGGCACCGTTGAAACCAAGGTGACGATCAGCGAAGCGGTCCCCGCCGCGGCCCTCGATAACTTCTTCCTGACCACCATCGTTCGCCAGTGGAGCGAATCGCCTTTGAAGGAAATGCCAGCTGTGCTGCGTTCCGATCGAACGCTGGCGCTGGCGTTCGAACAGGGCCGTCTCACTCGCGATGAATATCTCACCCAGGCCCAGTGGGCTCTCGGGGCCAATCACTTCGATACTGCCAAGAACCTCTCCAATGCCGCTGAGAAGCTCGACCCCAACAATGCCGAGGTCAAGGCGTTGGGCAAAGTCATCATGAAACTTGAAAAAGGCGAACTGACGCTCGAAAAGCTCAAGGCCGCCACGGGTCAGCGCATCGGCGTGGAGTTCGAGAAACGCGAAGATGGCCAGATCGTTCAGAAGCGTGTTAATCTCGAAGACATTGCCCAGGACATTCCGGTCCCGAAGGAAGCGCCGATCGTTCCGGTCGGCGATCCGAACGCCCTGCTCAGGGCCGAACAGGCCAAGAAGTCGATCCTCGAACAACAGGTCAATCTGACGGTTCAAGAAACGCTCGCTCGCGGCCGTGAACTGCTTCGCTCGGGCGATCCGAAATCCGCCAAGGACCTGATCCTCGCTCAGCGTGATTCCATCCGTATCAACCCGGATGTCAGCGATGCCCTGCGGACGCAACTTATCAACCGGATGGAACTGTTGCTGACCGACATCGGTCAGCGCGGCGAGAATATCCTTCGCGCCAGGGCCGAAGAGAGCGAACGCATCGCACGTGCCCGCGCCAACCTGATGGCGGCCGAGACGATGGAAGCCCGCGAGGAACGCATCCGCGAACGGGTTCACGCCTTCACCAACCTGATGTCGCAAGCCCGGCACGAGGACGCTTATCGCGAAGCCCTCATCATGCAACAAGAGCATGTTAACGAGGCCAGGCCGGTGCCGATCGAAGCACAGGCCGTCTACCAGATGGGCCAGGCTTCGATGAATCTGCGTGAAATGCGCGAACTGACCCGTATCCGTGAGGATCGGTTCCTCCTCACCATGATGCAGGTTGAGAAGTCGCACATCCCCTTCCCCGACGAACCGCCCGTGCACTTCCCCCCGTCCAAGGTGTGGAGGGATCTGCTCGAACTGCGGAAGCGATACACGTCCAGCGATTTCGAAGGCGACCTGCCCCCGCGTGATCGCCGGCGGATGGAGTTCCTGAAGAGCGCGCTCGATAGTCCGCTGAACAAGAAGGTCGACGCCTTCCAGGATTTGCCCATCGATTTCGTTCTGAAGACCGTTGCGGACTACGCCAGCGCCCCCGGCGCGGCAGACGACCCGAGCAAGAAGGTGACGATCCTCATTGATGCCGATGCCTTCACCCGCGAAGAGATGATGCCGTTTGATGCCGGCAAGAAATTGATCAAGCTCCCCGACCTGGCTGGGGTCTCGCTGGCGACCGCTCTGCGGCTCATCTGCGAACAGGTTAACGGCACCTACTGGGTTCGCCGCGACTACATCGAGATCGTCCCGGCAGGCATGGCCATCCGCGAAAAGGTGATCCGCGTCTTCCCGGTGGAAGATTTGATCGTCGGCATTCCGAACGCCATCAACACGAGCGCTCTGCAACAGAACCTCCAGGTTCTCGGGGCAACGTTCTCGCTGGGCGGCGGGCCGATGGGCGGACCGGTCGTGTTCAACGGCAATATGGGCGGCGGTTTTCAATTCGGCGGCAACTTTAACGGCGGCGGCAACAATCAGAACGGCGCAGTCGGCGGCATGAACCCCGCTGGCGGCCTCTTCGCCGGCGGCGGCGTTGCCGGCTTCGGCGGCGGCATCCAGGGCGCCGTCGGCAGCAACTTGGGCGGCCAGTTCGGCTTCCAAGGTCAAGACTACGGCCCGATCCTGGTGCAACTTATTCAGGAAGTCGTCGCCCGTGGCGAATGGGCCGTCAACAACAACGCCGTCATCGGCGGCGGCGGTATGATGGGCGTCGATCCGCCTGTCGACCCGATGCAGGTCCTCCAGGGCGAGCAACTCAACTCGCTCGGCTACTGGCCGCCTTCGCGTGCCCTCATCGTCCGCGGCACGTCGCGAATCCATCGCACCAATAGCAGCAAGCTCAAGCTGGGCGCGCCGATGCCCGCCCCCGTCAATTTCGTGCCCAACGCCCCGCAGGCCAACGCGGGCGGCAACAAACCGCCCAACGTCGCCGTCGCGAAGAACGACGAAGCCAAACGAGACGCCGGTATCGTCGAACTCGTCCAAAACGACAAGAATCTGGATCCGGAAAAGATCTATCAGAAGGTTCTCGATCGCGGGGTCACTGATCCCGGTGAAGTGATCGCCTGCATCGATTTCATGGTCAAGTGCCGGCAGTTCAAACACGCGGCCGAGTTGCTCAAGGCCAGCTTGAGAACCGGTGTTGTCGCCGAGCCTTGGGCTCAGGAGGCACTCGCGATTGCCTTGGAGGGTTCGCAGGGCTCAGCTGAGGAGATCGAACGCGCTCGCCTCTCGGCGATCGATCTGGCCCCGAAGAGCCCGCATGCTTACATGAAGGCTTCTAAGGCGATGTCCGATATCGGCGACCCCGATCGGGCCTTGATGTTCTGCCGTGAGGCGGCTCGACTCGAACCCAACATGCCCGATCCCTACATCAACGCCTTGGTCTATGCCGGCGACAAGAAGGCGACGCTCAATTCCGACGTCTCCGCCTGGGCAGCTGGCAATCTCCTGGGCCACGACTGGACCAGCGACACGGCGGAGTACCACCTCCGCGCTCGTGAGCATCTAAAGGAACAATCCGTCAAGTTCGCCGCCCAGAACAAGATGGAAGACGTTCAGAAGGTGCAGTCCGTGCTCGATAACGAGAAACGCCGTGACCTTGTCGTCCAACTGATGTGGTCGGGCGGCGCCGACCTCGACCTGAAGGTGCGAGAAGCGATTGGCACAACCTGCTCTTCGCTCGAAAAGATCACTTCCGCCGGCGGCGTCCTCCGCTGCGACGACTTCACGCAGAAGGATGACAACCGTAGTGAGACCTATACGTCCTCGGAGGCGTTTGACGGCAGCTACCACGTCACGGTCGACAAAGTCTGGGGCCGGCCACTCGGCAATAAGGCCACCCTCAAGATTACTCGCCATCAAGGTGCGCCGAACCAGTCGGTGGAGATCGTCACGCTCGACCTGACCAAGCCGGCGCCGCACATCATCTCCTTCGAGGGCGGACGGCGGAAAACGCTCGCTAGCGTGCCGCCGCTGGGCGTTCCAATGGATTCGATCCGCAAGCCGGATCGGGAACGGGAAGTGATGGCCAAGTTGAACGCCATGACGAACGGCACCAGCGTCGGCGGCGGACTGAGCGGTGGGACCGGCACGGCTACCCAGGCGACCGGCTACGCCAGCCGCGATGACGACTCATCGCTCGTCGAAATGTCCCGGCAGTCGAGTTTCGCGGCCAGCGCCCCGGGCGGCTTCGCGATGCGGCAGCAAACGACGCTATCGAAGGACGGCCGCAGCCTGCAACTTAAGATGGCTCCGGTCTTCCAGACTGCCGGCAACGCTCAGCAAGCCAAGCTGAAGCTCGACTTCATCCCCGGCTCGGAATGAGTGATTGACGGCCCTATGGCCCGATGAGTCAGCGTCGTCCTCGCTGACTCATCGGGCTTTTTCTGTTTGACACATTCGCGATTGCCAGGCTTTTCCCGGCATGTTAAGCTCTCCATTCATCCGGAATGATTCCGCTTTCCGTTCGAGGAACGAACGATGCTTACGCTTCCCCGTACCGACTCTGTTTCCCGCTTCGAAGTCGTACCCGAATTTGACTGGGAAGAGACCGTTTGTCCTTCCTGCGGAAAGGATCATTCGCAGCCCATCTTCGAGGCGGCTGATCCGGAACCGAAAAATGCCGGCCTGCGCTTCGCAATCGTCGAATGTGCCGACTGCGGTCTATGGTTTACCAATCCGCGACCGAGCCCGGCGGATATCGGTAAGTTCTACCCATCGGACTATCTTCCCTACGCTCGACCGCAACTGCGGCCGGCCAAGAACTCATGGCTTTTCCGCATGCAGTCCCGCCTGTTGGGGCGTCCCTGTCGCGAACGCCAATATCTCCCCTGGCATGGCCAAGGCCGATTGCTGGACTTCGGTTGCGGCGGCGGCGAGTACCTGATCCGCATGCAAAACCAGGGCTGGAAGACCACAGCCCTCGACGTTTCCGAGAATGTCATCCAAAACTTGCAGGCGGGCTTCGGCATCAAGGGATACGTTGGCACGTTGCCGCACCCGGAACTGAAGCCCGCATCATTCGATGTCGTCACCATGTGGGCATCGCTCGAGCATGTGCATCAACCGCTCGAAACGCTTCGAGGGGTTCACCGCATCCTTGCCCCGGGCGGCCGCGTGTACGTTCAGGTTCCCAATTCCGAAGGTTGGGAGTGCCGTTTATTCGGCGAAAACTCATTCTCTTGGGATGTCCCACGGCATCTCACGTTCTTCTGCCCCAGAACCCTGAACGACATCCTCGGCCGTGCGGGTTTCCAGGTGCAAACGATTCGGCAAGTATCACAACCATCGTGGTCGCGGAAATCGTTAAAGCGGGCTCGGCAGGCGGGTACGGCAGGGTTCTTCTCTCGCCTGCTGGCCTTCAAGCCCGCGGCACTCGCTCGTTCGTGGCTCGGCTATCTTTGCGGAAAGAGTGAGAATATCTTCGCGTTCGCGGAACGAGAATGACTGCCAACGCTCCGAAAGAAATCATCCCATGATGCGAACTCTCGTGATCGTCGTTCTATTGGTTCATGCCAACGGTTCGCGGGCCGACGAGGCCCCCTTGTGTGCCGGCTTCGGTGAAGTCGATGTCAGTCCCGTTGTCGGTGGGAAGAAGACGGTCTATATGGCCGGCTTCGGGCACAACCGAAAAGCGACCGCACTACACGATCCGATCATGGCGCGGGCGGTGGTGCTCGCCCAGGGTGAAAAGAAGATCGCCCTGGTTTCCGTTGACGTCATCGGCCTCTTTTTCGCGACGGCCGAGGTGGTGCGGGCGAAGTTGCCGGGCTTCGCGTACGTTCTTGTATCGAGCACGCACAATCACGAAGGGCCCGACACGCTTGGGCTCTGGGGACCGAGCCCCTTCGCCAGCGGTATTGATCCCGACTACAGCGAACGGTTGGAAGCGGGGATCGTCAAAGCGGTTCAAGATGCGGAAAAGAATCTGCAACCGGTGACCGCGCGAGCCGGGTCGATCGCGGCCCCGCACTTGCTGCACGATGACCGGTTGCCGATTATTCTTCACGATGAACTGAGCGTCCTCGAATTCACCACGATTGCCGGGAAGAAACGACATGGCGTTGTCGTTCAATGGAATTGCCATCCCGAGACACTCGATTCCAAGAACACTCAGATCAGTGCCGACTTCACGGCGGCGACCGTGCAAACACTGAAGAAAAGCCAGGAGTGCCCGGTCGTTTATTTCACCGGCACGGTCGGCGGGCTGATGAGTTCGCTCAAAGTGAAAGTCTTAGACACGAACGGCAAGGAACTGGAGGATGGCACCTTCGAGAAAACCAACGAATACGGCCGTCTGCTGGCGAAGGAAGCCGAGAAAGCGCTGAAGGCCGCCAAGCCCACGACGTTGACGCCGATCGAAGTCCGCACGCGCACGATTTTTGTCCCGGTCGACAACACGCTCTACGCGTTCGGCTGGCAACTCGGTGTCTTAAAACGGAGCATGTACGAGTGGGAAGGTACGCCCTTCCCCGAAAAGCCGCGTGAAGCGAAGACGCTGCCCAAGCGGGCGGCGATACGGACGGAGATCGGTCATCTGAAGTGTGGAGAACTCGACATCGTCGTCGTCCCGGGCGAGATCTATCCGGAACTGGTCCTGGGCAAGGTGCAAGATCCAGCCGATCCCGCCGCGGACTATCCCGATGCGGCCATCGAACCGGCCGTCTATCCGGCGTTGAAGGGCAAGCACCGGATGCTCATTGGCCTGGGGAATGACGAGATTGGCTACCTGATCCCGAAACGTCAATGGGATGAGAAGTCCCCGTTCTGTTACGGCTTGAAGAAGACGCAATATGGCGAGGTCAACAGCACGGGGCCGGAGGCTGCCCCGATCATTTGCCAGGCGTTTGCCGACCTGTTCAAAGCGAAATGAATCAGTCGTCGCGCATCTGTGTCAGGCGTTTGACGATCATCGTGGCGTAGCAACCCCGCGGCAGATCGAAGCGGAGCACCCACTTCCATTTCCCCGAATTCAGATCATCGCGTTCCTCGCGAACATTAAGCCCCTGCGGAATGACCGCGGCCGGCCGATCGCCCTTCGAAAAGAACGGCTTGCGGAAGTCTTTCAATTTTACTTGATCGAGCCTTACTTCTTCCTGCTCCATCACCGCTTCCAGGCTTTTGGCCCACGGCGCGGCGGGATCGATCTTGATCCGTGCGGAGGGAAGCGGCAGCATCAGCGTTCGCCACATTTCCAATTTGTCGGCCGGGACATTCTTCGGTACGGGCAGGTCGCCCATGCGAAAGCGCATCCCCATCAATCGCGAATGGGAGAAGGTATCGATCATCCACCGGCCCAGCATCTGATTCCAGAGTTGGCTCTGCCACGCGGCCAGATACAGGCTGCGCAATTCGGGTTTGATGCGTTCGATGGCGCCGCGGAAATCATCGGGATGATGCGCAAGATAGTTGATGATGTTGCGGGCTTGGCCGCGCGGCAACTGTTCTTTGAGTCGCGGCCAGTCACCCCACGCCTCGCGCAGGAGTGCTTTTTCTTGCTTCATCGCGGCGCGATCGTGCTCGTAGGGAGCACTCAAGGCGGTCTTCAGAGCTTGATCGTAGCGGCCGAGCACCATCTCTTTGGCGACGAAACGGCCGTCGTAACCGACGGAGCCGAATCGTTGTTCATCAAAGTAATTCGGAACACCGGACCGTTCGAGATCGGCGACGGAAGAGCGGCCCGCTTCGATCGCCTTGGCCGACATCGACCGCAGCGTGAGCGTGAAGCGATTGACGCGGATGTCCGACGATTGGAACGGCTGAACGGCACGGCCGAGCGGCGTGACCGCGATGCCTGGTTGGTTCAATTGCCGTTCTGGGCCATTCAGGATGGTGAAATACTGAATGGTATGGGCGTGACGATCCTTGAGACCGCCAAAAGATAGTCGCTGGGAAGGTACTTTCCAGCGTTGACGAATCACCTGGAGTGCATCGGGTGTCGTCCAGTTTTTCTTTTCCAGCCGATAGAGGACGAACGGCCCCTCGGTGCTCGGTGCAATATCGGTGACTTCATCTACCCGAAAGTCTTCGGGGATTTGTTTGAGCTTCATAGTGATCAAGATAGGAAAAAAGAGAGATGATTGCTCGGCACGTAAAAAAAGGACCGAGAGAACAGAATCCGAAACCGTCGCCCACTCAGTTCCGAACCCACGGATCTCTCGGTCCATCAGTAGTAGATGAGGTTTCCCTCACCCACACACATTCTTTACATGCAAGTGCGCCAGGACAAGGGGGCTGGCGACTAAAAATTCTTAATTTTTTGAACTCGATAAATCTCTGCTCCCGCCTGAATCGTCTTTTCGAATCGGCCCGGAGGGCAGAATGGGAGGTGATGTCGGTGAAATCCCCTGCGAATCTTGCGCCTTCCAGCGTGACACGGGCAGCAGAAAATCCCATTGGTCAGGGGTTACGGAGCGTTTCGCCGTCACCGCACGCGGGCTCGGGGCCGGATCATCAAGCAACGTCGACTTTGGATTCGCGTTGTAGCTAGTGTGCGTGACAGTCATCGCGAGATGTGACAGCTCTGTCGCCAATAATTCCAGTGCGGCCGGGTGCGTGGGAACGCCATAACGGCTCCAACACGGCACGGAGATGATCTCGCCCTTCTCCAGTTCCGTCGCGGTCTTGGCCGATGCCTGCTCCGTCTGGATCGTAATCAACCGACGGACGGGAACAACCGCCTCCGGTGTCGACTTGAGGAGCAACTTGGGTTGCAAGTAGACGAGCAGGTCAATCGGCATTCCCTCCTCGGTGGCTTTGTTCGCGAGTTTCCGCGCCGGCCCCGCGCCATGCTCGAAGCCGACGATCGCGAACCGCGCGTCCGGATCGGACAGACGCACCTCACGCAGTTCATCGAGCAGGCATTTCTCGTGATAAAGTTGGGCGAAATACGACTTCACAAACCCGAGCGAGTTCAGATACTCGCGAACGCCCGTGAGGTTTCCGCAGCATAGCGGGTCGGACCCGTTGATGAGCACCACGTACACGCGCTGCCGCGACGGGGTGGGAATCTGTTCACAGTTCTGTCGCAATTCGCAAGTCGGCGGTTTAATGGGATTCAAATAACTCAGGCAGCCGGGTGTGCTCAAGAGCAACAGACCGACCATTGCCACGGATCGTGAGATCGAACGACGCATGACCTGAACCCCCGCCGAGACGATCGCGACGGAAACTCCGTCGACGACTGTTTTGTCGTCAAAGGCGGCAGACTCGCTGCAATCCGTTCGTTCGCACTCTTCATGTGTCGATCGCGCCCCGGCGGGGTGTTCCGGTCAGTCAAAGCCGGCAAGGTGGGCAATCATCTGTTCAGCGAGACGATCTTGCCTGTCTTCACGGAATCGCACTCTTTGTAGCACATCACCAAAGCATCGCGTGCCAGTTGACCGCTCAGCAGATCGGGCATCTTACCCGCGATCACGCCATCGACGGCCGCCTGAAGTTCCATGGTGAAGGCGCTGGTAGCATCGCCGCCTCCGGGAAGCGTCGGCTGCGACGATTTGCCGTCATTCCCGTAAATGGTCAGCGGGCACGTGCCAGACTCGTAAGTGAGCGTCGCCTTTTCGAAATAGATTTCGTACCCATGGACGAACGGCCGCCCCGACATGGCGATGGCGCCGCTCGAGCAAGTGATGCTGGGGCCGCCGGTTCCGTAGATGTATTGCGTCGTCAGATGCTGCACCGTGTCGTTTTCTACCATGCCCGTCGAGACGACTGCATTGGGCACGCCCGCCAGCAGGCCGATGAAGTGGGTATCGTGGATGTGCAAATCGATGGCCGGTCCGCCGGTCTTGGAGGCATCACCGATGTCGGCTGACCAGTCGGGCCGTGAAATCACGCGCTTGAAATGGCCGCCGAGGAGCTTGCCAAAGCGTTGCTCGCGCGTCACCTGGGCCGCGAAGGCGAACTCGGGAAAGAACGGCAGCACATGGGCGACCATGAGCAACCGGTTGGCCTTCTTCGCCGCCGCCAGCATCGCATCGGCTTGATCAGGCGTCAGGGCGATCGCCTTTTCAACCAGGACATGTTTGCCGGCCTGGAGAGCCGCGATTGCCGTCTCCGGGTGCAAGTGCGTCGGATTGCAGATGTCGATTAAATCGATCTCGGGATCGGCGAGTAGCGCGTCGAGCGTTTCAAATTTCTTCAACGCCGACAGGTCAACCATCTCGCCCGGAGGGCCAAAGTTGCCGCGGATCGAGGTCCAGTCGCCCGCCAGCTTCTTCTGATCCCGACTACAAACCGCCGTAAGCTTCGCCTTCTGCAACCCCCGGGCCGCGAGAAAGTGGATCCAACCCATGAAGCCGATCCCGACCATGCCGATTCTGATCATGCCGCTACTCCGATCCAAGTTTGTGCTTGAGTGATTCTAGCGTAGGCAAAATGCTACGCGGATTGGGAACGTCGTTGGCGCGGCTTTTTCGAGGCGATTCGACTCGTATTCTTGGTCTTCTTCGACTTGGCGGATTCACGATGGCTATCGCGGACTGAAGCTGCTCGAAAACTCAGGCATTCAAACTCTTTCCCGAATGCGTCGAGGCCAGACTGACTTGCCGATGAAGCTCTGGCGAAATTCGTGTCACGAACTGGCCGGAAAAGGGCTTGTCGGGGTCCTCCCCACGAGACGCGCAAAACGCCAAGTAATCTTCGACTGATTCTTTGAAGGCAGCCTTGAGCTCCGCAACACTCTCACCTTGGAATGTGATGACATCACGCGTGTTAACTACTTCACCTTGAAAGATCCCGGCCTCGTCATCGAATTCAACCTTTCCAATATATCCGCGGTATTCCATCATCGTTTTACTCCTGCTTCGGTTAGAAACCGCCGCATCGAGCGAACGGCCCCCTTGTCTGTCTCTTTCCGCGGGTGGGGTCCGTGGAAGACAGCTCGCACGCCGTTCAGAGCAATGCGAACACGCGAGCCATCGCCTTGGTTTATTTCCGCACCGACCGATTTAAGCATTGCCTCAATGTCTCTCCCGGCGATCTGCGACCTGACTGGATCCGCGAAGATTGCTTGCAGCACTTGACGGTGTTTCTTGTTCAACGGCCTTTGCCATGGTATCGACTCATGATAGGGCGATCAAGCGGCAACGGAGTAGATCAATCGCGCGACGCAAGTAGAATCCTTTGAAAAGATGAGTGGTGCGATTTCTTTAGAGTTTCGACGAAGGCCAGCAACGTTCGCCTTGAAAACAATCTCGCCCATCAATTCATGACCGGTCATGCGCCGGTGACGGAACTGACCAACGCGATCATCATCGCGACGCCGGGCACGCAGCCAATCAACGTCGCCAATTCCCAGGACACTCGCACCAAGTTCGACAACGTGCAGATCTCTTCACCGAAGGGCCAGAAAGTTCTGAACGTAACGGGCTCGACATTCGAGGCCCGCCGTCTGACATCCGTGGGGCCAAGTTGGGAAAACGCCGGCAAGGTGATCCTGAAGGAAAGCGTGCTCGAGGGAAGTAGCGCGACTTGCCTGGAAGGCGGCACATAGGAAGGGATCAAGAATGTTTATGACATGGCGATGACGCCGCCGCGTGGAGAAACCGACTCGGCCAAGCAAGCGGTCACCGCCAAGACGCTCACGACACCCGGACACCCAGTCCCCGACGTCTGGGCGAATTCTGCCGAGTTCAAGATTCCGCCCCGCCCAGCGCCGCACTCGGGTGCCGGCAAGTTCACGACGCTCGAACACTCACTTCGGAACCGTTAATTGCCATTCCAGCGTCTGTTTCGCCTCGATTGTTGTTTTCGCGCTCTCCAGTCCGGCCGCCAGCAACCGGGTCAGCTTCTCGCTCACAGGGGTGCGGATCGCTTCCAACACTGTCAGGGCACGCAAGCAGCGCAGGTCGTTCCCCTGGGGCGGTTTGCTCGGAACATAACCATCCAGCAGTTTCTCGATGCGAGTTTGCTGCTCGATACTCAGCCAATTCTTCAACGCCAGCCGCAGAGCGGGAACGACGGCTTCACCCAGATCCGCGAGCTGCTTCGAAGCCTCTTCGCGTTTCCGATAGTTGCTGTCATCAAGATCGGTGAGCAGCGCCTTGAAGTGAGCGGCATCCGGCGGCTGAACAGGCTTAAGCCGTTCCTGGAAGAGTGCGAGCGCCTGTTCGGGGCGATCTTGCAGAGCCCAGACGGCGGCCATTCCCTTCTTCGCGTCGAAGTCGGCCAGATCGCGCCAGGCCTGATCGAGTTTTTCATGACTGAAGGGCGGCGCGGGCGGATTCGCCGGTAATTCGACATTCCAGATCAGGATCGTGCTGTCGACATGGCCGGTGGCGAGCCTCTTGCCGTCTGGAGAGTAGGCGAGCGCCGTCGCAAACGAACTAAGATTGAGCGCACCCGCCGGATTCGGGGCCGGGCGGCGGAAGACTTTCTTCCCCGTGGCGAGATCCCAGATGGCCAATTCATCAGGAGTGGCGATGGCCAACCGTCGGCCATCGGGCGAGAAGTCAAACTGGCCGGCAGGACCGCGCGGCACCTCGAAGAAAGCTTGAGCCGTGGCCCGTTCATGAATGACGACATCTCGGGCCACCATCAATTCCCGACGCCCCGTTGGCTTCCAGTCCGCCACGGCGACGAGTCGTTCATCTCGCGAGGGAATCATGGGGCCATGAAAATCCTTTTCTTCGACTTTCATCCAAGGCAATGAGTCACCCGTACGGGCATCGAGAATCGTGCTCCCAACCATGACGAAGTGTTCGCTGAGTGTTATCCGTTCCGCGAAGTAATAGGGAAGAGTGGTCTGCACGACATGATCCAACTTCCCCGTCTCCAGATCGAGAGTCGCGAGATGCTCGGTCTCCCTCGTTTCCTCCGGTCTGACCAGGATGAGCCGAACATGGCGCTCGTCGCGGCATCGTTTCATGGCTAGCGTTTGACTGAATATCGCGGTGTTGTCATCGGGCGGCGTCAGCTTCCAAGATTGAATGTCATTTCCCGTCTCGACATTTCCAAGCCGGATTGGATGCCCGTTCTCGGCAATCAACAAGCGTTTGCCGTCGAGAAAGAAATCAAGTCCGACAACCCGCCCCCGAACCACGGGGAATCGCTGAACGATGGCGCCCGTCGCGGGATCCCAAACGGGAATGAACGAATCGCGAAACGACCCCGCAGTGGCGAGACGGGAGCTATCAGGTGACCATTTCAGGAGGCGAACCGGACCGTCATGCCCCAGCGCGGCGGCATCAGGATAGAGAGTCTTACCCGTCTTGAGATCGTACGCCTGCAGCGTGTAATTCCGATGAATCACATGAAGCGTTTCGTCGTTAGGATGAAAACGCATCGCACGAACGTCGCGCGGCAACTCGATCTTCGGGTGCCCGGTTTCGACATCGAAAACGACTGTCGTCTTCGATTGCTCCAGCGCAACCGTTCGGCCATCTCGGGAGATAGCCGAGCCTGAGAAGCCGTGGTCAGCCGGCAGACGCTTGGAGGTGTTGCGCAATCCGTCGGCTGTGACCACGAGACCGTAACCGCCTACAGCTTTATCGCTTTGCAATAGAAGCCGAGAGCCGTCGGTGCAGAGATGAACGCTACGAAGAGAGTCATCGGTGTAGCGGTACAGCTCTTGTTCCTTGGCCACGTCCCAAGCGCAGCAGATGTCTTGGAGCCGCGAATAGATTCTTCCTCCATCCGGGCTGAAGATCAGTTGCTGAATCACTTCATCGTGAGTACCGATGACGCGCTGCTTGCCTGCTGCCAGATCCCAGTGGCGGATGCGGTGTTCGCGCGGCGTGTTGTCCGCCACCGCGAGATACTTGCCATCAGCCGAGAACACCGCGGCCGAGATGGCGGGAGCGTTCGAAAGCGACAAGACTTGCTGCCGTTTTCCTTTTTCAAGATCCCAGACTTCAATCTGTTCTGGCAGAAGCACCGCCGCCAAGAGGCCATCGTCGGCGACCCAGCAATCTTCTTTCGCCATTTGGTAGGGCAGCGTGAAGGTGTCGAGCAGTTTGCCGGTAGCGGGGTCCCAACGGCGCACGTGGCCGTCGCCGCCAACGGTGATCATCCGCGTGCCGGCCGCGTTGAACGTGAGGCGAACAGCGTCGAAGTGTCGCAGGCGGTTCGAGCCCAACCGGGCGATCACGCCCTCCGGCAACGGCTCCGCCGTCGCCAGAAGCATCAAATGCATGAGGAAGAGCGACATGGCAATGGCCTACTTACAGTTGCGCTGGTTTGGATCCATCGAGTACGCTCCGCACTTTCTGAGCGAGCGTCGAAGGCGAAAATGGCTTCTGCAGGAATGCGAACTCGGCCCCGAGCACTCCGTGACGGATGATCGCGTCGTCGGTGTAGCCCGACAAGAAGAGCGTTCGGCACTCAGGGCGTTTCGAGATGACTTGTTCCGCCAAGGCTCGTCCGCCCAGATGGGGCATCACGACGTCCGAAATGAGCAGGTGGATCGGTCCCGGCTCCTTCTCGGCCAGGAGGAGTGCGTCCTTGCCGTTGGTCGCCTCGATCATGCGGTAACCACAGCTACTAAGGATGTTCATGGCCAGCGCCCGGACGGCGTCTTCGTCTTCCACAAGCAGGATGGTTGCCGTTCCTGTGGGCATCGCGACGGACGGTACATCGGCTCGAATGTTCGTTAGGGGGCCGGAAACTTGCGGCAAATAAACCTTGAACGTCGTTCCCAATCCCACCTCGCTATAGACGGCGACGTGGCCACGCGATTGTTTCACGATGCCGTGGACCGTCGCCAATCCGAGTCCGGTTCCTTTGCCTTGTCTCTTGGTGGTGAAGAACGGCTCGAAGATTCTCGACTTAATCGCCTCATCCATACCGCAACCCGTATCGCTGACGGCGAGCAGAACATATTTGCCTGGTTCCAGATCGGCAAACGGCTTGCAGTAGGATTGATCAAGAGTGACCGACTGGGTTTCAATGGTCAAGCTGCCGCCATGGGTCATGGCATCCCGGGCATTCACGGCCAAATTCATCAAGACCTGTTCGATCTGGCCCGGATCCGCTTTGACCCGACCCAGGTTCGGGCTTAGTTTCGTTGCCAGGACCACGTCCTCGCCGATCAGTCGGCGCAACATCTTCTCGGTGTCGTTCACGATGTCGTTGAGATTCAACACTTTGGGCGCCAGCACTTGTTGGCGGCTGAACGCCAGGAGTTGCCGGGTCAGCGTTCCCGCCCGTTCGCCCGCCTTGTGAATCTCCATGAGCAACTCGCGCATGGAGTCGCTCAGGTCAAATTGGTTAAGGATCAGGTCGCAATAGCCGTTGATGACGGTGAGCAAGTTGTTAAAGTCGTGGGCGACGCCGCCCGCCAGTTGGCCGATGGCTTCCATTTTCTGCGCTTGATGATACTGCTCTTCGAGCCGCCGCCGTTGCGACACGTCAGTCTGCACACCGACGAAGTGGGCCAACTTTCCCGTCGGTCCCAGCACGGGTGACACCGTCAACTGGTTCCAGAATGAAGTGCCGTCCTTGCGATTGTTCAAGATCTCCACGGAACAACTTCGACCCTCGGCAATCGCCGTTCGCAATTCTCCCACGGTCTCGTGGTCCGTTTCCTTGCCTTGCAAGAAACGGCAGTTCTTTCCAAGAGACTCTGCCAGTCCGTACCCGGTCATCCGTTCGAATCCGGAATTGACAAAAATAATGGGATTGTCCTTTTGATTCGGGTCCGTGATGAGGATGCCTTGCGAAACGGCTTGAATTGCCCGGTCCTGAAGCCGGAGTTCGGCCTCCATTCGCTTGCGTTCCGCGATCTCCTCAAGAAGTTCGCGATTAACCTGTTCCAACTGATGGGCTTTCTTCTCCAGTTTGCGAACAAGGATCTCGTTATATTCATTGAGCAAGACGGCCTCATCATGAGGGCGCTCGGGTGCCGGATGCGCGTTCTTGTCGGTTTTTCTTGCCAGAACTTCGAGAACACACTCCATAAGCGGTTCCGGTTCCGAGGGCTTGATCATGAATTTGTCCGCCCCCAGGGCCAAGGCCAATCGCTCGTCGCGCGGCTCGGTATATGTTGCGGTATAGACAATAAAAGGAATGGACTTCAGCCGTTCGTCCGCTTTCCAATGTCGTAGAAGAGTGTAACCGTCCATTATGGGCATGAGCAGGTCGGAGATGACCAGGTCGGGCGGGTCCTTCCGCGCCATGGCCAATGCCTCGGCGCCATTGCGAGCTTCACCGACGACGAAACCGTGGCCCTTCAGCAGTGTGTGAAGCAAGTAGAGGTTGTCCAAATTGTCATCAACGATCAGCACTTGAGACATCAGGCGCGATCCTTTCCGCAGTCGAGAGAAACCGTTCAACTTCGGCCACGAATGATTCCGGGTTGATCGGCTTCTCGATGTAACCTTCCGCTCCGGCAGCCAGGCATTTCTCCCGGTCCCCGGCCATGGCGTAGGAGGTGACCGCGACAATCGGAATTGTTTGCAAATTCGGTTCGCTCTTGAGAGCGCGAGCCACGGCATGTCCATCCATGCCGGGCAACTGGATGTCGAGCAAGATCAAGTCCGGCCGAATCTGGGCGGCCATCTCCAGGCCTTGCGGGCCGGTTTCCGCCTGAAGGACCTCGTGGCCGCGCTGCTCCAACAGAAACGTGGTGAGGTAGCGGTTTTGCGGATTGTCTTCGATCAGCAAGATTCTCGCTCTCATGATTTCACCGATCCCTGCAGCGGCAACGTAACGCTGAAGGTGCTTCCTTTTCCCCATTCGCTCTCGGCGATGATTTCGCCCCCCATCAAGTCGGCCAGACGGCGACAGATGGCTAACCCCAGCCCGGTGCCATCGTGGTTTCGGGATAACCCGGAATCAATTTGACGAAAGGGTTGGAACAAGTTTAGCAGGTCATTCGGCTTGATGCCAATACCGGTGTCGGAAACGCGCAGCCGAACGGCCGATTGGCCCGACGGCACTCCGGGCAACGGGCACCTATCGAGCTGGTCCGCCGTCAGGGCGATTTCACCTCGATCGCTGAACTTGATGGCGTTGCTCAGGAGGTTCAGCAAAATTTGTTCGAAGCGGCGTTCGTCGCTCACGCACTCGCCCAACTGGGGGGCGATCTGAACACGCAACTTCAGCCCTTTCTTTTCGGCCATCGGCGCCACGAGCGCGACGACCTTGGCGATGGACCGTTTGAGATCGAACCGCACGTTCGCGACTTCGAGCTGACCGGCTTCAATCTTGGATATATCGAGGACATCGTTGACCAGAGCCAACAGATGCCGAGCGCTCGTACGCACCATATTCAGTTGCTTGCTCTGCTCCTCGTTCAGCGGTCCCGCCAGCCCCTGGATGATGATGCCGGTGAAGCCGATGATTGAATTGAGCGGAGTGCGTAATTCGTGCGACATGGTTGCGAGAAAGGCCGACTTGATGCGATCGGCCGCTTCCGCTTGGTGGCGTTTCTCGCGTTCGGACTCAGCCTCTTTGCGTTCCGTGATGTCCCGAATCATCCCCAGAAGATTGCCGTCGGGCATCATGGTCGCGATTACTTCCGCCGGAAAGAACGAGCCGTTCTTGCGCCGGAATTGCCACTCGCGGTGGTGATCGGCTTTGCCGTTGATCGCGGCCAACGCCGGTTCGATCTGCCGAATCTCGGCTTCGGCGACAATGTCGGTGGCATGCAAGCCGACGAGTTCTTCACGCTTATATCCCAGCATCCGGCAGATGCTGGCATTGGCATCGACGTAATAACTCTCGGAATTGGCGATGACAATGCCGTCCGGGGCATATTCGAATAGGGTGCGGTAACGGGCCTCGCTCTCCCGGAGTTTTGCCTCGGCTTGTTTGCGCTCGGTGATGTCTTGAAGGGTTCCCACCATCCGCACCCCACGGCCTGTCTCGTCACGTAAGACATGTCCGCGATCGAGTATCTCCGCGTACGAGCCATCGCGTCGGCGGAAGCGATATTCATCGGACCACATCCGCCCCCCGCCGTCGATGACGGCATGGATCCCCGCCAGCACGCGTTCCTTGTCATTCTCATGGAGCCGGCTGGCCCAGAATTCGATCCTCGGTTCGACCTCCTCCGCCTGGAAGCCAAACAATGTTTGGAAATTCTTGTTCCACCAGATGAAATTCGATTGGAGATTCCAATCCCACACGGCATCATTCGTGGCGCGCGCGACAGCGGTAAAACGTTCGAGGCTCTGTTGCAATGCGGCTTCCGCGAGTTTGTTCTCGGTGATGTCGAGGAAAACGCAGTAAATCACCTTGCGTCCGGCCAGTTCGACGAACCGCCCCGTCACGAAAACGTCCCGATATTCGCCGGTCTTGGATCGGTGCTTTGTTTCGAACTGATCCCGACCGTCGCGCAGGATTCGTTCAACTCGCCTCTGGGTATCTTCCTTTGTTTCATGGACGTCGATGTTGAATAACGACAATCGGCAAAACTCCTGCGGAGTATAGCCCAGTTGTCGGGCCGCCTGCTCGTTGCATTCAATCATTGACGTGGTGACCGGATCGACGACGACGACCCCCACGGGAGTTTGCTCGAAGAGCGTGTGAAAGCGCACCTCCGCTTCACGCAAGGCGGTCTCCGCGTTGCGGCGCTCCGTAATGTCTGAGCCGATGCTCAGAAATTCGACGACACGGCCTTGCGAATCACGTACGATGCGATTGGTCCAGGCAACCCAGACTCGTTCCCCATTCCGGCGAACGTTCTCGCTGATGTTCTGCTCAAAAGCCTCGGGGTTCCGGCAAATCTCGTCAAGCAGGTCGTTGAGGACACGGCCGCCGCTGTCGGCGGTGGGCAAGATGGTGCCCGTGATCTTCTGGCCGACGATCTCTTCGGCCGAATAGCCAAAGAACCGCTGACCGAACTCATTCAGAAACGTGATGCGCCCCCCAACGTTCCAACGCAGGATGATGCTGTTGGCATTTTCCACCAACTCGCGGTATTTCCGTTCGCTCTCCGCGAGGCGATCCTCGGCACGCCGCCGATCGGAGACGTCAATGCCGACCCCGATCAGACACATTTGCTCCCCGAACAAAACTCGACGTCCGGTGAAGAAGAAGAGCGTTGACCGACCGTCCTTGCCGACAAACGGCGCCTCGACGGACGACGCTCCCTGCGCGAACGCCTCCGCGGTCCGTTGTTCCACGCGCGGCCGTTCTTCCTCCGAAAAGAAATCACGCGGATGCATGCGGGCAATCTCTTCTCCCGAGTAGCCGGTGACGGCCTCGAAGTTCTGGTTCCAGCGCAGGAACTTCCCGTTGGCATCATAGAAATAGACCACGCCGGGCATGCTCTCAATCATCGTGTCGGAGAAGTGTTTCTCGCCCCAGAGCGTGCGCTCCGCGAGCCGGCGTGCCTCCTCTTTCGCGAAGTTATCGAGCGCAAAAGAAACATCGGTGGCGGCCTCCTCCAGGAGCCTGATTTCCTTGTCTTGAAAAAAGAATGGCTCATCCGAATAGACCGTGAGCGTGCCGCGCACCTCGTTCTTCTGACGAATGGGGAAAACCGCGGAAGCTCTTAAACCAAGTCGCTGTAGTTCCGGCCGCCAGGGGACGGTGACCGGATCATTGAGCAAGTCGTTGCAGATATAAGAATGCCCGCCGCGGAACGCCAGTCCCGTGGGGCCGCGACCTTCCGGCCGATCGTCGGAATAGATCTTGGTGCTCTGCATATACCCGTTCGGATCGCCGCATACCGCCACGGGCACAATCTGCCGCGTCTCCGGATCGTGCCAACCGATCCAGGCCATGTGGAAGCCGCCATGCTCCACGAGGACCTGGCAGATTTTGGGGAACAACTCCTCGCGGACCGGCGTCCAGACGATAGCCTGGTTGACATGGCTCAAGGCCACGTAGAGCCGATTGAGCCGGGCGAGCTCTTGCTCATCCTGCTTCTGTTTGGTTACGTCACGCGCGATTTTGGATGCGCCGATGATTGTGCCGGCGTGATCCCGAATCGGCGATACCGTCACGGAAATGTCCAGCAGCCGCCCATCTTTCGTTTGCCTCTGGGTGTGGAAATGATTTACGCTTTCACCAAGTTTGATCCGTCCCAGGATCTGTTCTTCTTCCTGTTGCCGGTCAGCGGGGATCAGCCGCATGATGGAAGTTCCCACTATCTCAGTGGCCGTATAACCGAAGAGCTTCTCAGCGCCACGATTCCAAGTGGTGATGATGCCGTCCAGATTCTTCCCGATGATCGCGTCATCGGAGAAATTGACGATCGCCGCCAAGCGACTGGAAAGCTTATCAGCTTGCTGTTGACGCATTAGTACCGCGGTGGCGAACCAGATAAACCCGGAGCCCAGGCAACGATTGAGCAGCCCCAGGAGAGGCGTCGCCCCCGCGGGCGAAAGGAAAAAGCCAAGAAGAATCAAAATCGTCGCGAGCAGGGTGATCAGAAAGATCATTCGCGGCCGCGCCAACCAGTAGGCCAGAACGATCGGCAGGGCGTAGAGCGCCCAAATGGCCGCCCCCAGGGGGGTCAACACATCAAGGGTAAAGATGCCGATCGACAGGATGACCGCAGCCGACAATAGAAGAGCAGTTTTATTCGGTGACATGCTCATGCCCCGTAAGCCCTTGGTGCGTTGGTGGGAGCGGTTCGGGTCGCGAACGAAGAGTTGCAAGTAGAGGACGTCGACATAGCGATGCCGTTTCCAAGAGTTGGCGTCGCGCTTGTCGAGGGGAATGGAACGAGTTGCAATCATTCCCCTCTTCGCGCAGCCAACCCTGGATTTTCTACCCCGCGAGCGACGAGAAGTCTATCAGGCAACTCTTGGAAGAAACTGTTTCCAACCAAGTACGCGTTCCCACGCTGATTGCGTGGGAACGCGTGAACTCCGAACGGCTCGCCCAGTACCATCACTTCAACTTAATGACATGCTTGAGCTTCTCGACATTCCCGTTGTCGTCCTCAGCGTTGGCGGTCACTTCACTGGCTTCCGGGATGGTGATCTCCCATTCGGCGAAGTTGGCGCTGGTCGATTTCGCTTCCTGGCCGTTGACGACTACTTTCTTGACCGTGCCGTTATCCGAACAGGTGCCGCGGACTACCAGTTGGCCGCCTTGCTTCGTCACTTGGGTGATGACCGAAATCGGCGGCAGATCGTCGATCGGCTGGAGAGGGTTGGGGAAGGCGATGTCCTTCACATGGGCCACGCGTGATTCGTCGCCGGTCAGGCCGACTTCCGAAGTGTAGGTGTTGCCGTCGTTGAGTTCCGCCTTGGCCTTCGTGCTGACGACCTTGGCGGTCTGATTCATGCCGAACCAGTCGTGGATGAAGACCGGCACGCCCTTCTCCGTCTTTGGCATCGGCCGTGGGCCGCCGCCAAGATTCACGAGAGCGCGTTTTTCGCCCCCCTTGTTGTCGATGACCTTGACGTTCCGGAAATGCGATTCGGCCTTGCCCGTCGGGTTGTGGTCGCTGATCTGGATGAGGGGCATGCCGCCCGGCCCGCCGTAGCGGTGGCCGCGGAACGTCAGGCCGTCAACGGTGAGCAGGCCGTATTGAACACTGTCATCGTCGTGCCCGCGGTTGAACGGCTCGGCGGCAACCGACGTGATCGTCATGTCGCGATAAACGTGATTCTCGAAATTCGGATGATAGACGCCATAGACGACGCGATGCAGGTTCATGTTCTCGACAATCACGTTCGGCGACATGGGGCGGAAGCCGTAGTGCAGTTCCCAGATCTTCATGTTGCGGATGATGAATGGGTGTTTATCATCGGGGCCGACGCGGTTGACGCCTTCGCCGAGGTTGAACCCATAAAGTGCATCGCCGTGGGCTTCGTTGTCCTCGAAGCGGACGAAGGGCAACGTGCGGATGTCGACCGGCTTCGACGACCCGTCCGGTTGCATGATGTTCAACGTGAGATTGAACCGGCTCGACGGGGTTGCCTCAAAGCGATAGCCGTACCGTGCGTTCTCGCAGGAGACATTGCGGGTGAAGGTGTTGTGACTGTTGGCCCACCAGAAGCCCGTGCCCTCATTGTGGTCGAAGGGCAGTACTTGCTTGGGCAGTGTCTTGCCGCTCATGGCTTGAACGGCGAGGTTGCGGTCGAAGAC
>Ga0105046_10004072_pt1 | contig 23232 bp, 17 predicted proteins | sample MAT03_FD_78385 | JGI IMG/M metagenome (GOLD analysis project Ga0105046, IMG submission 78385) | Freshwater microbial communities from Lake Fryxell liftoff mats and glacier meltwater in Antarctica - MAT-03 (megahit assembly) | ecosystem: Environmental > Aquatic > Freshwater > Ice > Liftoff...
CTGGCGATCAAAGCTGTCGGCCTGGGAATTGGTTTGTTTTTGGGTGGCGGTTATGGAGTTCTGTCATCAGGTATTACCAAGGACTCCTTGATGTCGCTGGTGATTGGTGGCGGCATGGGCTACTACCTGCCAGAACTGGTTTTGACAATTCAAAGGATGTCTCGCAAACAGAAAATTTTCCTGCAGTTACCTGATGCGCTGGACCTGTTGGTCGTTTGTGTTGAAGCGGGCTTGGGACTTGACTCCGGGCTGCGAAAAGTGTCCGAGGAACTTGCCAGCTCAGCACCGGAAGTGTGTTCAGAGCTCTCGACGGCCAATATGCAATTGCAGATGGGCAAAGCACGACGTGACGTGTTGCATGATCTGGGTATTCGCACGGGTGTTGATGACGTCCGTGCACTGGCTGCGATCCTGATACAGGCAGACCGGTTTGGTTCGTCCATTGCACAGGCTCTGCGAGTTCAATCAGATACAATGCGAGTGAAACGTCGACAGATCGCGGAAGAAAAAGCCGCTCAGACTGCTGTAAAGATGATCTTCCCGCTCGTCCTGTTCATTTTCCCCGGCATCTTCGTGATTCTGGTAGGACCAGCTGCGATCCAGGTGAAAGAGAATATGTTGACTGACTGATGCGTAAAATGAATAGCCGTGGCGAGTGTGAGAATTGATTATCTCGCATATCGGGAATGCAGTTGTTGCCAGACGATGCTGTCAATACTGTCTGGCACTGAACTCACCGAGCCGTCCATTCGGAGCGTATTCACCAATCCGACATGCATGGAACGAGCCGCCCCCGCAAAATTTCCCGGCACTGGCGCATCGAGACACGGCATGCCCAGTCGAATCAATTCTGCCTGCGAATACTTCAATATCAGCATCGTGCAGGAGGTGATCCCATCTGGATCACCAGGATTGGGGCCAGGATATTTGAGTACGGTGACGTTCGCGGCTGGCATTCCCAACGCCCATGTCCCGCGAGGATCAAGCGGTTCGATACCGGCTCGGATTTCATCAATCCCCACGATGTTGGAGAGGCCGTTGGAAAAGTGCTTGAACGCAAACGACACATTAATGCCGCCGATTCCGCTGCCGGAGACTGTGGCATTGGTATTGATCAGATCGTTCGTGCCCGTGTCAAAACCATCAGTACAGCCGGCTTGAAAGTTAAAACATATGTTGTTGCTGCCCATATTCAATCCGTAGTTTCCTCGAGCGTATGTATGGCCACTTGTCCCGGCCAGCAAAGCCCGCTCATAGGGCGCGTTGTTATAGGCATCACTCGGGCACCGCATGACACCCAACGCGGTTGCGCGTGCCGTTGCGTTCGCCGCGGCATCTACCGGCTGATTCAAGTCAAAAGTATTCAGGAGCGTCGTCTGATCCAGATACGGTAGTAGGGCAATAACCCAGCTCGAATGCAGCCGGTCAGGTTCGGTGCCAGGTGAGATACCCATGGCCACGCGGTCAAATGCTCCGAGAGGCAACAGACCTCCACCGTTGGGTTCCCCGCGACCACTCCAGATGGAAGCGGGCGGCAACAGGCCGTGGACATCGTGATAATTGTGTAACGCCAACCCAAGCTGCTTCAGGTTGTTCTGACACTGCATCCGCCTTGCCGCTTCGCGTGTCTGCTGCACTGCAGGCAGAAGCAACCCTATCAGAATCGCCAGAATCGCGATCACGACCAAAACTTCGACCAACGTAAAGCCGCGAATGCGGCGGCGGACTTTCGCCATGATTGGAATCTCCCGACGACAAACAGAGCACATCGCGTTCAGATCACATGTCTGTTCTCAAGACACCCGCCACCGTTGGCAATTGTCTGACGATTTTTCCCTTTGGGTCGATAATCGCCGTTCCGGCCCATGTGGAACACACCAGATTCCACTTCCGAGTTTCAATCGCTCGCAACTGACAGGCGTGAATCTGCCGTTGTATCATGCCTGGATGATCGGCCGTATTCCCGTCATAAACAAGATGGATAATTGCATCCACTGTTGGGGACTCCCGGTATTGTGGTAGCCACGGTAACAGCGATTCATAGCACACAGCCACAGCAATTGAATGCTGCTTCCCTTCGGAATCACGGAATAACGCCGGAGCGTAGGTCCGACCATAGGCCAACTGCCGCTGGAATTTCAGTCCAGGAAGGATGCGATCTCGAATCCATTTTGTGTTCAAAAGTCCGGGAAGCCCCTCCTTGAAAGGCACCAGATCGAGCTTATCATGGCGGCAAATCTCTCCTGATTTTGACACCAGACAACCGCTATTGAAGCGACGAACCTCGATGACTTCCAGGCCATACCGCTGCGTGGTTCCGAGTTCATTAACGACGACACCCACGAGTGAGTTCGTGTGATACACGGGCGTAAGTAATTTTGAAAAATCCTGCACAGTAAGTTGTATCGCCATGTTGTTATTGACCGGGGCCGGATTCTCGCTCTGACTTTCGCTCAGGCAAGATTCCGGCCACACAATCAAATCAACATCGGGTTTTTGGAGTAAGGATTCCTTTGTCAACTCATTCAGATCAAGCCACGGTTGCCACGGTTCATTTTCGGAAAATTTCAGATGCGGTTGTACCAGCATCGCAGAAAAAGGCAGCGAAGCAACGGGCGTATTTGCTGCAATCAAAATTCCGCCAAACCATGCCACGCTCAAAACACCTGCGGCGACAATCGGACCGATCGATTTGCGAACAAAACTCGGCGAACGATTCAGAATTAAAAGGAAATTTATAAAATACAGCAATCCTGCCACACCAAATGGAGTCAACCATCGTGACCACTGTGCGAGCGGAGTGGCTGCGACAGTGAGTGCGAAGTTGGACACCGACCACGAAACACCGCACCACGCTTCCAGTATTTCACCAACGACTGCCACGCCAGCAGTTGTCACAGCGGCCACAACAACTGGCTGATTCTTCAATAACCGGATCGCAACTGCCACGGCAAGAAACTTCAGACTAAACACCAAGCTAGCCGCCGCATGAACCAACTCTGCGAACGCTGGCAGACCGGCACGTATGAATCCCGTTGATATCCACCCCATTGCAAATCCAATCGCGATTGCTTCGACACCCACGCGAAATCTGGAATGCTTCACTCCGTGATCTCGCCATAGCCAAACCATTGGCCCCAAGCAAAACCACGACGTTGGCCATGAAAATGGCGGAAAAGACACGGTAAACAACAAAACGGCTGTCACCCCACAAAGCTGTCGCGTCGAACCGGCCACAATCGCAGCCATGACTGTCAACACAATGGCATTTTGCCAATCATGCACTGCAACTACGATAAGGCTGATGCCATTAACGCCAATCGCCAGCCACTGGTTCGACCGGTATTCCGATGCGCCAGCTCGGATTCCGGAAAACATGATTCCCTTTCGACTATCATTCAGTCCCTGCGTCTACGTCACCCTTTGACGCCGTCGGCGAATCATCACTCCAAATGTGATCAATGCGATACCTCCTGCCAAATACCACAGCCAACCTCGACGAGAAGACTTAGTGAACACTGGTTCTGGCAACCCGTAATGTGAGAGTCGAAACTCTGAATCTGGAACGGATGTGCGAAGCAGTTCTATGTCGAAAACAATCCTGCGAACCGATTTGACGCCCTGTGTTCCAAACGATCGTCGCACCATCTTCTTCGGAATCGGGAAACCATTGATGGCCTCGCCGAAGTCCATTTCCACATGTTGTACGGCAGTCGGTCCTACCTTCAATTCATACTCAAGTATCGCCCAGTGCTGACTGGTATCACAAATCAGATAACTTGGTCCAAAATCCCGCAACACGTCCCGTGTGTCTGGCCGCTCAAATGCGACCTTTACTGCCTTTGTGCCCTTCCATTCAATTTCTTCGGCATCAATGAGTCGAAACGTGGGACTCGCAACCAGCCGATCCAGAGGTTCATAGTTAACGAACCAGTTACCGATGGCAGATGCCCTGGCGTTAGCGACAGCTTCAATAATCTTTGCAGAGATATTGCTTTCGCTGATATTCTGTTCCAATCCGCCTAACGTGCACTTCGCGTCCTTGGCAATGCGATTAATCAAAAATGCATAGTCAGCGTTACGCGATGTGATTACTTCTGCTGGCGGGTGTCGGCTTATGGCTTCCAACGCGTTCTCTCCAGAGATCATAACTCGCCACTCGTTAGTATCAGGAACATCCGGGTCTCTGCCTGCAGCGACCCACTCAGCACGCTTCTGAGCGGATATCGACTCAAAGTCTGCGCGATGAGCAATTCTCAAATCGCAGGAAAATGCAGGATCGGCGATCCGTTTTCGAGTCTCCTGAACAGCGTCGAGAAAACGGGTTCGCGTGAGATCATCAAAACTTTCTGCCGTCCGGCAGTTTATCAGGCAGAGTAATATACACAGTTGAGACACGGCGACGATTCGATGTAGAGTCACGGTATACCCTTTCCAACCGATAATCAAACTGCGTCCAACTTCCAATTTCCACGAGATTTGGGTGCATGCCCCAGAAGCGTGGAATGTTTCCCGATCGCAGCCATTTACGAATAGACCAGTAGCAATTTCTTCGTTTAACGGCAAGCCGCAGCCGACTGCGTCGCAGAAAACACGGACGCCTGCGGCTTGCCGTTAAACTAGAAATTGCGCTTCTAAATCGGAACTATTCCTTACAGGGACATCCAGTATCAAGGTGATCAGGACTGCAAAAGCAGAGAGCCCCACAAAAAAATCCAGCGCATAAACCCGGAGGACATACAACGTTCTGGTTGGGTTCCTTAATGTCTCTGCACGCAGCGCTACAAAGAGTATCACAACCAGCCTTGGCCTCTTCGTTCAAAACGCCAAGTGAAAACATACTCACGAGCAGTCCGAACGCGATTAAGCCACTGCTAGGACAAAATGTCCCTAAGATACGAATCATCACTACATCTCCCTTGAAAAGTTTTCATCCACAAATCACCACGACTGACGCCAGGCGTGGCACAACCTACTCTGCTCTCGACACGAACAAAAAATGCCGGAAACATTTCCAGTCGTTCGCCAGCATCTGTCCTTGATCTATCAAAACATCCCGACGCTAGTCAACGATCCCCGCCACCGTGACCACCTCAACGTTACCGCTCGAGCTATTGGTAAAGAACTTCACGTGATGTTCGAATTCGCCAGCCGTCTTTCCTGCCACGATTCTGATTCGCAGGTCTTGACTTTCACCGCCGTCAATTTCGATGGGAAACTCGTCAAGTCCAATACAACCGCAACTCTTCTGAGAACCTAAGATCGATAGTTGTGTTGAAGAGACATTGTTCACGCGGATTTGTTTTTCAATCATCTGATTCGGCGAAAGACTTCCTAATTCAATCTGTATGGGTGAAAACACCAGTTGTCGACCCATAAGCCAAGGCCATACCATATGAAATGAACCCGTACGCCATCTTCCATAGCCAAATAACATTGCAAGCATGATCATGGCGATCATCACGACTTGCATCGGTGACGACACACGACTCGAATGAATCCGATTTGGCACAACATCAGGCTGGGATGAATCGATCGCCACGCTATCTGTCGAAGTCTGCATCAAAGTTTTCCCTGTTCAAGAACAGGAGCATGCAGAAAATTGACAGTGACGGTTCGGCACTTGCCACCGACTAGCGTCAATTTGATCTCGACTGCCAATTGCACCGGCTGCAGGGGCGAAGATGATGAGTCGTCTTCGGCAATAAACCCAAGCAGCAGGCCGGCGGCAACTGTGGTGGATGTTACGGAATAACGAACCAGTGTCGGCTTGACACATTCGCATGATGAATCCAGCGATTCAATTTCGTCGGAACTCGATAACCCGATAACCCAATACGGCTCAACGGCACGCAATAAGAAGTCGCTCGGCCACTGAAAATCACGCCTGCATCAATTTCACCGCGATCACTCAATTGCTGAATTTGGCTATCCGACGCCGTTGTTTCTGCCAAGTCGCAGCCCGCACAGAAAAACAGCAGCATCAAGACCAAGGCGATCGCTCGTCGGGCATCACTCGATTCGTGAGAGCGTGAGAGCGTGAGAGCGTGCAGCATTAGGGCACCGTGTTGGAAACCACAAAATGAACTTCGGATCACGACGTCAGGCTAGCAAGCCAATAAAAAGAACAACAAGTGGAGTGCTCTTCAATTATTTCAAAATTCGAGAAGTATTTCCGATGCGCGATTCGCAGAAGTCCGTCTCCGGATGCAACGTTTCGTGATGTTTGTTCCAAAAAGTCTAAACCGAGTGCCACCCACCAAACTGGCATTCCGCATGAGTTTGACCATCCTCACCAGAGTCATCTGTCGGGCCGTGGCGACACTGGTGGCTCAAGTGCTTTTCCGCATCAGGCCAACGGCAGCATGATTCGTGACGGAGAGACGGTGATTGGGGCGGACGTGATCGGCGTCAATCTTTTAGTTCAATCGAAAACTCGTTTGCACCCGATTTGACTTCAAATTCAAGACCGCTTGTCTGTGCATCTGAGTACTTCGTCGGAATGAGTGACGTCGCGGTCGTGTTTTTTTCAGGCTCCTGCACTGCGGCCGCAGCCTCTTCCATTGTCATATTGACCTTCGCTGGATCTTCAACTTCGGACATCTTCACAACAGCCACGGCGTGTTTTCCAGCCACTGCGCCGGTTCCCGCCAATGACGAAAGTGTGTACTTCCCAGCGGTATCGGTGACGCCAACTGCTGGAGGTTTGGTGCCGTCACCCAGGAACATCACTTTTGCTCCAGGGACTGCCTCCCCATTGTAGGTCACTGTGCCGGTGACCTTATGAAGAGTCGGCGCGTCTGACGCACCGCCGCAGCCCACCGCCAAACAGCAAAACAGCAATGCAATTGACGAATTCAGGAACTCAGTTTTGGTGATCATAGATAATGCCTTTGGGAGGATACAGGTCCAAAAGTAATCCGCAAAATTAAACACGGACCAGGAAATACACTTGATTTCAAGTTGCAGAACGCACTTGCAAGTATCATAATCATTTTTGGATTTCGTTTCCTGCCAAACGGAAAAGTTATCTTGAATTTCTGGTCCATTCATTTTTCTGTACCCCCGGAGGAATCAAATGATGAGATTACGGTTAGACGGACGACGTGCGGCATTTACGCTGATCGAGTTGCTTGTGGTGATAGCGATTATCGCCATTCTGATCGCGCTGCTGCTGCCTGCAGTGCAACAGGCGAGAGAGGCCGCTCGACGTACACAGTGTAAGAATAACCTCAAACAGCTCGGGCTTGCACTTCATAACTATCACGACAATTACAATCGTTTTCCGGCATTGCGGATGGGACCAAACGACGGAGCAGGTCGCCAGGGCGATCAGACTGGTCTGATTTATTTACTACCGTACATGGATCAGGCAAATATCTACGCCCTGATCCCTCAGAACAATACTGTCCCGGTTGTCTGGTCAACGACATTCGCTCCATGGCGAAACACCGCTGGTCCGGTGATGCTGTGCCCAAGTTCGCCGGTGCCTGGTTCTGGCAACGGAGTGACTACGAACGGACCTCTGGGTCTGAAAAGCTACCACTTTTCTGTAGGGACAACGATCGCCAATAACTACGCTGGCGCTACCAGAGGAATGTTTCAGTTCGGTGTGACAGCGGGCGCCGGATACAAAGGGTTCAAAGATATCACTGACGGCACAAGCAACTCTATCGCGATGGCGGAACGAGTTCTTGGCAATCCCGGCACACGATCTATTCTTGGGCAGTCGGTGTTCAATATGGCGGGTATCGACACAAATCCCGTGTTGTGCCTGGCGACTTCCGCGAATAAACAATACGTTGCCGGTACGTCGATCAGCACATGGGGTTCAGGTTCATTGTGGGCCTTCGGACACGTGGCACAGGCGGGCGTCACAACAGTCCTTCCACCGAATGGTCCATCGTGCTGGATCGGTAACAGTGATAATCCCAGCAACGAGTCGGGAATTTTCAGTGCGACCAGCATGCATACCGGCGGTGTTCAGCTGCTGTTGGGTGATGGCTCGGTGAGGTTTATCAGCGAGAACATCGACTGTGGCAATTACGGTGTCAATCCAACTCCTAACTTCGGGGTCTGGGGTGCTCTTGGAACGATCGCAGGCGGAGAAGTTGTCGGCGAATTCTAGTTCCATGAATCGTGAATTCGTCTTATAATTCCTCTCCCTCTGTGGCGTGCCACAGAGGGAGCTGTTTTTGGAACTACGGCAGTTTAGAGCTTCTTGCTTTGTTTCTGCTGGTCGTCTTGAGAACAGTCCCGAAATAAGTTCCGGTTTTCAGAACCCGAAACGTTAGCGACGGACAAGACATTTCACCAGCAATTCCTCACTGACGTTTCGGGTTGTGACTTCGCATCGCTTCGATAGCGGGAAGTTATTTTGGGACAATTCCCTGGAGGCGATTCTGTGCGAAACCTGCGTCGGTCCGAGTGGAGTCTCGCTGTCGCAGTTTTGGCAATTGCTGTCATCGCTGGACTGGCAATCACAACATCAAGGCGATCAGATCGCAACGCATTGCTGCGTGACGCACGATTGGCACTCAGGGATGAAGACTTTGCAAGTGCCGAACGACTCGCGAAGGCAGCTGCGCAGGGCTCGGAGCCGGACCCATGGGCCTGGATGGTTGCAGCGGAAGCGGCTGTACGAACGAAACGATTTACGGATGCTCTTGATTACTACAAGAACGTCACACACGGCGGACCGGATCTTCGAGCGGCAGCCGCCCACGGACGCGCTGAAATGTATTTGCAGCTTGGCCACTGGGAACAGGCTGCATCTGAATACCGCGCGGCGATTGATGCAGAGCCGAATAATCTGATCGCCCAGCGTCGGCTCGCAGACTTCTACAATCTGGCAGGCCAGCGTCATCGAGCTGTGCCGATCATGCAACGCTTGATTGGAACCACTGCCGGTACTCTCGATGACTTGTTTTATCTTGGCGATGTTGACCATGGTGTTCAGCTGCCTGATGACATTCGTGCCCGGAAGGACGATGCAACAGCTGACGTCCTTGTCCAAATCGCCCTTGGCAACGAAGCTCTGGCCGAGAATCGCATTCAGGATGCACTGAGTTTTTTTAATCAGACGTTAAGCCGTCAGCCGAAGAATGCGGACGCAATTGCCGGTCTTGGGCAGGCCATGATTCATCTGGATCGGAAAGACCTTGCGTCGTGGCGTTGCAGAGTATCGGGTGACCTCGTCAATAATGCCGAAATATTATCGGTTCTGGGTCAGTGCGCGGAAAAGGAACATCGATTTGATGATGCCGTCAGTGCGTTTGCGCGCGTCGTAAACCAACGCCCCGGATCGCGTATTGCCTGGCACCGACTTGGCCTCAGCTTAAGCCGCGTCGGAAGAACCGACGAAGCCGCCCTCGCGCTGGCCCGGGCGCAGGAGTTACAACAGTTGGCGTTGTGGCTCGACGATCTCTTTCAGCATCGTGAACATGTCGAACTCATCCACCGCGTTGCAGCTCAACTGGCCTCAATGGGTAGAGCGGCTGAAGCAACAGCCTGGTGCAGCTACGTTCTGCAAAACGCTCCGCAGTCCATGTGGGCGCGATCGATGTATACAACTTTGGTCGGCGATCACGAATCATTGATTGAGCAGAAACGCGAAACGTCGTTGATCTCAATGTTGGGTACTCTGACTACCAATGACTGGTCGCCACAGATGGCAGAAACCGTCGCAACAACCGCTGAATCACCCAGGGATGACGCCGCCATCCAAACGGTTAAATTCAAGTTTGTGGATGAAGCCGCGAATTGCGGTTTGCATTTTGTCCACCATTCGGCTCGCGATCGATCCTCGTCCGGGGCCAGGATCATCGAAACCACTGGAGGAGGAGTGGGTGTGATCGACTTTGATGCCGATGGCTGGCCTGACGTCTGTTTTCCGCAAGGTTCCAGAGTTTTTCCGGTGCTAAAGTCGGGCAATGAATCTGATCAACTGTTTCGCAATCGACGTGGTCTTACATGGGAAGATATTTCATCGACTGCAGGTATCAAAGAATCGGGATTCGGCCAGGGAATTGCTGTCGGCGATTACGATAACGATGGATTTGCAGATCTGTACATCGCAAACTATGGAGTCAATCAACTCCTCCACAATCAGGGAGATGGTACGTTCATCGACGTGACCTCGGACTCGATGCGACAACACGCTGTGTGGACGACAAGTTGCGTGATCGCAGATGTCAATGCGGATGGCAATCCCGATCTGTTCGACGTCACCTATTGCCGAGGCGCGAATGTCGAGACTCTTATCTGCGAACAACAGGGGAAGCCTCGATCCTGTTCACCGCGTGCATTCGCTGCGGAGACCGATCGGGTTTGGTTAGGTTCCGGAGACGGTCGCTGGAATAAATCCGCAGACGATGGGCTGGATTTGCCAGACGGACTGGGACTGGGAGTCGTCGCCTTTCGACCTTCTCCAGACGAGCCATTGACGCTCTTTGTGGCGAATGATGAAGCACCCAATTTCTGGCTTATCCCTCGAACTTCGTCGCCCGATGGGAACACAATCTGGGACGACCATGCACCCGTCAGTGGTCTTGCGGTTGATGCCGACGGGAAACCTCAGGCGTGTATGGGGATTGCCTGTGACGATATGGACGGAAACGGCGCGATCGATCTGTTCGTGACGAATTTCTACCAGGAATCGAACACGCTGTATGCTGCCGTTGGATCGGGGTTCTTTGAAGATCGCACTCGCGTGGCAGGATTGCGTGATCCGAGCTGGAATCAATTAGGATTCGGGACGCAGTTTATCGATGTGGATCTTGATTCCTCCCCAGACGTGATTGTTGCCAATGGACATATTGATGACTTATCGATGATCGGACAGCCATTCGAAATGCCTGTTCAGTTTTTTCGGAACTCTTCAGGGCAGTTCTCCGAGGTGCAAAACCAGACTCATCTGCCACCAGCCCTCGGCCGCGCGATGGCACGTCTGGACTGGAACCGCGACGGACGCGAAGACGTTGTGATCGTAAACCAGGAATCTTCGGCACGACTACTGACGAATGCGACTGAATCGTCTGGTCGCAGCCTGAGTCTGCAGTTTCGTGCAACGTCCAGCGCTCGCGACGCGATCGGCACAATTGTCAAAGTTCAGATCGGCGAACGAACGCTGACGCATCAGTTGACCGCCGGTGACGGATACATGGCGAGCAACGAACGACAACTCGTCATCGGATTAGGTGAGACTGACAGCATTCGCTCATTGGAAGTCTTCTGGCCCGGCGGCGTTCAACATCAGTTCACTGACCTTAAAGTTGCGCGTGCGTATCTCATCGTTGAAGGGTTGGGTTCGTTTGAATTGGATTAGCGATACGCAATCTCGCCTGCTTCACAGTTACGACGCGAACTGGATACGTCTGGAGGTCCCACAGTCGTGGATTGTGACCTGCCAATGGGGGTTTGATGGGTTACTTCGTCATTCTCGCTCCCGGTGTCGCCAGGTCGTTGAATCTGTCGACAGGTTCTTTAGCGGTCCATGCGATACCTCGCAGCAACAGAATGCGAAATAACGGATCATCGAACGTCCAGCTGTAGTGGCCGGGAATACTGACGAAGACTCGACCCTTGCCTTTTTCCGTTGTCCACAACTGCGGCGTCGGCATGCCGTCTTCGGTGCTTGTCGCGAGGAGTGTGACGTCCTGTGGCTGGCCGGTGAGTTTCCAATAACTTTCGTCATACAACGATAGCTGATCATAATTACGCACGATCGGGTGATCTGTGTTATGGATATCCAATGTCAGCGGACCATGGCGGTAGCTGATTTTACCGCCCCATGATGCGTAGCCGATTCGCTTTGAAAATTCCTGCACAGCATCGTTGCCGTTAACTGCCCAGTGAATGTAAACCGCTCCGCCGCCGCGGGCGAGAAATGCATCCATCTTTGCCGGTCGGTCTGGTTCGAAACTGCCCTTCTGGAAGAACAGCAAAACGTCCGCCGCCGCGAGTTGCTCGTCGCCTGGGAATTCATGTGCGGTGGAGACGGTGACATTGTCTGCCGCCGAAAGTAGTTCTTCCCACACAGATTTCCATGCTGGATAATCGTGCTCACCCGGACCATGATCTTTGGGACCATCCACCAGCACCAGATTTAACGGGCGAGTTTTCGCGACAACTTCCGGCGAACCCGCCAGCGCCGCAGTGACTTCGGCTTGTGTTCTCAGCGGTGGCGCGGTGAGCGGTGTTTCCAGCGGCATGTGGGGTGGTAATGTCATCAGATATGTGAGCAGATCTTTCATCTGATCTGCCGTTAACTTCTGAGCAATGCCAGTGGGCATGACAGACGTTCCAGAAACGGCCATCGTTTCAATGTCTGATTTTTGCAGCTTTGTGACCACGCCTTTTTCATCGCCCAGCAGCAGTTGATCGCCGTCCGTCTGCAGAACACCCGTCAACACGCGGCCATCGTTCAGTGCGATCACATGGCCGATGTAATCCGGATTAATCGCGAAGCTGGGGTTCGAGATGTCACGTAGAAGTGACGCATAGTCGCGATGGATCAGATTCATCAGATCAGGACCGATGCGTGCTCCACCGCCACTGGCATGAACACCGCCACCAACGGAATGACATTTGAAACAGCCAACTGCTTCACTGCGAAAAACTTTGCGGCCTCGAGCCCAGCTGCCGCCTTCCAGTTCTGCAATCTTGAGCGGGGTTGTCGAAGTAGGTGCGTCGTTTGTTGCATTCACATCAACCCATGGCAGCACGAAGCGATGCAGTTGCAGTGGCCGATCTGCAGAATCTTCGTTGGTCCGGACGGACATCGTAAGTTTAGGATTTGGACTATCTCCGGTGCGAAGTTCAATGATCACATCAACGGGTTCGGTGAGATCAGATGATGTCTTGAATGTCGCTTGTTGCTGTTCAATATTGTGTTGATCGCAGACCACGGAAATCTCTGTTGCAGGCTGGTCTGAATTTCCTGCGCGAGTGGCCTGTACGACGATTTCCTGATTGCTTTGGATGGTGACAATCGCTTCTTCGGCTGGCCATTCATAGTCAATTTTAGCACCCGGCTGAATTGCCGGGCGCAGGATGTTGTACACGTTCAACTTTGTTTTCAGCGTCAGAACTCCCGGCTGTTCAAGCGCCGACCAGAGTGCGTTGTGCCCTGCACTGCCTGCGAGTAACGTTTTTGCAACTTCCAGGTCAGCGTGCGGCAGCCAACCCGACCAGGCTGGAGTCGTGTTGCCAGGCTTTGGAGTCCATCGTGCTTCAACTCCATGAAGAGCGAAGTCCACATCGACGTCTTCTGGCATTGGGACTGTTACAGCATAATGCAGATTTGCATGCATCGGAGCCGTATTAATAATCAGAGTTCGCAAGTCGCTTGTCACAGCTGTCCCAGTCACGGACAACGCAAAACGCGGCTTCATGAGTTGAGCTTTGACCACGGCATATGGTGGCATCAGGTTTTCGAATCGGTCGCCCGCTCGGACATGTTCGCCATATTCAATCCTGATACGTTCTGTGAGTTGACGCAGCTGGGTGGCGTCCACAGGATGATCGAACGCGATTCGAATTTCCTGTGGTCCTTCGGCCCATGTTGCCACGGGCCGGGCGATTTGAGCTTCAGTCATTTTGATGCGAAACAATTTGCCGATGCCGGTCGGTCCCGTGCCCCAATCCGGCGGTCCACTGTGACACGCCACGACCAGATCGCCATCCGGTGCGACACAAGCATCAACGGTCAGCATTTGCAGGCATGCAAACAATTGCGACTGAGCCACATAGCCTGCTGGTGTCTTCATCAGCTTTGTACGCCACAGCTTCCCTCGCGATTCGCCGCAAACGATTGCATCATTTGTCCATGTGGCTGGCCCGAAACTCGGCCCGCCGTTGACGGATTCATTGAAGATCATGCCACATGTGGATTGATGCTGCGGCGCATAATCAAACGTCGATGGTTCATCGATCACGTTTGGATTGTGTTGAGGATGTCGCGGGGGAAATCCGTAATGTCGCTTCGTCCCCGGCTGGCCGTTGGATCCAATTCCGTCCAGACGAATATGCAGTAGTTCATCCAGCGGATTCCCGTTCGGCAGCCACGTCGCGCCTTCCTGTTCTGCACAAAAAAGATCACCTTCCTGATTGAATGCAAACGCGATCGGAAATCGAATGCCGGTGCAGACTGTTTCGCGTTTGCTGAAGTCGGCTGAAACTTTTTGCACAGTTCCGCGATCTGATGCGATATCGTATTCCGCCACACCCTGATCGTTGACCAGGTATGCGTTGGCATAATTCACGGTCCCCAGTCCAAAATAAAGATTGCCTTCCTTATCCATGGCTATCCCGACGGCATCGACGTTTTGAGGAATCTCCTTCCAGCCTGTTGCGACAATGATTTCTTCATCGGCTTTGTCATCACCATTGGTGTCAACGATCAGAGACACTTTGCCCTTGCTCGGCACAAAGACACCATTTCCCTTTGCGTATCCTGGAGGAGTCAGCAACATGCCGATGGGGCCACGCAGGCTGCCTTCGTTTTTCCAGAACAGTTCAGCTTTGTCTTCGATGCCATCGCCATCGGTGTCGCTTACCAAATGTATGTCGCCGTTGTATCCCAGCGTGACAAGTTTTCCGTCAGCTCGGTACCGTACGTTGTTCACGTTGGTAAGTTCAACAGGAATCTCACGAACAGAGAAGCCGGGCTGCAGCATCTGAATTGCAGGAGGATTCTCCGCCTTCACCAGAGAAACTCCACTGGAAATCGATAGCTTCAGTTCCCTGGGTAAGTCTTCGGCGAGCTTCGCGTATTTAGCGTTGAGGTACTCGCGAACGGATTTCGTTTCTTCCTTTGTAAGCACACGATCAAAAATCAGCAGCTCCGCAATATCCCCATGAAACGGTCCTCGTACTTGATGAGCGCCGGCGCCGTTTGTGGGGAACCTCGCTCCGACGGTGATTTCATCAAACGATAACTCAGTTGCTTTGAATGGACGTTTTCCCTCTGACTTCCCGTCAATCGCCAATTCAATTTGTCCGGCCGCGGGATCGACTATTGTTTCGACGATATGGAGTGTGCCGAATTCATGGCGGGTATCAAGCAGATCCTTAGCGCCGCCGAATCCAGTTCCTTCGACATTCATCTGATCGAATTTGAACGTTGGGCCAGGACCGAGATCCAGCGCTATTCCGGATTCGTAATCGCGTCGTTCATGCGCATTCGAAGCAAAGATCCCTCGAAAATCGCCCGGATTCGCATGAGGTGCCATGACCACAAAGACTGTCACGGCATCCAGTTTCAGGCCCGTTTTTAAGAGTCGAAAATGATCATCTTCGCCATCGAATCGCATCACCCACGCATCGCCGACTTTTACCAGCTTCGGCTGAGATTTCACGTCGGCTTGTTCGAGACTTCGCCCCGCCCCCGCATCATTCCATGCGGGAACGACATCACCAGATGAAAGCGCTGGCAGATTCGTGGACGCTCGGCTTTCATTCACCCGAGATGCATCGAGCCACAATTGCAGTCCGTTTCGTACCTGCAAATCTTTGTCGGCCCAGGAAATAACTTGGGCGTGAGCATCAAGTGTCGTGGTAACAGCGAACAGAAACATGAAGCATGGAAAACTAGAACGCAACATTGGTTTAGCCTCAGAACGGCGTTCCCCGTAGGGCAACGCCTGTCAGTTGGTTTCCTGTATTTTCGGGCCAAAGGCCCATCCGTTCCATAGTAGACCTCACTCTCCGAGTGAGGCAGGCCGTAAAACGCGGCCTTTGGCATTCGTCACTCAGAGAGTGACGGCTACTATAATCGCAAATCGTGCCGTTCAATCTTCGTACCGAACCTGGCTCCAGTCCTTCGACAGTTCGCACAGTTTTTCAATGACATCTGCATCTTCACTGCAAGCGACGATTCCTGAATAACGCAGCATACCGGCACGCGTGTCCATCCAAAGATCACGATAATGAACCGGCTGACGGTTGTGAACCCAGACCGCGTCACCACCTCGAACACGTGCAATGTGCATAGAAACCGGAAAGTCATAGATGTTCGGTGAATGAATGAGTGATCCTGTATATTCGCCCGTCGCCATAAACGGATAAATGCTGCCCGGCATTTCGTCGGACGTATGGCCTTGCAGATTTCGACCGCGGACGACAAGCCCATCGACTTGTCTTGCTCGTTGCGTATCGCGTTTCTGGAAGCCGATCAGATAAACTCCAAGGCCGGCATCCGCGCGTCGCGACGTCAGATCGGGCAACGAATCCAGAACTGTGCGTGCTGTTCGGGAAGGATCATCCGGACCACACACGATGCGATCAGGTGTCACCTCAACCCATGTCCCATGCTCACCCATTTCCGGAGCGAATACCAGTGAATAATAAGGCGTTGAATCGTCGTGCAGATGGACAATGATGGAATAGCCATTGCCGGTTTTGTCGCGGTATTGTTTCGTGCCGTCGATCGGATCAATTGAAATCGCCAGTTCGCTGGACGTGGCAAAGTGAGCCATATCGCCGGTGGTTTCTTCGCCTTCGATGCGGCAAGTTTTCAGAATCGGATCCGCATCACGCAGGGCTGCGACGAGCAGTTCCTGAACTGACAAGTCCGCCAGGGTCAGCGCATCGGTATTCGCATTGCCGGAATACTTGCCATCGACGGCGATGTTAAATTGACGCAGTCTTTTGGCGACCGCCCCGCTCCAGCGAACGACGGGAGGAAGGGCTTGTTTGAGTGCGGTAATGACCTCTTGAGTATTCATAGTTCTGTGGCAGTATGATGAGGTCTGTCAAAATCTCGCAATGTCAAGGAGCCTCACATCATATTGATCGTAAGGCAGAATTTCAGATCACTTTGGCGATCTTTCTTAAGAAATCGATATGAGCAGATGTTGAGCTTCCTCTTTTGGAAATTTTTTTTGATCTGGATCTTTGTCGGTTTCGTTGATGCTGAAAAAATTCAACGCAGGAGACAACATGATTCAGGTTTCTGGAGTCTATCACCACTTTGGGCTGCGGCCTATTTTGCAGGACGTTTCGTTTTCTGTTGAGGCAGGGCGGACGCTGGCGATTATCGGCCCCAATGGAATGGGCAAGACCACTCTGCTGAACATCATGGCTGGTGTGTCGTCTCCCGCTGAGGGAACCATCTTGATCAACGGTCGGCTGCGGCGATCGACTGTGGAAGACGAATTGGCCATTCGTCAAAAGACATTGTTTCTGCCTGCCGAATTATGGATTCCGAGCGGCATCACGGGGCGAAATCTGGTCTTGGGAGTCGGTGAAGTCTGGGGCGTGCCTGCTCGGCGATTGTTCGAACATGCCGAACGACTGCTCAAGGTATTTCAACTGGACAAAATTGCGGACTCCGCCGTGTCAGGCTATTCGACGGGTCAGAAAAAGAAGGTCGGATTGTGTTCAGCACTGATCAGCGAAGCCTCCATTTTGTTGCTCGACGAACCCTTCTCCGGCGGACTTGATCCCGCTGGCTTAACCGCCATCAAACAGATTCTTAAGCAACTGACATCTCATCAAGACCGCACCGTGGTGCTCACAAGTCCTGTGCCGGAACTTGTTGAAGAGGTTGCTGACGATGTATTGATTCTGGACGAAGGTCGCGTTCTTAAATACGCATCGGTTGCTGACGTGATCAAAGATGCTGGTGCCACGACGTTGGATGAAGCTCTGCGAAAACTCATCTTCCCCGAAACCGAGAGCCAACTACGCGACTACTTTGTTCAGGAGAGTATCACATGAACCGCTGGTATCGACAGGTGATGCCTCGACGCAGTCACGTGCTTCTGTTCGCGTTGCTGCTGATCTTACTTGATAGCACCACGGGAGCGATCTGGTTGGCGTGGGGTAAATGGCTTATTGAAGCTGAGGCGACAGACGTCGTTCGAATAATGTTATACGCCAGTCATGTTCTGTGCGGCATGGCGACGCTGCTGTTTGCGCTCAGTCGTGTTCATCAGTTTCCGCTTGCGAACCCGTCGTATAAGCAGTGGTTGGCGACGACTCCGTGGTCGTCGCATCAGCGATTGCCGTTCGGGCCGTGGCAGCCGGTGATTCAGGACATCATTCCGCTGGGCGTCCTTGGCGTCATCTGTGCTTTGCATGGCGTCATCACATTCAGCCTTCCGCCAGACCGAGTTGTCAGTCTGTCGGTCAGTGCCTTGTCGCCTGAATGGTGGTGGCTGATGTGCGTTTCTGTCCTGTTACCAGCACTTGTGTTTTGCGGGGTTTGGGCGATCGCTGGATTTTGTACTGTCATGCCGCACTGGAAACACTCGGCCTCAGTCTTGCTATTTGTCATCGGCGTGGTGATTCATCTTGGAATACGACTTGGTTTGCCCGAGGCCACCGCAGTGGCGGTCGTCTGCGCGGTCGTCGGATTTGTTCTGGTCTACAGGAAAATGCAGCGCATGATGCGTACACTTCCACAAGTCATGAATGAAACCCAGCTCGTCAAAATCGACGGAAAGTTGGCACCAGCCTTCGAAATGTTGTCACCGCGACCCTATCGAAATCGCGTGATTGCGATTCTGGAGGACACTCGACCGCGGGCTCTGGAGTTTTGTCTGCTGCTGTTTGTCTGGCTAGCGTTGCCGCCATGGGAATTAAAATTTGTGGTGATTGTAGGGACGATTGTCTGTGTGCTGTCACTGGCACGCATTGCTGTGTTTGCAGATCGAACATCTTCACACCTCGGCTTGTTGGCTCGCTGGCATTCTGGCCGATTCATCGTGCCGGAATACGATCGCGTCTGGTTGCCTTCACTGGCGATGAACTTTGTGTGGAGCGTACCGGTGCTGCTTGCCATCGCCGACATGCTTTCGCCACAGTTGGCAGGCCCGCTGGCCTTGGTCGCACCAATTCTGGTTGGCTGGATCTGTGGGCCGGATTCCGAACAATGGTTCTTGACGGCACCTGTTGAGTACCGTTTGGGTGCTGCCAGAAGTAAATAGAATGCGGGGAATTTCCCCACACTCTATGTAGTTGCCAAGCCCGCAGTGAAGCCAAAATTAGACTCCACCGACGAGAGGTCAGATGGAGGTGCGAGAGCTGCGTTGGATCTCCACTGGCTTCATGCCCGTGGTTCACAGGCTTGGAAGCTCATGATCCCGGCTACAGGTGCTCGGCGATGGGCTGGTCGCAGGAATCGATACCAAGATTCTGCTGCATCAATTTAAGGAACACTGGTCTCTCTTTCGCCGGGAGAATGATTCTGTCGAGCAACGAGTTCAGTGTCAGGCCGAGATAACCTACGCTCTCGCGGCATTCACGAAGGCCGTCAATGAACCATTCAATCCGTTCGCATTCTTCTGGATCGTCGAGCGTCGTGTCATCATCATTCTGGCCCATACCGTCCAGCACGTTGAAGCAGGATTGCAGCCACAGTGAGTGGCGCAACTCTGCAGGCACGACTTCCATAGCACTCCCTGCGTTCGGTGGCAGAACTAGACCTTGCCCGTGCTCCTGCAGAGCGGCCATGATTTGGCTCCAGCCCTCGCACTGCGTTTCAAAATGACAATCTGATGTGCGGAACGGGTTTATCCACAGATGCGGAGCGATCTTGTTAAGGATGACATGCCACGGTTCACTGGGGCGGGGCATTTCATCAATGTAGAGGATTGCTTTATCTTTATATTCTTCTTCATCATCACTGAAGTTCAACAGATTTCGCAGCGATTTTTTCTGTTCGCGTGAAAGTGGAATGTTCTGTTCTTGGCTGATAACGGCCTCCCACATCAGGAAACAGTCTTTTTCCAGCCAGAACACAAAACTTTCGACGGCTTCCTGCAGATCTTCGAGGTCGTCCAGCGGTCGTTCCACGAAAAAATCGCACGTCGGCACATCGCCGGGAAACTCCCACACAATCCGGGCGGTTTGTTTGGTGGATGCTTTTCCTGCATTCTTGGACACGGTGTCACTCCTCTAAATTTTGCGGCGTAATAAATAATCTTCGATCGACTGTCTTTAAGTCACCGGCTGCTAGCGCCTAGCCGCCCACTTATCTCTCGAGCGATCCTTAAATGCAGACACTTGCAGAAGTCTCGATCCATTCAAACAAGCGAGTTGGTACGTCGATGTTGCACGCTCGTTGTAAGCCGCGCCAGCCGGGCACCGCGTTGACTTCTATCAGCAGTGGCTCAAGATCCGTATTGTACATCAGATCGACGCCGGCAAACAGAGTCCCCGTTACGCTGGCGGCCTGTTGAGCCAACTTGAGTTCCCGTTCTGTTGGAACGTGTAGAATTCCTGTACCCTGCTGAGAGATATTCGCTCGAAAGTCACCGTCTTTCGGGGTGCGTTTCATTGATCCCACAAGTTGGCCGTCCAGCAACAGCACGCGAATATCGAAACCGGGGCCGGACACAAATTTCTGCAGATACAACACTGCGCCCAATCGTTCCAGTGTGCGAAACGCCCTAAGTGCGAGTTCCGGGTCCGAGACGCGCATGATGCCGCGGCCTTCTGCTCCGAACAGTGGCTTCACGACAACGTCGCGTCCAAGATTTTCGAATGCTGTCAATGCTGCTTCTGAGTTTTCGCAGACGATTGTGGCCGGGACCGGCATGCCAGCCGCTGCGAGTCGTTGTGTTGTCAGATACTTGTCCACGGCACATTCCAGAGCACGAGGAGGATTGATGACGCGAACTCCCGCTGCTTCCAGTCCCGCCAGCATATCCATCCTCGCGACAACTTGCTCAAGCGTTCCTGGCGGCATCGTTCGCACAAAGACGGCGTCAAGAGTTTTGAGATCGATTTCACCGCAGTGAATTCCGATCCGCGACGTTTCGATCGACACATTAAACTGATCAAACAACAACGGATACACTTGATGGCCGCGCGCATTGCCGACACGGCAGAGTTCACTCACATACCAGCTGTCATGATTTCCGAAGACACCGATTTGCATTTGTTCGTAATTTTCGAATTGGATAAGGCGATTGCGACAAGCATTGAAACGCGGACTTTAACGCGGGCCAGATGTTTGAACTATCATGAATGCTGCTTGCAAAGGGCTTCAATGCATGTTTTCGATTGCGTGAAAGCTGTTCGTTGTTTAAGTTATACACATTACTGGGGCTAACCGGGCGGTGCCAGGTCGTTGCGAAAGGTTTGCGATGTCAGACAAAATCGTGATTCCCTGTTCGGAATGTGGCAGTAATATGTCAGTTCCGAACACAGCGGCTGGTAAGAAAGTTCGATGCCCGAAATGTAAAACAGTTGTGTCGATACCGGGAGGATCCTCGCATGCCTCCAATGACGCTGCTCCAGATATTTCAGTAGTAGAACCTCAGCCACGTCGAGCGCGAAGAATTTCAGAGCCATCTCCACCAGCCCCGCCGGTGAAACTGGCCGCGCCGGTGAAACTGGCCGTGCCGGTGAAAGTGGCTCAGTCAGAGAAACCGGCACCGCTCAAGCCCCGCCGCACGAGGGAAAAGGCTGCTCCAGCGGATGATGATTGGTTAGATGACGATGTGTCGTCGTCAGGTTCCGGCGGCAGCGACTGGGATTCGTACGGCAATCCGGCTCAGACACCACAAGGGCTACCGCCGCGTTCAAAACGAAAAAACACCAGCAGTGCAACGCCGACTTTGCGAGGAACGGGTAACGAAGCTCCAGACGCCTATTCACGCACCAGCAGGTCTGGCACGAACGGCAGCGTTGTCACCGGAGTTCTGATGATGGTGGGAGCCGCAGTCTGGTTTTTCGGCGGACTGGCGGTGGGAGTGATTTTCTTCTATCCACCCGTGCTGTTCGTCCTTGGGTTTATTGCGTTGGTGAAGGGTATCATGAGCACGGAGTAAGCGATGTCAGTTGCCGCTACTGCCCCTTCAGGAATTCCAGCACGTCCGCCATTTGTTCCACTGTAACGTCTCGTTCAATGCCCTCTGGCATGAGCGATTTATTTGTCGTCTTCAGATCTTCGATGTCGCTACGAATGATTGTCTCTTCGCGACCCTCTGGCTGACGTAGTGTTATGGAGTCTGTCGATTCTGCTTTCAGCAGACCGTTGAAAGTGCGGCCGTCGGTGGTGACCACGATGTATTCCGTGAACTGCGGATCAACTCGGCGATTCGGGTCGAGAATGTCATACAACAGCGCGTCCCGCGCACGAGCGCGAGTGTCGCTGATGTCGGGGCCGACGTTGTGGCCGATTCCGTTGATGCGGTGACATTTGCTGCACGTTTTTTCATAGACAGCGGCACCTTGTTTCGCGTCACCTTTCAATTCAAGTGCCCTGGCGTATTCATCAGCGACTGCTTTGCGATTCGCAGAAACGTTGCCACCAAATAGCTTCACGGCCGTATTGCGAATTGACTCATCGGGATGTTTCAGCAGAATCAGACGCTGATTGATGGAAACCGTAGACGAAGAAATACTGCCGGCAACCATCTGGTTCAACAGTTCCGATGCACTTTCTTTCCTCATCAGCAAGAGATCCAGTGCCGATGATCGTGATTGAGGTTTCAACTGATCCCAATGTGAAAGCACAATGCTGGAGAGTTCCGCTCGACCACTGCGGCGAGCGGCATCAATGGCGGCTTGCTGGCATAATGTCGATTCACCCGGTTGCAGCAAAGTTTCGAGTGCAGTGGTGAGTGCCTGTGGCGGAAGGTGCGACATCAGCCCCATCGCGGAGATACGATCAACATCGTTAAGTTTGGAATCGACAGCAGTTTCGGCAGCCTGTTGCACAACCTTTGCGGTCGCATTCAAGGCATCCCTGAGTGATTCCGGCGGTGCTTGCAGCAATGCGGCGAGGCTTTTTGGAATATCGGCGTTCTGGCATCGCGGCAACCCGTCGGCCAGTCCGATCACGATGGCCGTCTGCCACCAGAGTCCCGATTCCGGGCTCTCACCAACGACATTGGCAAGTCGCTTCAATTGTTCGACGTCGCCTCGCACGGCAACGTTGAGTGCCAGTTGCCGCAGGAAGTCTGTACGAGTTGCGGCGGTGGCAGAGTCGCGACGGGAAAGAGAAACCACGGCAGCAGCAAGATCGGCCGCAAGATTTGGAGCTGCAATCAGCCACGCTCGCTGAAGCCACACGTCGTCGATGTTCGCTGCCGCAATCCCTGACAGTTTGCTGACAATCGCTGGGTCCGTCCAGTCGTAAGCAAGAATGGCCTGCATGCGGGTCTCGCCATTCGGGCTCCCCATTTGCATTGCAATATTGGCCTGCAGGTCTTTGTTGCTTGAGTATTCCAGGCGAATCAACTTCACTGCATCTCGGTTCAACGTTCCAATTGGACC
>Ga0105046_10004073_pt1 | contig 23232 bp, 19 predicted proteins | sample MAT03_FD_78385 | JGI IMG/M metagenome (GOLD analysis project Ga0105046, IMG submission 78385) | Freshwater microbial communities from Lake Fryxell liftoff mats and glacier meltwater in Antarctica - MAT-03 (megahit assembly) | ecosystem: Environmental > Aquatic > Freshwater > Ice > Liftoff...
AGCACTTAATCTTAAAGTTCCGTCATTAATACTAATAGCTCCGCTATTATTCAATGCAATTCCCGGTAATGTAACAATAAATGCACCCGCTTGTGTTAAAATTCCTGTTGCCATGTTATTAAATGCAGGTGCGATTGGAGATCCGCTTAATCCAAAACTTGCATTAGTTGTTATTGTAAATGTTCCGTAGTTATTAAACTGAACACTGTTGGCAAATAGTAAACTATTTGTTCCTGAACTCCAATTTAAAGTTCCATAGTTATTAATTGTGCGGGTATCGCCAATTATCCTGCTGCCGCCCCCGGTACTAAGTGTTACTGTTGATCCTGCAAGAAAGTTTGTAGTTCCTGTACCGCGCATATTACCATTAGTCCAGGTAAATGTTCCACCACTGGCAACATCTATTTGGCCGGCATCTTCGATAAAACTTCCTGAAAAAGTCATGGCTCCATTAACTAATAAATCAACCCCAATGCCATCAGCCACTTGTAAAGTACCGCTACTAACAACGAGTCCTCCCCCTGAATTTACTGTTATTTGATCTGCCACTACTGAAGTGATAATAGTAATGGTGTGGCCACTTTGAATAGTTATTACTCCATCTGTTGCAGTCGGTGGTGAAAAAATCACATCCCAAATTGTGCCATTGTATCGTTGCCACGATGCAAATGAAGTCCATGTCCCGGAATTCAAACTTCTGTAATCACCAACGTTCTGGGCATTGACGTTAATGTTCAAAAGCAAAATGGGCAATGAAACGATACACTTAACAAAATTCTTTTTAGTCCAATTTAATAAGATAGACATTGGGTTCGGAACCTGTGAGGATCCAAAAGATAATTTTTTCATCTGTGCTTGTGTTTGGGGGGGTAAGGAGTAGGGGGGTTAATATTGAATAATACTATAAAATCCTTCTACACTTAAGTCATGCAGACTCATAATGAGTCCCAATGAAACAAACATACAAAAAAAAAGAAACACCTCCAAACATTTTTTGGTAAACTACCTAATATGGTAGACAAAAATCAATTATAAAATGAAAAATCACTTGTATTGGGGATAACAATTGTATTTATTTTAAAATACATACCGCAATGTAGGTATGAGCTTTGACATCATAATATGAGCACTTTTGGAATACAATATTTTGATCCCATTAAAAGAGAAATTCTAACATATTACACAAATTCAAATCATATTCATTTTTTCGAAAAAAATTTTTGAGGACTTCGAAATTTAATCATGAATTAACCTGAACAGCCTGTTCCATCTGATTTTATCAATAAACCCACCATTGGCATTCCACGACATCCAAATAAACACAGCTTTTCCTACAATGTGGTCATCAGGAACAAAGCCCCAGAATCGGGAATCGGCAGAATTATGGCGGTTATCACCCATCATGAAAAAGTAATCCATTTTAAAGGTATAGGATGTTGATTCAACACCATTGATAAAAATCTTTCCTCCTTTTTCTTCGAGAGTATTTCCTTCATATTTGGTAATACATCTTTTATAAAGAATCACATTTTTTTCATTCAACTCAATTTTATCACCTTGTTTAGGAACATATAAAGGGCCAAAATTATCTACATTCCATGGTAGTGCAGGATTGTGAGGATAGATATAATCTTCATAAACGCCGGCAGGAGCTGTAAGCCCCCTCACAGATCTAACATTTGGAAGTTTAGCTAATTCAGTGGCTGCTTCATTAGTCATGAACAATCTGAAGTCACCCTCAGCCATTCCCGGACCTCCTTCTGTAATATCTAATTTCTCCAAAATTCTCGCATTGAAACCTGTTCCATTAGTGCTCACATCATATAGCAACTGGCCTTTTTCAGGAAGATTATTTTTTTTACCATTCAACTGTACAACACCATCAATAACTAAAATGGAATCACCGGGAATTGCAATACATCGTTTTATGTAATGGGTTTGTTTATCGACAGGGCGATCGTCTTCCATCGGATAGTTAAAAACTACAATATCATTGTTTTTAATTTTAGAAAAACCGGGTAATCTGTAATAAGGCAATTTGATGGCTTCAGAATACGATTTTCCACCAATAATTGGCAACTCCTGATGAGCAAAAGGAAATGAAAGGGGTGTCATAGGAGTTCGTGCACCATAATTAATTTTGCTTACAAATAAAAAGTCGCCAACAAGTAAACTTTTCTCCATAGAAGGTGTAGGAATTGTAAATGCTTCTATCAGAAATGTTCTGATTATAGTTGCTGCAATAACTGCAAAAATGAGTGCATCGATCCACTCACGGGTTTTACTTTTTCGACTATCACTTTTCCAAAATTTCCAGTTCATATAATTTTATAAAAATTAATTTTTATTTCTATTTGTTATTTTTCCAAAAGCAATCATGATTAATCAATAATTAAGCTTTTAAAAATTCTTTCATGGTATAAAATCCTTTTTTATCTTTTATCCATTCAGCAGCAATTACTGCTCCTTCGGCAAAACCTTCTCTGTTATATGCTTCGTGACGTAATTCAAGTTTATCAGCTTTTGATTTGTATTTCACAATATGAGTTCCAACTACTTCTCCCAAACGCATAGAGTGAATAGTGAGATCCCCGGGATGTTGATGATTCTCTTCGTTTGTATCAGGATCAATATCAATCCAACGTTCCTTTCTTTCAATGGAAGTTAAAATATCATTTGCCAATACAATAGCAGTTCCACTGGGTGAATCTAATTTGTGAGAATGATGAATTTCCTCTATTGAAACATCGTATTTCCTTTGAGAATTCATGATGTTTGCCATCATTCGATTCAATTCAAATAAAATATTTACACCTATGCTGAAGTTAGATGCATAAATCAAACTGTGGTTCCCATTATTACAAAGAGTTTTAATATCTGCAATTTCATTATACCATCCTGTTGTACCAACCACCACAGGAACACCTGCAGTGAAACACATTTTTATATTGTTTATAACAGTTCCGGGAGTACTAAATTCAATCGCAACTTCAGCACCATATAATTTATCAGGAGACAGAGAAGCTGAATTGCCGGTGTTTACTTTTAAAATTATTTCATGACCACGAGACAAAGCCGATTTCTCCAGCTCTTTACCCATTTTTCCAAAACCGATTAAAGCGATCTTCATTGACTGCTGAATTAAAAATTAAAACTCAGATTTAAAGAAAGGCCCGCATTCAAACCTGCTGAATAACCGGGTTGAACTAGCATCGTTAAATCATCATTTACGTTAAAATAAAATAAGTGTGCATCCACGCTCGCATCAATAATATTAAGTGCATACAATAGGCCCATGCAAATGTATGACAAATCACGATTTCTTCTGTAATAATCCTTTAACGTCACCAAATCTTCATCAGAGTATATTCCAACATATTCATCAAGAGTTGACTCATTCCCATCAAGTCTTAATCGATAGGCATCTTTGTAAATTTTATAGTCTGAATTATTAGTCACTGCCAGATAACCCAATCCCGCAAAACCTGCATAAATAATAGGAATTTTCCAGTATTTTTTATTGTAAACCTGTCCTGCTCCGGGTAAAATTGCCGACATTAATGATGCTTTTGTGGGCGAATGTAACAACGAGAGACTATCTTTTGTGTTCTGTGCTGAAACAGCATGAACAAAAAAAATACCAATAAAAAAAAATAGAATAAATAGTCTCAACACAAATCAGATAAATTAATGAAGTGATGTTAACCTTCCAGCATATCCAGCAATCGGTTCAAATCGTCAACCGAATAATATGATATTAATATCTTTCCGGTACCTTTAGCTCCTGTTTTTAGTTCCACTTTGGTTTCATAAAAACCAGCCAGCCGATCTTGAATATTTTTATATTCATAACCTAAAGATTCTGATTTACCCGGCCTCCCTCCTTTTCCCTTTTTTCCCGAACTATGACGTACGAGTTCCTCAACTTTTCTAACCGAAAGATTATTGGTGATGATTTCATCGTAAATTTTCAACTGAACTCCTATATCGTCAACATTTATAATCGCACGGGCATGTCCCATTGAAAGCTGACCATCGCGAATAGCAGCCTGAATTTTTGGCGGCAATTTCAGCAACCTCATATAATTCGTTACTGTGCTTCTGTCTTTGCCAACTTTATCAGCAAGTTCCTCCTGAGATAAATTACACTCGTCGATTAGCCGCTTATAACTGATTCCAATTTCAATTGGATTTAAGTTCTCCCGCTGTATATTTTCCACCAGTGCCATTTCAAGCATGGCCTGATCATTGGCAATTCTGATGTAGGCAGGAATCACTTCAAGTCCTGCAAGTTTGCTGGCTCTGAAGCGACGTTCCCCGGAAATGATTTGATACCTGTCGTATCCAAGTTTCCTAACGGTGATGGGCTGTATGATTCCCTGCTGACGAATCGACTCACAGAGTTCATTCAACGATTGAACCTCAAAATCGGTTCTGGGTTGAAAAGGGTTGGTTTCGATTTTCTCCAGCGAAATGCTTGCCACCGATCCGGCTACAGATGGTGATCCTGTGATGTCATTCCTGGAAGTAATATCAGTATCAGAACTTGAAAGCAAGGCTCCCAGGCCTCTACCTAAAGCAGATTTCTTTTGAGTTGTCAATGGGTCAGTGTATAAATTAATTTCAGTTCTCGCTGATGTTTTCTAAAGGAATTGTTTTAACCACCTTTTCTTCTTTCGGTATCTCTGTCATGTTATTTTTTTGAAGAATTTCCCTTGCAAGATTTAGATAGTTGATGGCACCTTTGCTGAAGGCATCGTGCATGATAATGGTTTCTCCAAAACTTGGAGCCTCACCTAATTTAGTATTTCGCTGTATGATGGTATCAAAAACCATTTGTTGGAAATGTGTTTTAACCTCCTCTACAACCTGATTGGATAAACGCAAACGAGTATCATACATGGTTAAGAGAATTCCTTCGATCTCCAAATCAGGGTTCAAACGGGTTTGAACAATTTTGATCGTATTTAGTAATTTACCCAGACCCTCCAAAGCGAAATATTCACATTGAACAGGAATAATAACTGAGTTGGAACCTGTAAGTGCATTAATGGTCACAAGCCCCAGCGATGGCGAACAATCAATAATTATAAAATCGTAATCATTCCTGATCCCTTCCAAAACCTGCTTCATCATACGCTCGCGACTAGGCAAATTGATCATTTCAATTTCAGCTCCTACCAGATCGATATGAGAAGGAAGTAAAAATAAATTTGGAGTTGTAGTCGATAAAATAATATCCCTCGGATTTACTTCATTGATGATACACTCGTAAATGCTGGTCTTGATGTTACGAGGGTCGAAACCTACACCGGAGGTCGAGTTGGCCTGCGGATCGGCATCCACCAGCAATGTTTTGTACTCAAGAACGGCAAGACTTGCTGCCAGGTTGATTGCTGTGGTGGTTTTTCCTACACCGCCTTTTTGATTTGCTATTGCTATAATCTTGGCCATTTTATATAAATTGTATTAACTGCTTTTTCTCTTATTTATTTTAAAAATCCCTTACCCATGTAGTACCACCGGTATCCTCCATCTGAAGTATTCCTCTGGATTTACTGTACCATATTTTTTTGATGTAAAATCGTAAGTCGGTCAAGGCAGATGCATCCATAACAAACACATCACTGTAATTAATTCCATCAATTGTTGCCAAAGTTGGAGTTAAACTGGTAAGTGGAACCCCTCTGACAGGGAAGTGAGGCCAGGAAAATGTAACAAGAAATCCGCTTGCCCCGGTAAAAATATACAACTCACCCCGGCTATCTTCCTGAAAGTATGCTGCAGTGTCATTGAGTTGCTCAAACAAAGCAGAGGTGAACTCGCTGTAATTATCTCCGTCTCTTTCATATGCTTTGGATCGGAGTTTAACAATATAATCCATTCTTTTGGTACCACCATCCGTGAACTTAATCACCTGATAGTTTTCAAATACCAGCCACGTCATTTCCTCATCAGTAAGCTGATAATATTCACCTTTTTTGCAGGCTCCTAACAGGGTCATAAGAAGCACTGAAAGTACGATTGTTGTTGTTTTCATATTTCCTGGAACTAAGATTAGGTTGGTAAGATAATATTAAATTTCGATAGTTTCACCAATTGATAAAAGGTAAAGTTCTTTTCCTGCTCTGGAGAATTTATCTATTGCCTCCTGGTGGTCAATTTTGATGTAACCAAAGGTATCATAATGCAAACCGATAATTTTGTCACATCTGATAAACTCGGCAGCAATAATTGCATTGTCAATTCCCATAGTGAAGTTATTTCCAATTGGCAATAAAGCGAGATCTATTCTCTTGTAATCGCCAATCAGCTTCATATCGTAGGTAAGGGCAGTATCACCTGAATAATAACAATTTCCCTGATCCGTTTCCAACAGAAAGCCCATCGGACTTCCTCCATAGCTCCCATCGGGAAGAGAACTTGAATGAACTGCATTCACGCATTTTACTTTCCCAAAATCAAAAAACCAATGGCCTCCAATATTCATTGGATGTGTTTTGGTAATTCCTTTTGAATTCATCCAGTTAATTATCTCCCAATTGCTAACTACGGTTGCTCCCGTGCGTTTGGCAATTCTCACGGCATCAGCTATGTGATCCTCGTGTCCGTGAGAAATGAGAATGAAATCAGCTTCAATTGAGTCTACATCAATATCTTTGGCTAATTCATTTGGAGAAATAAATGGATCAAATAATATTTTTTTTCCACCTGCCTCCGCTGAGAAACAAGAATGTCCATAATAAGTAATCTTCATAGTTTCTGATAATCCAACCTCAATAATTGCAAAGTTAAACATTATCAGTTGAAACTGAATAGATAAATGTAATTCGAATAGCTATGTCAAACAGTCTTTTAAGTTGATTTTTTCAACAAAAAAGTGTTAATTGTTAATAAGTTATCACTAATTTAGAACCCCCAACTAAACCTCAGTTATGAAAACATTCATTTTAGCATTTATTGCCTGTGCCTTCACATTCAGCCTCACTACCAACCTTTTTACAGGCTCAGGGGAATTAAAATCCCGTAAGAAACCCAAAAATTTGACCGCCGGAAAATCGCTTTCTGATTGGTTTGCTGCCAGAAGTTTTCCGGGTACAAAAATTAATCAAAGAACTGTTTCTGAGGGATTTAATGCTATGAAGCAATCGGTTAATGCAAGAAGCAGTGCCCCATTTACCGGTTCATGGCAGGCACTTGGTCCTATGAATTTCGGTGGCAGAACGCTTTCATTGTGTTTTAACCCACTCAATCCAAACACCATTTTTGCAGGTGCTGCTTCAGGTGGATTATGGAAAAGTACTTCGGCAGGGACAGGAGTGAATGGCTGGCAACAGATTGAAACCGGTTTTCCAGTGCTGGGAGTAGCTGCTATTGCTATTAACCCGCTCGATTCCAATGAGATTTATATTGGTACAGGTGAAGTATACAATGATCAGAATACCGGAACCGGATTTGCAGTTAGAACCACTCGTGGTACTTATGGTATAGGTTTGTTAAAGACGATTGACGGGGGAATAACCTGGTCGAAAAGTATTGATTGGCAATTTGATGACCTGAGGGGTATTCAGGATATTGTTATCAATCCATTGAATCCCAACACCTTATTTGCAGCTACTACCGAAGGCACTTTTAGATCATTCGATGCCGGTCAAAACTGGGTTCCGGTACAAAATTCAAGAATGGCTTCTGATCTGCTCATGATTCCAGGCGATACTTCTCAAATTTTCCTTTCAGCAGGAAATTCTTTTTCGCCAAATCCCGGAATATTTAGATCAACCAATGGTGGAAGTTCATTTATTCAAATAACCAACGGGTTACCTTCCAACTTTAGCGGGAAAGCCATGCTGGATGTTTGCATTTCCAACACTCAAATTATGTATGCCAGTATTGGAGAACAACTCACAGGTCTTGGACTGTACAAAAGCACCAACGGAGGAACCGGTTGGTTTCAAGTGAATCCAACCGATTTTCAGACTTACCAAGGTTGGTATTCGCATGATGTGATTGTTAAGCCTACAGATCCTGATATTGTTATTGCTTGTGGAATTGATGTTTGGAAATCGACAAACGGAGGAACTACGCTCGATCAAAAAACCTATTGGTACAATTGGGACTTTGACAATACTCTTGTTGGTGGACCCGAAGGACCCCCCGATTACGTCCATGCCGATATACACAGAATGTATTATCACCCTGTGGATGATGAAATCATTTATCTCGCTACCGATGGTGGGGTTTTCCGTTCCACTGATGGTGGTGATAGTTTTGAAGGTTGTAACGGTGGTTATCATACACAACAATTTTATGCAAATTTTTCCTGCTCATCTACAGATTCTCTTTTTGCTATTGGCGGGATGCAAGATAATGCAACAGCTGTTTATGAAGGTAATGATGGATGGAGAAGAGTGATTGGCGGCGATGGTTTATCAACAGCTATTCATCCTACCAATGATCAAATTGTTTATGGTTCTTCTCAGTACCTCAATGTAGATAAATCGACCGATAAAGCACAAAATTTCAATGGATTAAACATTCCCTCAGGCGGCACATCCAATTTTGCAGGCCCTTTTATTTTGTGTCCATCCTCTCCAAATACACTCTATGGTGGTCGAGACAAGGTTTATAAATCAGTGAATGCAGGTCAAAACTGGACTGCGACCAACAACAATGCTGTACTTGACGGAAATGCCGTGCTGGTGCTTGAAGTCGCTGATACAAACCCGAACCTCGTTTTTGCTGCAACTGCTCCTGTTAGTGTGCCGCAAGTGGGTTTATTCAGAACCATTAACGGCGGAAATTCATGGACCAATGTTACTGCTGGTATACCCAACCGTTATATTATGGACATCGCTATTGATCCTGTGGTCAACACTACCGTGTATGTGACTCTTTCCGGTTTCGGCACCCCTCATCTGTTCCGTTCATTGAACAGCGGAACCACGTGGACTGCATTCGGCAACGGTTTGCCAGATATACCTGCCAACACCATCACAATTGATCCTCTCAATACTTCAATCATGTATCTGGGTAATGATATTGGAATTTATGTGTCCATTGATGAAGGGCAAAACTGGCAACCATTTAATGATGGGCTTATTGATGCTACATTCGTAATGGATATTGCCATTTCACCATTGAACAGAAAGCTCCGACTGGCGACTCACGGTAAAGGCATATACGAAAGAGATATGTTACCGGTAACTATCACTGCTATTAATGAAAATTTTCCAATAGAATTTTACTTTTCTCCAAATCCTGTTATTGATCAACTCACAATCACCACACCTAAATTTGAATCAAGTTCTCAGTTAAAAGTTTTTAATTTAAAAGGAGAAATTATAAAAGTACATTCAATTACAAATGCAAATACAAAAATTGATTTGTCCACAATTCCTTCAGGAGTTTATTTCCTTCAAATACAAATCAAAGGAACTTCCAAAACTGAAAAATTTATTAAAATGTAAACAAACATCAAACCCGCTTGCTTACTTACCCACTTACTTACTTAGTTACTTTATAACCAACTAAAAACTAAAAAACCAAAAACTAAAAAACTAAAATCATCATCTTGAAACCCTTTTAAATCCTTCTTCAGCAGGTGGGTAAACCGGTCGGATGGTGAGGGCAAATTTAAAATCCGTTTTAGCATCCTGATAGTTGCCCATAAACTCATGACAGAGGCCTCTGTTGTAATAAGCTTCTGCATATGTAGGATCTGTATTGATTGCTTTAGTGTAATGTTTGAGTGCTTCGGGATAAACTTTCAACAAAATATGATGAATATAACCGAGATTAAAATGGGCATTTTTGTTTGCCGGATTTATTTGAATAATTGAGGTATAATCCTGAATAGCTTTGTCGATCTGATTATGTTCCTGGAACCAGAGCCCACGACCGTAAAGTGCCTCTTCGCTTCTTGGCCTAATTTTGAGGGCATTGCTGTAATAGCCTTCAGAAATAGGATTATTTTTTGCCTGATAAATTATACCAAGTTGCATATATGCTTCGTAGTAGTTGGGATCGGCTTCAATAGCTGAGCGAAAATCATTCACAGCGCGAGTTGTATCTCCGTTTTCTTTAAAATTTATTCCCCTCATCAACCAGGCCGTTGTATTGAGTTTATCTTTTTCCAGAATTTTGGTAAGTAACTCTACAGATCTGCTATATTGACGAATTATTAAGCTCAATTCTGCCAGTCGCATCATTGCATCTGTATTTTCAGGATCGAGTGAGATTGCTTTTTCAAGAAATTCTTTAGCTTTGAAAGTTTGATTAGCCGCAAAAGAAATATCGGCCATGGTTAAATAGTAAGCCGATTTGGTGGTATCAATTGCCATCACAGCATTCATATCGGTTAAAGCAGATTCATAATTTTTTTGATCGATATAAATTTTAGCGCGCTCGTGGAGCAAGGAGGCATTTCGGGGACTTGCAGCAATCTGATCATTAAGAGCAGCTAATTTGATGCCGGTGGCAGAAGTATCTTTTACTGTGGAGTTAGCAGTATCAATTTTTTTTTCTTTAGTTCCGCACGAAGACCAAAGCACGGAAAAGGCCAGCAAGAATAGTAACAAATTATTTTTCATACCCGAAATCAACTGAATTTGATTTGCGAAGTTAAATTAAAAAAGCGAAAGCCGGGCTGTGCGGGCCCGGCTTTTCGCCAACCATGATGATAGTTTAAATTATGCTCCTGCTGCTGCGGGAGCTTTTGAGTCGCGGATTTTTTGCTCAATCTCTTCAGCAAGTTCTGGGTTATCTTGAAACAACTGACGAACTGCTTCGCGGCCTTGACCGAGTTTGGTATCGCCATAACTGAACCATGAACCACTCTTTTTAATAACATTGGCCTCAACACCCATGTCCACAATTTCACCGGTATGTGAAATTCCTTCTCCATAAAGAATATCAAATTCGGCAGTCCTGAAAGGTGGAGCTACTTTGTTTTTTACAATTTTAACACGTGTGCGGTTACCTATTACCATTTCACCATCCTTAATTTGCCCTATCCGACGGATATCCAAACGGATAGAAGCATAAAACTTAAGTGCATTACCACCGGTGGTAGTCTCAGGATTTCCAAACATAACCCCTATTTTTTCGCGGAGTTGGTTGATGAAAATACAGCAACATCCTGTTTTGCTGATAGTAGCAGTCAGTTTGCGCAATGCCTGAGACATAAGACGAGCCTGAAGACCCATTTTGGAATCGCCCATTTCGCCTTCAATTTCACTTTTCGGCGTTAATGCAGCTACCGAGTCAATCACTATAATATCTATTGCCCCTGAACGTATCAGATTTTCGACAATTTCCAATGCCTGCTCGCCATTATCAGGCTGAGAAATCAATAAATTTTCGATATCAACACCTAGTTTTTGAGCGTAATAACGATCAAAAGCATGTTCAGCATCAATAAATGCGGCAATTCCACCCGCTTTTTGAGATTGAGCGATGGCATGTATGGCAAGAGTGGTTTTACCTGATGACTCCGGTCCATAAATTTCAATGACCCGACCTTTAGGAAGACCACCTATTCCAAGGGCAATATCCAAAGCAATTGACCCTGTTGAAATGGCTTCCATCTCTTCAATCGGAGAGTCTCCCATCCGCATGATGGTGCCTTTTCCGTATGATTTTTCAAGTTTGTCGATGGCTAATTGTAGCACCTTGAGCTTTTCTTTGTTGATGGTTTCTGTGGTTGACATGATTAAAAAAGATTTTATGTTTTAAATGGATGAATTATCTGATTTTGAGGCCCGAAATTGAACATTTCTTTTCTACAAAAAAGGATTCAATTTTTGATTCCGGCAACGGTGACAAAGATGGGATGTTTTTATTCAATTTTCAACAGCCCTGAAAAAAACTTTTCAACAATATTCATATTTTTAAAGGCAAAATGATTGTAATACTATCATTTGTTCAGTTGTATTTAATAACCAATCGGTTGACAAAAATGGGCATTTAAAATGTTCGAATCAAGTACAAATGAGGCGACATTGGCTATTTCCTCGTGAAGGTGCGGTTTTGATGAGGGACAGGTAAAAAACGGTTTAAAAAATTTGTCAAATTCAATGAATCCAACAATCTTTATTTGCAATATTGACCCTTTAATTGCTTTGCTTCTTCACTTCCAAAATTTGAAGCTCTAATAAAATCGGCGCAAGCTTCAGGCATCCTACCAAGTTGCGAATAAAGCAATCCCCGGTTTTTTAATGCAACAGCAAAATCAGGCTTAATGAAAATGGCTTCATTTAAATACTTCTCACAAACATCATATTGCTTTCGGGTAAAAGCAATAGTGGCTAACGTGTTTCTGGCATCCACATTATTCCTGTCAAGTTCAATACACTTGAGGCAATCGGCTTCAGACCCATCAAGATCGCCCAAATTGTATTTTATTTGAGAACGAGTATTGTACAACATAGACTCGTCAGGATTTATCTGTATTGCTTTATTGAAATCTGCCAAAGCACCAGCATTATTCTGAAGTAGCTGATAAGTAAGCCCCCTGTTAAAATAACTTCTTCCATCGGTGGAATCAAGCTTAATGGCTTCCGTAAAATCTTTAGCTGCTTCTTGAAATTTGCCTTCTTTTTTATAGGCAAATCCCCGATTGCCATAGGCCCTGTAAATATACCCGACAGGTTCATTTTTATTAATAACATCTGTTAAAAAAACGATATCATTTTTCCATATTTTATTTCTTTTCGGAACAGCGAATACGCTGAAGGCAACAAATAGTATAAGAACACCGGTTGCATATGGCATGTATTTATTAAAGTGAAATACCGATTTTGATTGAAGTTCAGCAAGAAGCCATGGTACTAGCAAAAACAAACCCAAATAGGGCATATAACCATAGCGCTCGGATACTATAAAAAGTCGCGATGGAATTAACTGGATGTTGATTGCTATAGTTACAAGGAAAAATCCGGCACAAAATAATACTTTCTTATTGGCTCTTGACTTCCATAACAGGAATGCAACACCAATCATCAGTAACGCCGAGGCATAATATTCCCAAGGCAACCACATACCTGACTTAGGTGGATAAACGTAAATGGCACATAAATTTAAGGGTAAAAACAACTTTACCAAATAGAAAGAGACGGAATAACAAACTATAAAAAAGATGTCGACAGGATTATAAGCAATGAGCATACCTTCAGTAAGATTGCGCATGGTGCCGGTATTTGAAACAGTGATAATTCCGAAAAGCAGACTCAGCATGAAGAAAGGGATTTTTTCAAGAATAACCTTTCGGGATATTAACTTTCTATCAAACAGGAAATCAAATAATAAAAGAACAACCGGTAATGTTACTGCCTGGGCTTTGCTAAAGAGCGAGAAAATGAAAAAGAGACCGGTTAACAAAAGGTATTTCAACTCAGAACTCTTCAGATACCTCACATAAAATATTAAACTCATAAGGTAAAAGGATGAGTACATTCCGCTACTGCGGGCCGAAATCCAGGTAACTGCTTCCACATTCATGGGGTGAACAGCAAACAAAAGGGCTACAATTAAGGATATGTTTTTGCTGTTGCAGATTTGTTTAATTAAAACATATACCAGTACTACATTCAATAAGTGAAAAAGTATATTAACCAGGTGCATTGGAGCAGGATCAAGTCCGGTCAAATGGTAGTTTAATGCAAATGACAATACCGGCAGTGGCTGGTACATGATCACATAGTAATTGGTAAAGTACTTTACTATTGAATCCCATGAAAAATTAAGTACTTCAGGATAATTTTGAAAGTATTCGTTATCATCAAATGTGAGAATGCCGTTATTGATCCCATTAGAGTATATTCCCAGAGTCAGAAGTAAGATTCCGGCCAATAAAAACCATGGTGAAATACCTCCGGCTGATTTAGGCTTTTCGCTTATCTTTCCTGAGGAGCCAGGAGAGGGACTTTTACCTGTCTTCTTTTTCATACATTAAACAATGCCAAAAGATTGAATGTACAATAATAGGAAAATAAGAAAAGCCATCCAACATCTTGAAACGAAAAAACCGCCCCCTCCATTGAACAGAAGGAGGCGGTTACCTCACATAAAATAAACCAATAAACCTAAACTCTTTACTTATTTCTTTTTAGCGTCGATCTGGATGCCGTCCTTGTTGATTTTTATATCCACATCATCCCCATCTATTGTAAAATTGGTATCCTTTACATTATCAGCACCTTCCACGTTCACCCCTTTTCCGTCGATTCTGATCCGGATATCATCATTTCGGTTTCCGTGAATATCCGGTGGCAAAGAACAACCCAGACATTCTAATCCGCGATCGGTCATGGTCCAGGTTTTGCCTAACATATCTCCATCGTAGGTGTTGGTCACATTTTTTATGTCGAAAATAATTTCTCTCATTTCAGGCGACATATAAACACTCTTGCCTTGAGGAACTTTAAGGATCAACTTGATCTCCTGACTCCGATATTTGGCTCCTTTAGGGATGATAAAGGTTTCGTTGAATATGAGTTTTGAAGACGTTTGTTCAATAGAATATTCAATTTTTCTGGCGTTTTCAATTGCTTGTCCGCGATCTCTGCCTCTTGAGGTGTTCACTTGCACCAATTCAAAATTGGTGGAATTTGATCTTACAATATCCAAACTTACTTCATCAATTCTTATCGAATCAGGATAAGTTGTAACATCCCATGGATCATCGATTCTATGATTATCAATGTAAAAAGCATCAGAATCATAACCCTCATCATCAATAAGGCCAATAAATAACGTGTCCCCAACAGGTTGTGTAACCGGCAGGTCAATACGTTGAGTTTCCCTGCTTTTGAATTCTCTACCTATAGAACTTACCAAAACAAAGGATATTACAACACCTACAATCCAAAGTGCGAGAGCCGTCCAGTTAATGAACTTGTTTTCAATACGGATATTGAACAATACTTTGATGGCTTTGTAAATTAGCATTATCAACGGAATACCTAACACGCAAAAAGCACCAATCATTGCAAAGGTTTGCTGCCATGGGCTCATGAACAGATCGGTGATGAAGAACGGAATGGTGATTCCACCGACACCCAAGATTGCCAGAAATGTGAGTGCAAAGGCAATTAATAAGAAGATTCCTATAATAATAAAGAATACAGCAAAGACTTTACCCAGTAATTTGAAACCACCTACTATTAATTGTCCCAGAGCATCAAAAAAGCGAGTGAAAACGTTATCAGAGTTGCCTGTAAATTCAGAGCTAACCGATTTACTGATGTTCGAAATGTTCACCGGCTCTCCTTTCATCTCCAGTTTTTCTGCTGTTGTGATCGCTTTAGGCATCACAAACATCAACAGAATATAAATCACAATTCCTGAACCGAATACAAAAAATGCGATACCAAATATGAGTCGTAAATATACAGGATCAATTCCAAGGTAATGGCTGATTCCGGAACAAACACCACCAATTACACGGTCGTCGTTATCACGATATAAACGGCGATATGCTTTACGCTCACTGGATGATGTTTGATGCTGACCTGCACCAAATGATTCCTCATCAGTGGTTCCTGCAAACTGTTCCGGCTTGCCCATCACATTCATTACATGATCCACATCAGCATCAAGAATCACCTGCTTACCATTAATCATTCGCTCTTGAAACATCTCGGCAATCCGCCCTTCGATGTCCTGAATAATTTCATCTCTTCCATCGGAAGCAGTGAAATATCCTTTTATAGATTCCAGGTATTTGCTTAACCTGTCGTAGGCTAGTTCTTCGATGTGAAAAACAATGCCTCCAATATTTACAGATAGTGTCTTGTTCATGGTGTTATGGTTTGTTTGGCGGTTTTATTGACTGCGGCTACCAATTCGTCCCAGGTTATCCTGAGTTCTTTCAGAAGTTCCTCCCCTAGAGGAGTTAATTTGTAGTACTTGCGAGGTGGACCAGAGTTCGACTCCACCCATGTATAGGCCAAAAGCCCGGCGTTTTTTAACCTTGTAAGCAAAGGATACAATGTCCCCTCTACTACAATCAGTTTTGCTTCTTTCATCTTCATAATAATATCCGAAGGGTAAATTTCCCCCTGCGAGATGATACTCAGAATGCAAAACTCTAAAACGCCTTTCCGCATTTGGGCCTGTGTATTTTCTAAATTACCCACGTTGTTTTGTTTTAGTTATGAAACTTATTTTGTTAATTATGTATTTGCTTTTTACCTTCCAACCCACTCGCCAACTCCCCACTCGCCCACTTGCCAACTAACCCACTCGCCCACGAACCTGTGCTTCAATTACGTTATGCAAAGATATATATAATAAATAGTACCATGCAATACATAGTACTATTTATTTTCATTTTTTTTATATGTCATTGATTATAAGCATAATAATTTTATGTTTGACATCAAAAAATGGTTAAAATTACCCTTTGAGGCATAAAATTTACCTATTGCTTAGGTTGTAAAAGGGCAATAAAGAGCAAAAAAAAGACCGTTCACGACTTTTATGCGGAACGGTTTTAAGGTTTTTACACTAATTCAATTTCTTAATGCTCACATACTCACCATTTTTAAAAATTCCTGTCTGGTGACTTCATTAATAAATTTTCCAGAGTATTCTGTGGTAATGGTGGAGCTACCTGAATCTTTCACACCCCGTGAACATACGCAGTGATGAACAGCATCAATCATGATAGCAACATCTTCGGTTTCCAAAGCTGATTTAAGTTCATTAAGAATTTGAACTGTGAGCCTTTCCTGTACCTGAGGGCGTTGTGCATAATATTGTACAATGCGATTGAGTTTCGATAATCCTATTACTTTACCACTTGAAAAATAAGCAACATGCGCCTTTCCGTATACAGGAACAAAATGGTGCTCACAATTGGAGAAAAGGGTGATATTCTTTTCAATTAGCATTTTACCATAGTTGAATTTATTTTCGAATAGCGTTACCTGAGGCTTGTTGGATGGATTGAGTCCCTGAAAAATTTCCTTCACATACATTCTGGCTACTCTGCCCGGCGTTCCCCGTAAACTATCATCGGTCAAATCAAGTCCGAGCGTCAGCATTATTTCTTTAAAAGAATTTTCAATTCTTCTTATTTTCTCCTGATCATCTAAAACAAAGGCATCCTTTCTTAATGGTGTTTCGGTGGAGGTGGCAATGTGACCATCTGCCAACAGGTCGGCTAACAGGTGCTCTTCAACTTGACTAATTTTTATCTGGTTGTTCATATATCGTTGTTTAAAATATGTGCATATAAGTTTAAAACGCTTGGGTCAATGATAATGTTTAACTTATTTTACATTTACTTAAACATTTTGGTACTGTTTATCAATTAATTAGGTGTTTTGTTTATCTTTTTTGATGTTTTTTTAAACAATTCACTTGACTTTTGAGTTTTTACCTGTACATTTGTTGAATCAAATAACCTTAAAACCTAAACAAAATGACACAAATCGAATTCAATCATGCAGTACAAAGCCAGTACAAACCACTTCGTGGCTATGCTATGAAATTGGTACAGGATGTTGAAGATGCTAATGACCTGGTGCAGGAAACCATGTTAAAGGCATTCCGCAACAAAGAAAAATTTGCTGAAGGCACAAATTTGAAAGGATGGTTATATACCATCATGAAAAACATCTTTATTAATAATTACAGGAGAATGGTGAATAGTAACATCTTTACGGATGATACAGAAAACCAGTATTACATTAACTCCATTAGTAATTCAGGAAAAAACGGAGCAGAATCGCGTTTGGCTATGAACGACATTCACAATGCTCTTTCAAAACTTTCTGAAAATCTCCGCAAACCCTTTATGATGAGTTATGAAGGGTATAAATATGAGGAGATTGCACAACAGCTTTCTATTCCTTTGGGTACTGTTAAAATAAGAATTCACAATGCACGCCACAAACTACAAGATGCTTTGGAAACTTATGGAAAACAATTTGGGTTGTCGAAGTCAAAATCGAATGCTGAACTTCAATAATTATCTTCAGATTTGAATTCCTAATTTTCGATAAATAAAGCTAAGCAACCAAACCGGTCCAATTAGCAAAAACCGGACATCCTTCAAAAACGAGGGCTCTTTACCCTCTATCTTATGACCCCAAAACTGACCGATCCAGGCGGTGATGAAAATTAGGATATTTGTGACCCATAGCGGCAGTGGAACGATTGTGGAAATTGCTTAACCTGCTGCCAGCAACAAAGAGGTAACTATTAACATACCTATAGCCAAAGGGAATGATAAATTAAAATAGTAAAACATAGCACCTGATATTATTATCCAGGCCCAGTTCAAGCTAATTTCACCCAAATGAATATTGCTGAATACCTCCGGAACCGGCACTGACCATATCAATCCTATCAAGCTCACTAATATTGCAGGCACACAAATCCAATGCACCATTTTATTGGTAGGATTTTGATGACTTTCGCCATATTCTGATAACAGTGAATTAATTTTTGACATCATGTAAATGTAGTAATTCATGGAATATTTACAATTACCAATTAGTTAAATTTAGTGCCTTTTGGTGTCATCATGACTTCCTAGATTTTTTACTGTGAAAGCACTAATTGTTGATATTTTCATTTAGTGTGATTTAGTGCTGAAAATTTCCCCATTTGGACTTGTTGATCTACGCTCAAACTTTTTCCTTATTTCAAAATCTGTGGAATAACTTATTGAATCTTTCACTGCAGAAGAATAAAACCATCTTGAAATATAATTAATTTTTACATTTGCTTTTTGTTCATAAATTTCCACCGAAACAATTGGGTTAAGGCTTTGGGCAAAATTGCCGGCATATTCCTCCGGAGCCTTATCGCTGTTCCATTCAATAGGAAATTCAGTAAATTTTGCTTCGTAATTATCAAGCACAAGTATGTTTCTTTCTGCGCCCATATAATTTGACAAATTAGTGTGTAGCCAGTTGTTGGAATAATTCAGTGGTAATACTACCGATCCTAACTTTATGCTATGCGATAATCTAACCATTTCTTTGGCGTGTGAATCGAGTTCTTTCGCAACATCGAGTCTATAACTAAGGGTAGAAAATGCAACCCACACCGCAACCATTCCTGAGGAAAGTGAAACTATAAATGGAAGTTCCTGAGTGATGATCCACAGCGAAAACAAGAGTAAAAACACAAGCAACAACCTAATTGATACAAATCCGCCTGATGCTACTCCATCGGGAACTACAAAATAGAGGATCAATATAAGCGTTGAAAAAATTAATAAAAAATCAGCCTTCTGCCACCCTGACTTTTTTAAGATTCTACTCACTGTTACAAAAACAAAAAGAAGAGCCAATAAAACTGCGAAAACTCTGGAAAAAGGAGATTCAATACCGCCATTTAATCCTGCCAAAGCACCGGCTTCAATGAGCCAGTTAAATAAATAATCAAAAGAGAGCTTGCTGGTTGTACCTTTGTATCCATCCATGCTTCTCTGTGAAATATAATAAACAGTCAGTAACAACCCGGGAATAAAACAAGAGATTTTTTGAATATTTAGTTTATTAAACAAGTTACGAAACCCGTTCTTCCTATCAGTCCAAATAAGATATATTCCCAATAAAATTCCACTCAGGATAAAAACCATTAGATGGCTGAAATAAAGAAAAGTAATAATCGAACAAACGAAAATCCAGTGCCGGAATGATTTTCTTTTGTTCCATCGTATCCATAAAGAAGTTGCAAAAAACATTATCGGAATCCCGATTAAAAAATTGAAGAAACCCAAATATAGCGGTAGTGTATAAGTGAACGGAATCAGTAATAAAAAGTGCCAGGACAATTTTATCTTTAAGGAATTCAAAAGCAATATAATCGTCAACGGAGTTCCCATGACAATAAGTAATATCAACAATTTTTCAATAGCCCAAAGCGGCAAAAAAAGTCCCGTGCCAGCAGCAATTAAGTGCCCACTCCAGTTGGGTATGAGGTGTTTGTTAAAGTGATAGTATGTTGAATAAAATGCGTGATCTCCAAAAAGCATTTCTCTGATAATTCTGGCATTGTACAAGTGAGCGGGGCCATCAACAGTTGGAAAATAATTAAAGCTTAAGATCGGAGACATGCCAATCAAAAACAAAATAATTACAACAGAATATATTACAACCGGTTTTTTAAGAAATGACATGTTTGCATTATTTGTCATAAAAAAACAACTATAAACAGTAAACGACTTCTATGGAAAATATTATTAACGGTTTATCCTGCGATTATTTAATATTTATTCTTTCGAGTTTGTAATCATTAAACCGGAGCACAGAAATGGATGTATTTTCAAGCCCATTGTTACCGGATCCTTCAAATGAATAGCCGGTATTTTCTTTTGAAAAAGCTTTTTTCAGCAACCCTTCAAAATTCTTTTCTTTATTTTCATATGCATTACCGAGGTAAAAAACAAGGTCAAATCCATTGTAGGCGGAATTCATTGGGTCATTTGAATATTTCGAAATAAATTTTTTTCTAAAATCTGAATGAGCCGGTGTATCGAACGAAATGAAATTGTTATCGAAAATAAATACTTCTATATTTTTCAAGGACATAAAATCTATTGATTCGAAATTTTGCCAGGTGGGTAACCCGACCATCTTCACTCCAAAAATTTTCTGTTCTTCAACCAAAGAAATTATGGGGCTAATGAACGCTTCATCTGAACTAATTAAGAATATCAAATTCCGTTTGGTCTTGCTAAGCATTCCGGAAATATCCTTGTAACTTTTAGAAGTAGCATTTAATTCTGCAAACTCCTGATCTTTTTTCAACCTGACTATTTCTTCCCGGAAAATCAGGGCCAATTCATCTTCCCTTTTCTCCGTACGGTAAACCAAAATAATTTTTGAATTGTCGAACTCCTCCATCATGTATTCAGCCATTTCCCGACATTGGGTTATAGTAGACGCAAACGAAAGAACTATGTTTTTTTTATTTTCAAGAAAGTCAGGGGAATTAGATTGAGTAAGAATTAAATTTATTCCCGCTTTGCCTGCTGCAGAAATTACTGCGTTGGTAAGATTTGGCGGGAATGTTCCTATTACCAAACCTGCCTCTTTTATTGTGGGATTGGTAAGCATTCTCACAATACTTGCCGAATCAGACGGAGTATCATAAGTATGAATCGTTACTTCTTTTTTAAGAGTCTTCAATGTATCAACTGCCATTATAGCACCCTCATAAAAATTCAATGCTACTAACGAAGTCTGACTTACCTCCGGTTCGATTGTTTCATAGGATTCTGCTTTAAAATTTTGTTCCAGTTCAAAAGGCATAATGAGCACAACCTTAAGCTTTATATTTTCATCCTTTATAACCTTAATTTCTTCTTTTACTTCAGGCTTGGGTGCAGGTGTTTGCACAGAAGGTTTAGGAGGAGTGGTGGTGGCCGGTTTAGTAGTTTTACATGAAACTGCACCCAGAAGAAGTACACAAAATAACAGATGCAACAAAACACTATTTCGCATATTGAAAATTCTCATGTCAGTCATTTCCGGTTTTATCATTATTCCCATTCAATAGTTGCAGGTGGCTTGGAGCTAATATCGTAAACCACCCTGTTGACTCCTTTTACAGAATTAATAATTTCATTAGAGATTTTCCCTAAAAACTCAAAGGGCAAATGACACCAGTCGGCAGTCATTCCATCAGTCGATGAAACTGCCCGCAGGGCAACTACATTCTCGTAGGTTCTTTCATCCCCCATCACTCCAACTGACTTTACAGGAAGGAGAATTGATCCAGCCTGCCAAACCTGACCATACAAGCCGGCAGTTTTTAAACCTTCAATAAAAATTGCATCCACTTCCTGAATGACTCGTACTTTCTCGGGTGTTATATCACCGAGAATTCGAATACCTAACCCCGGACCCGGAAAAGGATGACGATTGAGTAAGTCGGAATGCATCCCTAAAGCTGTACCAATATTTCTTACCTCATCCTTAAACAATGTTTTGAGGGGCTCTACAATTTTGAGGTTCATCTTTTCAGGCAAACCTCCAACATTGTGATGCGATTTTATGGTTGCACTTGGCCCTTTAACAGAAACCGATTCTATCACATCAGGATAAATTGTTCCCTGCGCTAACCACTTTACATCTTCAATTTTTTGTGCCTGTCGATCGAACTCCTCAATAAAAACACGACCAATAATTTTTCTTTTCGCCTCAGGTTCTGAAACCCCATTCAATTCTTTATAGAAATGATGCGCCGCCTCAACGCCGGTTATTTGAAGACCCATGTGTTCATAAGCATCCAGCACCTGACGAAATTCATTTTTGCGAAGCAAACCGTTATCGACAAATATGCAATGTAAATTTTCACCAATCGCTTTATGCAAAAGCATAGCGGCAACACCGGAATCTACCCCACCGGAAAGACCAAGGATAACTTTATCATTTCCAAGTTCACTTTTAAGATTTGCAACTGTTTCATCAATAAAAGAACCGGGAGTCCAGTCACCGGTACATCCACAAACATCAAAAATAAAATTACTCAATATGGTTTTTCCCTCGGTTGAGTGAACTACCTCCGGGTGAAACTGTACTCCAAAAGTCTGTTCACCATGAATTTTATAGGCAGCTACTTTTACTGTTTCTGTACTTGCTATGACTTCAAAATTTTGTGGGATTTCTGTAATGGTATCTCCGTGCGACATCCAAACCTGTGAAGAAACGCTCACATTTTTCAATAACACCTCATCATTGCTATGGTGATTCAACTGAGCCCGACCATATTCACGTGTCTTGGAAGGCATCACATGTCCTCCCGCTTGCTGAGCCATTAGTTGAGCCCCGTAACAAACTCCCAAAACAGGATATTTGCCACGATAATCAAGAGTAGGAATCTCAGGCGCATTTTCGTCCTTTACGGATGAAGGACCACCCGAAAGAATGATACCCCTAAACCGCTTTAAATCAGTTGGAAGATGGTTAAAAGGATGAATTTCACAATACACATTCAACTCGCGCACTCTTCTGGCAATCAACTGAGTATACTGCGATCCAAAATCAATTATAAGTATGGATTGATGCATGGCCAAAGGTAGGGTAAAAAATGAGAATTTGGTAATGATAAATGAAGGAATTGCTTTCCTATTATGGATAGGTTAATGAATATTTGAATGATACTATCATTCGTAAATGCAAGAAATCAATTCGTCAATCATTCCCGAAGGAATCACCATTCCAAAACTGCAAAAACGTAGAGCGAAGCCGAGACGACTTGCCGTCATGG
>Ga0105046_10004074_pt1 | contig 23230 bp, 19 predicted proteins | sample MAT03_FD_78385 | JGI IMG/M metagenome (GOLD analysis project Ga0105046, IMG submission 78385) | Freshwater microbial communities from Lake Fryxell liftoff mats and glacier meltwater in Antarctica - MAT-03 (megahit assembly) | ecosystem: Environmental > Aquatic > Freshwater > Ice > Liftoff...
CAAGACACGCAGGGTGTGGACGCCGGCCTGCACTACGTGCGCACCAAAGACGGCGCTGAAGTCGACTTCTGCCTCAGCGAGAAGCAGGCGCTGACCCATCTGGTCGAGTGCAAGCTGGCCGACCCGCAGCCGCACCGCGCGCTGGTGCGCTTTGCGGCCCAGTTCCCTCAAGCCGATGCCGTGCAGTTGGTGCGCGACCTGCGGCAGCCCGAAGCCTGGCGTGGCGTGCAGGTCGAGCGGGCGGCCGACTGGCTGGCGCGGCTGGCGGCGTGACGATGGTGGCGCTGCGCCACAGCGGGCCATCTTCATCGCTGCCCGATTCGCACCCGAGTAGTCCGGCATACACATGTTGGCGCCGACACCCCGCACCGGTCGAACCCGCCGCTCGGGGCCCTAAAAACGCGCCGGCTTCGATCAAATCCCAGCGGACAGACTCAAGTCTGACAGGCTCCTAGCTAGGTGGCATCATGAGCGCCCGGTCTGTCGCCACCACGCTGAATCGGTTGAAGTCTTCCGCAACCGCCGGTTTTTCTTTGGGTCACTGGCAAACGCCTGGAGGTGAACCTCCAGGCCTACACCCATGCACGCATCATCCTTTTTTGCCAACGGTCTGGAGAACCTAGGTGATCGCCCCTGTCTGGTGACGCCACAGGGTGAGCAGGTGTCCTACGCAGCGCTGGCTACTCTCGCCGATGGCATGGCAGCAGCGCTAGCACCTGGCCGCCAATTGGTATTCATCGAGGGCCGGAACACAGTACCGTCGATCGCTGCCTACCTGGGTTGCCTGCGAGCGGGCCACGTGGTGCACGTGATCGACCCCGAGCGCCCAGACGAATACTTGGAACTGGCTCGGACCTACCGGCCGCATGCAATGGTCCGGTGCAGTGAAAGCGCGCATGAGGTGGTGCACTTGCACCAGAACCACATCGACCTGCATCCGGATCTGGTCATCCTGTTGTCGACCTCGGGCTCGACCGGGTCGCGCAAGCTTGTGAAGCTTTCCTACCGCAATGTCCAGTCGAACACTACGTCGATCATCCAGTACCTGGGTCTGCAGGCCAGCGACAGAGCAGTGACGACGCTGAAGTTTCACTATTCCTTCGGCATGTCGGTGATCAACACCCATCTGGCAGCCGGTGGCTCGCTGGTGCTGAGCACGCAGTCGCTGCATGAGCCGGGATTGCTAACCCTATGCCGGGATTGGGCCGTCACCAACCTCTCGGGTGTGCCCTACCACTTCGAGATGCTCGACCGGATGCCGGCGGGGCTCGACACCATCGGCAGTCTGCGTCTCGTTACCCAGGCCGGCGGGCGTCTGGCGCCGGCAATCGTGCGCAAATACGCCACGCTGGGCCGCGCGCAGGGCTGGCGGTTCTTTGTCATGTATGGGCAGACAGAGGCGTCGCCGCGTATGAGCTATCTGCCACCTGATCTGGCCGAGTCCAACCCGGATTCGATCGGAATCCCGATTCCGGGCGGCTCTATGCACATCCGCACCGATGACGGGGAACTGCACCAGACACCTGGTCGGGAGGGTGAGTTGGTCTATTCCGGGCCCAACGTCATGATGGGGTATGCCCATGACTGGAACGACCTGGCCACTGATGCACAACTGGCGCAACTCCTCACCGGGGACCTGGTGGTCATGGATGCGCAGGGGTTGTTCCGAATCACCGGACGCAAGTCTCGCTTCGTCAAACCCTTCGGTTTACGTGTCAGTCTGGACGATGTCGAAGCGCATCTGCGGGCGCTGGACCACGTGGTTGCCGTTGTACCGGCTGGTGACGAACGCATTGCTGTGTTCTGGCGCCAACCAGGCACGGCCATGCCGGATTTTGCCGGTGTGCTGGCCGCCAAGTACGGCCTGCCACGCTTTGTCTTCGACGCCCTGGCTCTGGCAGACCTACCGCTGCTGTCCAATGGCAAGTTCGACTACCGGGCCATGGTGGCCATGGCCACCGAACGCAAAAAGCCGGTAGCGCGCCAGGCAGAAGCGCGCTCGCCGTCCAAGTTCATCAAGATTGCGCTGCAGGAGTTCGTTGGAATACTGGCTGGAAAAGGTGGCTCATGGCATAGCTTGGAAGACCTGTTTGCGTTCTACTTTCCGCAGGCAGAGTTTTCTCCCGAAGACAGCTTCATGTCGCTTGGCGGTGACTCGTTGATGTATGTTGAGATGTCTGTTGCGCTCGAGGACCACCTCGGGCACTTGCCGGGCGATTGGTACTCCAAGTCCCTCAAGGAATTGAAGGGTCTCTGCCACGAATAAATGGAAGCCACTGCCATGAAGAAACTCGAGAGCCTCAATTTTGTCAAGGCAATGGCCATCACTTTGGTGGTTGCCAACCATGCGCAGCTGTCTTCCGGCCTGCATGGCGGCCTCAATGCATTGCTGCTCGTCTCGGGCATTTCCATGGCCACCTTTGCCTTTCAGGGCACAACGGCATACACACTGGCTGCGTTCAGGCGGTTCACGTTGCGCATTGCAGTGCCTGCATTTTTGATTGCCATTGTCTGGGCCGTCGCTGTGTCAGACATTCGCTGGATTGAACTCGGTTTCATCAGTAACTGGTTCTACAAGTCCCGCGTCGTGCTCTTTCCTATCTGGTATGTGCAGGTGATTGTCCAGATCATGATCGTGCTGTCACTGATCTTCTGGTTGTTCGATCTGACGCCGGCATTTGTGCGCTCGCCCCTGACGGCTGCGTCGGTGGCGTTGCTGCTGTCGATGGGCATCTGCCTGGGCTCCTATGCTGTCTGGGACACCGACCATCTGCATGACAAACTGCCCCACTTGCTGGTGTGGAACTTCGTACTGGGCTGGTTGTATTGGGCCATGGCCATCAAGGGTGAGCGCTCCATCCACACCAAGCTGGCCTTCACCGTCGTTCTGGTCGGCTGTGAGGCGCTGGTGTTCTTGCTGGCAGGCGCGAACCAGGGCGAAGCACGGTTCTTCTGGATGAGCGGCTTCTCGATGGTCCTGATCTGGACTGACCATGTGCGTTTGCCTGCGTTGCTGGCCAGGTTTTGCTCGCTGATCGGCCAAGCCACACTGTTTGTTTTCTTTCTGCATTACTACTTTTTCTGGATCGTCATCCGCCTCGGGCGGCTGCTGGGACACGCCCAGAGCGAGATCCATCCCCTGTTGCTGATGATTCCCGGTGTGGTCGGGCCAGTGCTGGTCTGGGCGGCGTTCCGCGCGATTCGCTGCGCCTGGGTCAGAACACGGCCCCAGTCGCCGGCGGGGTCGGGGGCCGGGGCCTTGCAACTGCGCGCTCATTAGGCGCCTGTCGATGTTCTTACGGGAACCCAGACTGGCCAGAGCTTGACTCCGCAATCGTCAATTTGTGAGTGGGATGACGCTTGAACGGGTATGCATCAGCGCGGCAGAATCTGCGCAATGGCATTCAAATAGCGGTCGATGACAATGCGCTCGTCGAACTCTTTTTCGATCTTGGCGCGCCCGCGCAAGCCCATGGCCATGCGCGCATCGGCCGGCATGTCCACCATGGCCTGCATTTTCGCGGCCAAGTCCTCCGCGTCGCGCGGCTTGCACAGCCGGCCGTTGACACCGTCGGCCACCACGTCACGGCATCCGATGGAGTCGGCCGTGATCAGCGGGCGGCCCATGGCGGCTGCTTCCAGCAGCGTCCGGGGTGTGCCCTCGCGGTAGTACGACGGCAGCACCACGCAATCGACCTGCCCAATCTGCTCGCGCACGTCGTCGCTGACGCCCAGGTACCGCACCACCCCTTCGGACACCCAGGCCTGCACCTGCGTGCTGGAGACTGCAGCCGGGTTGTCGTCGTCGATGAACCCGAGCAATGCACAGTCCGCAGCTACCCCGCGCGCCTTTAGCACACGAGCCGCCTGCACATACTCGCCAACACCCTTTTCCCATAACAGCCTGGCAATTAACAGGAACCGCAGAGGCGTCTGGTCAGGCAGCTGTGCCAGGGGGAACCGGGTGGTGTCGATGCCCGACCCGGGCAGACGCCCGGTCGTGGCCGATGTGACCAGCCCGGCCTGTAAGAACAGCGCGAGATCCTCGTCATTCTGGAAAAAAACCTTGCGCGAGCGCTTCAATGCCATCCGGTACAAGCCCCTGACTAGCCGGGCCACCAGGTCGTCGCGCGAGAACACCGCGCCCAGCCCGGTGATGTTGTTGATGACTGGGATGCCCAGGCTGCGGGCTGCGAGCGAGCCGTAGATATTGGGCTTGATCGTGTAGCCGAGGTAAACATCCGGCCGTTCTTGCCGCAGCAAGCGCCATAGGCGGTACAGCAGTGCGAGGTCCCGGCCAGGGTGCTTGCCATGGTTGTCCATCGGCAGCGGAATATAGCGGCAGCCCAACTGCTTGAGCCCATCCACATGCGCGTCCGGTGGCGCCACCGCCACCACCTCATAGCCGGCGTTCACCAATGCCCGGACCAGACCGGCCCGGAAGTTCACGAAGTTCCAGGCCGTGTTCAGGCCGATCACCACCTTGCGCTTCACGTGGGTGCTTCCCGCGCCAGCCAAGCCTGGAACATCAGCACATCCCACAGCTGGTGGTGCCAGTTGCGGCGGCCGCTGCGGTGCTCTTGCCACATACGAACAATGGGTGCCGGCTGCAGGTAACCCTCTTGCCGCAGGCGTTGGCCGTCCAACAGAGCATCGGCCCAGCCGCGCAGGGGGCCCCGCAACCAGTGGTCGATCGGTACCGAAAAACCCATTTTTGGTCGATCGATCAGCGCCGCCGGCACATGGCGGTCGAGAACTTGTCGCAGCAGCCACTTGCCGCGGCCCTGCCTCAGTTTCATTCCGAGCGGCAACTGCCATGCCAGTTCGACGACACGGTGGTCCAGCAGCGGCACCCGGGTTTCCAGGCTCGCGGCCATTGCTGCCCGGTCCACCTTGGTCAGAATGTCGTCTGGTAGGTAGGTCTGGGTGTCCATGGCCATCATCCAATGCTCGAAGTCGGTGGTCTGCGGCCAGCTCTGGCGCTGATTCAGCAGACTGGGCGGTTCTTGGGCGCCCAGCACAAGGCTGGCGGGCTGCATGCAGTGCGACACGAGTCGGGTGTACAGGTCCTCCGGGCTTGTGGCCGAGACCAGCCCGATCAGCTTCGGCAGCTTGTCACCTGGTTGGTTGATGCGAGCACGTGTTGGCAGCACCGGTTGCAAGGCGCGGTACAGCGTGTTCCAGGTACCTGCGGATGGCAGGGCAAGCAGTTGCGCCAGCATGCGGCGCATCGGGTGTGGCAGTCGTGCCAACTTGCGCCACACCGCACGTACCAGCAAGTAGCGGTTGTAGCCACCGAACAGCTCGTCGCCTGCGTCCCCCGACAGTGACACCGTCACTGTCCGTCGTGCCAGCCCAGCCACCAGGCAGGTGGGAATCTGCGAGACATCGGCGAATGGTTCGTCGTAAACCATCGGCAGTCCGGGAATTACCGCCTGTGCCTGCGCCGCCGTCACATACAGCTCGGTGTGGTCGGTTCCGAGGTGGCGGGCCACGGTTGCGGCATGTTCGGCCTCGTTGAAACCGTCCTCGTGGAAGCCGATCGTGAAGGTCTTGATTTGCCTTGTTGACTGTGCCTGCATCAGGGCCACGATGGTCGAAGAATCGACGCCACCCGACAGGAAGGCACCCAGCGGCACGTCGGCCACCTGCTGCAGTGCCACGGCATCAGCCAAACGCTGTTGCAGGGCGTCGACAGCCTCGGCGTCGCTGCCCACAAAGGCATGGGTGCGTCCATGTGCAATCACCTCGCTGAGTGACCAGTAACGCATCGGCAATGGCAGTGTGCGCTGCTGCAGGGCACGGCTGTCGATTTGCAGCCAGGCACCAGGCGGCAGCTTGCTGATGCCCTGGTAGATCGAGTAGGGTGAGGGCACGCAGCTGTGGCGCAGGTACAGCGCCAGTGCATCACGGTCGACTGCCGCAGCAAAGGCCGGGTGCGCCCGCAGGGCCTTGAGCTCCGAGCCGAACAGCAGCGTGCCGCCCTGCAGCCCGTAGTACAGCGGCTTTTCGCCAAGGCGGTCGCGTGCCAGAGACAGCGTGTGGGTGGCGCGGTCCCACAGCGCCAGGGCAAACATGCCCACAGTCTTGCGCAGCGCTTTATCCAGACCCCAGGCCGAGATCGCCGCGATCAGGGTCTCGGTGTCGGAATGGCCGCGCCAGGCGCCCTCTGCGATGCTGTTGCTGACCTGCTCGAGTTCACGCCGGATCGCCAGATGGTTGTAGATTTCTCCGTTGAATGCCAGCACCAGCTGGCCGTTGGCCGACACCATGGGTTGGTGGCCGGCGGGCGACAGGTCGATGATGGCCAACCGCCGGTGCACCAGCCCGATACCGGGTTCGGCATCGAACCAGATGCCGGAAGCATCCGGCCCGCGGTGGCGGATGGCTTGGCCCATGCGGTCCAGCCGACCAGGCCAGCTGGCGGCGTCATCGCTACGTGGCGATGCGAAAAATCCGGCGAAGCCGCACATGTCTACCTCGCCACCCGTTGAAGTAATTGTTCCCAGGCATCACATACACGGGCAGTCGAAAACCGGTCGTCGATGGTCCGCCGGCCTGCTGCACCCAGGCTGCGTTGCAGCTCCCGATCAGCCAGCAAACCAGCCAAGACGGACGCTAGCGCCGCTGCACGGTCGGTGCCCGGGTCAACCAGAAGACCAGTATGGCCGGGAGAGATGAGTTCGTTGGTCCCAGGGCAGTCTGCAAAGCCGACCACCGGCAGGCCGTGCGCCATCGCCTCAGCCGTCACCAGGCCAAATGATTCATAGCGCGATGACAGCACGAACACAGAGGCGCGCTGGTATTCGGCATCGATTTCGTGCGTCACCCCCGGCATTGCCACCCGCGCTTGCAGGCCCAGGGCCGCGACGAGGTGGGTCAGCTCGGTGCGCAGCGGGCCCTCACCAATGAGTCGCAACTGCCAGCCGGGAAACTCTGGCGCCAGCTGCGCAAAGGCTCGCAGCAGCGTGGCATGGTCTTTCTGCTCATCCAAGCGGCCGACACACAGCAGTACCGCTTGCGCACTGTCAGCACCAGGCCCTGGTGCTGCACCGGCGGCCATCTGCACAGGGTTCGGCACTACCTGCATACGCCGCCGCACCACGCCTGGATAACGCCGCCGGATGGCTTCGGACAACACCGTCATCGCAGCCAGCAAGGGCGCGGTGGCCACCAGCAGCAGGTATTGCAGGGGGCGGCTGCGGTAGTGCTCGGGCACGATGTGCTCGCTGCCAATAGCTGGCACCGCAGTGCCGGCCAGGGCCAGGGCCAACGGCACAAACATTGAATGCATGAAGCCGATGGCGACATCGGGGCGCTCGGCGCGCACCAGAGCACGCAATGCAGCCATCCGGCGCCAAGTCTCTGCCGCGCTGGCGGACTGGCTAGCGTCGCCGATGGCCAGTCCGACGCGGCGCACGCGTGCGTCTAAGGGGAAAAACGGCAACTGATCAGGTGCGTCAAAAGTGACCACCGTGACCAGATGGCCACGGTCTGCCAATGCCGAGCACAGCGTGCAGAACACCCGCTCTGCGCCGCCCACTGCAGTATGCAGCTGCTTGATGCAAAACAGCAGCTTCATGGCTGGCCGTCGAGCTCGGTGAGCACGGCATCCCAGCGTCGGAAGGTCTCCTCCGGCTGGTACTTGGCGATCCGTTCCGTGCTGGCCCGGCCCATGGCCATGCGGGTGTCGGCTGCGGCCATCAGGGTGTCCAGGGCCGGTGCCAGGTCTGCGCTGTCAACAAGCCGTCCGGTCACGCCGTCGGTTATCAGGTCGCGTACGCCGGCACAGCTTCTCAGCCCGACACAGGGCAGCCCGTGTGCCATGGCCTCGGCCAAGGCATTGGGAAAACCCTCCCAGTGCGATGGCAGGCAGAACAGGTGGGCGCCCGCGAGCCAATCCGGCACGTCGCGCCGCTTGCCCTGCAAGAACACGCGATCTCCGAGCCCCTGCTGCTGGATGTGTGCTGCCAACTCCGCCTGGATCTCGCCCTCACCCACGATGTGCAGGTCCCACAACGGATGCCGATTACACATCTGGGCGAAGGCCTCGATCAGCAGCCGCTGGTTCTTCTGAGTGCACAGCCGCCCGACGTTCACAAGGCGGAAGCGGCCGTCGGGGCCGGCCATGTTTGGCTTTGCCTGGTCCGCGACGCCATGGACCGGGTTTGGAATCACGCGGATGCGCTGGCGCAGCCAGGTTGGATAGTCTCGGACATAGGCAGGAAACTGGACCGTGATGCGGCTGGTGAGGGCCATCGCCAGAAAGCCCGGGGACCACTTGCGTTGGCGGATGTGCTGGTACAACGTGAGCGAATTCCGTTCGGAGCAGACGACGCGCACACCGAGCCCTAGCGCCGCAAGCAGGAACCTGGGCAAGACGCCGTGGTGGAAGCACACCACGATCGGCCGGCCAGTGCTCCTCAACGCATCGCGGATGCGCCTGATCAGCTGAAACCGGTCCGAGAAGTTGATGCCAGTGTGTGGTGGTGTGCGCGCGACCTGGTGCCAGCTGACCCGGGTGTCGATGTCATAGAACGCGGTGGCGCCAGGCAGGTCGAAAGTGACGATCCGGACCTCATCACCACGCTGGGCGAGGTGGTTGGCCAGCAATACGATGTTCTTCTCCAGCCCGCCCGCCATCCTGTTCAGAGAGATGGTGCCGAGGACGATCGACCTCATGCCCGTCTACAGCCATCGACCACCAGTGAGGTATCGGCGTCGATGAATGCCCAACCCGCCCTGCCGGCCATGGTGCGGGCATTGCTGCGACTGCGCACGACAAGGCCGTGCTCACCCTGCAGCGCCGTCTGCACCAACACGCCATCGCTTTTGTAGCCCTCCTGCAGCGTGGCCTGGAAGCCGGCCTCCTCGAGGTACTGCCGTAGCGAATCGCTGTTGAGCAACTGCTTGTGATCCTCGGCATCGGCACCGATGCCGGCGATACCGACGTGGCGGATATAGCTAGGGTCGGGGTGATAGCCGTCCGGGACAGCGATGCGGACGCGTCCGCCCGGCACCATGTGCTTGGCCATGTTGCGCAACGTGCTGCGTGTTTCATCCGGCGTGAGGTGCTCGAACACATGCTCTGCAAGCACATGCGTCACCAGCGCCTTGCCGTGGAACACACGTTGCCAGTGCGTCCCGCGCGTGATGTCGAGCCACTGTTCGTTCGTGGCGTACCAACCTGCCTGATGGGTCATCGCTGCGCCCACGATGATCTTGATCGGCTGGCTCGCCGCCACCGGAATGCGGATGCCCTGCCGGCGCGAAAAGTAGACGACCGATTTCTGCGCGAGCCGTAGCCGCTGGCGCAGACCGACCGGCAGCAGGGTCTTCAGGAGGTTCTTGGCAACGCGTTTCATCATCATGACATTGACATTTTGTTCTCGTGCCGTAAGCGGCCAGGCGCCGATCGCAGCAGGTGGCGGGTGCCCGCCACCGGGTGGCGGACCAGCAGCCAGGCCAGCGCAAACAGAAAGCGGACACGTTGTCGGCTGAAGTGGTAATAACGAATCTTGAACCAGTCACGCGCGTAGGCATGACGGCGCCGGGGCCGCAGGTAGTCGGCATGCTTGTCCACGAGTTGCAGTTCTGCCTGCAGGTTCATCAGCGGCGTCTTGTCCGACCCTTCTGTGGCGTCCTGCCGATACAGCGCTTCGGTGCAGCCGATGAAGTGTCCGCCGGCGCGTGCCAGCCGCACCGCGAAGTCGACGTCTTCGATGCGCCGCAGACTGTCGTCGAATCCAGCAACAGCCTCGAACGTTTTGCGTCGTGCCATCAGGGCGCAGGTGGGTGTGCCGCCGCCGTAAAACAGACCCGTATGACGGCCGTTATAAAGCAGGTAGTCCACCACTGCATCACCTGCCAATGCACTGCCTTGTGAGCCGATCGCGTCAATTTGCAGCGTATAACCGTTCGTATAGCGCCGGCTGCCCGACGCATAGCAGGCGACCAGGCCTGCCCCGCTACGCGCTTCGTACGTCAACAGGCGTGCGTGCTGTATGCGCAGGCGTGCCGGCAGGCTTTCATCATCGTCATCGAAGAACACGACGAAGGATCCGCGCGCCTCGGCCAGGATGGTGTTGCGCGCAGCGGCAGGCCCACCGTTGACTGTGCGCCGCACCAGCCTTGCATTGGGTGCATCCGAGATGGCGGTCGCGATCACCTGCGCCGACTCGTCAGGCGAACAGTCGTCGACGATCAGCAACTCCAGGTTCGGCCAGTCCTGCGCCAGCGCGCTGGCGATGGCCCGTGCGATCGTGCCAGCCGCGCAGAACGAGGTCATGCCGATGGTGATCAGCGGCGCGTCGGTCGTTTCGGTAGTGCTTGTCATGGCCGCAGTAGGATAATCATTGGTTCTGTGGTGCAGGCCGCAGTCTGGCGTGGCGAGTCAGCCCAGCCGGTCAGGCGCGCAGCAGCGCGTGCGATGTGCGCTGGAGCAGGTCCTTGTCGGGGTAGGCCGCGAACTCAGCAGCAAGCGCACGGCGTGGGGTCGGCAGGGATGGCCAGCGGCCGAAGTTTTCTTCCAGCAGGGTGAAACCCGCCTGTTGGAACAACTGGTGCATCACGACCGCAGGCACACGGTTGGTGTAGAACCCCGCGTCGGCGAACATGGCCGACTCCCACATTGGTTGCGGAAAGCGGAGATTGTTCAGCGCGCCGGCCAGATGGTCCTGATAGTCGACGTTGTGTGAGGCCAGGGCGCCGGGCTTCATGACGCGGTGCAGCGCCTGCAGGGTCGGCGCCAATTGGTGCTGGCGCACATGCTCCAGCACCGAGTGCGACCAGGCAAAGTCCAGCGATGCGTCGGCAATGCCAGCCAGGCTGTCGAGGCCTGCGGTGAGGTAGCTTGCATGGCAGGCCTGCAGGACGTCGGCGAAGTGGTTGGCACGCGAGAGGTCCGGTGCCGGCAGCCCCAGGTGGCGGAGGTCGCCTGCCAACCGCTGGTAGAGCGCGACGTCCTTGGCGGCAAAGTCGCCAGCGTCCACCAACCAGATGCGACCGGCGCCATGCGCCGCTGAGATGACCGCCGATGCCGCGCTGTCGCCCGGGCCAAGCTCCAACACCGCCGCGCCGCGCGGCAGGCCGCCCGGGAACGCCCGGCTGCAGTGCAGGCGGAAGATCTTCAGTGCGTAGTCGGTGCGGTCCATACGGCCATGGCGGAACAAGCCGATGGTCCGCCACAGCCCACAGGGCACTGGCAGGCGGGCCAACACAATCTTGGCGGCGATCTTCAGGGCCCATTTCATCGGTGGCGCCTCTGGCCTTGGCGTTTGTGGTGCAGTGTCAGCATGGGCATGACATCAACTGGCACGGTGAAATCGGCTGAAGGCCAGGTTCAGGCTGGCGTTGGGCATGGCCATCCGCAGGCGCCGGGCGGTCAGTACCGGGTGACGCCCTGCCAGTATCGCTACGCGATACAGGAAGCTGCCGCGGCGACGCTCCAACCAAGCCAGCTTGGCATCGGCCCATTCCAGGCAGAACCCGTACTGCCCGGCGCTGTCCAGGAACGGGCGGTGCTTGCGGATCAGCAGCAACTGATTGCGGTGTTCCTCGGCCAGACTTTTCTCGCTGGTGCGCGTCATCCACTGCGTGACCAGCGGCGCAGCCAGACCGACCAGGTGGCCGCCGGCCAGACCCAAGCGGATCGTGAAATCGGTGTCCTCGCCACGGCGCAACGTTGGGTCGAAGCCGCCTAGGGCCCGGTAGGTCGCGACGCGCGCCATCTGGCTGCAGGTGGGGCAGGCGCCATAGCCGTCTTCCAGCGGCGTGCCGAGCAGGATGCGGTTGGCCACCGCCACGCCATGCGGTGCCACCCGCCCGTCTCGCTGGCCCATGGTCGGCTCGAGGCGCTCCAGGCTTTCGGCATAAATGCGCCGGCGTGCGGTGTGGCACACCACAGGTGCGCCTTGGGCAAACTGCTGTTCATAGCGGGTGATGCGCTCGGCTTGGCGCACGACGCGGTCCGGTGTGCTCTCGTCGTCATCGTCAAAGAATACGACGAACTCGCCCCTGGCTTCTTGCAGGATGCGATTGCGGGACACCGCGACGCCGCTGTTAATGGCATTCCCGAACACCCGCAGTAGCGGCTGCCCGTCCGCCAGCCGGTCGAGCAGTGCCCGTGTGCCGTCGGTGGAACAGTCATCGACGGCCACGATCTCGATCGGCTGCCAAGTTTGCGCTAGCGCCGATGCCAGCGCACGCTCCACCGTGGCCAGGGCGTTGTAGGTTGTCAGGCCGATGGTCACCAGCGGGATGTTCATGCGGATTCCGTAACCATCAGCGATTGCAGCAAGTCGCGCCAGCGGTCGAATTGCTGCGATGGCACAAATTGCGCCATCGCTTCTGCAGCTGCACGGCCGCGCCGCGCCCGCTCGGCAGAGTCGGTCATGCCGTGTTGCAGTGCTTCGGCCAGCGCCTCCGGGTCGTCAAGTCCACGCGCCAGCCAGCCCGTCTTGCCGATGAGTTCGGCCACGCCAGCAGCGCGCTCGTAGCCGACGGCAGGCAGGCCGCAAGCCATGGCTTCTGCCAGGGCGTTGGGAAAGCCTTCCCAGCGCGAGGGGATCACGAACAGATGACTGGCCGCATACACCTCGAAGATTGCATGTGTCGAGGCCTCGATGCGCACGCGCGCCGACAGCCCGAGTGCGGCAATCTGGCCGAGCAGGGCGTCACGCTCCGTGCCATCGCCGACGATGCGCAACTGCCATTGCGGGAACTGCGGTGCGACCTGCGCAAACGCGCTGACCAGGCAGTCGATGCGTTTTTGATCGGCATCCAGCCGAGAAACGGCCAACAGCGTCCAGCCTCCCATGCTGTCAGATACATCTGGTGCGGCGGTCAGCGGCGCCGCCGGCACCGGATTTGGGATCGTCACCAAGCGGGCTTGTAGCCTGGCCGGGTAGCCGGCTGCAAAACCTGCCATCTGGATCGTGATGCGGTCGGCCATGCCCAGCAGGCGGAAGGTCAGCCAGCGCTTCCAGCGGCCCTGACGGAACCCGTACATCTGTGGGGCGTTGCGCTCGGCGGCCACCAGCCGGACACCAGCCAGCTTGGCAGCGGCCAGCACAGTGCGGTCGCCGCTCATCACAAAACCAACCAGCACCTTGATACGGTGTTTGCGCAGCGTCTGGTAGAGCACCCGCACCCGCCGTAGCTTGTCCGCAGCGCCGGGCGCAAAGCCCAGTTTGGTCCAGCTCACGTCCGGGCCGATCGGATAAAAGGCACTGGCATCGCTGGTATCCCAAGTGATCAGGTGCACCTGGAACCCGCGCTGCACCATCGCGGCGGCCAGTTGGCACACCATGCGCTCGGCACCACCCCCCGCAGCACCCAGTTTGTAGAAATAGAACGCGACAGCCGGGTGCGCTGCGGCAACTTGCGCGGGTGTCTGGCGCCTGTACCGATCAGGACTTTGTTGCATCGGGCCCGCCGGGTCGGTCTGCCGCGCCCGGCAGGTAGCGCGTGCGGATGGTGTACGAGGTGATCGCCGCCAGGATGCAGCGGTGGAGTAGAACTGAAGCAACCGCGCCGGCCAGGCCCAGCCACGGGATCAGGGCTGCCGAGGCCGCGAGTTTGCCGAAAGATGCCGTCAGCAGCACATTGCGGTAGCTGACCGCGTCGAGCCTGGAGCGGATGAAGCGAAAGCGCAGCGTGGCGATGTTGCCCACGGCTACCGAAGCCACCAGGAATTGCGCATAGCGAATCGACTCCTGGTAGCCAGAGCCGAAAATCAGTAAGGTGAGCGGTGGCACCGCGAACACCGCGAACAGGATGACAAATATCGCGATGGCCAGCGATGCCAGTTTCAACGCATCGTCAAGCCGGTGCGAATAGCGTTCGATCTTCGAGAACTTGGTGGCGAGCACGGCGCCAAGATCTTGCACCATGCTCTGCAGCAGATCGGCGAACTTCTCCGCCGCCATGTACACGGCCAGCAGTGCCGGCGACAGGAACGTGAAAATCAGGACACGGTCGAGGTTAGCCACCACGATACCAACCGCCGAGTACTGATTGGCGCGCAAACCATAGGCAATGGCGCCATCTTCAGTCGGCGCAAGCGCTGGGATGCGCCGGAAGCACAGCAGCGTCTGCCGCAGGTTCTGCATGGCCGGGATGGCCAGAAACACCAGCAATGGAGCCAAAAAGGAGCCGGGAAACAGCCACAGAGTGGCCATGATCAGCAGGGTCTTGACGATCGCATTGCTGGCCTCGGCCACGCTAAAACTGCTGAAGTTGCCTTCGCCGATGAACACGCCCTTCCATTGGCTAATGGCATGCATCAGCGGAAAGATCGGTGCGGCCATCACGAAGCCGATGCCCAACTGCTGTTGCCCTGCTTGCAAGTACCAGGCGCCGATGGCCAGCAGCAGCAGAGCGCCGATGCTGCTCCAGCGCAGCGCCAGCGGCACACTGCGGCGGTAGGTGCCGGGAAACCCGCGCGCCACCGACTGGCTGATCGTGTTCTGGAATTCCTGGATGCCGAAGATGGCGCACATTGCCACCACGGTCTGGATGAAGCCGTACTGCGCCAGTTGCTCCTTGTCCAGGCTGCGGAACAGAACAGCGACGACGATGAAGCCGGATACCTTCTCTACCAAGCGCAGTCCCAGGATCGACGAAAAATCGCGGGTGATCGTGCGGTCAAGCCTGCGCACAGAGTGCCAGACACCGGCTACACGTTTTTTCATGCCTGCCGGCAGTACAACAGCGGTTTGGACGAGAGGCGCCCGCCCACTTCATCGACCCGAGCGAAATGCTGCTGCAACATATTGCGCACGCGCTGCGCATCACAGGCAGCAGGATGTAATTCTACGATCAGGTGGTGCACATGGCCTAGCAATGCCGGTGCCGCACACAGGAACGCCTCTTCCGCCCCTTCCACGTCGATTTTCATCACATCGATGGTTTGGCGCGGAAGCAGCGCCAGCAGCGTCTGAATGTCGATGCCCTCGACTGGCTTGTGCCCACTGGCGCTGACTTTACTGCTGACACTGAGCGGTCCGATTTCAATGAAGAGCGAATCGTTGTTCTTCCAGGCGGCGCGGTGGTGGACCACCCACGAACCTTGCACCCGTGAAGGCGCATTGCTGAGCGCCAGTGCTGCGGTATCTGCATCTGCTTCGATGCCGACGATATCGCAGCGCGGGTTGTTAGCCACCGAGAAGATGGAAAAATCGCCAACATTCATGCCGATGTCGACGATTAACGGGGTATCGAGCTGCGCGATCAGCGGCGCAATGAAGGCGTATTCACCGCGCACCAGGGTTTCATCGATGGCCGAGCGGTCACAACTGCGAAATCGGAAGCGCAGACCTCGGTAATGGCCCATTGCATCGGCGACACCAAATTTCGACCGCAAGAAGAACAGGTAGGCGTTCAAATACCCATTTAGAATCGGCGCCCAGTAAGAAGCGATGCGATGACTACGCTTGATATAGGAAATCACATCAATTCACAGGCGCCGTCTTGCGCAAGACCGTTAAATAGTTCATCGTCCACTTGGCACGTATGCCGGTAATGTCCTTACCTGCGGCGCGAAGGAATGTGCCCTCCACCGCATGCAAGGCACCGCATGCCATACCGGCCAGCAAGGCGAGCAGTTTCAGAATGCGGGTGGCCCGCACGGGTCCGCGGTCCACATCGTGCAAATACATCATGGCATTCATGCCCGTCAGATACCAGAACCCACCCAGTCTGACCGTCTCGACGACCTCTAGACCGTGGCTGGTCAGTTGGTCTGCCAGATAGAACTCGGTATACCGAAGAAAATCGCGCGGTGGTGCGTGGATCGGATACAGGAACGGAAACGAGAGAAACACGAGGCCGCCATTTCGCAGCAAGCGGTGGGCCTCGCCCATCGCCAGCATTGGGCTTTCCAGATGTTCAATGACTTGTGATAGAATCACCGCGTCTGCGACGCCGTCCGCTGCAGGCACGTCATAGGCGGTGCCGATCAGGTCGACTTGGTCCGGATTGTAGAAGCCGTCGGCCAAGTCCACACCAATATGCTTCTGAACCTTCCCGGCCAGAAAGTCTTTGAAGGGTTTCTGGCCGCAGCCGATATCATAAACCACCGCGCGGGCCTGCAGGTGCTTTTCGAAGCATTGCTCGAACAAACTATGCAGGTCTCGCCGCATTTGGATGGGGCGGATGAACCGGTTGAAATTCATGATCGTTACCGGGTGGCCGCAAGGCTAGGATGTGCCGATTCTCTGCGGACACTCCGCCTAGCAGCAGGCGGGTTTAGGAAGTTCATCAGGCCGAGAAAGCAAACCAGCCAGGCCAGTTGCGGGTGACCCGGCTCAAACCATCCGGTCGTCTGGTGAAAAACCACAAACGACAGCAGCCACAACGCGCAAGCACTACTGATTGCACGCTGTGGTAGTGATTCATGCAGGTGCGGCTTGCGAAGGGTTTTCCAGCTGCGTTTGCAAATTGACCAGCAAAGCAGCAGCAGCAGCGTGAAGCCGAAGATTCCCATTTCAGCCAGTGCACGTAGAAATGCATTGTGGATTTGGAAGAAATCGTAGAATGGAATACCGCTTTCAGCCAAACCCTGGGTAGTTTCAAAGGCGCTATCGCTCAGGATGGAGAATGTCTGATTGGCGCCGACACCCAGCCAGGGACTGGAAAGAAAGAACTCGACACCCGCGTTGTAAGACAGCAAACGGTTGTTAAATGAATAATCGAAGTTGTGCAAGTTGTCCGATAGCGTTTGCAGCAGCACCGGAAAAACTACCACACCGATGACAATTCCGGTCAAAACCATTAGTCGGGTGGTTCTGCGCCCGATGATGAAGAGATAGGCCACATAGCCAAAAACCGCCATCCCGGCAGATGTCTTGGACTGCATCAGAAAGACTATGCAAACCATAGAGACAAGAGCTCCAAATGGTTTTTTAGCGAACAGGTGAAAGTACAGGAAAAATACCATCACCGGTGCGAAGCCGTCACCCAGCCATGAAAAAACGCGGCTCTGGAAGGCGCCGCCTTCGGTATAGATCTCGCCCACGCCGGTCACGGCTGTCACTAGCAACGACAGCACGCAGGTGTAGAAAATCAGGCGCAAGGCTTTGGTCAGGAACTGCATCTCAGCGGGGCTGCAGGGCCGATTGAGATTTGACAGATAAAGCACTGGGAGAAATGAAAACAACATGACCGCTGCGAACTTCAGGTTGTAGAAGGCGCTCGCGAGCGGCAACACCACGGGCTGCAACAAGATTAGCAGGCAGACGGCAGGCACTGCGGCAACACCCGCCCGCGCCCACACACGCAGGTCCAGCAAGTCCGGCAGGGCCACCATAAGGAATAGCATGCCGATTGCCATGATCTTGTAGGCTCGGTACGGATCACCGTCTTGCGCATAAATCAAGGGTGTGAAGATCAGCAGGAGCAACAGGATGCGAACCCGAGGAATCCGGAAGGTTCGCGCGGGCGGTCCAGACAGTGCAAGCAGCGCGGTCATGGCAAACGACTCCCCTATGCCCGGGCGCGCGGGCAGGCTTGGCTGTGCCAACGCTGCCCCTCACGGACAGGGCTTGTGCCGGCCAGGTCGCTGGGCATCTGGTGTGCGGTCGAGCCAGGTCTACGAAGCCATATGGGCAGGGGCGTCATTCAGGGCTTTCGCATGCTCAGCTGACGTCCCCGCGCAACGTGGCGCGCAGCGTTGCCGCTTTGGCTGCCACAGCGGGGTCGCGCAAGGACAGACGCCAAAGGTGCCGGCCGATCAACCAGGTAGCCAGCAGCATTGCGGTGACCAGGCCAGTGATCGCGGCGATGTTGATCCGTTTCGGCGCGCTCTTCCATTCCGGCACGGTGGCATGGTCGATGACCTGGATCACTGCACCGTCGCGTTGCTCGTCCAGTCGTGCCAGCTCATACTGTTTGCTGAATACCTCGACCAGCCCTTCCTGGTATTTGAAGTCCCTGTACTTGTCAATGTAGTTGGATTCGTCCTTGGGTTGCTTTTGCTCCAGACGGCTAAGTTGCGCCCGCAATGCCCCCGCTTTGGCCAGCAATTGCTGCACTTCCGGCGTGCCGTCGGCCAGCGTTCGGGCCGCAACGCGCAGTTGCACTTCCGTCACCGCCAGTTCTGAGCGCGCCATCGACAGTGCCTCCGCTGCGGCCCGCGGCTCGGCCCGCAGCGTGGCCTCGGAGATCCCGCTGGAAGCCAGTTCCGATTGCGAGCGCGCCAAGCCCTGGCGCGCAGTCGCTAGTTCTCGCTCGTAGAACTGCCGACGTTCTTGCGCCTCCGTCACCGACAGCGTGCTTGTCATCTCGCGGAGGCGATCTATATAAGCATTGGCCATGTCGGCCGCACGCTGGGGACTGGTGTCATTGACTTCGATGGTGATCAGTCCGTCTTTTTTGTCGAGCCCGATCTTCGAGTTGTCGGCCAAACGCTTGCGGGCACGGAAGCGGTATTGCTCGTCATAGACTTGCAGCAGATCGAACTGGTCGACTAGTTTGTCGGCAATTGTCTGGCTGCCCAGCATCGCAGCATACTGGTCTCCCGGACCCTTGACAGCGGCGCCGCCCGCCAGCGATGCCAGGCCACCCAGTGAGCCGAGCACTGCATTGACGGACGATTGTTGCCGCGGCGGCAGCAGAGTTGTCTTTGCAGTGAAGATCGGAGATTGGAGGTAAGTCATCCCCAGCGCCATGGCAGCCACGGCCACTGGAACCAGCAGCAAGCGCCACTTGTACTGTGCCAAGGGAATCAGCAACTCCAGGAAGCCGATGTTTGGCGCGTCTTCATCCACACGGTCATTCACGGGAATGGCATCGTCAGCAGCCATCACTGCACTGCACTCTTGATACCGGCCAGCCCGATCCCAAACTGGTAGAGGATCTGGGTCCAGTCCTTGGCAGACTGCACAAACGTCGTCTTGTCCATTTCTTCGGGCACAAACACGGTGTCACCGGGCTCCGCCACCACTGATTTGAAGTACGACCTATCGCGAAACCAGCCGGATCCGCCGCCCTGTAGCGCGCTCAATACCTGGCCATTGGCTCGCACCACGAAGATACTGCGCTCGTCTGCGCCCCGCGTCGGCCCACCGGCCAGCCGCAGGTACTGCTCGATCGGGCGGTCACTGCTGTACAGATAACTGCCGCTGTTGAAAACGCTGCCGAACACGCCTACGGCAGTCGGCTTTGGTGGTAGGTAAAGGTGGTCCTGATCTTCCAGCATCAAGGCAGGCAGATCAACGTCCTGCGGCTGCAACTGCAGCACTACGCGACCACTGGGGCGTAGTCCGCGCAGGCGTTGCAGCAGTCTGGACCGGCTGTCCTCTTCAGCACGCATTGAGTTTACATCCTCTCCGCTGCTCACCCGCCGGCTTCCAGACGACTTGGCCAAGTCTGTCTCCAAGTCTCGAAGCGCCCGGTCGTAGTTCTCTTGCTGAGTGATGCGTACGCTGTAACGCAGGAACTGGGTGCCGTAAATGAATGCCGTCGGGCGCATGCCGCCCGCGATGCGGATGGCGTCCTGCAAGGTGCTGTCCGGCGGCAGCACGTACTCACCCGGGCGGGTCACCTCGCCACCGATGGTGATGCGCTTGTTCTGGCTTTCCGTCGCGAGGATGGAAATTGTGGCGTTGAAGGCGCGGATGACGTCGCCATTGCTGAGTGTTGATTCTGCGTCTTTGGGCATGGCCAATTCCGCGATGCGCTGCTGGGTGCGTTCGCTCAGCCGTTCGATGGTGAGGCGGGTCCGGTCTGCAACGGCGTTGTAACCGCCGACCATCTCCAGGGCGTTTGCCACTGTCTCACCGGGACGCAGTTCCAAAATGGCGGGGCGGTTCACGCTGCCAAACAACGCGATCTGGGTACCGACCGGCCCAACATGCACCACGTCGCCGGCCTGGACCAGCTGGTCTGCCGAGCGGTCACCTTTTAGGAGCAGGTCGTAAAGGTCGAAAGTTGCCACGACCAGGCCTTTGCGCTTGAGCTCCACCCGCCGGAAACTGCCCGACGCCGCTGGCCCGCCCGCCCGGATCAAGGCTGCGACGACACTGGTCAGCGGATTGACGGTGTAAGTCCCGGGGCGGGGCACAAAGCCGGTGACAAAGATCCGGATGCCACGCAACTGGCCCAGTGAGACACTCAGTTGAAAGTTGCGGAATACTTGCGACACGCGTCGCTCAATCAAGGCTTGCAAGTCAGCGTTGCGCACGCCAGCCACTTGCACCGCCCCGACGCGCGGTAGGCTGATACGGCCATTGCGGTCGACCACCAGCCGCAAGTCTGCTTCCACGCTGCCCCAGAGCAGCAGCAGCACCTCGTCGCCGACGGCGATTGGGTAGTCTGCCGGTACGGCAGCATCATGGTCGGGCACCCGTTCGTCGCCGGGCAGCGGAATCAGCTGGTAACCAAGGCGGCGCACGCTGTCGTCTGAGATGCTACGCACGTAATTCTCGAACTCGCCCAGCCGGGACGAGGGCGCCGTTTGCTGTGTTCCAGACGCTTGATCGATGGTCGGCTCGGGTGACTCCCGCAGCGGGTTCGTTTGCATCAAGCGCACGGGGCCGGACGGAGAAGCCTGTGAAGCACCAGCGCCCGCGCCCGTGTTCGAACTTTGCACTGCACCGCCGGACCCGAAAAGCGCCGTGTCGACAGCCAACGATTGCGGTTGCGCTGCCGCATGGATAGGCACCCATGCCAGAAGCGATACGGCTGTAAACCAGGGCCGCAAACGCAGCGCGCCTATCAATGTCGACACTCGCATGGATGAGCGCCGCAGTGGCGCTGTTGTCAGGGAACAGAGCCATTCTATCTGCCGGGGAACCCGGCCTAGCCGTGCCTGCTCATCGGAGTCGTCGGGCTAGCCTGGGACGGTGCGGGCGCCTGTTCGGGTAGGCGCCAGGACGCCTTGGCATGGTCGCTAGAATTCGAAGAATGTTGATTCTTGTGCTGGCATTCACTGTGTCGCTGTGCGCCACACTCTGGCTCGTGCATCGGGCCAAGCAGGGTATCGGCATTGCCCATGACCACGACTTATCGGGGCCTCAGAAATTTCACACGTTGCCTGTACCGCGTGTGGGCGGAGTAGGTATCGTCGCCGGCATTTGTGTTGCCATTTTGGCCTTCTGGCTGCGGCAGCCAGCCATTGCAGCCTCTGCTGGTCTGTTGATTCTCTGCGCCTTGCCAGCCTTTCTTTGCGGGCTGACAGAAGACCTGACCAAGTCGCAGAGCCCCAGAAGACGCCTGTTCTTCACCGCCACTTCGGCTGCCCTGGCGGCGCTGCTGATGGACGCGGTGATCGTGCGCAGCGCGATCCCCGGCTTGGATTGGGCGCTGGCCCATCCTTGGGCCGCCGTGCTGATCACGGTGTTCGTGGTCTCCGGTGTGGCCAACTCTCTGAACATCATTGATGGCTTCAATGGGCTGGCGTCAATGTGCGCCGTGCTGATGCTCGTCAGCGTGGGGTACGTCGCTTTCCAGGTCAATGACACGCTGATCGTCTGGTTGGCAGTGGCCGGTGTCGGCGCGGTTCTGGGCTTCTTTGTCTGGAACTTCCCCGCAGGCTTGATCTTCCTTGGTGATGGCGGCGCTTACTTCCTCGGCTTCTTCATCGCCGAGCTCGCCGTTCTCTTGTTGCACCGCAATCCTTCAGTCTCGCCGATGTTCCCGCTGTTGGTGTGCATTTATCCGGTGTTCGAAACTCTGTTCTCCGTCTATCGCCGCGTAATGTTGCGCAAGCAATCCGCCGGCATGCCCGATGGCATCCACCTGCACTCGCTGATCTACCGCCGCATCATGCGCTGGGCGGTCGGCAAGCAGTCGAAGCGCTCTGCCGCTCGCCGTAACTCCATGACTTCGCCCTACCTGTGGATGCTGTGTATGACGGCAGTAGTGCCAGCTATGCTGTTCTGGGACAACACGCCTGTGCTGGGCGGTTTCATCGTGTTGTTCGGTCTGACCTACACCGCGCTGTACTGGCGCATCGTGCGCTTCAAGTCGCCGCGCTGGATGGTGAGCAGACGGTGAGTTGAGTCGCCGCGTCCGGCGTCGTGCCAGCGCGCGGTCAATTCCAAACCGGCCTGCATGTCTGGGCTGGGCACATAGCCAAGATGTCTGCTGATCCTGCCTATATCGGTCCGTGAATGCCGCACATGGCGGGCCCGAAATTCGTGGCTCAATGGTGCGCAGTGGGTTTGGTCCGACCGCTACCGCTGCATTGCCGCCAACAGTGGCGCCTGCAGCTGTTTCGGATCGGTTTGATCCCCTACCGCAGCGTTGAAAATCTGGTTCAACGCTGTTGTGGCCGTTACCTTGCCCGCAAGAGGAACGGCCTGCACCATGTCGTCCACTAAGCAGAAGTCGCGGTTGGTCCGTCCAGCGCCATTGACGTGAACCGCGTTGCCCGCCAGGATCGCCACGTCCAACTCGGGGATCACCGTGGTGTGGGCACCAACTCGTTCCTATGCTTCGTGATCGCGTACGGCGACAGCGGTTTGCGAACAGGGTCTTCCGCCCTGGGCAGACTGTGGAGGGCTCCGGAGATGCTGCTGTTGACTGCGTAAGTGAAGCCGTCTGGCCCAGGCTCCGGAAGATTTCGACCAGGTAGCCGCCGGTGTGGTCAGCGCCTCCGGTCCTGCAACATCCCATCGGCGGTGGCCATGTCGGCGTGTAGCTGCAAAGGCGGTCAGAAGGTGTCGGCATCGGCCAGCAGCGCTGCGCCGGCGTCCTTGGGCGCCAGCAGCGGCGCCACGCCGGCCGGCCAGGCGATGCCGATGGCGGGGTCGTCCCAGCGGATGGCGCGCTCGCAGTCGCGGGCGTAGGTGTCGGTGGTCTTGTAGAGAAACCGCGCGTCGTCGCTCAGCGCCATGAAGCCATGCGCAAAGCCCTCGGGGATCCACAGCTGCCGGCGGTTCTCGGCGGTCAGCTCCACCGCCACCCACTGGCCGAAGTGCGGAGACCCGCGGCGGATGTCCACCGCCACGTCCAGCACTGCCCCTTGCACCACCCGCACCAGCTTGCCCTGTGGGTGCGGTGGCAACTGGTAGTGCAGGCCGCGCAGCACGCCGCGTGCCGACTGCGATTCGTTGTCTTGCACAAACGGCCGCGGCGTCGGCAGGCCCAGTGCGCCCAGGCCATCGTGAAAGCGGCGCTGGTTGAAGCTTTCCATGAACCAGCCGCGTTCGTCGCCGAAGACGGCGGGTTCGATGATCACGACGTCGGGCAGGCGGGTGGCGGTGAACTTCATGCGGTCCTCGTGGAG